>VFQP010002282.1_pt1 | contig 21955 bp, 27 predicted proteins | sample 3512351 | NCBI WGS metagenome assembly VFQP01 (sample SAMN10412372, study PRJNA504923) | tailings metagenome | isolation source: Relicate 1 Philex TSF1 revegetated site | place: Philippines: Tuba, Benguet | collected 2017-08-29
CGGCGCTGAGCCTTGGCACGGCGGCGTGCGTAGGCCTGCGCGGTGGTGGTGGGCAGCGCGCAGAGCACATGTGCCTGAACGCTAAGCACAGATGCATCGAGTGCTGCCTTGTGCTTTTGGGGCGCCGGGCACACATGCACGCTCGCTCCGCTCGGTGTGCAGAAGGGCCCGCCCTCACCCGTTGCCGATGGAGCGCTGCGTCGCCAGCTGCTGAGCTGCCGGCTGCAGGGCTGGCAGCTGCTCTCCTGCCCCGTTCTCCTGAGCGGTGGCACGTGCACCAAGAAGCAGGCACGTCATCTGCGCTGTCCCACAGCGGCGGGGGGCTCGAATGTGGCAGCAAGCCACAGAATGCTGCACGCAGGAGTCCTGGACACACTCCTCCTCATCCCTCACCTGCTTGACGAACTCCTCCAGCTGCAGCACCCGCTGCAGGCCCAGCAGAGACACCGCCAGCTCGCGCCCTGCGAGGACGAGTCGGCGGCAGTCCCACCGCGAACATCGTGATCGTCCGTCTCGCGAAGAGGACTCGCGAAGAGGACTCAAGCGCAGCGCCCGACACAGAGAAGACCTGCTTGCCTTGCTCCGGCGAGAGCCTGGTGAACTGCTCGGGGAAGGCGGAGGGCGTGCTCGACCGGCCGTCGCCCACGATGTAGACCGCTGCCGCGACTCGCTGCGCGGCGTCCACCGGGGCGTCGTAGTACCCGAGCGCCATTTCGCGCCGGCCAGAGCCGCCCTGCAGCTTGAGGATGATGCGCGCGCGCCACTTGCCCGACTCCTTGTCCATCGACACGCCGCGCCAGGTTGACACGGTAGACGCGGAGGCGCCCACAGGCACGGCTGCCGCAGAGGAGCGACCGGCCGACGCGGGGCCCGAGGGCGCGACGCGATACCTGCAGTGGGAGAGCGAGTTTGTTCCGTCATTCGTGTCGCCCGTCGCGGCAACATCGAGGGCTGCAGCAAAAGTCCCGCACCCGCACCTTGCAGTGTCGAGGGCCAGCAGCTCGGCGGCCGAGGCGCCCGCGCCAGGGGCCGTGATGCGCGGCACGGTCGCCGGCTTGGCCGAGAGGGGCGAGGCGGCCGGCGCCGCCAGGGCCGCCGTGGGCGTGGCAGCGAGCGGCGCGGCGCCGATCATGGCCTGCAGCTGTGCCACCTTGGCCTCGCCGAGGAACTGGACAGCCCTGGCCCGACCTGTCCATGTCGTGGCCGAAGCACCATCAAGGGCACCCAATCGTCAGCACAAAAGCTCATATCCAGCACCACTCCTGTGCTGCGTTGGCAGCCCGGCGCCGCGCCGATGATGCAACACGACAGTTGCGCGTGTGGACAGCAAGGTGCTGCGGCGCCGAGCGCCCGCGGCGCACCTTGCTCCGGCGTGAGGCCGCTGTACCGCTCGGGGAAGGGGCTCTGCGTGCGGCTCATGTTCCTGCGCAGCCAAGGAGCGGCACGCCAACGACGAGCGTGCGCTTCGTCCCCAGGCCGCGCACGCGCCGTCGGCACTCAGGCGCTGCCGCATGCCGGCGCGCCGCGAGCGCCAGCGTGAGAAGGGAGCGACCAGAGAGGCTCTTGCGCGCACCTGCCGAGCACGTGGACGGCGGCGCTGATGCGCTCGGCCGCCTCCTCCTCGGTGGCGGCGAAGCCCAGGCCCACCTCCTTGCTGCGGCCCACCTGGCCCGCCTGCTTGACCATGACGCGCGCGCGCCACTTGCCAGAGTCCTTGTCGAACCGCACGCCGCGCCACCCCGCCTTGCCGCCGTCCCCGGGAGGATCGGACGACGCGCCGGCGCCGGCCGCGGGCACCGGCGTCCTGCGCTCAGAACGCAATACACCACGCAAGACATCACCTCTGCTGGGTGCTACTCCACCGCCCCGAACGCTCACGCACCGCACACGAGTGCACGCGAGCGAGCGCACCGGAGGGCCGCTGAGGCCAGTGACAGCGTGAGCGCACCTGTGGCGTCGCGGCGCCGGCGCCGCGTGGCCAGGCGCTCCTCCCGAGCTGCCTGGCGAGTCGAGCGGCACGTACTCATTGCCGTCGTCCGCCGCCGCCACGCGCGCCGCGCGCCGCGGCCCGCCGAAGCCCTCCTCCCCGCCGAAGTCGTCCTCCCCGTACTCAAAGCCCAGTACCTCCTCCGCCGCGTCCTCCTCCTCCGCCGCCTCGCCCTCGTCCTCAAACGCGTCCGAGCCGTGGAGGCGCTCCAGCTCGTCGTCGCTGGCGTTGGCGCTCTGCACTCAAAGAGGTGATTTGAGATAGGGGCCCAGGGGAAGGTTAGCGTAAAGGCTGTTCTCTGCCAAAGCAAACTAGGTGCTGCGCCCCTGGTTGGGCCTGGCGCCCCGATCCTTCTTTGCCCGGCGCCGCAAAGCAGCCGGCCGGACCCACACACGGCTGCGTTGCGGTCAGAAGGAACGATGCGCAGCGGCCTCATTCACCTTTGGGGGCTTCTTGAGCAGCGCCTCCAGCTGCGCCACCTTGGCGGCGCCCAGCACCTCCACCGCCAGCGCGCGGCCTGCGGGCGCGGCATCATGTGGCCAGGCGGGCGTGAGCCGCCCATTGGCTTTCACCAGGCAGAAGCTGAGAGGCTCAGGTGTGGAGTAAGGGCACGTCGCTGCCACAGCGATGCGTCCAGGCAGCGTCCGCGCACCTTGGGCAGGCGGCAGCCTGGTGTAGCGCTCGACCGGCACGCTCCACGCGCACCTGCGCGTGTACGGCGGCAGCGCGGACGCCGCCGTGACGACTCCTGTCCCAGGCTCAGTCCGCACAGCCACGCGCTGCCACAGCAAGCGCCCTCTCCACGGCGTCCTTTCTGCCCCCGCGAGGCTTGCCTGCCTTCCTGGCCTGGGCTCGTGGGCACTGCGCCAGCTACCGCTAGAAAGCTTCGGCGCTTGAAGCCAAACACAGCGAGAAGGCGCACCTGTCGCCGAGGACGTAGGCGGCGGCGTTGATGAGCTCGGCGGCGGCCTCCTCCGAGTCGCCGTAGCCCACGGTGACGCGGTCGCCGCCGGCGCCGCCGCCGCGCACCAGCACGCGCGCGCGCCACCGGCCCATCTGCGCATGCAGGCCCACGCCCTTGAAGCGGCTGGTGCGGCCCGCCTGCGGCGCGTTGGACCTGGCCGCCACCACCGGCGGCAGCGACGGCTGCCTGCGCACATCACGACAGCAGGCGCAAAAGGAGTGTCCACATGTCCACACTCAGAGGCGGGCGGGTGCGCGCCCTGTGTCGCCGCGAGTGCTGGTGCGCGGCGGCGTGGCTCGAGAGCAATTCGACGTGCCTGGAGGCGGGCTCGAGCGCCCCGGCGGCGGCGGCCGGCAGGCGTGCCTGGATCTGCTCCAGCGTGAGGCCGTCCAGCTCCGCCGCCAGCTCGCCCGGCACGGGGAAGTTGCACGCCTCGCGGCCCCGCAGCTTGTACAGGTACCTGCGGGCCACGCGCGCGCGCGCGCACGCATCGCACACCGCCGCTCGCTGCCGCCGCAGCTAGTAGAGTTCCAGGGCCTGGGCAAGCGGAAGGCGCGCCGCGCCTTTGGCCGACGCGGCAGCGCCGCCCCAGCCCCAGATGCAAAGCCCCGGGCCCGCGCCAGCGCACGCGCACCTGTCGACGGCTCGCGCCGCCTCCTCCTCGGTGGCGCATGGGCCCGTGTTGAGAGGGCAGCGGCCGCTGCCCACCTGCCCAAACCACGTGTCCTGCTCCATGTCCCGGAACACGTACTTGAACCGGATGCTGGCCTCGGAGGCCACCAGCGCCCTGCCGGCGGCGGGCGCCTCGGCGGGGGACGGCTCGGGGCCGTACATGCGCTTCTCCTGCGCGCAGGGGGGCGCCACGTCCGCGCACGCGCCGCTCGTCGTACCTGGGAACGCCCTTCCGCCGCCACCTCCCTTTCCGTGGACGAGTATACGGCATGCATTGGGGCTGCTCCTATGGCTTGCACGCCACGTGGGTGATGCGGGAGCGGGAGGGGGGAGCAGCGCACGCACGTGCTCGGCGACCATGGCCTCCAGCTGCGCCACCTTGGCCGCGCCCAGCTCCGCCTCCGCCTTGGCGCGACCTGAGCATTCGTGACACGTGCGATCAACGTTTGCGCGCAGGCGCAGCGATGAGGCGGCGCGAGGCGCAGAGACAGCCACCAAGGGCGAGGGCCTGCCCGCACGCGGGGCACGCCGCGGCGCGTGTGCGTTGTGGACGCGCACCCTGCTCAGGCGTGAGGGCGGCGTAGAGAGCCTTGTTGGTGTACACGGCGCCGCACCTGCAGCACCGCCGCCAAGCACCTCTCACCGCCTTTCGCCGGCTTTCACTCTCTTAGTCTCCATGTGGCAAAACTTCAACGTGTTCCCGTGTCAAAGCGCGCTGCCAACAGGGAGGGGCAGTCTGTGCACGCCTGCTCGGCGCGCGCGAGGCGCGCACCTGTCGCCGAGGATGTGGGCGGCCGCCCACACCTTTTGCGCCGCCTCTCCCTCCGAGTCGCTGCGGCCCAGGTGGATGGTGCGGCCCAGCGCATACACCTGCGTGGTGGGGGTGCGCCACGCCCGCGCAATCACGCGGGCCTTAGGAGGGCAGCCTCAGGGGCAGCATCGCCCGCGCGAGTCGGCTGCGTTGCCTGCTGCCGTGCCGCTCTCCTCTCCCTCAACACCACCTCACCTGCGGGTCCCACTTGTTGCGCCGGCGGTCCAGCGTGACGCCCACGTACTGGCTGGAAGCACCCTCGCGGCTCACCGTGGCCTCGCGCCGCCTGCGCCACGCCGCGCAGGGGTACCAGGGTGACACGGCCCCTCAGCAGCAGACCCGGTCGACAGAGGCAGATCAGGGAGATCGGTGGAGCGCACCGCCACCGGTGTGTCCTGTGGTCATCGCAGACCTGTGGCGACGCACCTCTCCTGTGTGGTGTGCTTGAACTGCTCGCGAATCTGCTGCAGCGTGAGGGCGTCCAGCTCGGCCGCCGTCTCAGTTGACACAGGGAAGTTGCATGCCTCGGGGCCGTGCACCTTGTACAGGTACCTGCGGGCCACGCGCCACACGCACGCCACCCTGGTTCCTTGCATTCGCGCGTCCCCTGCTGGGCAAGCACACTGTCCCACTTGCAAGCGCCGAGCGCGTACCACAGAACGGGAGCGCAGCGCAGAACCGCGGCCAGAGCGCCAAAAGGAGGATGCGCAACTGCGCCCTTCTTCTCTTTTCCTCAAACAGCGCACCACAACGCCGGCACCATGCGCTCAGCGCACGCACCTGTCCACGGCGCGCGCCGCCTCCTCTGGCGTGTGGTAGAGCGGCGTGCGGCACTGGCGCCCGTTGGCGCTCAGCTCCCCGCGCCACGCTCGGTTGCCCGCCTTAGCCTTGGACTCGAAGAACACGGACTTGTACGACGACGCCTTGCCGCCGCTGCTGCCTGCGGCCCCGGCAGGCGCCGCAGCCGCGCCACCACCTGCGCCGCCGACGCTGCCCACGGCCCACGCCAGGTCCTCCATGCGCATCTCGATGTCGAGGGGCGCGTCCTCGTCCTCCTGCGCGACGCCATGCGCCTCCAGGTCCTCCTCCTCGGCGGGCGGTGGCTCCTCGCCCTCCTCCACGGCGCTGCGGTGAGGCGCACCGTGGGGCGAGGCCGCACAGCAAAACGCGTTTTCGCAGGCTGCTTTGCCCGCGATGTGCGTTTCGCTGCGAAGCGCACACCGCGCCGCTCTTGTCTTTTCCTTGCGTCCACGGCCCGCGCGCACCCGTCCTGCAGCATCAGGTCGTCGTAGCCGTAGCCGCCGTGCTGCACCTCGGCCTCCACCTCTTGGTTGTCCTGCTCTTGCCCCTCCGCGGCGCCGTCGGGCCCCTGCTCCTCCTCAGCGCCGGCGCCCGGCTCCCAGCCCGCCGCCTCGTCGTCCGCCGCGTCATGGTCCATCAGCGCGCCGCCCTCCTCCTCTGCCCACGCGGCCTCATCGCCCTGATCCTGCGGCGGTGGAGCGCCGCGCGCGCGGCGGACGGGGGTTGTGGGGGGAGCAGCTGGCCTAGCGTGCCGACCCGCGTGGGGGCCGGCCGGCGCAGCAGCGAGGCCGCCCCCCAGGGCCCCAGGGCACGCACCGTCATCCCTGCGATGCCCTACAGTGCCCTGCTCAGCGGTAGCCCTGCTGCGAGCGGCTTGGCGCTGCCCCTGCCGTCCCGCCACGGGAGGGCACTGCCGCCGATCCGGCCCAACACGGGCTTCCAAGAAGCGCCAAAGCTGCCCCCACGCGCCCGCCTGCGCCAGCGATCAGGGACGTGCGCGGTCCGCTGCTGCAACGCTGCTGCGCCCGCTCCGCACCGGCCGGCAGGCCCCTTCGTCGGGCGGCAGGCCCTTGCATAGGGCGCTCTCTGCCTCTGCCAAGCCACGTTTGCAGCAACAGGGACCAAGCACCAGCGTCGCACCAGGCCCTTCACGCCTCGTCCTGCACCCCGTCCACCATCCCCTCCTCCTCCACCCCGCCGCCGCCCTCTTCCTCGTGCACCGCCACGTGCAGCGCCGCGCCCTCGTGCACCACGTCCACCAGCCCCGCGTCCTGCTCCACCTCCTCCTCCTCCACCACGCCAAATCCCTCGCCCACCGCCACCTCGATGTGCTCCCCGTGGAGCGCGTCGGCCTCCACCTGGTCCAGCATCGCGTCGTCGTGCGCCTCCGCCTGGCCGCCGCCGCCGCCGCCGCCACCAGCCGCGCCCTCCTCCGCCGGCGCGTCCCCGCCCTCCTCGCCCTCGGGCTCCACGTGCTGCACGTCGGCGCTGTGCAGTTCCTGCGCAGCGGCGGGCACGGCCAAGTGCGGCGAACAGGCAAGCAGGTGAGCCTGCATCGCCCCAAAACGCCGTGCGCGCGCGCGGCACGTTCGCCGCACACCAAAGAGGAGAGGGGGCGCTGCCATGCCTGCGCTGCCATGTCCCGCCTGATGATGCTGGTGCCGGTGCTCGCACCTGGATGCCGCGCCACCACCGCCGGATGGGCGCCAGCTTGGACCCGCCCACCAGCACCTCGGCCTTGGCCTGGCCTGCGCACAAAGTGCCACGCACGCTTTCCCCCTCTTGAATCACAAACGCAGTCCACGGTCCAGGCCGGTCCTGGCACGTGCAGCTACAAACACGATCGGTCGGCACCCGGAGCGCCTCACTGCCAGCGGGGCACATGTGCCCCGGCGTCCCCGCGGCGGTGCGGGCCCGCGCAGTGCGACGCACTGCGCGCTGAGGCGCAAGACGGACCAGCACCGCGCGCGGGCGCGGCGCGGCGCACGGGCGCAGCCTCTCACCCTGCTGCGGCGTGACGTGCGCAAAGTCGTCGGGGCGCAGCAGCTCCACCGGCACCAGCCTGCGGCCACACGCACGCGCCGCGCAACCGTCGCGCAACCGCCAAGCGTCGCAAGCGCGCCACGCGGCGCTCGCCGGAGCGGGATCGCTGGCTCCCGTGACGCGTCGCCGGCTGCAGGCCAGCCCGTCCCAAAGGCCCTAGTGGAGCGTGCTGGGTGGCGAGCGGGCGTGCGTGCAGGCGAGAGCCCCTGGGATGAGCTGCGCTGGCAGGGCCCCCTACCAAGGCGCGCGTGTGTGCCGTGCGAGCGTGAGCACTCACGTGCCGCAGGCGAGCGCAAAGGCGGTGGCGTCGGCCACGCGCTGCGCCTCGTCGAGCCCGTCGCACTCGGCGATGCGCCGCTCGGCGCCGTAGACGGCCACCCAGGCCTCCCACTTGCGGCCGCCGCGCGTCTTTTGGCGCACCAGCGCGCGCAGCACGTTGGGGTCACGGGGCGGCTCGGGCTCGGGGACGAGTTCCCACTGGCGCCTGCAGCAAAGTGGGCACCCGCGCGCCACAAGACAGGCAACGAGCGTCAACAGAGAGGCGCAAGGAGTTCACTTGGAGGGGCAGGGTGGTGTGCGCAGAAAGAGAGGCGGAAGGACGTCAGTGAAGAGGGAAGGCGGGAGGGAGCGAGCGAGGGAGGGGCTGCCGTGACGCGGCCGCGTGCGCACTACGGCAGGTGAGGGCGCCTCTTTAGCGTCAGCGGACGCCGGAACGCGAGCGAGCGCGCCACGGGAGCGGCGGCCCACCAGCAGGGGGTGGCCCGCGGCTCACCGGTGTGCCGGCCGGAACTGGTCGTTGATCTGCTCGAGCGTCAGCGCGTCCAGCTCAGCCGCCTCCTCGGGCGACACGGGGAAGTTGCACGCCTCGGGGCCCTTGAGCTTGTAGATGAACCTGCGGCAAGGAAAGCGACGCGCCGGCGAATCCCGTCGGCCGCACCCACACGCCACGCGAGCGCACACGCCGTGGCGCCCCTCTCCCGCCTCGTCCTCGCTCCAGAGGCGCGTGGCTGGGCCTCGCTTCCCGCGTGCTCCGCCGCGCGAACCCGCCCCCGGCGCACGCGCCCGCCCTGCCCTGCCCTGCCCTGCCACACACCCCCGGTTGGCTGGCGCGACGGAGGGCCCAAGCCAAGGGCGCGCACCTGTCCACCAGGCGGGCGGCCTCGGTGTCCGTCGCGCAGCCCGTCGTCTTGAGGTGCTTGCCGTTGTGGCTGATGCGGCCAAACCACGACGCCGAGCCGCTCGTGCTGTTCTGCCAGTACACAAACTTGTACGGGCTCGTCTGCAGCTGCTGCTGCTGCTGCTGCTGCGGCGGCGGCTTCGGCTGCTGCAGCGGCGGCTGCTGCAGCGGCTGCAGCGCCAGGAGCTGCTGCTGCTGCGCCTGCTGCCCCTGCTGCGCCATGGGGAGGGTGTAGGGGTAGGGCATGGGCACCAAGACCAGCTGCATGGGGTAGGGCACGGCGGCGTTGGCGGCGGCGGCGGCGGCGTTGGCGGCGGCGGAAGAGCCCTTGGGAGCCGCCGCCTTCTTGGCCTTCTTGCCCGGAGGCTTGCTGGGCTTGTCGGACGGCTGCAGCGCCAGGCCCATGGCCGCCGCGGCGGAGGCGGCGTCCAGCTGCATGGGCGCCGGCGGCTGCTTGCCGCCGCCGGGCGCCGGCTTGCCGCGCGCCGGCCCGCCGGCGCCGCCGGCGGGCTTCTCGGGCGAGGCGCGCTTCTTGCCGGCCAGGCTGCCCTTGGCGGCGGCGGCGGTGGCGCCGCCCTTGGCGGCGGCGCCGGGCGGCCCGGCGAGGCGCGTGGGTTCAGGCGGCCCACCCAGCACGGCCTTCTGCGACATGAGAGCACACGGCGCGAGCGGCCCGCGCACGGCAACGACGAGCATGTGCGCGGCGGCACGAGGAGGAGGAGGAGGGGGGTGATAAGCGCGCGGCGAAAGGCTGGTGGACGCGGGTGTGCGTGTGTGGGATTCTGCATTGCCTCCATGCTCAGGCATGTCGGCGAGCCAGAGCACAGGCGCGGGTGTGTGCCACTCACGCCCCAGTCGCCCGTGATGCGCGTGGTGAGGCCCTCGCGGTAGGCCTCCAGCGCCGCCACCTTGCTCTCGCCCAGCACGTCCACGGCCAGCTGCCGCCCTGCGCGTGCCACGCCAGCAGAAGCAGCAGGAGCACGCCCACGCGGAGAAACACTCTCTTTCCACGGTGCCGCGTTTCGCGTGCCGAACCGCTGCGTGGCTGTGCGAGCCGCGGTCGCGGCAGCGGCAGCAGGGCGCCCGGCGTGCGGACGCGCGCCGGCCGCGCTACTGCGGCTGCCGCGGGCGTGCGGGTTCAAGCGGGCTGGCGGCGGGCTCCAGGCGAAGAGCAGTGCGGCGAAGGAGGGGCGCGCGTGCAGGGGCGCTCACCTTCGGCGGGCGAAACGATGATGTAGCGGTCCAGGTTGAGCAGCATGGGGCACCTGCGAAGGGCGCACGTGCGTCAGCATACGCACCAGCCTCTGGCGCAATGCCGGCTTGCGCACCCTCCGCAGGCCGCAAGCTCCACTGACCCGGGTGGTGCGCGCTTCGGCTGCCCCTTGGAACCAAAAGGAGTGGACTCGAAAGCAGCTCCATCAAAGGTAAAGGTAAGGGAACGCGCACCTGTCCTCCAGCACAAAGGCGGCCGCCTTGACGCGCTCGAGCGCCTCCTGCTCATCGTTAAACAGCCCCAGCGGCAGCTGCCCGCCGCGCGTCAGGTACACCACCGCCTCCCACATGCCCTGCGCCTCGTTCCACGTCACGCCGCGCCCGCGGTTGGACGACCCCTGCGGCTGCGGAAGCGGCCTGGGCAGCGGCGCGCGCGGCGCAGCCACTGGCTGTGGCTGCTGTGGCTGCGGCGCGCGGGCGGCGGCCGCCGGCTGCGGCGGCGGCCGGGCGCGGGGGGCGGTTGCCGGCTTGGTCGCCGGCGCACGGGAGGCGGCTGTTGATGGCGGCGGCGGCGGCGCGTGGCTGGCGCCCGCAGCCAGCTTCGCCGACGGCACCGGCAGCAGCGGCGGCAGCGCCGTCAGCTGCAGCGGCGGCCCGGCGGGGCCGGTGGGCAGCAGTGGTTGCTGCGAGGCGGCGCCGGCGTTGAGCCTGAGCCGGGCGGCGGCGGCGGCGGCGACGGCCGCCTGGGCGGCGGCGACGACGGCGGTGGCGGCGGCGGGGGTCCTGATGGGGTGCGGCGGGACGTGCGCCAGCGCGGCCCGCGGGGCGGCCCTGCTGGCCTGGGGCACCGCCGGCTTGCGCGCTAGATGCATCGGCGGCCTGCAAACACCGCACCGGTCGCGAGAGAAGCGTTGCCGTTGGTGCCTGGAGCTTCCTGTGTTCGCCGCTGACTGTGAGACCCCACAGGGGATGAGGGGGCGCTCACTTGACGTTGGGTTTGCCGGTGCGCCCCGCTCGGCTCGCCGGCCGCGACCTGCGCCGCACCAGGCATGCTGCGTTACGTTGGGGCGCGTGGGTGGCGAGCCTTGGGCGGCCCGCTGTAGCAAACGCAGCGAAACCACGATAGAAAGAGTCGGGTGGCGAGGAGGGCGAATAAGGCGCGCGCACCGCTCCGAAGCGTCATCGTCCTCCTCCTCCTCCTCGCTCTCGCCCTCATCGTCGCCCGACAGCACCTCCTCCTCGCTGCCCAGCTCCTCCATGTCGTCCTCCTCCTCCTCCTCCTCGCCCTCCTCCTGCTCGGGCTTGCTGGGCCCGGCGGCGGCCTTGGCGCCGGGCCGCACCTTGCTCTTGCCGCCCTCGCCCTTGCCCTCCCGCTTGCGCTGCGCGCACGCAGAGGGGGCGGGCCGATGCGGCGCCGTCTCGCGCCCGTTCCTCGCGCCACGCTCGCTGCGGGGGACCCGATCCGCCCCGACGCGTCCAGACGGATGCTGAACACCCGCACGCGGGCGCATGGTACCGCGCACCTTGGGGGCGGCCGTGCCCTGCCAGGGGTCCTTGCCCTGCGCGATGGCCTCCAGCCGGTCGAAGCTCTTTTGCCCAAGGATCTGCAGCGCCTGGACCCGCCCTGCGGCCGAGGCAGCACGCACCCCAGCGCGCCCGCAGGCACGCATGCAAGTCGCGGCGAGCGCATGCGGGAGGCAAGCTATCACACGCACGCTCTCAAGGCGCAGGGCCTGAAGCGGGTGCACGAAGCGTGGCGGTGGGAGGTGCACGGGCAGGTTGCCTGTTCGGGTGTGGCCCCCCAAGAAGCGCACCTGCTGCGGGCGAGATGTTCTTCCAGCGCGAGGGGAACGGGTCGGGGGTGCTGCACCTGCACGAACGAACACCCGGGGCGAGGTGTCGAGGCCTCAAAACAGCGAAAGAGCGCGCACACGACTAGCGACCTGCACAACTGCGATCGTGAGACGAGGACTCACTTGTCGCCGAGGATGTAGATGGCGGCGCTCACGAAGGCGGCGGCCTCGTCCTCCTCCGACTTGTAGGCGACGAGCGAGCGGGCGCCGCGCTTGGCGTCCGCGCACTTGGCGTACACGTACGCCGTCCACTTGCGCCGGCGCTTGTGCCTGCTCGCACAAGGGACACGCGCACCAGACGCATCGCCCGACCGCAGCAGCGCGATCGCGCTCCGCGCGAGAACAGCGGGCGATCCGCCAGCACACAACGCACAAACCACAGCTCGCTCACCAGGTGACTCCCTTGTACTTGCTGTACTTGCCCGGCTTCGTGTCGGAGGCGCCGTGCTGCCTGCGGGCGCGACCAAAGCGTGCGGCACCAACGCGTCAGGCCCTGGCTCGCACGTTCATCTTCGGCAGAAGAGCGGCGTCGCGAAAGGAGCACCCCACGGTGCGCGAAAGCCGAGGACTCCGCGCACCTCGGCGGCGGCGGCCCGTTGGGCACCCTCGTCCGCGGCTTGGCGGTCGACGGCCTCCTGACGCTCGGCGGCCCCACCCTGAACTGCTCGTTGATCTGCTCGAGCGTCAGCGCGTCCAGCTCCGCCGCCGTCTCGGGCGACACGGGGAAGTTGCACGCCTCGGGGCCCTTGACCTTGTACAGGTACCTGTGGGCGGCCCCAAGGCCACGCACTCCTCGTTCCTTTGCCCTCCTCTATGGCAGTCTGCTGAGCACAAATGTTGCGCGCAGCGTCGTCTTGCCCGCTGCAGGAAGCTCTGCGGTCTTGCCCAACGGAGGAGTGCGAGCGAAGAGCTCCCCCGCACGCCCCGCTCCCTGCCCTAGGCTTCCCAAGGGCCCCACCTCGACCCGCCCCCTCCGCACCTGTCCAGCGCGCGCGCCGCGTCTTCCTCCTTGTGGTAGAACTTGGTCCGGTACCGCTTGTTCTTCCAGTGCAGCACGCCGTGCCAGCCGCGGCCGCCGGCGCTCACCTTAGGGTTCCTGCGCGCCCCAACAAGCGCCCAAACGCTCGCACGAAGGGAGCAGCAGCTCGTCCGCGCCGCGCGCCGCGCGAGAGCGCAGAGCCTGCCGCACCGACGCAGCCAGTGGCGCCCCACCAGAGCACCGGCGCGTGCGGCTGGCGAAGCGGGGATTCGCCCCGTCCAGCCGCGGCGGGAGAGCTCACCAGTAGACGCATGAGAAGCGGTTCTTCATCTTGTTTGGCCTGCAGTGTTGAAAGAAAGGAAATGTGACGTGCGCAGGCGTTAGCGAACGGATGGCCAAGGGTGTGGGTGATCGGGGTGGAGGAACCCAGCAGCGCCACCGCCCTCCTCAGCGCAGTAGCGTCAACTGGCGCGCACTTTTCGGCGCCCTGCTGCTGCTGCTGCTGCTGCTCGTCCTCCTCGTCGCCGCCGTCGTCCTCCTCCTCGTCGTCCTCGCCGTCGCCCTCCTCGCCGCCGTCGCTGTCCCCGCGCGCCGCCTGGCCGCCGCCCACCTTGCGCTTCTTGCGGGCCGGCGCCTGGCCCACCTGCGGCGGACAAGACGCACATGCCGCCGCACACCACCGCGCCGTCACGTGACGAACATCTCGTGCGCGCGGTGCGCGCCGCGAGCTTCACGTCTGGTGCAGCCGGCTCTGGCGAGCAGGTGACGTGCACAGCGGCACAGCAGCAGAAGCTCGCTGGGCGGTCAGCCCGCCCCGCCGAGCGCCGCGCGGCACGGCAGCGGGGCAGGTGCCTCGCGGCCTCGTGAGAGCATCTTATGCGGCAGGGAAGAGACGAGCATGAGGAGAGGGCTCAGGCGCGCACCTCTCCCAGCAGCTCCCGCAGCTTGCGCATGCGCGACTTGCCCAGCACCTCGAGCGCCAGCGCGCGCCCTGCGCCACACGCCAGCGTCGCACACCCGCGCAGCAGCGCTGGTGCCTTCACGCTCCCAGCGCACGCGGCTTGCAATCCACGTCGCAGCTGAGCGCTAAGGTGAGCGTCAGGCTGGCGCGTTTCCGCTCTTGCCGCCCGGAGGCTGTGCGGTTGGGGGGTGGGGCGGGGGGTGGGGCGCCAAGCGGAGTCGACGGAAGAGTTCGCGCCGCACCTATCTCCTGGGGCATGCCGGAGAAGCGGTTGCGCGGCACGCGCGACGTGCACCTGCGTGCGGCGCGCGAGAGCCGCCAGAGCAAGCGCACGCGGCGACGGATGAGCGGCGCGCCCCGCCCCGCCCTCCCGCGGCACACACCCAGGTACCCTCCCAGCTCTGCAAAGCACCAGCCCTGGGTGCGCAAAGGCTCGGTTGGTCCGTTCCGCTCCCGCCGACTCGCCCAAAGTCAGGCCGAGCAGGCGCGAGTGGCACACGCCGGCGGGCAAACCCCCCGCGCACCTCTTGCCCAGCACAAAGGCGGCGGCGTGCACGCGCTCGGCGGCGTGCTCCTCGTTGATGGAGAGGCCGAGGAAGAGGCGCTTGGGCCGGCCGTGCGGCATGGAGACCGACACGTGGCCCTGCCAGCGGTTGTGCCCGCGGCTCCAGTTGACGTTGCGGAAGCGGCTCGTGGCGCCCTGCCGATCCGCCTGAGCGGGCCCGGGCCTGCGGCCGGGACGCCGGCATGCGTTGCGTGCGTGTGTAAACGTTGGCCAGCGCGAGGGAGAGCGGCGCAAGGCAGGTGTCCCCAGCCAGCGTGCGCGAGTGTGGTTGAAGGAGGTGGGGTCGGGCGGCTGGCGCAAAGCGTCTCGCGAGAGGGGACGGTAGCGGAGAGCACGCGCCTGAACTGGTGCCGCAGCTGCTCCACCGTGAGGGAGTCCAGCTCCGCCGCCATCCTGGCAGCCACCGGGAAGGTGCACGCCTTGGGGCCCTCCAGCTTGTACAGGTACCTGCGCAATGCCGCGCACGCACCCATCGCGGCGCTCGTGCCTTGGACGTGCGGCACGCCCGCCTGCCTGCCCGCCAGCCGCCCACACAACGCGCGAACCTGTCCACGGCGCGCGCCGCCTCCTCCTCGGTGCCGTAGTAGGCCGTGCGCCAGGTCCTGCTGTCGCTGTCCTGCAGCCGCCCGTACCTGCGTTACGTTTTCGCGCTTGGCACGCGGCGATCGCTCACGCGAATGACGAACGCAGGCAGCCGAGCGGGTGGCGTACAGCTGACCGGCGCCCAACGTCACGCGCAGCGGCCGCCGCACCATGGCTTGCCCTCCTCCGGTGGCGTCGAGTTGAAGAACACGTTGGCGTACTGGCTCTTGACCTTTGGTTCGGCGCCCTCTGCCTCTGCCTCGCCCTCCACCTCGCTGTCGCTGCCCTCCCCGTCACCGTCGTCGCCGCCGCCGGTGCTCCCGTCGCCGTCGCTGCCGTCGCCCTCGCCGCTGCCGCTGCCGCTGTCGTCCTCGCCGGCAGCGGCCCGGCGGGCGCGGGGCCGGCGGGCGCCGCTGGCCCTGCGGCCGTAGTCGCTGTCGCCGTCGTCGTCGCTCGTTTCGTCGTCGTCGCTGCTGCCGTCGCCGTCGCTGCTGCCGCCGCTGCTGCTGATCTGCAGCTTGGGCTTGGGGGCCGGCTTGGGCAGCGCCGCGATGCGCGAGGAGGAGCGCAGCGAGGGGGGCGGCCTGTGGGCGGGGGGCGAGCGCGCGGCAGGCGGCGCGTGGCACGCGTGAGGCACGCGGCGCGGTGCGTGCGCGACCCAGAGCACCCTCCTGAGGAACGGCTCAGGCCCTGTGAGCACATCTGCGCCGTGCGTTTTTTGTTCGCTCCTCTGGCGCATCGCGCACGGGGACTCACGTCCGCTTGTACTTGGGCACGCGCGCGGGCGTCTTGGTGGCCACGCGCTCTGCCTCGGGCTCCTTCTTCTCCCCCAGGGCCTCTCGCTGCTGGCCAGCGCCATCGTCGCGGGCTTGAGGCGCGCCTGCCGCCTCGGCCGCGGGCATCATCTCCTCATCCGCCTCCTGCTTGGTGGCTGGCGCGCGCGCGCCGCCGTGGGCGAGGGCCGGGCTGACGGCCACCGCCCCCTGCCCATGTCCTTTCTCCGCCGCAGCGTCATCGGATGGCTTCCCTCCCGCTCCTGGCGCGGCGTTGCCCGCTGCGCGTGCCTGGCCCTGCGCGCATCGGCGTTTCGGCGCGTGGCCTGCGTCGTCTGAACGCATGCCAGCAGCCGGCACGCCGCGGAGAGCGCGTTGTGAGCATCGGCCCCCGCGCACAAAGCGGCAGACTGACCGTGTGATCCATGGCTGCGTGGAGATTGGGCGCGGTGGGGCGGCAGCACCTGCGCCAGACGAGCAGCGGTGGCAAGCGCCCGCAGCCTCAGCCTCACTGAGCAGCGGGAAGCTGACGGCTGCCACGTGCCAAGGCCGCAGGTTGAGCCGCCTGCCAGGGAGCACGCCGGCTTGGCGGGGCGGACCTCACCTCTCGCCACCAGCGCCGGCTCCCGCTCAGCAAGCGCGAGCCGGGAGGCGCCGCAAGGATCAGCGAGCGGCAAGCTTTCGGGGAGAGGGTTCGCTCTCAGCCAAGAGCTGTGAGCGCGCGCATCGCCTGGCATGGACAAAGGGCTTTGCGGACGAGACGCGCTAGCTCGGCGCGGCGTTAAGGGTAGCGTCCCAGCGCCTCGTGGCCGAGCATGGCTCAGGCTGAGCATGAGCAGTCGCGCCTTCTCGACAGGTACCGCCTCGACCCGGCCTCCGCCAGTGTGCCTTGGGAGGGCAGCGCCTCGGGCAGCTCGCCAAAGCGCAAGGTCACGCTCGCCGTGGGGCTCCTGGTGCTGGGCATCATCTTCCTCATCTCCGGCGCGGCGGTCAAGGCGTCCAACGCCGCAGGAGGTACGCAGGGGCAGCGTGCAGGCCGATGTGGCGCACCTGGGCGCAGGGATAGAGATGGCACGCGGAGAGGGGCACGCACCTCTCGCCTGCCTCAGAGCAGGACTGCATCGCCCACAGCCCCACACGCGCGCGACGCCCCTCGCTGGCTGCACCGCGCAGGCATCCCGCTGCTCATCATTGGCGGCGTGGCCTTGCTGCCTGGGGCATACTACTCCTTCATCGCCTGGGCGACGTGGAGAGGGTGCGTGGAGCAACCCGTGTACAGTCACGATGCCGTCCGCGGGTGCCACATTGGCGCACGTGCCTCTGCCTGTGCAGGAAAGCGGGCTACTCGCTGGCCATGATTCCAGACATTTGATGAGGAGGCTGGGGACGTGGTGCGGCAGCAGCAAAGCCGCCGCTGGAGGGCGAGGCGTTGCGGCACGCCAGGCGCACGACGGCAGCACCTGAGGAGCTCAATGACCACCACGACGGCAGGAGGGACGCTCTGCACGCTGTACACGACCACCTGTATCAGTTGACAGTGGCTTTCGCAGCGTGGCGTCCGACACTGCGGCGCCACGCACGTGTGAATGCGGCCTGCTCTTGGACCACCCTGTTGAGGGCTTGTGTTGCGCCCGTTCATCCCCTGCATCCCTGCATCCAATTGGATTCATGTCCCCATCCTCGTGCAACGCCATGCACGGGATGGGGGCGTTGCCGCAGGGCTGCCCCAGCGCTGCAAGTTGTTGAACGCCTGAGGCCTTCACAAGGCCGCAGAGCACAGACGCCACAAGGCTGAGCGCGGCTGCATGCCGTGACGCACGGCAGATTGCCGTGGAGCCATCTTATGCCGCGCGGAGCGGGCAGCAGCAAGGGCGCGTCGCAGGCGGCCGAGTCGCAGGCGGCCATCAGGCGCAAGCTCAGGGAAGCGCCTCGCGAGCAGGGCTTCTCCCCCGCGGCGCTGCTCGGCGATGGCTCGGCGCTGCTGGAAAAGGTGTGCACCCTTGCAGCAGCACCGCCAGCAACAAGCACGGGTCACGGCGTGCCAGTGGCCATCTCTCTTGCCAGTGCAGCGGGCCAGGGGGCCGTGCCACGCACCGCGCTGCGCGCGAACGCACATTTTGCGCCGCAGGCCAACCGCATCCAGGGCTTCCTCAAGGGCCAGAAGCACCGCACCGGCGCCGGCAACGTCAAGACCGAGTGGCTGCTCACCACGCAGCAGCTGCAAGACGAGGCGTGAGTCGCAGCGGGCCCAGCGGGCGGTGCGGGCCTCCCAGCAGCGCCACACACGCCTGCTGACGCCTGCTCGCGCGTGCGGCGCAGGGAGGCTCTGGAGAAGGAGCTGTCCAACAGCCTGCGGCCCCTGCTGGCGGCCTCGCACGACGCCGACATGACGGCGTTTGCCGCCGACGCGCTGGCGCAGTGGCAGGCGCAGGTCGACAGCGCGCGGGCAGAGGAGGTGGCGCAGCGGCAGCAGCTGCAGGCGGTGGCACGCATGGTGCGCACCGTGCGGCGCGAGGGCGCCGGCGCCGTGGCGGAGGAGGTGGAGCAGATCCGAGAGGTGCGGCTTGGTTGGGGGAGGGGAGGACCAGCGAAGGCTGCAAGAGGATGGCACGCAGCGGCAGGGACGAGGCTCATCATGACCGCACTGGATCCCACCGCGAGCACCATCTTGCGTGCGCTTGCGTCCGCCCCATGCAGGTGCTGCAGACCATGCAGCAGGACAGCCGGCAGGAGTGCGAGACGCTGGCCATGCAGGCGGAGCGGCTCTCCGAGGAGGTGCGCCCAATCATGCTCAGGGAGGGCTGGGCTGCTGCCGCAGGGGTCGCTCACTGCTCTCGCAAGCACGCGGCTGCGACGCCTTCACGCCCGCCCTGCGCGTGGCCGCAGATGCAGCACTGCTGGCCCAGCGCCGTGCCCAACGCCGCGTCCGCCCTGGCGTCCGCAGCGCTGACCAGCGTCGCCGCCACCACCCCGGCGGCGGGCGTCTTCCGCTCCGCGCTGTCCCTGCCCACCACCCTCGACCGTGGTGGCAGCGGCGCGGGCGCCAGCAGCAGCGGTAACGGCGGCGGCGGCGGCAGCGCGGGCGGGCTTAAGAAGGCCGTGTCTTTGGCGGGGCCGGCGCAGGGGCTGACGCCCATCGCCGAGGAGCAGGCCGAGGCGTTTGAGGACCTCATCACCGGGGGCGACAACTGGGACCCTGCGCTGGACGCGTGGGCCGCGCCCAGCGCTGCATCCGGCGGGACAGGTGCGTGTGGCCTCTCGCGCAGCGCGCAGCTCCCCTGGCATGCTGGATCTTGAGTGCAGGCTGACGTGGGGCCGGACGTGGTGTGGTTCCTGCAGGGCCCAACTGGACGAGCAATCCGCACGCGCTGGCATGGGAGCGCGACATGCACCAGCTGGACCGGCTGGTGGCGTGCTTCCCGCTGGCCGACGACACGTCCAAAGCGCGCGTGCGCGTGGTGTTTGCCGCGCTGCGGCAGCGGCACCAGCAAAAGGTGGACGCCTGGCAGGAGGAGGCGGTGGCGGCGGCGCGCGCCGCCGGCGGGGACGAGCGCGGCAGCCTGACGCTCTCCCACACCGGTGAGAGGCATCGCACAGGGTGAACAGGGTGAAGTGCGGGGCAGCGACGCTGGCGTGGAGAGCAGGCGCGAAACGTTTGCCGCGCTGCCCACGTCACCCCTGCCCTTGCCAGGTGGGTGGCCCGAGGCGGAACACTCGCTGTTCGTCTCGCTGCGCATGCGCTGCTGGCGCGAGCACATCGTTGGCGGCAGCGGCGGCGGCGGCGGCGGCGCGGCGGGCAAGGGCGGCGCGGGCAAGGGCGCCAGCAGGGAAGCGCTGATGCGGCAGCTTGCGGTGCTCATGCCCACGCGCTCCCTGGCCGAGCTGGTGGCCCACGACGACTGGCTCACACAGCACAAGCTGCTGCTGGTGAGCGGTGGTGTTGGTGCTGGGACGTCAGGGCTAGAGAGGCGGCGGCTCCTTGGTGGCGGGCCCTGGGAGCGAGGTGTTGCTCATACGTGCCGTCCTGTGTGCCATGTGCGTCGCAGCGCAAGCGGAGAGCGCTCCTGGACGCGTGGGCGCACGAAAAGGCGCAGTTCCTGGAGGACTCGGCGGCGCTGCTGGACGAGTCGCACCAGATGGCGGCGGCGAGGGCCGAAGTGGCGGCCAACCGGTGAGGGCGCAGCACGCGTGCGGGGCGGGCCCGCAGACCTCGCCCCAGGCTCGCGCACGTTGCCACCCTGGGCCCTCTCCGCCTGCCGCGACACGCAGGCTGGCGCACGAGCTCACGCGCGAGGCGGTCCGCAGCAACCTCGAGGACCTGCGCGCCATCACCGAGCGCGAGGCCGCGGCGCAGGCGGTCGCGCAGGCGGCGGCGCAGGCCGAGGCGGCGCAGCGCCAGGCCGAGCTCGAGGCGGCGGCCAGAGAGGAGCACGCGCGCAACAAGCAGCTCATCGCCGCCTACCGGTGCGTGTCGCTCCGGCTGCTCTCTGCGCGAACCTCACTGCGGGCCGACGACCGACCGACCGTGGTGCTCTGCGCGCTGTGCGGTGCGCAGGGCCGAGGTGCAGCGGCAGCTGGAGCAGGAGGCGCGGGCGCGAGCCGAGGCACAGGCCGAGGAGGAGGCGGCGCGCCAGGCGCGGCAGGTGGTCAACAAGGAGCGCGTCGAGTGGCGGCACGCCGAGTACCTTTGGAAGCTCGACAAGGCCAAGGAGGCCAAGGAGGCGGCCGAGTCCGAGGCGCGCGCGCGGGCCGAGCGCCTCGACCGCCTGCGCGCGCTCGTCGCGCCCGACGTGCAGGCCGACCCCATGCGCGTGCTGCTGCCGACCGAGGCGAGCTCGGCGGTGGACGACAAGGTGCCCGGCGCGTTCAAGGACGTGCACGGCTACAGCTCGGAGCAGGTGTTCCGGGACCACCGCATGCGCGTCATGGAGGCGCTGCAGGCCGCGGGGCTGCACACCACCGCCTACGGGCGGCAGGCCATCACGGCGGCGCCCGCCGCGACGCGCACGCGCGTCGACAACCTCACGTTCGACCAGAGGGCGCCGGGACCCGCTTGACTTGCTTCGACGCCTTGAAACCCTCGCCGCTCGCGCTTCCCAAAAGGCTTCAACCACACCGCAGGGTGCCACTCTTGCACTGTCTGCCGCTTCGCATGCCCCTCCGCACGGGTCAATCTGCAAACAGCCATCACGTGTGGTCGTGTTCGTGATGCTCGTGGTCGTGGTCGTGGTCGTCGTGGTCGTGCTGCTCAAACTGCCACTCGGGCAGCGGATCCGCAAAGTCCGCCCAGGCGTCCGGACCCTGTGCCATCTCCTCGTCCGTCAGCAAGCACGCGTCCAGCATGGCTCTCAATTCAGCCACCTGCACGCAAGCAAACACGACGCCACCGCATTCACCGAAACGCTTGTCTCCCAGCCCATCACAACCTGTCCCGAGTCCCGCACACGCACTACTGTAGGGGTCGGTGCGCCCGAACACACCTTCATGCCGACGCCCGTCCACACCAGCTCCGTGCACCGGTCGCCCCACACGGCGTCCCAGCCAGATGTGTCCAGGTCCGGCGGGCGCTCTGCCGGCTCCACGGCCGCTGCCCAGAACCCGCTACGCACGCACAGCAACGGCAGCGCAGCGGAACACCTCCTTTTCACTGGGAGCTCAGGCATGCGCAACTCCTCCTCCGGCTGCCTCGACGATCAAGAGGGAGACAAACTGCAGCACATACCTGGGCTCGCACTGCCAGGCGCCTCCCGCCGACTGCCACAGCCCAATCACGTCGTGCCGCGTGGCCAGCCACACGTAGCCCTTGCTGCGCGCCACGCCGGGCCACGTGCCCGCAAGCGCCCGCTCCAGCAGCCGCGCCGGGTGGAAGGGCCGCGCCGCGCGGTACAGCCACGCGCTCACGCCCGCCTCCTCCCGCAGCACCACCGCCACCGCCGCCCCCTGGCTGCCGCCGCCGGCGGGCGGCGAGGCCGGCGCGGGCTGCGCCTGCTCCCACTGCGTGAGCTCCACGGCCCAGCCGGGCGCCTGCTGCTGCAGCGCTTCGAGGTCCACGGCGGCCGGCGGGTGCGCGTCGTCGCGTGCGGCCGGCGGGAGGACGAGATTGAGCAGCGGCGCGGCGCTGGCGCTGCCGAGGTCCAGCACCTGCGCGGCGCTCACGTGTGTGTGTTGAGCTCTTCATCTGGCACAGCCATCTCTGGCAAGCAGATGAGGCGTGTGGGGAAACCGCAGATCCCGCAGGCGTGTGCGCCTCGGTTGGGCGGGTGATCGGTTGGCTGCCTTGGGATGCAGCGGCAAACGCCTTTTGCACGCGCCGAGGTGTATGTGAGTGCTGGGATGTGCATCTGTTTGGACACGTCGGCGGGCCGGAACCCAGCAGCCAAGCGCATGCACAGGAGCAACGCGTGCCCAGCACGTGTGCTGCGCCCGCACCTGCGCCTGGCGGTTGAGCTGCCCCAGCAGCGCCAACACCTGCTGCCGCTCGCCCGCTGCCAGGCCGGCCAGCCCGTGCAGCGCCAGCACTTGCGCGTACTCGACCTGCGCCACGCGGCGACCACTGCGTTGCCAGGTTAAGCGCC
>VFQP010002284.1_pt1 | contig 21934 bp, 17 predicted proteins | sample 3512351 | NCBI WGS metagenome assembly VFQP01 (sample SAMN10412372, study PRJNA504923) | tailings metagenome | isolation source: Relicate 1 Philex TSF1 revegetated site | place: Philippines: Tuba, Benguet | collected 2017-08-29
TATAAGTATCTCGTTAATAAATAGTTGGCTGTTAAACCCAACTCTTGATTCGCATTACTAATGAAAGCGAGTAGTGTAAATAAGATGTGATTCTTTTTCATGAGAAATTAAATTAATTATAAACAAACAATTGAATGGCTAATACCCTGGGTTTTGCTCTAAATCAGGATCTTGAATAATTTCGGTTCTGGGAATGGCAAACACCCAGAAATTCGGATTCTTTAAGTTAGGGTTGATGGCTCCAAATACCTCGGCTGCCCTCCCAGTTCGAACGATATCAACAAATCTATGGCCTTCAAAACCTAACTCAAACCTCCTTTCATTTTCAATTGCTAAAAGGACATTATCCTTGCTTAATGAATTTGTAAAAGTGAGTAATGGTATTTCAGCTCTGTTTTTGACTACGTTGAGGTCTGCGACAGCGCCTTCGAGATTGGGGCTTGCCTTTTTGGCCCGCGCTTCTGCTCGAATTAAGTATTGTTCAGCAATCCGAAGAATGAATATAGAGCTTGTGCCGTCTTGTTTGCTGTACAGAGTCAAATCATAGATGTTTTGAGGAGTCCTGAATAAAAGACTGCTTCGAGTACCACCTAGTTTGGGGTCTAAAATAAGCCCTACAAACTCCCTCGCTGGAATGTAATCGTGCCGCCCTCCCTGAGCTGGCGAGTTCCAGTTGGTATAAAAAGAACTTCGGTCGGAAGTACTAAAAGCAATTTCGAGGATAGATTCAGTGGTATTTCTTCCCGTATAAAAAGCCGAAAAAGGTTTTACCAAGCTAAAATTGGAACTCTGAATTACTTTTGTTGCATTCTCTTCGGCGAGTTCCCATTTTTCAGTGTAAAGGTACAAACGAGCTTTGAGTGCGTAAACGGTAAATTTATTAGCACGATTTCGATTTAGGGTCGTCGTCAGTAATTCTTCTGCTTTGTTTAAGTCAGACAGAACTTGGTCGTAGGTTTGCGCCCGCGTACTTCTTTTGGTACCACGATGGGAAGTAGGGGCCGTAGCTGGTTCTAAAACAATAGGAACGCCCCCGAAGGTTTTGGCTAAATCGAAATACGCAAGCGCTCGAATAAAATACGCCTCTCCTAAAATTTGGTTTCTATCAGCTTTGGTAATAGACGTTTCGCTGAGAGTTGGGACTTTGCTGATTACAAAATTGGCTCGATTGATGGTCGTATAAATTCCTGAGAAGCTTCCGCCTCCACTATCGGCAGTTTTATTGGCAACGACGTTATTTTGGCTATTAAAATTGACGACGTTATCTCCCGCCAAATCCAATGAAACTATGCTTCCGCTGACGTACCCCTGCAAAGCATCATAAGTTCCGATTAGCGCTGCTAGGGCTGACTTTTGATCGACAATGACTGCTTCATCAGAGATGGTCGCCTGTGGTTCGGTGTTTAATACAAGCTCACAGGAACTTAATAGTAAGAGTATTATTGCGAAAATTAGTGAATTATTTCTCATTTTTCCAAAGATTAAAAAGTAACATTGACTCCAAAATTGACTGATTTGGTTTGTGGCGTGCCGTTAAAATCAAGTCCTTGTACTAAGCCACTGCCACTATCCGCCGCAGAATTTGTTTCAGGGTCAGGGCCTGTGTATTTAGTAAAAGTCAGCAGGTTTGTTGCCGTAACGTACAATCGGGCATTAGTGATTTTGATTTTAGACAATAAGCTGGCAGGAATCGTATATCCTAGAGTGATGTCTCTGACGCGGATAAACGAAGCGTCTTCCAATAAACGGCTGGTATTACTTTCGTAATTTCTGCTACCATCAGCATTGACCAAAGAAGTGAGTCGCGGCAATACATCTTTATCACCTGGTTTTTTCCAATAGTTTAATGAACTCTTTTGGATAGAGCGGGTAATGCCGCGAGTGGCTCCCGCCTCTAAAAAGAATGCTGTGTAATTGAATAGCTTATTGCCAGAGCGATAGACTAAATTTACATTAAGGTCAAAAGCTTTGTAAGACACCGTATTTTTGAAAGTACCTTCAAAATTAGGCCACGCATTTCCCACAATCTTGCGGTCGGTTGCGGTGATTTGTTTATCGCCATCTACATCTTCAAAGATTGCATTACCTGTTTCTGGATTCACCCCCAAATAGTTGTAGACCCAAATCGAATACAGAGAATAACCCTGTTCTAAGCGGTACATTCCGTAACTGCCCGTAATGGGATTGTTGAGTTTTTCAATTCTGTTTTTATTGTGAGAAATGGTGAAGGTAGTATTCCACTTCAACGATTTTGTATTGATGTTTTTGGAGGTGATTAATAGCTCAACTCCTTTATTACTAATCTCCCCCACATTTGTATAAACCGAGCCAAAACCAGTTTTAGAGGCAACGGGCTCATTAATCAATAAATCACTCGTGTATTTTCGGTAATAATCAAATTCAAACGAAATTTTATTTTTTAAGAGTGCACCTGATAAACCAATGTTAAACTGGCTTGTTGTTTCCCATTTTAGATTCGGGTTAGCCAGTTGGCTCGGCGCAATCCCAGGTAAGTCGGCATAATTACGCCCGCCCGCCCACAAGCCTCTCGACGCAAAATCATCAATGTCTTGGTTTCCAGTTAATCCGTAGCTGGTCTTTAGGCGCAGGTTATTGATGACGTCATTTTGGGGAAAGAAACGCTCATTACTAATATTCCATCCCAGTCCAATAGAAGGAAAATACCCCCAACGATTATCGGCACCAAAGCGCGAGGAGGCATCGGCGCGGAAGTTGGCGTCAATCACGTACCGATTGTCAAAAGTATAGTTAGACCCCGCAAAGAATGACACCAAGCCATAATCAGAACCTGTAGAAGAGGCGGTCTGGACGGCCGCAGAGGTAATTCTCTTAAACTGATTGCTTGGAAAACCTGTTCCAGTCAATGTCTGTCTTTCGGTACTTGTGAATTGAACCGTGTTTCCAAGAAAAAAACTAAAATCACTTTTTTTACTGGAGAAAGAGTAGTTGAGTAACTGTTCTGCGATTAACGATTGTTTGGTAGTACTTACATCATTAGATTCGCCCGCTGGTTGCCCATACACCAAGTTGGTGTTGTAGTATGCTTTTTCGTGATATAAGTTATAATCACTACTCAAGGAAGTTTTAAATGAAAGATTGGGTAAGATGTAATAAGTTGCATACAAATTATTAATGCTTCGTAGGCTATTGGAGTGCGTATCTGAGTTTTCAAGAATGGCGATATGATTATCAAAAACAGTCGGTTTGGAGAAGCTTCCATCTTCGTTATAAATAGGATAAAACGTAGGGGTATGCAAAGCAGCTTGGAACAAACCGGCCGGGCCATCACCTACCCTTACGAGGCGCCGTGGAACGCTGGACAAATTATTTGAAGTACCGATTTTGAAACGTTTGCTGAGTGAATGGTCCAAATTTATCCGAAAAGCAAATCTCCCAAAATCTTGAAGTTTGAGCGTCGATTCTTGTTTTTGATATTCGGCGCCCAAGTAAAAATTGGTTTTTTCGTCACCACCTGACAATGATAAATTGTAGCGTTGAGAATGAGCAATTCTAAAAACATCACTTAGTCGGTCGTAGGTTTTTTGATCTTCTGGATTTCCAAAAGCTGGAAAACCTGCAATGACTTCATTGACGGGCCTAAATGGACGAGTTTCAAACGTTTTTCCATCATTAATGTGTACCAAATTAACCATCGTTGCGTGCTCGGGTCCTGTAACTAATTCCCACAAATTAGTGGCTTTACCAACCCCATAATCGGCTGAAAAATTGATTTTTGTTTTCGAATTTCGGCTGCCGCGTTTTGTCGTAATTAGTATCACACCATTTGCACCTCGGGCTCCGTAGATAGCGGTTGCATTAGCGTCTTTTAAGACTGAAACCGATTCTATATCTTCGGGGTTGAGGTCAGAGAGTGGGTTTGGTGTTTGTCCTCCTAGCCCTCTTGACAATCCTTGCAGATTTTCATTATTGATAAAAACGCCATCAATGATGTACAATGGATCATTTCCAGCCGTGATTGATGTGGCCCCACGAAGACGCACCAAAACCGAGGTACCTGGCACACCTGAATTACTTGAGATTAAAAGTCCAGGTACTTGCCCTTGTAATTTTTCGGTAATGCTTGTGTAGGAGGCCTTTGAAACATCTTGTGAGTTGATGGTGGTGACAGCACTGGTTTGTGCGTCTCTGCGTGTCTGTGTATAGCCCACTACAATGACTTCGTTTAGGTCTTTTTCATTCTGAGAAAGTTCAATAGTGACATCACTATTGTTGACCACAACTTCTTTAGAATAATAGCCGATAAAACTCACAACAACAGTAAAAGGTAGCTTCTGTCCTGTATTTAATAAAAATGCGCCATTGACGTCTGTGATTCCTCCGTTAGTCGTTCCTTTGATGAGCACGGACGCTCCAATTAAAGGTTCTTGGGTCTTCTGATCAACAATTTTACCTTTGACTGTTGCGTTGATAGTGGCTTGTGCCTGCAGCAAGAATGGAATTAGGGCAAAAAGTCCTAAGAGTAATAGATTTTTTTTCATTACTTTGTACTGGTTAAATTAAAAATAAAGTACTTGCCAATCATCCGAAGTGATTGGTATAATCATTTGCCAATGACCTTTTTATTTGGTTTAACTCTACCGGTTTGGTTGCCGCCAAACCGGTTTTATTAACAACAAAAAATTCTTAATCTATATATTTTGTATTTTTTAATTAAAAACTGACTTTTACTTCCTAGCAGGAAGAGCAGGTCAGAGAAAATTGATTTTATTTAAGGGTGAAACTTAAAGAAAATAAATCACTGTCGGATTCGGTGTAATTGATTTTTTGAAGCCTTGTCGGTGGATTACAAGACTGACTGAATTATTTGACCAGAATAGGAATAATTAACGCTGCAATGTTAGAGAGTCCTTTCGGAAATACCAAACAAATAATTTAATTTTTTTAATATAATCTCCCTAAAACAGCTATATTTTCAGGATATAAATTAGACTATAGGATGAGTATTCTTATTTGATTTTTACTGACACACCTTCTTTATATTATATTTTAAATATGCATAGTATCAAAAAAGCTACTTTTAAGTTAAAAAGAAAGGAAAGAGATGCAACAATCATTTTACGGGTTTGACAGTGGTAGTATAGTAGTCTAATAATCAATAGACTAAGTAAAAAACGTAGTTTATTAGATTTTTAAAAAAAAGTAAGAAAAAGTTTGGTAGATTATATTTTTTCATCATTACTTTGTACCAGGAATTAAATCGCTAGAGAAAAGAGGCTTTTTCCCTGATGTACATTCCGGTAGATAGCCACCACTACCTGAGTAAATTAAAGATTTATAATGAGTGAAGGGAGAGAGTAGGCTCTGAGAACTTCCGGCAACCTGCCAACCACCGGCAAGGTGCTCCAACCTAAGTCATAGGATAAATCTGAGTTCAATTTCACAGATGCTTAGTACTTACCGTTTTTGAGCGGGATAGATCCTTTTTAGTTTTCAGGAAAACAGTTGTTTCCGGAGGATTTAATAAAGTTGTTTTATAGAACAAATAAATATATTTAATTTATAGATTTAATATAAATTTTTATGAAAAAAGAAACCTTGTTTGCAAAAGCAATCCTCATTACCAAAGAGTTTGGTCATTCGTCTAACCCTATGCGAGTGCTGGCTACACTACTGTTGCTGTGTTCAACCTGTTGGTTTGCACAAGCACAGCAGGACGTGGATGTCAATAACGTGACCAAGTGGCAATTTAAGTTTGCCAATGAACAATTCAATCAGGGAGAAGAAGTAGAAATTATTTTTCTGGCGACTATCGAAAAGGGCTGGTCATTATATTCTTCTGATTTTAAGGCAGATATTGGACCCCAGCCAACAGAATTTGAATTTGCCGAAAACGGCTCATTTGCGGTTACCAAAGCGATCAGCGCGGTTTCTCCCCTAAAAAAAGTGGATAAAACATGGGGAACACAGATAACCTATTTTACGCAAAAAGCCGAATTCAGGTCCAAAGTCAGAATTGAAGAGATCAATTACGATGTCACAGGGACGATTCGAGGACAGCTCTGCAATGACAAAAAAGGTGTTTGCATACCGTTCCAAAAGACCTTCCACTTTATTAATTGAGTATGGAGAAATACTTTTTGGGAATTGCCATCCTAGCGTTATTTCTGATGGGGTTTCAGCAAAAAACTGCCGAAAAAGAACCGGAAACAAAGGTGGAATTGGGCGAAAAATTGTTTTTTGATCCGATTTTATCCTCCAAAAGAACGCTTAGTTGTGCCTCCTGTCATCGTCCCGAATTTGCGTTTGCCGATACATCACAATTCAGTCAGGGAGTGAATGGGATTCCAACTACTCGAAATACCCCTTCAGCAATGAATTTAGCGGGAAGATTGCAGCTATTTTGGGATGGCCGTGCCGGGACGCTGGAAGAGCAGGCCTTACAGCCAATTGCGGCGGCCAATGAAATGAATTTGCCAATCACGGAGGCCGTGACCAGACTAAATGCTGACCCAGATTATACCAAAGCATTTAAAAAGGTATTCAAATCAAAACCAACCGAACGAACACTAGCGGAAGCATTGGCGGCTTACGAACGAACGCTCGAAACAGCAAATACCCCCTATGACCGTTATCTTAATGGCAATGAAACGGCCATGTCGCCAGAGGCAATTCGAGGGCGTATCTTATTTGTGGGGAAAGCTAACTGTGCCAATTGTCATTCGGGGGAAGATTTTACGGCCGACCGATTCAAAAATATCGGACTGTATGATGGAAAAAGATTCCGGGATACCGGTCGATTTAACATTACCCGAGACAGCACCCACATCGGACATTTCAAAGTCCCTGGATTGAGAAATGTAGCCCTAACGGCTCCTTACATGCATGATGGTTCTTTCAAAACGCTGAGAGAAGTAATTAATTACTATAACCGGCCCGATAGTCTCGTTAAGAACGGCCTGAATCGCGATCTTTCACTGAGTACTCCTTTGGGCCTTACCGAATCTGAAATGGCAGATATTGAGGCTTTTTTATACGCTTTAACGGACGACCGATTTGCCAAAAACGGAACATCAACATATTCCAAAAATCAATCAAAAAAATAACCGGCCACTGACCTGAATCAGCAAATATTATGACAAAATTCTTATAAGATAGGCTCTACGTGTATTGAAGCAGACTGAAGCCATTACTAATAAAAATAGTTAAACCATTAATTCTAGCAAACAATGAACAACAATCCGCTCAAATCCATTGGCAGGGCTTCTCTGCTAGCGCTTACCCTGACCGCTTCGGCATTTGCCGGCGAGCAGCCCACGTTCCTGAAAGAAGGAAAATGGCGAGGTGAGTTTAAGTTAAATGAAAAAGTGTTGCCTTTCAATTTTGAAGTGAAGGGTACTAATGAAGAGAATGCTACTTTTTCACTAATTAACGGTACCCGCCGAGATCATTTTAAAGTAAAGGTGATTGAAGGGGACAGCATCTTTGTAAAAATGAATACCTACGATGCCGCTCTTGTGGGAAAAATTCACGAAGACGGTACCTTCAGAGGAGTGTATAAGAGTTTGGTGCCTAACCCCCGTTTTAATGGAAACCGATTACCTTTTGTAGCTGAATTCGGAAAAACGCATCGTTTTGTGAAAGAGGATCATGCCCTGAAACCGGCAGGTAATATATCAGGAAAATGGAACATCAAAATCATCAGCAAAGATCCTAACGCTGCCAATTCCGTAGCATTACTGGAGCAGAAAGGAAATAAACTGACGGGTGTCTTGATGACCGTTGTAGGAGATACCCGTGAACTGGAAGGCAACGTAGTTGGCGATGAGTTTTATCTTTCGGGATTTTCAGGGCCAAGTCCATATTTAATTCAGGGCAAGCTCGGTGATAATAAGAAAACCATCGTGGAAGGTGAATACAATATCGGAGTCTATTTTTCTCAAAAGTACGAAGGAAGTAAAGAGAAAAATATTGAATTGCCTGATCCTTATAAACTTACATTCCTGAAAGAAGGCTACGACCGAATTAATTTTACGTTTCCAGATTTGGAAGGCAAGCCTGTTTCCATCAACGATGATAAATACAAAGGCAAAGTGGTCATTGTTGAAATCATCGGAACGTGGTGTCCGAATTGCACCGACCAAACACGCTTTCTGGCGCCGTGGTTCAGCCAAAATAAGCACCGTGGAGTAGAAGCCATTGCGGTGGGATTCGAACAAAAAGATGACCTGGAATACGCTAAATACACATTAGGTAAACTGAAAGAATTCTATAAAATCGAATACGATATACTATTCGGCGGGTTGGCCGATAAGAAAATCGCCACCGAAAAATTTCAGGGATTAAACCGCATGGCGGCTTTTCCAACTACCATTATCTTCGACCGTAGCGGCAAAATACGGGAGATATATACAGGCTATACCGGTGACATCACGGGTAAGTATTATAAAAACTATGTAAAGAAATTCAATAAAGTACTCGACGAGTTGATTGCAGAACCAAATCCTCACGCCGGTCAGGCATTGAGCCAGGTAGGGGCAGGGCAATAATTTTGCTGATTATTTACTAAATCTGTTTGAATAGTGTCCGGGCTATTGACCCGGCACTGCAGGTTTATTCTCCATTTAGCCGGGGCAAGTGGCGAGTTCGGAATACATTGACATAGGCGATGATGATATTATGAATAATCTTTTGAGCAGCTCGGTCATAAAAATAAATTCTCTTGAAAACGACAGGCAGAATGTCACAATCAAAATGGCCTAGGAAGTTATACCAGAAAATTGGCTTTCTCTTAATGTAAATGAAAATAATCTGCAAGCGGGTGTTGAGTAGTAATCAACCTAAAACACTGACTCAAGTGGTGGATAATTTACTTAACCATTGGGAGATTTAAAACGGATCTTATTTCATGGCTGAACTAATTCAATGATTGGCAGGCAAAAGGTAATATTATTCAACAGACAAAAACCCCATCAATGCTTTTACTACCTTTTTAAAATTTAAACAACCCTCAGTTAGCTACCGCGCGTTAATGCCCTAAGTAATTGTCTATAACTTTCTCTTGCCACTGTCATCATTGGGAGCGGCTTTTATTATCAGTACCCTTTCTAATCAATCGTTTACAGTCTCAACACAATATCTTAATGCGTTTAACCTGAACGTTGGCAAGGTTTTGAACCTTGCCAACGTTTTTTAGGTTTCAATGTGCTTTTAGGCTTAAAACCTTGGAAGGGCTGCTGTTAAGATTTTACGGAGTTTTCCTTAAACCATATCTTACATTCTTCCAGATTTGACTGACCAGAAGCCACTTTTAGGATAAAATCTGTCAAAATTGCGTTCGTGACTTCAAGTCTTAATTCGTAATGATTGAGATTCAAGAAAATCAAAGCAGCCGCTAATCCCGTTCGTTTATTCCCATCGGTAAAGATATGGTTGCAGATAATATTGTAGCAATATACAGCAGCTTTGTCAGAAATAGTTGGGTACAGTGGTTCTCCGAACATTTCTGCTTGAACGGCCCCCAACAACTAGTCTAAATTTTCTTCGTGTAAAAAATTACTGGAAGGCATAAAGTTTCCTCTGTGCACTTCAATGGTTGCTATATTTAACCGAATAATCTGTTGTTTTGTGAGATAAATCATTAAGCAAGTGCCTTAAACGTCTCTTCGTAACGGTTAAAATCCTTACGAATTAATGCTTCAAAATCAGCATCTTGCGAAGTTTTTACTTCTTCCATTGCTGTTTCCAATAGCATCTTTTTAAACAATTCGGGTTCTTCTTGAATCAACTCACGAAGGGCTTGCTTAACGATATTTTTGTCCAATACTGCTGCCATAGTGGTAATTATTAAAATGCTTGAATTCGATTTTTAAAACAAAGATGCAATTTATTTCACATTGACACGTGCTTTATCAATGGTCTCCTGCCACTGATTCATATCTACTTTTTTTAGAAATTCATTCAAATCTCGAACTTTCTCTTCAACTACCTGATGACCTATTGTGCGCGTTGCAGGGGCTTTTTTTGTCTTAGTTTTCATCGCTTATCTTTTTAAGATAACAAAATAGTCATACAAACGATTTGATTGAAACGGTTCAGATTCTCCTTCGCTACTGATCCCTAAAATTACAAATTCCTTTTCTAATTCATCCAAATCTCGGCTGATTATCAAACGATACAAACGCTGCCTTCGTTCGTCGCTACCTTTAAATGCTATAATTTTGCCTGGATTTACTTCAAAGAAATTTATGATGATTCGCATTACCGTTGCTAAAATTGTTTTCATGTCTTTATTTCGGCTCTCAGTAATGTCTGATAAACGACCCTCTTCGAGAACATCTACCAGTGCCAAATTGTAAACATTTTGGAAGTCTGATGTAGTAAAAATAACCCTTTTATTGACTTTTTTTTCGCGACTTATACTTTTGAAATCGTAGCGTATTTCGGTAATTGGGTTTTCAAACGGATACTGTGGCTCATCCATCTCCAAAAAACTTTAACAAATGAAACTTTCAATGTCTTGGGATTCTTAGGACTTTAAAAGTTTATAAAGTAACCCCTTCCAAGGTTCAAAACCTTGGAAGGGAATGAAGTTTTACCCCAGTCTCACCAACTCCCGCAAATCGTTGTTAGACAAATCGCCCAGCCACGTTTCGCCGTCGGTGACGGTGAGGTTGGCGAGTTCGCGTTTGTTTTGGATGAGTTTGTTGATTTTTTCTTCAAAACTACCTTGCGTGATAAAACGGTGTACCAATACGTTTTTGGTCTGACCAATCCGAAAAGCGCGGTCGGTGGCTTGGGCTTCCACGGCGGGGTTCCACCACAAATCGTAATGAATCACGTTGTTGGCCGCCGTTAAGTTAAGTCCCGTTCCTCCCGCTTTGAGCGACAAAATCAAAATACGGGTCGAGCGATTGTGCTGAAAATCATCCACCATTTCATCGCGGTTTTTACGACTGATACCCCCATGAAGGAAAGGTACTTCCAATTGCATTTGCTCCTGAAACATCGTTTGTAACAATGTCCCCATTTCTTCGTATTGCGTAAAAATGAGCGTTTTCTCGCCATTTTCGAGGATTTGACGAATCAAATCCAACAGCAATTGGGTTTTGCCCGATGCTTCGGGTTGAGCGCCGCCTTTTTTGAGGTAGTGTGTGGGGTGGTTACAAATTTGTTTGAGGGCGGTCATCATTTTAAAAATCAACCCACTGCGTTTGAATCCGTCTTTTTGCCCTTCAATCCCGCGCAAGGCTTGATCTACCACGCTTTGATACAAAGCCGCTTGCTCGCCCGTGAGCGTACAAGCTTGGTCGATTTCAATTTTATCGGGCAAATCTTGGATGATTTTTTTGTCCGTTTTTACCCGTCGTAAAATAAACGGCTCGGTCACACGCTTAAACTTATCCAAGGCGTGTTGGTCGCGGTCAATCTCAATCGGAATGGCATAATCACTCACAAATTTTTTCAGATTACCGAGGTAGCCTTTGTTGGCAAAGTCAAAAATCGACCAGTATTCGGCCATGCGGTTTTCGACGGGCGTACCACTCATGGCGATTTTGATGCCCGATTTCATTTTTTTGACGGCCTTGGTTTGGGCAGTATTGGGGTTTTTGATGTTTTGCGCCTCGTCAATCACCATCACCGCCCACTTTAATTTGCTCAAACCCTCTTCCTCACTGCGAACCACGCCGTAGGTAGTAAGCAAAATATCGGCGTCTTTGAGCAGAACCAAGCTGCGTCCCGAACCGTGATACAGGTGCAGACGAAGCTCGGGGGCAAATTTGCTGATTTCCTTCGACCAGTTGGTGAGCAAAGTCGTTGGTACTACAACCAGTCCCTTCAATTTTTTGAAAGCCCCTTCTTGTTTCATTTTCAGGAGGGTAGTGATGACTTGCAGGGTTTTTCCCAAACCCATGTCGTCGGCAATGAGGCTACCCATTCCCAAACGAGCATTTTTGTACAGCCATTCGTAGCCGCGTTGTTGGTAGGGGCGTAAGTTGGCGGCAAGGCGCTCGGGAAGTGCAACGGTTTCGTTTTTTAACAACGATTTCATCCATTTTTGCGCCGACTTGGTGAGGGTCACGCCTGTGCCGTTGTATTCTTCAGTAAGAGCCGTTTGTAACAATCCATTGCTATCGAGCGAAGGCGGATTTTTGAGCTTTTCGAGTAAGATTTTGATTTCTTTTTCGTCAAAATACGCGTACTGGTCTTTGATTTTTACCAAACCTCGGTAGTTTTCAATCATCCGTACAAAGCTTTGGGTATCAATGCGTTCGTCGCCCACGGCTACTTCCCAGCGGAACTTGAGCATATTTTCCAAACTGATAATCGACGAAGCCGCGACTTTGCCATCTTCCTCGCTGTCGAGCGTCATGGTCAGCTGCGGACGGAGTAATTTTTGCAAGGACTTTGGCAACTGAATTTTGATACCAAATAGTCGAATCGTTGGCAAAATTTTTAGAAGAATTTCGGCAAAAACCTCTGAATCGAACTGCAATGTTTTTGCTCCATGGCTGGCAATCAGTTGATTTAGTTGCGGAAAATGCTCCGCCATCATCGACAAGTCGCGCATCACGCCCATGCGTACGGGGGCATAATTTCGGTCGGACATGAAGGCTTGGAGGGGAATCGGGATACCAAGTTCAGACTTTTTATGTTCCACAAAAAGATTGACTTTAAAGCCTTCTTCCAGTTCTTCCACTTGTACCATTGGCACATAATCGCGTTGGGCAATGAAAAATTTATTGAGCCACAACTGAATGTTACTTGGGATTTCGCGGGACTCAAAACCCCCGAAGAAAACCATTGAGTTTCTGAAAAAAAGGTCGTCGGTGTCGGTGGCTTTGTAGTCGTAATGGTCGTTGAATTGCCTTACCCGCTCGGTCAAAATGAGGGAAGACAAGGCATTCATAAAATCTGTTTCGGTAGGAATGAAAATATCCCGTTTCCCAATTTTATAATAAAGAATTTCGGGAGGCAATACTGCCCGAACGTGAGCCGACAGGGCGGCAACTTGCTCGTTGATTGTAGCTGGTATCCAGCGTATTAAATGGTATTCTCGTTTGAGTTTAGCGCGTAGCAATTGGGGAATAATCGCACCTCGTTCAAGGAGTTTTAGCGACAAACGGTTCAAAAAATAAAGCCCCTTGAGGGTAGGCGAGAGCTGTGGCAACTGCGACGAAGGCAAGTGATGAATCCAATCGACAAACTTGGGGAGCTCATCAAATTGAAAGACAATGCGCTCGCGGGTATCTCGAAAATTGGCCTCCAAAAAGCCCAGCGCTTCGTCCATGATGATTTCGCCGCTTTCTACCGCGTCCAAATCTTTGTCGTATTCTTGCTCACTTGGTTCTTCAGAAACAGCCAGTTCGCGCGCTTTTTTGGCAGTATGAATGTAAAATTTCTGTAAAACCTGTTTAAAATTGCCCGTTCGGTAAAACAAAGGTTTATCACCCAAAAGCGACAATAAATTATCCGAAATATCGGGAAGCGTCGAAAAATCCAGCGGGGCATACAGGGCTTCGTTGGGCTGAAAAACAATTTCTTCCGAGCCTTCAAACGGTTGGCGAATATCGGCTACATCGAGCGTTTCTACATCTTTTTGGTCAGACGACGCAAACCCCAACGTTTCTAAACTTTTGAACAAATCAAAATCACGGAGCTCAAAAATCAGGAAAGGGTTTTTATCGATTTCGTTGGCAACCAAAAACAGCACCGCCGCGCGGTGTTTGCAAGGGTCGCTCCAGTCGGGACACGAGCAGTCGGAGTGAAAGGCTTCCCATGAGTTTGGAAATAACGAAATTCCTTGACGTTGACAGTCGTTGAATAATTCTGTAGGCAATTGACGATTCAGTAATTGCGTCAAATACAGTGGATTTTCAGTGATTAAATTCAGCAATCGGGCTTTGTCGGAGGGAGAAAGTGGGTCGATATTGAATGATATTTTATAAGGCCGAGGGCTGGTACCTTTTACCCGCGCCGCAATTTTATTACCCTCAAACGCGATGCTTTGGACTGAGCCATTGTTGGCATAGGTTCGACCTCTGGCCAATCGCCCGCTTTCATCGAGCCCCTCCAGTATATTGATCCATTGTTGTCCCCACCACGTTTGCCCAAAGGTACTACCTTTACTTTTCCGTCCTCGTTTCATTCATTTGTATGTTTTCGGCAAAAATAATAAAGCCAGAAACAATACAGATAGATAGAGAGAAGTCATTTATTATAAAAAACTTTTTCGCTCCACTTCAAGGAATCTGGAAAAGGGAGATTGTATTTGGCAAAATCTGACCAAAAAATCAAAACTTTATGGGTAGAAACATCTTTTGAAGAAAGAATCACGGGAAATTGTTTGTGCTCAACCAACCTCCATTTGCTTGGGGTAAAATTTACAAAATAGCGTTGATATTTGTAATCAACATGGTCTTTGATAAGCTGATTTTTGTAGGAATAATGATAATGAAATCTCAAATAAGGGGTGTAGGTACGAGAAAGGCGTTTTTCTTCAATAGCATCTATCGTAGCCACCGCAAATGATTGATTTTCAATAATTTGTTTCTTATCACGAGCACTTGCGATACTCATATAAAGGGCAGGAAGAGCAATGAGTACAAAGCCCCAAATTGAAAAAAACAGCGCCCACTCAAAATCTGATTTTTTAGGTATTCCTTCCATAACGACCGCTAATAGTAGTTCTTAAAGTTACGGAAATACCTATTCTAACACAAAAAATCCTCTCACTTGTGTAGAGGATTTTTTGTTTTCACGCTATTTACTTATCTATTATTATTTTTTCTTCGCCTCATTTTCTTTTCTAAATTTCTCAAAATTAGGCCCAAGGCGATAACGTTTGTCGGCCAACCATTCAGCGCGGTGTTTTTCATAATGAGCCGTGGTCATCAAATCCAGTTGATACTTGTATTTATAGCCAATCGTGGCTTGGGCATTTTTGTAGAGTTTACTGATAAATACCTGCGAAAAATCTGAGGCTTTGTAGTTGTTTAAGGCCGAATTAGGTACTTTCTTATCGTCAATCCACACCCCATATACTTGGGGATTTTTGTACGATTCAAATTCTTTTTCTGTAGGTGTAATCCGCGCAAAAGGCTTTAAAGGAGGATTCATGGCCAATTCTTGCTGCAACTGCTGCTCTTTGCTCATAGCTCTGAAAATCACCTCCATCCGAGCGCGGTCGGTCTCAGTGGGTTGGTGAATTGTGCTCCATTCTTTGCCGTCTTTACCTACTCCTTTTTTAATATACTTATTCATCAGCTGCTGATACTCTTTTACCAACTCAGCCGACACTCCTTCTTCGGTAGCACTTGCTTCTGATTTGGGAGATTTTAGGGTGCTAGGAGGTGTTTGTTGCGCAAAACTCACTTCGCCAAACACCGCTATCAACGACGTACAAAGTAAAACTACTGCTCCTTGGATTGCATATTTTTTGGGTAAAGAAGTGATTTTGTGCATCATTTTCAAACGTTTTTTGGTGATAAGATAATTGAATGAACTTGTCAGTACGATGCCATTACTTTGACATACTTTATTTAATAATAAATACTGATAGCTGCTTACACTTTGGATTTGATGAATGACCCAATCATCCGCCAAAAATTCATGATTGAGCGTCATTGCTTTTCGATATATCCACAAAACTGGATTCCACCATGCTACTACCAAAAGCAGCTCCATAAATACTACATCCCAAGAATGTCGTTGCTGTATATGAGCCTGCTCGTGCAGCAAAATCTCTGGCTCAATTTTATTCTTTTCAAAATCGTCTTGATTCACAAACACATACCGCCCAAAACTATACGGAACAGTAGGCTGCGACACCAACACAAAGTGTAGTTGCTCTTTTTTGACTGTGCTATGCGAGCGAATCTGATACCAGAGTGCTCCTATATTTTTGGTAAAACGCAACAACAATCCCAACGAAACCAAGCCATAAATACCCCAAATGAGGTGTTTGATTTCTATCTTTTCCTGAGCCGTTATAGTTGCTGCACCAGGCGCAGGAATTTCTTCACGTATAGGATAAACGTTTTGTGTTCGCTCAATCACCGTCGTGATTCGCTCCGCATTACTCATTGTTATTTCAAAAGAAAAAAGTGGTACTAACGCAGAAAACACCAGACTAAAAATCAGATAAAACCGATTGAATCTCAGCATTTTTTCTTTTTCTAATACCACCCGATACAGCAGTAGCAGCAAGGCCGAGCAGGCCACAAATTTGAAAAGATAGAGCATCATGACTGTTTATTTTTGATTTGTTCTTCAATGATTCCTTTGAGCTCTTCTAGTTCGTCGGCTGTCAAATCGGTTGCATTGGTAAAAAACGATGCAAATTGCGCCACCGAATTACCAAAGAAGTTTTTAATGATGCCTCTCATGTGTTTTGAAAAGTAATCTTCTTTAGAAACCAAGGCATGATATTGGCGCGAATTCCCAAAAACTTTGTACCCCACAAATCCTTTTTCTTGCATCCGCTTGAGCAAAGTCGCCAAAGTAGTAGGGGCAGGTTTGGGCTCGGGATGAGCCTCTAGAAGGTCTTTCATAAATATCCCGTCTTGCTGCCAAATCAGCTCCATGAGTTGTTCTTCCGTTTTTGAAAGCTGCATCTTCTACATTTTTAGATTTGATTCTACAAATGTAGAATCAAAATAAGACAAAGCAAATTTTTAGTTGATTTTATTTTCTACTTTTTTTACAATCTAAAATTCCACATTATACTCCTAAACCTTTTTATCATGCCCAAATCTCTTCTCCGTTTTTGTTCAAATACGGTTTTCTTCTCATTGCTAGGTATTATTTTATCAGTAACTTTTCTCCGCGCTCAGTCGCCCGATACTATTCAGATTCGCTATCCCGCTTACTTAACCCCTATTATCAAGCCCCAACACGCCTATCATCAAACATTGACGATGAAATTGTTGATGGCGCAGGCGTCATTTGACGGGAAGTTGAAACGCAAAGACAACGACCAAAGCGAAGTCTTTGTCAACTTTGCACAAGCATTGGAAATCATCAAAAAAATAGATAATCTCAGCCTAGGTATTCCCAAAATTATCTACCTCGTAGGCTGGCAATACAACGGCCATGATTCTAAGTATCCCGCTTGGTTTGAAGTAAACGAACGCCTCAAACGCCCCGAAGATAAAACAGCCTTAGAAAGTATGATTTGGCTCATGAAAGAAGCCCAGAAATACCACACTACCGTGAGCGTACACATCAATATGTTTGACGCCTATGAAGACAGTCCTTTATGGGAAACTTACGTTCAAAACAATATTATCGCTCGCAACGTCGACGGCTCGCTACGGACCTGTGAATGGGGCTATCCGATTAGTTATGCGCGCGAATGGGAAACAGGTTTTGCCCAAAAACGCATTGATCAACTCTGCCAACTCCTTCCATTAAGCAATGCCAAAACAGTGCATATTGACGCTTTTCATACATGGCCGCCTGTCCCGAAAACCGTAGACGGAAAAACCATCATCGATGTTGCGCCCACTCCTACGAGCCCTTATTTGGGCAATACCATAGCCGATGAAGCCAATGCACAGCGTAAAATCTATCAATATTGGGCTTCGAAAGGTATCGATGTCACTTGCGAGGGGGTGGATTTTCTGAGAGCTTCTACTTTTGAAGGCTATCAACCTATGGCTTGGTGGTTTAGTGGCTTAGACAAATATCTCAAATGGCCCGCTAGTTATTATTGTGGTGGCCAAGACAACAACGAATGGGGGCGGCTCTTTGGCTCAAGTATGCACGGCGAAGATGTTATCAAAAAATCCCCTGAACAGCTTAGGGGTTTTATGGAGCAGTTTTGTAATAAAACGCTCATTTGGTACTATCTCAACCGACTTGATCGCCAATACATAGTATCAAATAAGCAGGAAAAATCGGTGCATTTTTCAAACCAAACCGTAAGTAGTCGTCTCAGTGATCAATTCAGATTGCAGAGTAAAGAAATGATTCTGGCCGAAAATGAGGATGTATTTGTGCCTGCACTCTGGCGTAAAACCCCGTCGGTCATTGCCTATAGTAAAAAAGGTTATCAAAATCGTACTTGTAAATTGCCTCTTTCGCTTCGTCAAAAGCGACAAGTCAAAGTTTCTACCATTACGATTGAAGGTTTGAAATCTACCAAAACTTTAGCCGTAAAAGCTGGAAATATTACACTGTCAGTAAGCCCTGACGAAGCACTTCTCATTGAATAATGGATTTTTTTAGTTATTAAGATTTCAAATACTGTTTTTGAACAAAAACCATCACAGTCAATGGTACTTTATAATTTTACTTGTACTTTGAATTTTAACCTCATCCCTAACCCTTCCGCTCAGGCGGCCCTGTCCTTCCAGAAGAAGGGAATTCAAAGCCCTCTCTAGAAAGGACGCGACGGCGTACCGTGAGGGTGAGGGAGGTTGAATTTTGCAAGTAAAAAAGAGTCAAGTCATTTTCAATCAATTCTCCGCCGCAATTTACACATTTAGTTATGTCTTTACGCTTTGCCTTTTTTTTAGGATTTTACTTGATATTGACCACCACTGCTTACACTCAGTATGATTTTAGTAGTCATTATTTCAAGATTCATGTCAATTCCAAAGGCTGGATTACGAGCATGAAAAACATTACGGTGAAGCCACATCGGGAATTTAGTCCCGCCACCAAGCCTTCCCCTCTCCTTTCTCTTTATGACAGCAAAAAAAATCAATATTATCAACCTCAAAAAGCTACTTACAACAAGCTCAAAAAGACATTTAACCTTAGCTACCCCAACGGTTCGGTGGCGACGGTTTCATTGATACCCCAGCCCAAATATTTGAAGTTGACATTGGTGTCATTAAGCCCGCGCAATGGTGTTGATGCCATTGAATGGGGAAGCTATCATACCAATATCACTAATCTTTTTGGTGAAATCATCGGCGTAGCACGCGACACGAGCGAAGCTATCAACTATGCTATTGGAATGCTCGCTCTTAATGACAATACGCTAGGTGGCACCTCTGAAACTGTGGCCGATGCCGCACCTTTTCAGTATATTATTCACAGTCCCGACAAACAGCGTTTTCCCCTTCCGGCGCATCTGCGCGAAGGACAAGTGTTTCCTATCGGAGGCGACGGTATCAATGATGTCGCTTTTTACGCCCACAAAGAGCCATATTATCGGATTTTGTACGGAAATGCCGCTTTTGTGGATGACCAAGGTCGTATTTCGCTGGCTTATTCGTCTCGCGACCGCGCCCCTAAAAGGGAGGTCTATTTTTCATTGATACCCCATATGGCTGTCAATAGCCCCAATCATCAAGAAGTGCAGCCCTTGCCCGGCATTGATTATATCGGCTCTTCGATAGCGCTTTGGGGAAGTCCAGATAGCACTGCCCTTTTGGATGTGATTCAAAATATTGTGCTGACCGAAGGACTCCCTTATCCTACTTTCAATGGCAAATGGGTCAAAGATCCCGCCGCTTTTGTACCCGATGTCCTCACGAGCGGAGGGCTCTACGATAGCATTGTACCTTATACACATCAGTTGGGTTTTAAGGCAATCAGTTTGTATGACCAAGGTTTTATCAGACCCGACCGCAACAATGCGGGCTATATTGACGGAAGAAACTTTGAGAAAAAGCCCCTCAAAATGACGGCTGGCAACAAATCTCACAAAGAATTTTCTGAGTTGGCCGCCCGATACGGCCTTATCATTGGCCGAACACCCATCACTACATCGTTGGCGCCAGGCACCAAAGATGCCAGTCCGTTTCCGAGCGATAGTCTATGTTATCAGCAAAAACGATTGTTGACAAACAATATCGCCCCCAACGACACCATCATTCAGGTCAATGACCCGCAATATTTGGAAGAAATCGCAAGCTGGGAAGGGCATTGTACCAATCTCAATATGATAAAAATCGGAAAAGAACTCATTCATTATCTAGGAGTTTCGAAAACAGCCCCGTATCGATTGCTCAACGTAAAACGTGGCTACTGGAACACCGCACCCACAAGTCATTCGGCTGGCGATACAATTTATAAGCTCCAAGTCACCATCAACTACGGCTATGATGGCTTGATTCCCAATATTCAATTGCAGGACAAAATTGCTCAGTACTACGCCGATGTATGCCACCTCAATGGCTTGGCTTATTATGATTTCGACGGACAAGAGTTTTTGTTTAACAGCGGTCATGGGTATTATTCGGTGAAGCGTTTTTTTCGTCAAATGTTTGAGCGAGCCAAAACCCTCGGCGTGCCTTATATTCGGTTTACGGGTTCTACCCTTTCGGAGGGTTCGTGGCATTATCAGAGTATTTGGAATGTAGGTGGTGGCAAAAACCTATACGATGTCGAAACCAGAGAATGGGGAAGTACCACAAGCCAAGGAAAAGATCTCAGAGATGTTACTTATTCTAACTTTTTTCCTGTGGGTATGGGAAGCAATTTTCCGATCAAAGCCTCTTCGACAGTCCCTCAGTACGAACACATTCAGGCTATTTCGGTAGGTATAGGGAGTACTTATAGTTTACAACTCAACCAAAAAGACGTGGAAAGTTGTCCTCAGAAATACGCTATTTTCAAAGCTATCCGTACTTGGGAAAACGCCCGCGCCGCCAATGCTTTTCCGCGTTGGGTAAAAAAAGAATTGGTCAAGCCCACTAATCAATTTCATTTAGAAGAAATCAACCCAAATACGTGGCAACTCTACAAAACTGATTTAGACGGAAAAAATCCCAAGCTGTTTTGTGTGCTAAAAAGAGATTCTAACTATCCTTAAATTGTCTGTTGTGCGTCGGAGACGCGGTACCGTTTTTTGCCCCAAATCATAGTTTGGGGCAAGCTATGGGCTTATTTGACCGATGAGATTGTACATGGCGGCATCTTTGGCCGATTTACCCAATACTGTAGCGACCTCTCGCTGTAATCCTTTTGGACGAGTAGCAATGCCTTGACGGTCAAAATCATACAACAATTGGGTGTGCAGCGGCGACTGAATGATACTGCGGTAAATGGCTCCACTACCCCCTGGGCCAAAACCAACGTGCCGTTTAGCCAAAGCCGCCGCGTAGACTTGTCGACGGCTCACATCGTGGGCTAAGCCCCATACGGCACCCACTTGCCCAAAAAGTGATTCATATTCTCAGTATATTACAGTGGTATCCAAAAAGGTCGGTTAAGCTGCGTTGTCATTGCTAATTATTAACTGAGCCAATTTTAGCTAGGAACACATCTTTTGCGGTGGCTTCAACGCCAGGCAATAGGGTAATTTGGTCAGTAGCTGTGTATCGACCCTCTACAATACTTTGGGTGGAATTGTATTATACTTCTTACCAATCTGTAAAGCAAATTGTCCCTACTACGTCATCATTTCTGATTTGGTAATTATTGATAAATAAAAAATATAAAACACTTTCAAGTTCATTTGGATTTGTTTTTTTCCTATCCAAACAAAGGGTATTTAAGTTATCATGACAATATGACTTTTTAAACTCCTTAAAGTCTACAGAGTTATATTTTTTTTCTACTATTTTGTTTATTGCAAAAGAATCAACATAGGGATTAACTTTAACTTCCTTGAGGGTGAAAGATATTTTTTGTAGTAGTGCATCTCGTAAAAAATCTTTGAAGGATTCGAATTTATGTTTATAGTTTTTTTTGAAAACTATAAACATATTTGAATTTGTTGTTATAGCGATTTGATTGTTTGTGAGAAGGACATAAATAGGAGAGGCACTATATATAGCAGAAACCCCATCAGATACTAAAGAAAGTTTATTTATCGTACTTTCAGTGATTTTAATATCTGATTTATAATTAGAACAACTAAAAGAAAGAACACAAATAAATAGTACTTTCTGAAATGAGTGGGAGTGTACGCTGAACTGTGTCAGGATTTTAGTTTTGCCTGGGTGCATTGCAAATTGTCGCCTTCATGCCGCATTGTTTAGATGCTTAAAATTGA
>VFQP010002285.1_pt1 | contig 21934 bp, 16 predicted proteins | sample 3512351 | NCBI WGS metagenome assembly VFQP01 (sample SAMN10412372, study PRJNA504923) | tailings metagenome | isolation source: Relicate 1 Philex TSF1 revegetated site | place: Philippines: Tuba, Benguet | collected 2017-08-29
AGCCAGACCGTGACGCTGCAGACCCGCCTGCAACAGGCCGGCGCCCAGCTGGAAGTTGCGCAAGCCAGTGCGCGCAAGGCGAAGCTCGATCTGGAAGACACCATCGTGCGCGCCACCACGGCGGGGCGCGTGGCTGACAAGGGCGTACGCGTGGGCCAGTTCGCCCAGCCCGGTACGCGGCTGCTGACGGTAGTGCCAGTCCAGGACCTGTACCTGACAGCCAATTTCAAGGAAACGCAGGTAGGTCGCATGCGTCCTGGACAAGCGGTGACGCTGCACGTCGATGCGCTGTCCGGCGAACCGCTGCACGGCGTGGTCGACAGCCTGTCACCGGGTACCGGCTCGCAGTTCGCGCTGCTGCCGGCCCAGAATGCCACGGGTAACTTTACGAAGATCGTCCAGCGGGTGCCGGTGCGTATCCATGTGGATGTTCCGGGCGATGCGCGTCCGGTACTGGTGCCTGGCCTGTCGGTCGTGGTCGATGTGGATACCCGCGACCTGCAGCCTGCCAAGGCACAGGCACCGAAGCTGGCAACCGGGGCCAGCCATGGCTGATGCCGGTGTTGCCGGTCATCAGGCGGAGCCGTTGGCACAGCAGCCAAACGCGACCGCGGCCGACTGGATCGCGGTTGCCGCGGGGTCGCTGGGCGCGTTGCTGGCCACGCTGGACATCTCGATCACCAACTCGGCGCTGCCGCAGATCCAGGGCCAGATTGGCGCCGCGGGCACCGAGGGCACATGGGTGTCCACCGGCTACCTGATGGCCGAGATCGTGATCATTCCGCTGACCGCCTGGCTGACGCGCGTATTCGGGCTGCGCCGCTTCCTGATGTGGAACGCGCTACTGTTCACCGCTTTCTCGATGATGTGTGGCCTGTCGCATAGCCTGCCAGAAATGGTGATTGGCCGGATCGGGCAGGGGTTTGCCGGCGGGGCCATGATTCCGACCGCGCAAACCATCGTGCGAACCCGGCTACCGCGACACCAGATGCCGATCGGCATGTCGATGTTCGGCCTGATCGTACTGTTGGGGCCATTGCTCGGTCCCGTGGTAGGCGGCTGGCTGGCGGAGAACATCAACTGGCGCTGGTGCTTCTTTCTCAATCTGCCGATCACTGCCGTGCTGGTGCCGCTGCTGTACTTCGGACTTCGGGCCGAGCGGGCCGACTTCGAGGCGTTCTTCAAGGCCGACTGGCTTGGCATCGTCGGTCTCGCCATCGGGCTCAGTTCGCTGACCGTGGTGCTCGAGGAAGGACAGCGCGAGCAGTGGTTCGAATCGCAAACCATCGTCTACCTGTCTGTACTGACGGCGATTGGGCTATCGATGATGCTGGTCAGCCAGTTCACGGCCCGTCAGCCCATCGTGCGGCTCAGGTTGTTGCTGAACAAGAACTACGCCAGTGTGATCCTGATCGTGTCGGTGGTTGGCGCCGGCCTGTATGGCGTGTCGTACCTGCTGCCACAGTTCCTGGCCACCATTGCCGGCTACAACGCCGAGCAGGCCGGCGGGATCATGCTGATATCGGGCCTGCCCGCCTTCCTGCTGATGCCGGTGTTGCCGCGCATACTGGGCAAGTTCGACAGCCGGTGGCTGGTGATCACCGGGTTGGTCTGCTTCTTCGGCAGTTGCATGCTCGATATCGGCCTGACCGCAGAAAGCGTTGGCCATGATTTCACGGTGTCGCAAGTGCTGCGCGGCTTTGGCCAGATCCTGGCGATGATGCCGCTGAACCAGGCCTCGATGGCTGCGGTGGCCACGCATGAGGCTGGCGATGCCGCCGGCCTCTACAACATGGCACGCAACCTCGGCGGATCCATCGGCCTGGCATTGCTGGGCACATTGATCGATCGCCGCAATGCGTACCACGACGCGGTGATCCGTGAGTCGGTCACGGCCAACAGCTCGATCGGGCAGGACCATATGACGTCGAGCATTGCCGGCTTCGTGGCCCAGGGCGGTGATTTTGCCCATGCGCAACTGCAGGCCGTTGCGCAGCTGAGTGGGCAGATAGCACGACAGGCCGCCGTGATGACCTTCTCCGAAACTTTCTTTGCCCTCGGTATCGCCTTGCTGTGCTGCGTGCCGTTGGCCCTGTTGCTCAAGCAGCCCCGTCCGGGCGCGCCCGTATCCACCGGTCATTGATCATGGTTGCTCTTAAACACGCCAGGCTGCCGAGCCTGCTTGCGCTGGCCGCAGCGCTGCTTGCCGCCGGCTGTACCGTCGGCCCCGACTATCGCAGTGCGCCCCAGGTGGCGGCGAACGCCATCGATGCCGGCAAGTTTGCGCATGCCCCGACGGGGGCTGACAGTACAGTGCCAGGCGTGGCGGACTGGTGGCACGCCATGGGCGACGCGCAGCTCGATGCGCTGATCGAAACGGCGCTCAAGGACAGCCCCGATATCGATGCGGCGCGTGCGCGCGTGCGGCAGGCGCGTGCGGGACTGGACAGCAACAAGGCCAATCTGCTGCCCAAGGTGGGCTTCGACGCTGCCATGCTGCGCACGCGGTCGCCCGATCTCTCTGCCTTGTCGGGCGGATCTTCAGGTGGCGGTCGTGGACCACTGTCGCTTTACATTGCCAGCTTCGATGCAAGCTGGGAAATCGACCTGTTCGGCGGCACACGCCGCTCGATTGAGGCCGCGTCCGCCGAGGCCGATGCAGCGTCGGCGCAGCTGGCCGATGCCCATGTGCAACTGGCGGCCGAGGTAGCCCAGGCGTATGTGTCGATGCGTGAGCAGCAGGCCAGCCTCGCGCACCTGCAGGATTCGGAGAAACTCGAAGCCGACATGCTCGACCTGACGCAGCAACGCCGCGCACGCGGCGTGGCTTCGCAACTGGAAGTGGAGCGGCTGCTTACACAGCTGGACAACACGCGTGCGCAGATGTCGCCTGTGCAGGCCGGCATCGCCGAATCGTTCGACCAGCTTGCGCTGCTGACCGGCCGTGCTCCGGGCGAACTCGACGCGGAGCTGGCCACGCCCAAGGCGCTGCCGGCCGTGCCGGAAACGGTGGCCGTGGGCGATCCGGCCGCGCTGCTGAAAGCGCGCCCCGACATCCGCGCGGCCGAGCGTCGGTTGGCGTCGAGCACGGCGCAGATCGGTGTACGCAAGGCTGACTGGTTCCCCAAGCTGTCGTTGCTTGGCTCGCTGGGCTTCAGCGCCATGGACCCGGGCCATCTCGTGCGCAAGGACAACGGTACATGGCTGACGTTGCCGCGCCTGCAATGGAATATCCTCGACTTCGGCCGCGTCGCCGCGGGCGTGGACAGTGCCGAGGGCGGCCGCGACGAGGCATTCGCCAACTATCGGGGCACGGTACTCAAGGCACTGCGCGATGCCGACGTGGCGCTGTCGCGCTACGGTCACCAGCGCGAACACGTGGTGGTGCTGCGCCGCGTCGAGGCCTCCGCCGAACGCGCCTCGACATTGCAGCAGCAACGCTACCGTGCCGGCACGGCCAGCATGCTCGAATGGCTCGACGTCGAACGTACGCGCGTAGTTGCCCAGCAGGACCGCATCTCTGGCGATGCCAACCTGCTCAAGGACTACGTGTCGCTGCAAAAAGCGCTTGGACTGGGCTGGCAGACGGCAGCCCCTGCGTCGTAACCGGTTGGTTATGCCCGCGGGGAGCAGATCCCAACTCCACCCACCCTTGCCGGATAAAACCCGACACGCGAACCAGACGGAAACGGCTGTTCCATTGCTCCGTTACCCCTGCAGACTGCCAAGTGGATAGAATCGCCGTGGACCGTCACGTCTGCGGCGCTGCAACTTGTCAACAGCGGCGGGAGGTGTGGCGTGGAAAAGGGGAGACCGGGTACCCATGCACTTCAATGCCAACGACAGCATCCTGCTCAACATCCTGGCGAGCGTGATCGTCGTGCTGGCCGGCACATTGCTGGTCAAGCTGATCAACCGTTTCTTTACCGCGCGGTTGCAGGCGGACAACCGCGGCAGCTATCGCGCCTGGACCGTGGCGTCGCGCAACCTGGTGGCAGCGGTGGTCTTCCTGCTGCTGCTTGGCATCTGGGTGTCCGAGCTCAAAAGCGTGGCCATTTCGCTGGCGGCATTCGCGGCGGCGCTGTTGCTGGTCGGCAAGGAACTGGTGATGTGTTTCCTGGGCGCGTTCATGCGCATGATCACGCGCCCGTTCCAGCTTGGCGACCTGGTCGAGATCGGCCCGTTTGGTGGCGAGGTCATCGACATGGATGTGATGTCGACCACGTTGGTGGAGGTTGCTGCGGCGCGTCAATACACCGGCTTCACGGTGCAGGTACCCAACAGCATGTTGCTGACCACCGCGGTCCGCAATCATTCGCAGGCCGGTGCCTATACGCTGGACATGATACGAATTCCGCTCGAGGTGGGCGAGGATCCCGATGCGGTCGAGGCATTGCTGGTGCAGGTTGCGCGACGGGCGTGCGAAGGCTTCATGGAGGAAGCCGGACGCACGCTGCGGCGTTACGGCGACATGCGGTTCGTCGACCTGTCGCAGTTCGAGCCACGGGTGATGTTCGAACCGTTCGATGTGAACCGCTTCGACGCCATCGTGCGGTTTCCGGTCCCGGTCAGTTCACGCCTGTCGGTAGCGCAGCAGATCGTGCGCGGCTACTATCGGGAGCGGGCGGCGAACAAGCTGGAACAGGCGGTCGCAGGCCATCGTGGAGATGAACATGGCGCAGGCGCTGAGCGGATGGGCGAGCAATAACGGAGAGCCGCCGGCCTCCCGCTGGCGAATCGGCGGCCGGTCCGTGGCGCTGCTGATTGCGTGCATGGCATGGCTTGGCCTGCTGACCGGATGTGCCAGCCTGCCGGCCAATGCCGGACGAACACCAAGCTACGCCGTCGCGGCGAACAGCGACACCACGCTGGCGCGAGCCCTGGCGCCACGCCTGGCGCAGAATCCCGGGCAATCGATTTTTTATCCGCTGGGTTCCGGTCCCGATGCGCTGACGGCGCGCATGGCATTGGCACGCGCAGCCCAGAAGACGCTGGACATGCAGTACTACATCTACGACGTCGATACCACGGGCAGTGCGCTGCTTGCCGAAGTCATCGACGCCGCGGACCGTGGCGTGCGCGTGCGTATCCTGATGGACGACATCCATACCGGCAAGCAGGACAAGACCTGGGCCGCACTGGACTCGCATCCCAATATCGAGGTGTGCATCTTCAATCCGTTCGCCAACCGCGGCGCACGCTGGGCCGAGATGCTGTATGACTTTGGCCGCGTTAACCGCCGCATGCACAACAAGCAGATGACCGTCGACAATCTGGTGACGGTGGTCGGTGGCCGCAATATCGGCGATGCCTATTTCTCGGCCAAGCCCGACATGAGCTTCAGCGATCTCGATGTGCTGGTGGCCGGCCCGGTCGTGCCGGCGGCAAGCAAGGTGTTCGATGCGTACTGGAACAGCGACAACGCGTATCCGATCGCCACGCTCGCCAAGGAAAGCAAGGAGGCGCCGGCCGAACTGATCCGGTTCCGCAAGCAACTCGAGGCCAAGGGTGACATGGCCAAGGCCAGTCCGCTGGTGCAGGAACTGCTTGATGCCGGTCTGGCGCGCGGTATCGAGATGGGACACTTGCCCGGCTTCGTGGGCGGCGCGCGCGTGATTGCCGACAAGCCGGACAAGGTCGAGGATGATCCGGACGATCCGTCCACGCATGCAATTCCGCAACTGCGTGCGCTGCTGGAAAAGGCCGAACGAGAACTGGTGTTGGTGTCGCCGTATTTCGTGCCCGACGACGAGAACGAGAAATGGCTTGCTGGCATCGTCAAGCGCGGCGTGGTGGTGAAGGTGCTGACCAATTCGTTCAGCGCCACTGATGTGGCTGCCGTGCACGCCGGCTATGCACCACGCCGCAAGGCACTGCTGCGTGCGGGTGTGGAACTCTATGAACTGAAGCCCACTGCCAATGCTGAACTGGCGCGCAGCCGCGCGCCCAAGAGCCGCATGTTTGCCTCAAGTCGTGCAAGCCTGCACGCCAAGGCCTATGTAGTGGATCGCCGCCTGCTCTTCATCGGCTCCCTGAACCTTGACCCGCGCTCGATCAAGCTCAATACCGAAATGGGCGTGGTGCTGGACAGCCCGGCGTTGGCCACGCAACTGGTGCAGGACATGGACAAGAATCTGATGGATATCGCCTGGCGCGTGCAGCTGAAGAAGGATGAGAACGGCGGCGAATCCCTGACCTGGACCACCATCGAGAAAGGCAAGGAGATTACCTACGACAAGGAACCAGGGATGAACGTATGGCAACACATGGGCATTGGCATCCTGCGGATCCTGCCGGTGGAAGATCAGCTGTAGCGTTGTAGCGCGAAGGAGGCAGGTTATCTTGCTCGAGCGTGGATATGAATCCGTGCGATTGCAATAATTGTGACGCAGATATTGCTGTTTGAAATTTAATGTCTGAATTCATCGATTAAATACCCCGAAACAGAATACCTGTGGTTGATATTTGATTGGCTTGTATTTGACGAATAATGATCATTAATTAACTTATCTTCGATGTCCGCGTCTGAAATGTCGGATTAATGTTTGATGTCCTTTTTGAACATTAAAACTCCACACCAAGGATCGGACGTTGAAAAGCTATCGGTATTTTCCGTGCGCGCTTGCCATGCTTGCCGGCGTTACATTGCAGGTTCAGGCAAAGGTGGTCTCGCTATCGCCCAATGCCATTGGCGGAGGCGTCTTGCCCAATGGTCATGCGCACATCGCCTTCACAATGGCGAACGGCAACTGGACACCAGTGCTGTACCTCCCGTCAAAGCCGGCCCGCGGGGCGCGGATAGACATCCGTACCTCGGCACAGTTTCACGCCAGGCTGGATACGTCACGCACGGACCTTGGCGTCGCGTCGCTGACGCTCGCGCGCAATGTCGTCTATTCCCTGGAGTACCGGTCAGGCAGGTGGACCTTTGTTGGTACTACTGCCGCCAGGCTGAATCCAGCATCGTCAGGTGCGACCATACCGGACAATCCGGCGCCAATCACTTACTACGATGTTCGGGATGGCAACTGGGAACAGAGTATCGGGCTGCCGAAAGTGGCTGCCGATGGAAGCATGGTTGTCGTTCGCTCGTACGCGAAACTGGCCACCAGCGTATCTCCGCAAGGGCGTCTTCACGCCAGCTCCGCACATCTTCGGCCGGGAGATGCCTATACGTTTTCGTATCGCCGGGCGGTGGGGGGGTGGGTAGTCGAAAATGCACCGGTACGCAGGCTAAGGGCGCGTGAGATAGCGAACGGCATTCCGAATACCGGCTCCTCCAGTACGTTGGTGGAGTTGTGGGATGGCAACTTCACAAGGTTCATTCGCTTACCCGCGTCTGCCGGAGACCGCGACCGTATCACCGTACGTTCGCGCGCAACCTGGAATGGCCGGATCGACAATGCCAACACCGATTTTCCTGGAACCATGGGGCTTAGGCGGGGCGACGAATATCAGTTCATGTATGTCGCGGAGCGAGGTATCTGGACGCTCACCTCCAGTCCGCAGACTTTTTTCCAGGCCTTGAACGTGGCCGGCGGCATGCTTCCGGCAATCAGGCACCCGCGCACGGTCGTTAACTTTGCAGACGCCAACTCAGTGCCGGTACTGACGTTGCCGCGGCAGCGCCGACACGGCGATCGCGTGGTCGTGAAGACCGCGGCACCGCATCCGGTCACGGTGCGCAGCGAACAGGGTGGTCTTGCACAGTTGACAACCGGGGAAACGACCGCTTTCGTGGTCGATGCCGATGACAAGTGGCAGCAGGAAACACAGACGATCGACCTGCTTCTGGTCTATAGCGGCAAGGCCGCGGCCCAGCGTGGCGAGAGCACCATGCGTACTCGCCTGACCGAGTCATTGGGCATGACCAACGATGCGCTCGAGAACTCGCGCGCAAATTTCCGCTTCCGGGCTGTGGCAAGCAGGAAGCTCGAAACGCCCGACCAGTGGGAGATGCTCGGTCATGCACTTAGTGGTCTGCGTAACCATGTGGAGGTGCAGCGCTGGCGAAATGAACTGTACGCGGATGGCATCTACTATGACGGGCACCAACGCGGCTGCGGCCTTGCGTATGTTGGTGCGCGCGTCGGAACGATGGTGGCCACCGGTTCCATCAATTGCGGCACGCGGGTCATGCGTCACGAACTCGGGCACAACATGGGCCTGGGGCATTCGGGCGGGCTCACGCTTTCCGGCACCATCATGAACGGCAATTCGATGCCCTATTTCGCGGCGCCATATCTGTATGGCGCGCATGGGCTGTCATTGACACCGGAGGGCGGCCGTGACGAAGTGGCGCAGATGAACAAGTACTCCGCAACCGTGGCTAACTTCCGTCGCAGGTAGTACGCCGTGAAACGCTTGAGGTTGATGACTGCAGCGCTACTTTTCACGGGTTTGGCGGCATTGATGATCGCATGGCTGCGATCGGGCGAAGTCGAGGTTGTTCCGCCAGGCCATGCACCGCGGCAGCACGGCGAGATCGTCACGACTTTGATGGCCGTACAGGCACCGCGCGAGGCGGTTACCGAGCCTGCCGAGGCGGAGGTCAATGCTGATGTCATGCCTCCACCGGCTGCGTCGCCATTCCCGCGCCTGTTTCGGCTTGCAAGCGAAGCGCAGCGTCCCGACGGGTCTTTTCCAATGCAATTGAATTACACACATTTGCAGACGCTTGGCGCGGGAGATACTTTCGCGATTGATATGCCGGGCAGCGATGAGCCCTACGTTGCCATGGTTACCAACGAGGAGAGCTTCGACGGTTCGCGGCGTCTGGCCGGAAGGATGCATGACGGCGGCATCGAGTCATGGCCATTCAGCCTGACAGTGTCGAGCGACGGCTACACGGTAGTTGGGAACCTGGCGACAGCGGCGGGGCATTTCGCTGTCGATGCCGACGCGAGCGGCGGTCGGCTACGTAGTGATCCAGGCGAAGCGTTGCAGCAGGAGGAAAGCGGGCATCTTGAGTGAATGCGTAATGGCATGAATGCCCGGCAGAGCCGGCACTCAGGCGGCCGGCGGGATATTCGACGCACTCTGCTGCAGCAACTGCAGCAGATACTCCTGCAAACGCGACAACTCCAGCGCCACGCCGCCAGGGAAACCCTGCCGCCCTCCACGCTTGTCGATCAGCAGTTCACCAACGAAGGCCGACACCGCGGCCGCGTTGCCGAGCGCTGCCAACTGGTTGGCGATGCGCGGATAGGCATGGAACAACTTCAGCGGGCGGACTTCGCGAGGCAGGTAAGCCAGCCATTTGAGCGTTGCCGGCGTCAGCGAAAGGGACAGCGGCCCCTCGGGCTGGCGTAGCTCGCTCCAGTCAACCGGGGTGGAGACGGGCACGTCGCCGTCCAAAGCCTTCTTGGCCTCTTCGACGGACACGAATTCGAACGACAAGGGATCCATGGCAGCGGGTTTCAGTAATGGCGCGCCGGTTCAATGGCACCCGTTCGGGTGAGATTCCGCGCCGTCACCCATGTTATCGGATTGGGTGCGGCAATTCTTGAGGGTTAAGACTACAGCGTGCCAAACGCGCCACAGTCCCGTATCTCATGTCAGGGCAAGCCATTGCTCATGGCAGGCGCGGTGGCGTGCGACCACAATGCAAGTCAATCAAAGCCTGAACCGGAGCCCTGCCATGACCTGGAATCTGATGATCGATGCCGATTGCGTTCCCGTTATGCTGCGTGCTGGCGCCAGGGTGGCATGCCGCACCGGGCGGCTATGGATCACGGTCGAACATCGTCGCGCCGTCCCGTCGGAAGATATCGTCCTGCTGGCCGGACAGAGTCTTCAGGTGGACGAGGACGCCACGTATTTCCTCACGTCGATGCGTGGCACCGGTTGCGACGGCATTGCGCTGTGCCATATCACACCGGCGCGCGACGAGCGGCTGGCGGTGCGCCTGGCGTAACGCGGCCCGCCTCCTCGCGGATCCACGCCGCCACGTGGGCCACCTGCTCGCGCGGTTGCTCCGAGGCGTGGATCAGCCAGTATGCATTGGGACTTGGCATGGCGGCGCCGGAAGTGGTCACAACGTTCAACTGGCCGCCTTCAATCAACGACTGGATCAGTTCCAGCCGCCCCAGTGCCACACCCTGGCCAGCCAGCGCGGCATGAATCATCTGGTCGTACTGGTTGAAGCGCAGGATGCCGCGTCGGCTGGCCTGACGGTATCCGTGCGCACTGAGCCAGTTGCGCCAGTGCAGCCATGGCCGCGGATCGTCGAATTCCAGCAGCGGCAGTTCGGCCAGTGCCTCGGCCGACGTTACCCGTGTGGCGCCCAGCACCGGGTTTGCCACGGGTGCGATGGTCTCGTCGAACAGGTGTATGGCGTGCGGTGGCGCGGCAGACGCCGGGCAATAGCGGATGGCCAGGTCGATACCATCCGCGCGCAGATCACTGATCTGGTTGCTGGCGGACAAGCGTACGTCGAGATGCGGATACCGGCGTTGCAGGCTGCCCAGGCGCGGCAGCAACCACAGGCCGGCAACGCCGATGCTGGCCGTCACGGTGACCGGCTGCCGGCCGTCGCGCTTGCGGACTTCGGCGGCTACATCCTGTAGTTGCTGCACCGCGCCATCGGCGCTGCGAAACAGTCGCTCACCTTCGGGCGTAAAGGCAACGCCACGATGCTGGCGAACAAACAGGCTTACCTGCAGATGGTCTTCCAGTGCGCGGATCTGGCGGCTGACGGCCGATTGCGTCAGGCACAGGTCGTCTGCCGCTTGCGTGATGCTCATGCGCCGGCCTACGGCCACGAAGCCCTTGAGCAGATCGAGCGGGAACAGGCGGACGAGCGGGACCGACATGGCAAGCCTCTCGGGCACTTGCAGGGACAGTCATTACAACATGAATGCCGGCACGCTGCCATGCGCGCTACGCATGGCAAAGCGCCCGAAATCTCGTTTGTGCTGGCGCCGGTAATCCCATGAAATAGGAGCATTTTTATCTCCCAAGCGAGGAAATGCCATGACTGATCGCGCGTCGACACATGACGGTGGCGCATTGCATGCGACACCTTCCGCGCCCTGGTGGCGTGACACATTCTTTCTGTTGCTCGCGGCCGGGCTCGTGATGGGCATGGCGCTCGGCATTCGGCATGTGCAGGGCCTGTTCATGCTGCCGATCGTTGCGGAGCGCGGCTGGACACGCGAGTCGTTCGGCTTGGCGATGGCCGTGCAAAACCTGGTGTGGGGCATCGCCCAGCCGTTCACCGGCATGGTGGCCGACCGCTTCGGCTCGTGGAAGGTGATGCTCGGCGGACTGGCACTGTATGCGGCGGGCTTGTGCGGCATGGCCATGGCGCCGTCGTCAGCAACGTTTTTGCTGACGGCCGGCATCTGCATCGGTATCGCCCAGTCGGGCACCACGTTTGGCGTGGTGTATGGCGCATTGAGCCGCATGGTGCCGGCCGAACAGCGCAGCCGCACGCTGGGCATTGCCGGTGCGCTGGGCGGTATCGGGCAGTTCCTGATGGTGCCTTCGGCGCAGGCCTTGTTGTCGCAGACAGGTTGGCAGCCTGCGCTGATCGTGTTCGCCGTGGCGATGGCCCTTTTGCTGCCGATGGCGTTGCCATTCCAGGATCAGACACCCGAAACCGATGCGGCTGGCGCTCATCCGCCAACTCATCCACCACTGCTGGCCTCGATTCGCGAAGCGTTCAGCCATTCCGGCTTCTGGCTGCTCAATCTCGGCTTCCTTGCCTGCGGCTTTCAGTTGGCCTTTATCGCCAACCATCTGCCAGCTTACCTGCGCGACAAGGGCATGCCGCCGCGTAGCGCAATGATTGCGCTGGCCCTGATTGCCCTGGCCAATATAGCCGGCACCTATGTATTCGGCTGGCTCGGTGGGCGCCATACGCGCAAGTATCTGCTGGCCGGCATTTACCTGGCGCGCACTTCGGCAATGGCTCTGTTCGTGTTGTTGCCGCTGGGTCCCGTCAGCCTGTACGGGTTTGCGGTGGTCATGGGATTTCTTTGGCTGGGCACCGTGCCGCTGACCAGCGGCATCGTTTCGCAGGTGTTTGGCGTGCGCTACATCACCACGCTGTTTGGCTTTGTATTTTTTGGCCACCAACTGGGGTCGTTTCTCGGGGTATGGTTGGGCGGAGTGGTATTCGAACTCACGCATTCCTATGATCTGGTATGGATGGGTGCGATGGCGCTTGGCGTGATTGCGGCTGCGTTGCACTGGCCGATTGATGACCGCGAGATCGTGCGCGTGCCATGGCAAGGCGTGCGGACCTGAGGGAATAAACAGGCGGCCTGAAGTGTTTACGTGGCAGGCGGGCTGCATGTCGGGCGGGGGAGGTGGAGTATGCTTGGCATGTTGTCCCGCCGCGTCGTGTCACCGCGCACCATTGCACGTTAAGGAGGCCGCCATGCCATTTCGATTTCGCGCCTGGATGGGTATTGCTGCCCTGGTGCTTGCAGGATGTTCCTCGTTGCAGCCCGTGGAAACCGGGCAAAAACTGATCGGTAGTCCGCAGGCTTCGGTCCGTGAAACGTTTGGTGCACCCACCGATACGTTCCAGATGCCGAACGGCGCGCAACGCTGGATCTATTCGAAGCAGCCCTACGGCTATGACATCTATGCGGCCGATTTCGACGCAGGCGGCAAGCTGACCAGCTTCCGCCAGATGCTGACCGAGAACGAGATCTACACCGCGCGCCCCGGCACGTGGACCAAGCAGGATGTACTCGAGCGCTGGGGCAAGCCCAAGGAGCCGATCCAGTATTACGCCTTGATGAAACGCGAGGCATGGTCGTACCGGATGTACCTGCCCGGTTATGTGCCCGCCCATTTCAGCGCGTATTTTGACGACAACGGCGTGCTCGATCGCACGATGATCATTCAGGACTCTCGTGGCGGTGAGCGTAGCCGCAAGTAAGCCAGCAGGCCAACTATCGATGATTCAACAACAAAGGGGCTCTTAAGCCCCTTTGTTGTTGGGTGACTGCAACAATCCCGGCGTCATCCAAGAGCCTCATTACAGACCTGTAATGTTGGTGTTATAAATGCGAACCATTCGTATTACTACTCCTGTTTTCAGGTTTGGTTCCATGTAGCGCGCAGTTGCGTCCATTGGGACCGACAACAAGCAGCACAAGCACCACCAACAACAAACTCCCGGGATTCCCAATGTCTTTGCACCGTTCGTCCGACGTGCGCGCCAGCTTGTCCGCGCGCGTAGCACGCCGTTCGCCCTACCATCTGCCGGTTCTGTCGCCGGTCGCAATTGCCGTAATGGGCCTGGCCCTGTCGTTGTCAGCGCAGGCCCAGTCGCAGGCTAATGCCAATGCTGATGCCACGGCCACGTTGCCCACGGCCACCGTGATGGCCGAGCGCTCGGGTGAAGCCGTCAAGGTCGAACGTGTCAGTAATGGTGCGCTGGGAGACCGCAAGGCCGTCGATACGCCGTTCTCGGTCAACGCGGTATCGAGCGACGAGATCCAGCAGCGCATGGCGCAGACCGCCAACGATGTCTTCAAATACGATCCGGCGGTGCAGGTGCTGGGCGATAACGCACGCACGGAAAACTCGTACTTCGCCGTGCGCGGGATGCGCGTAGACATGCTCAATGGCACCAAGATCGATGGCCAGAACTTTGTATCGTGGGACGCCGACATTCCACTGGAACCGTTCGAACAGGTGGAATTGCTCAAGGGACTGTCGGGCTTCATGTACGGCTTCGGCTCGCCGGGCGGCATCATCAACTATGTGACCAAGCGCCCGACCGACAAGCCGTTTCGTGAGGTGACGATCGGCTACGAGGCCAATAACGTGTGGAGCGAGAAGCTCGACGTGGGCGGCCGCTTTGGCATGGACGATCGTTTTGGATACCGCATCAACGCGGTCAACGAAGACGGCAACACCAATGAGCCGGGTGTGCACGTCCGCCGCCAGACGTTTTCGCTGGCCACCGACTTTCGCATCACGCCGGACCTGACGTGGAATGCCGACGTGATGTACTGGAAGCGCAAGTCGCAGGGCACCATCTTCGGCCTGTCGTTCGGCACGGACACCATTCCGTCGGCCAGCAGCGTTTCGCGCAGCCTGGCGCAACCGTGGTCGTCGCACGAAACCGATACGCTGACCGTGGGCACGGGCCTCGACTACCGCATCAATGCCGACTGGAAGACCAGCTTCAAGTACCGTTTCGCGCGCCAGAACCGGCTTAACGCGGACAGCTTCCTCTACGTCTACGACAAGAACGGCGACTTCTCGGATACCAACTACCGCTGGAAGACCGCCTACTACTACCAGGCGTACGACGCCATGGTGCAAGGCAAGTTCGATACCGGCGGCATCAGGCACGAGATCGTTGCCGGACTGGGCTACCAGTCGCAGGTGCGCGAACTCGACAACGGCCTTGGTGGCAACGGCATCGACATGGGCGTCAACAATCTCTACAGCCCGGTGTCGCTGCCCGAGCAGGCGAGCGTGGGCAAGGACTACATTCCCTACCGCGACTACCGTATCCAGCAGAAGTCGATCTACCTGAGCGACACGATCCAGTTCACACCGCGCTTCTCGGTGCTGGCCGGCGTACGCTACAACAACTTCACGCAGGACAACTACGGTCCCGACGCGGTGCGCACATCGCACTACAGCGCGAACCCACTCACGCCGACCGTGGCGCTGATGTACAAGACCGACAATTTTTCGACGGCCTATGTCAGCTATGTGGAATCGCTGGAGCCAGGTGGCTCGGCAGGCGTGACCAATGTGAACTTCGGCGAAACGTTTGGCCCGCTCAAGAGCCGCCAGTATGAGGTGGGCTTCAAGACCGACCGCGAGAAGTGGGGCGCCAACGTGGCCCTGTTCCGCGTGGACAAGGGCTACGAATACACCAACACGTCGAATGTCTTCGTGCAGGACGGCAAGCAGCAGTTCACGGGCCTCGACACCAGCGGCTGGTGGCGTGTGGCGCGCGATGTGCGCCTGACAGGCGGCGTGCTGTGGCTGCACACCAAGACCAAGGATGTCGACGACCAGACCGTCAACGGCAACCGGGTATTTGCCACGCCGAACTACATCGTTACGGGCCGCGTCGAATATGACACGCCGTTCCTGCCGGGCCTGACGCTGTGGACCGGCGCCAAGGTCACGGGCTCGATGTACGTGAACTCGGCCAATACACAGCAGATTCCGTCGTACACCACGGCCGACGTCGGCGCACGCTATACGACGCGCGTGCAAGGCAAGACGCTGACCGTGCGCGCCGCGCTGAACAACATGTTCGGCCGCCGCTACTGGACCACTACGTACGACGGCTTCGTATTGCCGGCCGCCACCCGCACGTTCCTGATGAACGCCTCGCTGCAGTTCTGACGCGGCGGTGTTTATCGTTCTCCGCTGTCCCGCATGGCGGGACAGCGGAGAACACCAACTCCACTCAAGTTGCGCTTGCTCTGTTCCTGTATCTGACCGACGATTGCACCAAGGCACGGCTGCCTGCATTTGACCGTTCAAGATCGCAACATGGAGCGAGCATTGGCAAAACGAATCCTGATCGCAGGCTTTCAGCACGAGACCAACACGTTTGCGCCGTCCAACGCCACCTATGCGAGCTTCGAGCGTGGCGAGGGGTTTCCGGCGATGGCGCGCGGTGATGAAGTGCTGGCGCTGCGCGATGTGAATATCCCGGCCGGCGGTTTTATCCAGGCCGCGCAGCGCAACGGCTGGACGCTGTTGCCGGTGATCTGGGCGGGAGCGAGTCCGTCCACGCATGTGACCGAGGATGCGTTCGAGCGTATCGCGGGCGAGATTGTCAATGCAGCGCGCGCAGGCGGTTTCGACGCGATCTATCTCGACCTGCATGGCGCGATGGTGGCCGAGCATGTCGACGATGGAGAGGGCACGTTGCTGGCGCGATTGCGCGATGTCACCGGTCCCGACGTACCGCTGGTGGCTTCGCTGGACTTGCACGCCAATGTTACGCAGGCCATGCTCGATGCGGCCGATGCACTGGTGGCCTATCGCACCTATCCACACGTTGACATGGCCGAAACCGGCGTGCGCGCGGCCGAGCTGCTGCAACATCTGCTCGACGGCAAGCCACGCTGGCACTGTGCAGCGCGTCGCCTGCCGTTCCTGATTCCGATCAACGGCATGTGCACGATGCTGGAGCCAGCGCAAGGCATGTACGCAAAGCTTGGTGAGCTGGAGTCCGACGGTCTGGTGTCGTTGTCGTTCGCGCCCGGGTTTCCGGCAGCCGATTTTCCGGAATGTGGTCCGGTGATCTGGGGCTACGGTGAGGATGTGGATACGGTGCAGGCCGCGGTGCAGTTGCTGCATGACCGCATGCTGGCCGAGGAAGCGGCATGGGAGGTTCCCTTCATGTCACCCGATGATGCAGTGCGCGAGGCCATGCGGCTGGCCGGGGATGCCACGCGGCCGGTAGTGATCGCCGATACCCAGGACAATCCGGGCGCCGGCGGTGATTCGAACACCATGGGCATGCTGCGTGCGCTGCTGCGCAACGGCGCGCAAGGCGCGGCGATCGGCCTGATCTGGGATCCGGCCGTGGCCACTGCGGCGCATCGCGCGGGTGTGGGCGCGACGCTGGAGGTCGCGCTGGGCGGTGTTTCAGGTGTGCCGGGCGATGCGCCGCTGCAGGGGCGCTTTGAAGTATTGCAGCTGTCTGATGGCGTATGCCGTTTTGGCGGCCCGATGATGCATGGCATGCAGGCCGATGTCGGCCCCATGGCCCTGCTGGCGATCGATGGCGTTCGGGTGGTGGTCAGTGCCGGGAAGGCGCAAATGCTTGACCGCAACCTGTACCGTGTTGGCGGCGTCGAGCCCGAGGCCATGAAAATCCTCGTGAACAAGAGTTCGGTTCACTTCCGGGCCGACTTCCAGGGCATTGCTCACGCGGTGCTCGTGGCGAAGGCGCCCGGTCCCATGACCGCAGACCCGGCGGACCTGCCATGGACCCGGCTCGCACCGGGCATCCGTCTCAAGCCAATGGGCGAGCCGTTCCGCGGTTAGCAAGCAGCCGGCACTAGCAGAGGCCACCACAAGCAGGCACCTCCATCGCTCAGAGTTTCTGTGCCGCCGCCAGCCGGAAGATCTTTTCCCAGCGGCTGGACGCATCGCGATCCGGCATCGGAATGATCCATTCCGCCTGTTTGTGGTGATGCAGTGTCAGTAGCAGATACCAACGGCCCTGACGCGCTTCGGGGCGGGCCGCGGCGATGTCGGCGAAGATCAGTACCTCGCGCTGGCCGTCCATTTCCAGTACGCCATTCTTGCGCTCGGCATCGATCTTCAGGCTCCCCCAGTCACCGCTCAGCGTCAGAACGCGCTCCCCCTTGATGCGCCGGCCATGGATAGCCCGGTAACGTCGTAGCCAGGCCAGGAACAGCGCGGTCAGCGCCGCCAGGATTGCCAGTACGGCGGCGGCGCCTGCCAGGGCGCCGAAGGCGGCTCCCACTTTCTGGTAGAGCCGTACCAGGCCGTAGACAAAGGCGGCGACTACGGCCAGGCCGAGGATGATTAAGGGCACGTCACGTTTCCGGATGGTTGCTCGAGCGCGGCGACAGTGGTGGCCGCGCGCCAGGGTCGGACCGCCGGGGCCTATAATGGTTCGCCCCGCATTGCCGGACGGGGTCGACATCCGGTACGGCCAATCTTCATGCCATCGTATCCTCTCGTCCTTTGCCTGACCATCGCCGTGGTGTGCAGTGCGGGCATGGCCGTCGCCGCGTGGCCGCGGCGCGATGATCCAACCGTGCGGGCGTTCCTGGTCCTGGCGGCTGGCGTCACCATCTGGAGCGGTGGCCGCCTGCTGGAGATCAGCGAGACGGACTTGGCAGGCCGGATTTTCTGGGCCAAGTTCCAGTACCTGGGGATCGTTGCGGTGCCGATCGGGTGGCTGGTGGCCATGGTGCATGTCAGCCGGCCGCGCTTTGTCGTGCCGTGGTCGTTGTTGTGGGTGCCGGTACTCGCGGCGGTATTGACGGTGGCGCTGGTATATACCAACGAGCGTCATCACCTGATCTGGACCTCGATTGAACTGATGCCACCCGGCGTGGCGCCAGGCGCGGTTTTCCGTCACGGCATCGGCTATACGGCTACAGCGGCGTGGACCTACGCGCTGCTCGGCCTCAGCATGTATTTTCTGGCCACGGCCAAGGTTCCCAATGCGGCTTTGTCCGTGCGGGGCCGCAATGTGCTGATGGCTGGCTTGCTGCTGCCGCTGGTCACGCATGTCGCCTACCTGTATCGCTGGACCGGACCGCTCGGTGGAGATCTGACGCCTGCCACGTTTTCGCTGATGACCGTGCTGGTCTGGATCTGCGCGTTGCGCACGCATCTGGAGGACACCGGCCACTACGCGCGGCTACGCGTATTCGACACGATACGAGAAGGCTGCGTGATCCTGGGCGCTGACGGACGTATTGTCGAATTCAATCCGGCGGCGGTTGCGCTGGTGGCTGAACTAGGCCACGGCCGGCTTCCGCCACCGGCGTGGCGCGATGCGCTGAACGGGCCCGGCGATGCGCTACCTTACATTCCTGAAGGCGCGGCATATGAACTGACTGTGGAGCCGGTGTGCCGTATGGATGGCAAGCAGATCGGCGTGCTCGTGTTCATGCGCGATATCAGCCGCTACCAGTCGCGTGAACTGGCATTGGCCACGCAGCTTGGCGAGACTGCCGAACAACTCTCGCGCGTACAGGCGGACCTCGATATCGACGCGCTGACCGGCATTCCGAACCGCCGCTACTTCCAGCGCGAATCGCTCGGCGCTGTGGCGCGTGCCCATGAGCGCGGCAGAGAGATCGGCCTGCTGATCCTGGATGTCGATCTGTTCAAGCAGTACAACGATCTCTATGGCCATCCGGCCGGCGACGAATGCTTGCGGCAAGTGGCGCTGGCGCTCACGGGCGTGCTGCGCGGCGCGCAGTTCTGCGCAAGACTCGGTGGCGAGGAATTTGCCGTGGTATTGCCCGATTCCACCATCGATGAAACGCGCAATATCGCGCGTGCAATGGTGGCGGCGGTGCGGGACCTTGGCATTGCGCACCACGGCACGCCGGTGCAGCCGTTTGTCACGATCAGCGTGGGCGCGGTGTGCGCGGTGCCGGAAGCGCCGCGCCTTGAGCCGTTACTGCACCGCGCGGACAGTGCGATGTACCGTGCCAAACGTGCCGGCCGCAACCGATACGTGCTCGATGGCAGCGCGTATCTCGGGGTTTGAATGGCGGATCTGTGGCTGCTGCAAGAAAGGGCTTGCAAATTCCCAAACCTTCTGTAGAATTCGCGGCTCGCGTCGCAGCAGTAATGCAGCGAAACGAAGCCCAGATGGCGGAATTGGTAGACGCACTAGGTTCAGGTCCTAGCGGTGGCAACACTGTGGAGGTTCGAGTCCTCTTCTGGGCACCAATTCAAAAACCCCGCTCAATCGAGCGGGGTTTTTTCATTTTGGCGATGCGTTATTGGTCGTCAGGCTGCCCCAGCCCTCACGCCTTGCGCGCCACCGCCAGCCGCCACACGGCCATCTTCCTGCGCTGCCGATTGCCGTACAACATCCCCGACCATCTCCGCCGTGACTGCCGACAGCGTCCAGCCCAGATGCCCATGTCCTGTGTTGTAGAACACGTTCGCCGCATGGCCGCGTCCTACGCGCGGCATCATGTTTGGCATCATCGGACGCAGTCCTGCCCAGGGCACTACGTTGCGCGTGCTGACGCCGGGGAAGCATGCATGCACCCAGTCGATCAGCGGACGAATCCGGTCCGCGCGAATATCGCGATTGATGCCGTTGAATTCGGCCGTGCCAGCCACGCGGAAGCGGTCCACGCCCAGGCGGCTGGTTACCAGCTTGGTTTCATCGTCGAGCAGGCTCACCACAGGCGCGCTGGCCTGGCTTTCGGCGTCGTTCAGGTTCACGGTGATCGAGTAGCCCTTGACGGGATAGATGTTCACGCGATCGCCCAGTTGCTGTGCGAAGGTGCGACTGGCCACGCCTGCACAGACCACCACGCCATCGAACTCGTGTGAGGCAGGCAGGCCGTCTTCGGCGGACACCACCGTGGCGCGCCGGCCCGTCGTCGATACCGAGCGTACATCCTGGTTGTACAGCGTCTGCACACCCAGGCGACGGATCGCAGCTGCCAGACCATTGGTGAATTTATGGATGTCGCCCGTCGAGTCGCTCTCGGTGAAGTAGCCACCGTAGTACTGGCCGGCCAGCGTCGGCTCGATCGCACGCATCTCGTCGGGAGTGACCGCGCGGCGTTCCAGGCCGCCCTCGGCCAGTAGCTTCGAAACACTTCCCGCATGATCGAAGCCGGCCTTGTTGCGATAGATATGCAGGATGCCGCGCCGCTTCAGGTCGAAGTCGATGCCTTCGGCATCGGCCCACGCAAACAGGTGCTGCCGCGCGGCAATGGCCAGCCGTGCGGTTTCAACGGTGTTGGTCCGATAGTGCGGCATCGATGCGATGAACTCGGCAAACCAGCTCATCTTGTGCCAGCTTGGACGCGGGTTGACCAGCAGCGGCGCATCGTTGCGCAGCATCCACTTGATGCCCTTGGCCAGCGTGGACCAGTGCGTCCAGACTTCGGCATTCGACGCGGACAACTGCCCGCCGTTGGCAAATGACGTTTCCATCGCCGCATAGCGATGGCGCTCGAACAGCGTGACGGAGAACCCGCGTTTGGCGAGAGCGTAAGCGGTCGTGACGCCGGTAATTCCGCCGCCAATCACTGCAATGGATTTCATGAGAAGGTCTTCCAGGACGTCATGGGATGGCAGTCCACGGCGCACCATGCGCTTCGCGGACGCCCCCTCTGTCCTTGACCTGAGAGATTCGCGCGCAGCGCGCAAGACCTGGCTTGCGCGTGCATCGCTTGCTCCTTCGGTACCGCCGGCTGACGTACAAGCCGGGGTTCTTCAGAGTGCACTGGCGATACCGGTCCTTTTGCCTGAGAGTTTCCGGGGCGGTTGCTCCTTCGGCGCCGCGCCTGCCGGGTGGCAGACACGGGCTCTCCCGATATCGCGGGGTACAACGGTGCCAACTATGCCACAAAACTTCAGGCTGCGGCTACCAGGAATCGTTGTGCCAGCCGCACCCATGCCGCGGCGCCCAGTGGCAGCACCTGGTCGTTGAAGTCATAGCCCGGGTTGTGCACCATGCAGCCTCCGAACTCGCCCTCGCCATTGCCAAGGATCAGGTAGCAGCCGGGCACCGCATTGAGCATCCACGCAAAATCCTCGCTGCCGTTCAAGCCCTTCGGTGCCTGCGTCACCACCTGCTCGTCGCCGACCAGTTCCTTGCAGACGTCCGCTGCCAGCGCAGTTGGCACTTCGGCATTGACCATCGGCGGCGTCAGTTGCCGATAGTCGATCTGCGCGGTAACACCGTGCGCCTGTGCCGTCAGGCTGACGATATCGAAGATGCGTGCTTCCACCAGCGCGCGCGTTTCAGGCCGCGCGGCGCGGATATTGAGGCCGAGTTTCACTTCCTCGGGAATCACGTTGTGGGTGGCACCGGCATGAATGAAGCCGACCGAGACCACCGCCGTATCGTCGGGCGCCACGTTGCGCGCCACCACGGTCTGCAAGGCCGTGATGATGGCGGCCGAAGCGGCAATCGGGTCCTTCGAGCGATGCGGCATCGCGCCGTGTCCGCCCACGCCGCGGATGGTAATGTCGGCCACATCGGACGACAGGCTTACCGGGCCCGTCAGCACGCGGAACGAACCGGCCGGTACGCCGGGCATGTTGTGCAGCGCGTAGACGGCATCGCAGGGAAAGCGCTCGAACAGGCCGTCCTCGATCATCGCGCGCGCACCGCACAGGTTCTCTTCGTCGGGCTGGAAAATCAGGTTCAGTGTGCCGTCGAAGCTGCGCGAGTCGGCCAGTGCCTTGGCCGCCGCCAGCAGGATTGCGGTGTGGCCATCATGGCCACACGCAT
>VFQP010002286.1_pt1 | contig 21930 bp, 23 predicted proteins | sample 3512351 | NCBI WGS metagenome assembly VFQP01 (sample SAMN10412372, study PRJNA504923) | tailings metagenome | isolation source: Relicate 1 Philex TSF1 revegetated site | place: Philippines: Tuba, Benguet | collected 2017-08-29
CCCTCGCTCACCCTCACGCCGCCGCCGCTACCGCTCCGCGGCGCCCGCCGGGCCTCTGGCGGCGGCGGCGGCGGCAGCCCGTGCAGGCCCGCCATTGCCTGCCCAGGCGCCACCGTGTTGCCCGTGTTGTTTGCGCTGCTCGACTGCTCGCCCTCCTCGTCCTCGGCGATGCTCATCAGGTCCGTCGTGCTGCCAATCATTGGCAGCATGCAGCCGCTGCCCAGCCGCACGGCACGGCCCCGGCCGCCGCTGCCGCGGTGCCCCCCGCCCCCGCCGCCGCCGCCGCCGCCGCTGCCGCCGCCGCCAAGCGAGCCCTGGTGCGACAGCGACGCCGCTTGCTGCGCCCACGCCTGCGTGATGGCGCCCGCCGCGCCCACGGCGCCGCCGTCGCTGCCCCAGCCGCCGCTGGCGTGGCGCAGGTTGCTGCCGCTCGAGGGCTTGCCGCCGCCACCGCCGGCGCTGCCGGCGCCGCGCCGCTGGCTGCTCATGGAGGCCAGCCAGGCGCGCATCTCTGGCGAAACCTGCGTGGAACGAGGGGGCAGCCGTGCGTGCTCAGCCTCTCTGAGGCTTTTGCCGACGCCTGACGCAGCAGCACCGTCGCGTAGCGCGTTCCTTGGACAAGCACCCAAGCACCCAAGGACTCCTCATGCATCTCTCGCCTCACCTCCATGGGCACGCCTCCGACCGTCACGGTCCGCACCGCCGCCGGCGCCGCGCCCACGCCCGTGCCGCTCCCCGGCGCCGACGCCAGCCCGTTGGCGCTGCGCCGCCGCAGCCGCCACGCGCCACCGCCGGCCTCCTCTGCGCCACCGCAACACAGCGCTGAGCCCGAGCCCTGCCGCACCGGCGACGACCCCTCCGAGTCGCACCCGCCGCGGCCCCCGCCCAGGACGGACTCGGCGCCGGCGTGCCAGCTGTGCGGCAGCACCAGCGCGCCCGGCGGAGGCGGCGACAGCGCGCCCGCCGGCGACCCCGCCGACCCCGCGCCGCCGCCCAACAGCCCGACCAGCTCCGCCATGGCTATGCTGGCGCCGCCGCCGCCGCCGCCGCCGCCACCGCCGGCGGGGGACCCGCCGCCCCCGGCCGCCTCGCGCAGCAGCAGCAGCTCGCCCCACGCCGCCGCCGCGCCGCGCTCCGCCGACTGGCCCGCCGCCACGCCCAGCACCTCGAGCCCGCTGGCGTGCTGCCGGTCGCGCATGCGGCTGCCTGCGCCCGCCGCCGCCTGCTGCAGAGCGCGGCCAGAGGCCGAGCCGCCGCCGCCGCTGCCCCGCGTCTCCAAGTAGCTGGCGGCCCAGTGGTGGTGCCCCGCACCCGCCCGCCCCGACGGCGCCGGCTCGTCGGCTGCATCCGCGGCGGCCGGCGCGGGGTGGCCGGCGCCCGCCGGCGGCGCCGCCGTCGCCGCCCAGGCTCCGCCGCCGCCGCCAGCGGCAGTGGCGGCGTGTGGGGCGGCGGCGTCGAGGGCGTCAAGCGCGACGGGGTGGTGGTGCGGCTGCTCGGCCGTGTTGGGCTCGCTGCCGGCGCCGCCGAGCACCAGCGCCTCTTGCAGCAGCATGGAGAGCAGCACGCTGTCCTGGCAGGCGTCCGCCGTCTCGGCCTGCGGGCAATCCCATCGACAGGCAGGCGCGGCAGCCAATTGGGACGCGTTCAGAGTGGGGCTCAGGCGAGCGGCGTGTCTCTCGAAACCGTGGAGGAGCGCGAGCGAACACGCACCTGGGAGATGACGAGGCTGGTGTGCGAGCCTGGCGTGCCGGTGCCGCCGCCTCCCGTCGCCGCCGAGGCGCCGCCGGCGCCGCTGTGGTTGCCCGCCGACAGCATCGCCAGCGACAGCGGCGGCGACGGCAGCAGCGCCGGCAGCCGCTGCCCGCTGTCGGCGCCGCTCGCCGGCGCGCTCGCCGCCTGCAGCTGCTGCTTGTGCGGTGGCGCCGCCACCCGCGCCGGCGGCGCCGGCATGAGCGTGATGCCGCTGCTTGGCCCCTCGCCGTCGCCACTGCCGGCGCAGCCGACCGGCAAGTCTGGCGCCGACATGCCGCCGCGCTCCTGCTGGTCCTTCAGTTGCTGCTGGCGAGACTCGGGGTCGTCGCGGCGGATGGTCTGCAGCTCGTCGGTGAAGCTCACCAGCACGGCGTCGTCGGCCCAGCTGCAGCCAGCTGCGCTGGCGGGCGCCGCGCCGCCGCCGTGGGCGCCGGGGCTCGTGGCCAGCAGGTCGGAGGGCAGCGGCGACACCGGCACAACGTGGCGTGGCTGTGGCTGCGGCTGCGGCGGCTCGGGGCTCAGCACGGCAAGCAGCGGCAGGCGTGAGCGCTCAGCAGCGGGCGGCGCGGCCGCTGTGGAGTCGGGCTGCGAGGTGAGCGCCAGCGCGCAGGCCTGGTCGTGCGCCGAGGCGGAGGCGGTGACGGGGCACGAGACGCAGCGCTGCACGATGGCGCCGGGCGAGTGCGGCGGCTGCTGCAGCGCGAGCGGCTGGTCGCTGCCCTCCGGCGACTGCTCCAGCTTGGGCCCCGGGGGCGCGGCGTGCTGCGACGGAGGGCCGCTGCTGCTGGCCTGCTGCTCGGGCACGGTGCACGAGATGGAGGAGCGGGTGGGCGGCGCGCCCATGCTGCCGGCGCTGGCAGACACGCCAGCCGGCCGCCGCTGCGGCGGCTGCTGCGCCGCGTCGGCCAGCGCCCGGCAGACCTGCGCCTCCGCGCCGTCATCGTCGCCGCAGGGCGCCGCGGCCTGCTGCCCCTGCTGCTGTTCCTGCTGCGGCTGCCTGGGCGCGAAGCGGCTGGGCGTCAGGGAAGCGGCGACGCCTGCTGCACCGCCGCCGGCCGCCGCCGCGGCCAGGTCCAGCTGCTGCAGGGCGCGCTGCCGCGCCGCCGCCGCCGCCACCGCCGCCGCCGCGGGGCCTCCGCGGTCAGAGGGCTGCAGGGAGGCCGCCTGCGCACCGCTGCTGCCGCTTGCGGATTGCGGCGCCGCATTCTGCCCTGGCGCCGACAGGGGCGCTTCGGGCAGGGCGTCGGCGACCCGGGGCACGGCTGCCTTGTGGCGTGAGGGCGGCGAGGCGGCCCGCAGCCCTGGTGCCGTGGCGGCGACGGCGGCGGCGGTGGCGGAGGATGAGGCTGCTCCAACCGTTCTGTCGGGCGGCGGCAGCGTCAGGGAGAGGGTGGCGGCGTGCAGCGGCGAGAGCGGCAGGGCGTGGGGAGGCGCGGGTGACGGCTCGCGGTACGGCTGCTGCGCTTGCTGTGGTGCTGCTGCGCCTTGCTGCTGCTGCTGGATGGCCGCCAGCAGGTGCGCGTGCTGCTGCGGCAGACCGTCGCCGAGGCTGCCGGCGGCGCACACTGTGCAGAGCCGGGTGTCGCTGCCCGAGTGCGTGGAGCAGCACACGCTGTGCGGGTCCGACGACAGGAACTCCGAGTTGGGCTGCGACGCTGCGGTGGCCGTGGTGTGCGCCGGCGTGGCCTGCGACGACCCCACGCCGACAACGCCTAGCGGTGCCTCACCGTCCCTGCCGCCGCCGCTGCCCTCGGGGTGCTGCTGGAACTGCTGCTGCTGCCCGTCAGATGAGGCCTCGTGCCCGGCCTTGTGCGGCTCCCCCAGGGGCCTGCGCGGGAGCGCACCAAAGCACCAGGGCCACTCGTCAGGACGACTGACGAGCCGAGGCAGCGCGAGCGCGCCGCCTAACGACGAGCACGTCAACATTGTGCTGCCAGCCACTGCTAGAGTGAGCGCCTCTGCTTAGCGCCCCTTGGCGAAGCCGACTGTTGTGCGCTTTGCTCCCTCACCAGAGCGTTGGCCGGGCGGGGCCCGCCGCCGCTGCTGCGTCGCGCCCCGGCACTGCTGCTGCTGCCCCCGCTACGCCTGCAGCGTGAGGAGCGCCCAGGGCGCTCGCTGGGTCAGGGGGCCGAGGCGCCCTACGCGGGCGCCGGACAAAGGCGAGCCAGCTGCATCCCTGGGGAAGAGCCGGCTCGTCCTCGTCAGCCATGAAGGTGGTCGCTCGGCAGGTCGATGCGATTCTGCTTGCCGAACCACCCAGCAGCTTCCCCAGCTCCAACGACCGCCCTCGAGCGAGCAAGAAGGAGAAGATCCCAGGGAGGCCCAGGGAGTGGTTTTAAAGTGTGTACAGTGCATGCGACGAGCTCTACGCGGCTTTCCTTGTCTGGGGGGAGCCAGGCACCTCGTGGGGGGGTGCGGCGGTAGTTGGTCCCCTGCTCGCTCGTGGCCACTGCTGAAGCTGCGTTGACCGATCTGCCCAAGCGCAGCGGATCAGCACCTCTCACGATCCGCGCGATGGCCACCAGCTCGGGCAGCAGCCTGCTGGCCGAGACGCTGCACACTGGTGCGCGCTGGGACTCTGCCGTGGACTGCGCCAGAGAGCCGTGGGGGCGCCATCAGAGGATCCTGCCACTGTTCTGGCTCTTGCCCTGGCGCAACTGCCGGCGCAGAGCTGCAGGGCGCGCTCACGCCGCACGTCGTCGAGCTGGAGGGCTGCGCCGACCTGGTGGCCAAGAGCCAGGCCGAGCTCTCGCAGCAGCTGGACCGCCTCATGGCCAGTGAGCGCCAGACACGGCAGCTGCAGACCTGTGGCTGCAGCACATCTCACGGCGCCGAGCGCGCATCCACCTGCGCGACGAGGGGCGTGCGCCCACCTGATCGCGCAGGCCTGCACCCGCTGCACGCGCTGCCGGTGGCCAGCCTGCCGCCTGGCACCGGCGCCATGCTGGCGCGCCTGGCCACCAACGTCGCGGCGCTCCAGGCGCGCCTCAACGTCATCGGGCAGCGCATGCAGCGCATCCAGGTGGGCGCGACGGCACCTGCTGCGGCGGCAGGCCTGGGGAGTTCCGTCCTGCGCACGACCGAGGTGGCCTTTCTCCCGCTCTCGCCCCTTGCCGCAGGGCGCGCTGGTGGCGCCTGTCCCGGCACGTTCGAACTGATCCTTCGGCGTTCTGGACGCCGGGCCGGGCCACATCCACCATTCTGCACAGCACAGAGACTTCGACACAGACAGCGATTGGCGCGCTCAGAGCCTGCTCGCGTGCCGTGCGCTGCAGCAGCGGCGAGATGGGGACGCGCTCGCCCACAGGTGCGGCGCGGCAGGTGCGGCGGAGCAGCAGCGGCGCGGGCGACAGCGGCGCGTCCACGTCTCGCCAGTGGCGCTGCAGCCGCCCTGGAGCGCTGGCGATCGCGTCGCTGCTCTTCCTGGCGCGGGTCGCTTCATCGATGACGGGTGCCGCGCTTGGCCGCCGCGACGAGCGCGCGCCGCCGATCCTCGCCCTGCTCGCCGTCAAGGTGCGTGAGGCGCGCGATCCTTAATCAACCAATGTGCAGCCGCGTTCGACCCCAACCTTCCGGCACAACCTGCACTTTTCGCCGCGATCGCGCAGGATGCAGCCACTCACCAGCACCTGCAGCGCGTTCTGTGCCAGCAGCAGCACAGCACCAACAGCACCAACAGCAGCAGCCGCTGCCTGGCGGCGTGCCTCAGCCAGGCAGTGGCGGGAGGTGCGGCCCCCTGGTGCGAACACATCTACCACCGCGCCCTACTAGGCGTCGCAGCGCAGTTGACACAGCCGCAGCTTAGCGCCATCCAGGCCTGCCTGGGGTCGCGCCTCCTGCTGGCTGAGCACGACGGCGTGGTGTTCAAAGCGGAAGGCCCCGCCCCGCCCTCGCGCCGCGCATCGCCGCCACCACAGCGGCCCCTTGGGCACCGCAAGGTGCTGTCCAGCAGCCTCGGAGCGGCAGCCCAGGAGGTGGCGCGGGTGGACGGCGGCGCCGGCTCCATCTCCAAGGACCGCCTCGCCTGGCTGGTGGACGCGCTGGGCCGCCCGGCGCAAAAGCACCTGCAGGACGCCGCCGATGGCAGGCACGTCCTCCCGGGCGCCCAGCAGCAGCAGCAGCAGCAGCTGGCTGACGCGGAGGAGGGTAGGCGGAAGAAGGAGGAGGACGGCGGCGCGGAGGAAGAGGAAACAGAGCGCGGGGAGGTGCGGGCGCAGGCGGACCCGCCTCAGCCCTGGCTTGCGCTGCAGGCGCCCAGCGCCCCGGCGCTCCCAGGTGCATGGCGGTGAACGAGTGCAGGCGTCGCTGGCCCGATCCTGCGCCCACCCTGGCCAGGGTGCGCCGCGCGGCACCCCACCCATGCCGTGCGGTGCGGCCGCGTCGCAGGCAGCGTGCCAGGCGGCGTGCCGCCGCCCGACGGGCTGCCGCCCGGGCCCGCGGCGCCGCTGCTCACGCCCGGCGCGCTGGCTCAGCTGGCCGCCGTGGTGGACAAGCCAGTCGTCAAGGTCTGTAGGCGGGAGGCACGCCGCACGGCACACCGCAGCGCGCGCTTCACACACGCGTCACCACACGGTGCCGCGCGGCGACGCGTGCCTCCCGCAAGATCGCGCGCGTGGCCCGTGCGTGTTGGGGCGCAGGTGGAGCGCTTGCCCGTGGCGCTGTGGGGCCTGGACCGCGTCGACCAGCGCGCCCTGCCCCTCGACCGCACCTACGCGTGAGTGGGTCGGGGCGCGCGAGGGGCCAGGTCCTCGAGGGTGAAGAGAGCGCCCTGCCGCACGACGCCGCTTGGCACAGACGCCGCCTGGCGTTGGCCGGGCATATGCGGCGAGAACGGCCTGCAAGCCCCATGCTTGCTTCGCTCTTGCCGCGCCCTGCGCCTGGCCTCTCGAGCGGCCCCTCACACGCACACACCGAGCGCCCTTGAGCCAACACCTGCCTGCTGCGCAGGTACGGCGCGCCTCCCGACGACCCGGGCACCGGCGAGGGCGTCACCATCTGGGCGCTGGACTCTGGCGTGCGCCGCTCGCACCGCGAGTTCCTGGGCTGGCCGCGGGGAGGGGCCGCAGGCAGCGACGGGGACGCCTGGTCACGCGCCTCGTTTGGGTGCGTGGCACGGAGTGTGCCGCCGCCGCAGCGAGGGGGCCGCTCGCCTCGGTCGCCACCCCTTGCCCTTGCCAAAGGCACCTCTCTGTGCGGTCCTGTTTCTCGCAGGTACGATTTCGTGGACGACGACGATGACGCCTCGGACTGGTGAGAGCAGCGCCGCACGCCGCACGCGCGCTGCGCTACGCAGCGTCAGCGGGCTTATTCCAGACGGCTGCCCAGCAGGCCGCAAAGTGCCTCGCCGCGGCCCGCGCTGCTCCGCAGCGACGGCCACGGCACGCACGTGGCCGCCACGGCCATCGGGCGCACGGTGGGCGTGGCCAAGGCGGCGCGGCTGGTGGCCGTGCGCATCCTCAACTGCCAGGGCAGCGGCAAGATCTCCGACACGGTCGCCGCGCTCGACTGGGTCGCGCAGCGCGCGCGCCGCCCCGCCGTGGTGCGCCCGCTGCCTGGGACACTCGCTGCTGCTGCTGCTGCCGTGGCCGATCCCGCCTGCGCCTCGACGCGCGCCCACGCGGGTGGCGGCAGGGGCTCGCATTGCACGTGAAGGGATGCTCGGCCTGACAGCGCAAGGCGTGAGGCGTGAGCGGCGCGCGTGTGGTGGCTGGCGGCGCAGGTAACCATGTCGCTGGGCGTGCCCGAGGGGACGTGGAGCCGGGCGCTGGAGGAGGCGGTCCGCAGCCTGAGCGAGCAGCACGGCATCGCCGTCGTGGTGGCTTCGGGTGTGTGCTCTTGCCGCCAAAGACGCATCAGTTGCGTTGTGGACCGCTGTGAAGCAGGACGGGCCCGCCCAGCCGCGTCGTGAGGGCTGGCCTGGGCTCCAGTGTGGCGAGTGGTGCAGGCAGGCTTGGCGCGCGGACCAACGGCGCGCACTCGTGCGCTGCTGCTGCGCCACGCGCAGGCAACAGCGCGTCGGACGCGTGCGGCGTGGCGCCGGCCAGCCTGCCCAGCGTCATCACCGTGGCGGCAAGCAACCTGCCCTCCAAGTTCCAGCCCGCAGGCGACGCCGCCGGTGCCGCCAGCGACGGCGCCGCCGGCAGCCGCCCTGCCGGGCCCGAGACCATGTACCGGTGGAGCAACACGGGCCCGTGCGTGGACATTTTTGCGCCGGGCGTGGAGATTTGGTCGGCGTGCGGCGGCCCCGGTGCGTGGGCCGGTGCACTAGTCCCCATGCCATCGTCCTGCTCATGAGCAGCAGCGCCCTGGGGACGGCTGGCCATTCCCCTGGGAACGGCCAGGGGGCGTGCGCACCTCTGCCAGCGTCCCACGCGTGTCGCGTATATGCTTCGTGTGGCGCAGAGCGCTGCCCCGTGGTGAACGACGACGCCTACGCCTGGGCGTCGGGCACAAGCATGGCGGTGCCGCACGTGGCGGGCGCGGCGGCGCTGCTGCTGGCGCGGCGCCCGGCGGCCACGCCGGCCGAGCTGGCGGCCGCGCTGGCGCGGGCGGCCACGCCCGACGCCGTCGCCGACGCGCGCATGCTGCCCGGCACGCGCAACCGCATGCTCTTCACCCGGTGCGGACGCACTGCTGGCGTGCTTCTGTATCGTCGTTGCACGCGAAAGGATCGACGTGTGCTGTCCGCGTGCTGCGGTGCGTGTGCGCAGGGGTGGGTGGGCGGGAGGCGTCGATCAGAACGAGAGCCAGCTGTCAGTGGTGCAGGCCGCGTCGGGCGCGCTGGCGCACGAGGAGCCCGCGGCGGCGGCGACGGCGCGCACAGGAGGATAGGGTTTGCATGCAGGACACAAAAGCCCAAACGAGTCGCGCTCTTGGACTCTTGGACCGACCCCACGTGCGTGTTCTTCTTGTTTGGGTTGCTTTGCTGGCCCCCTGTGCGAGCTTATTCATCTCGGCGTGTTTGAGCAGCAGTGCAAGAAGGTGCATGTCGTCCGAGAGCGCCGCGCCCGGCCCCGCGGCGGGCGCGGGCGACGAGGGCGACGAGCTCGGCGCTCACGATCACCATCGCCCTGCGCTCCGCCGCTCGCCGACTCTCAATCCCTGCCACATCGACGAGGGCGACTTTGAGCAAGCGCTCGAGCCCGCCGCGAAGAGGACGCGTCGCACGGGCTCCTCGTCCGGCTCGGACCGCACGCACTCCGCGGGGCCGTCACCGCAGCAGCAGGAGCAGCCCGCAACAGTTGCAGTAACAGTTCCAAACTTTATCCTCACGACGCCGGCGTGCGCCAACTCCTGCGCTTTCTGCAACGCGACGACGACCTCGGGGCGAGTGCGGTGTTGTGGGGGCGACATTGCAGCTTTTGGACTCCCCCTGCACTCCCCTCTTCACCACGACAACAAGCAGTGCTCTGGCTGCCCACCCGCGGGTATCGCAGGTGCTGGCGCCGGGGCTGGGCGCTGCCCCCGCCTCAGCCCGGCGGCGCCGAGCAGCACGCCAACCTGTGCAACAAGCGAGTGCCGTCGCCCCCTCACCCGCCACCGCTGCGCATCTGCCCTGCCGCGCCCGCCTACATCCTGCCTGTGCACACACGCCCTGCCGCCGCAAACGCGCGCGCGCAGGTGCGGGCTGAGGTTCAAGCACGGGAGGCTGGGCCTGGCGCCCTACACCAAGCTCAAGGGCGGCGGCACCAACAACAGCAACGCCGCCGGTGGCAAAGCTGCGCCACCCCTGCCCCTGCCGCCCCTCGGCGGCCTCGGCGTGCTCGACTTTTGCAGCGCGGCGCTGGGCGCCGGCGAGGACTTCCTGCCCTTGCCCTCGCCTCCGCACGCGGCCAGCGGCCCCGCCCAGCTGCACGGCGGCCCCGCCCACCATCCGGCGGCAGGGCTGCTGGCGACGTGGCTGCAGCTCATGCCGCAGCAGCACCTGGCAGCGGGCGCCGACCACACCCACCCCATGGGCGACCCCCACGCCGCCGTCGTGCTGGCGCCGCCCTCCCCGCTGCTGCTGCCGGCGAGCACCAACCCGTTCGCAGCGGGGCTGGACGGGCCGCACCCGCTGGCGCACCACCACCCGCCCGGCTTCTTCGCGCCGCCCTCCGGGCCCTCCTCTGGCGCCGCGGGCGGCGGCAGCGCGACGTCAGAGGGGCAGCTGGCCGCGCTGCTGCAACACCGCGCCCCGCCGTGGCTGAGCTCCCGCGTCGCCGCCGCGCCGCTGCCGCCGCAAGCGGGAAAGCCCGCCGCCTCGTGCGACGGCGGGGCACATGCGGCCAGCGGGGGCGGCGGCGCAGCTCAGCTGCTGGGAGGGGCTGCCGCGGCTGTCGCAGGCATCAGCGGCGGCGGCGCGCCGCGAGCTGCGACCCCAGCAGCCGGCGCCGTCAGCCGCACGCTCTCCCCGGCGACCTCTGGCGCGCGCTCCAGCCACAGCGTGGGGAGCATGCGCGTCGAGGCCGCGGGCGGCGGCGCTTCTGCCGCCGCTGCCACTACCGGGGCCGCCTCGCCTGGCGGCCAGCGGCCCAGCGGGGCGGCTGGTGGCGGCGCAGGCGCTGGCGCCTGGCCCGCCGGCCCGCCAGCGGCCAGGCGCGTCACCGCGGACCCAGCACCGGCGCACGGGGGCGCCAAGCCAGGCGGGGCTGATGCCCTGGCGTCGGGGCACACTGGTCTGCGGAGCGCGGCGGCGACGATGGCGGCGGCGGGCGCACAGGCGCCGCTGGCGGGCGGCGGCGGCGGCGGCGGCGCCTTGGACCCGGCTTCGCTGCCGCGCACCGCGTCCATGGCGGTGGCGGCCGCCGCTCTTCTCGACATCCGCAGGTGAAGCACCGTTGGATCCGGATGCCCCTAAGTCCGCCGTGCTGGTCCTCGCATATGCATGGACATCAACAAGAAGAAGAGCTGTGTGTGTCCTCGCGGTGCCGCGATCGCAGGGACCAGCCCCACAGCCCCGCGCCAGCCGCCGCGCCGCCGCCGGGCTCCAAGCCCACCAACGCCGCGCCGCGGCCGCCGCACCCGCTGGCGTTGGCGGCGCCTGCCCCGCCAGCCGCCGCCAACGCGCTTGCCGCCCGCACCTCTGCGCACAGCCCCGGCACGCCCCCGCCCCCGCGCCATGGGGACGCGGCGGCAGCCGTCGTGGCCGCGGTGCGGCACCCCGCTGGCAGCCCTGACCCGTCCGCGGCCGCAGCCCACACACGCGCCGCAGCCGCGACCGACGCGGCCGGGAGCTCTGCGCTGGCGCCGGCGCCCGGCAGCCCCGACCCGCAGCCTGAGCTCAGCTCCTGCGGCGCCTGGACGCAGGCGCAGGTCTCCGCCTGGCTGCACAGCGTCGGCTGCTCGGTGAGGGTCCTCTGTGGTGTTCCGACGCCGCTGCCCGGCTGCACCGCGAGTGACACTGGCGGTGCTGTGTCGAGTGCAGGAGCTGGTGTGCCCCATGGAGGAGGCGCGCGTGGACGGCGGCGCGCTGCAGGCGCTGGCGCGCCACGTGACGCCGGCGACGGCGCCGCTGCACGAGCTGCTGCGGCGCGAGTGGCCCGGCGTGCCGCTAGGCGTGCGGCTGAGGCTGGCGGCGGCGCTGGGGCCGCTGGGGCTGCTGAGCGGGCGCCCTCCGTGACGCTTTCTGGCTCTCCGTGGCCCGCGGCTCTCGTTCCGCACCGTCTCTGCCCTTTGCAACAGCACCAAAAGCCTGCCTCAGCACTTGAGACAGGCCGAGAACAAGGATCCCCAATCACCGCCTGCCCCTCCCGCCTCCCTGCCTCCCTCCACCACCGCCGCCTCTCCCCCGATGCCCTCCCCGTCCGCCCGCCCTCCCGCCGCCCTCCTCCTCATCCCCCCCCTGGGCCTCCTCCCCGGGCCCCTGCTGCTCCCGCTGCCCGCGCTGCCGCCGCTCAAACTCGGCAATCTGCTCCTCAAAGTCCTCGGCCACAGCAAACAGGCTGCGCTTGCGCTTCTTGCCCGCACCCTCCTCGCCACGCGCCTTGCCGCCCTTGCCGCTCGCCTCCCCCTCCTCCTGCTCGACGCCGCCGTCGTCCTCCGACGACAACCCCTCCTCGTCGCTGATGAGAGCCAGCTCCGCGTCGTCGCCCTCGTCCTCCTCCTCCTCGTCGTCCGAACCGCCTTCGCCCGCCTCGCCGTCGTCGTCGTCGTCATCGCTGCCAAAGTCGAAGCTCTTGCCCACCAGCTGCTTGGGCCGCCGGCCGCGCGCCGCGCCGCCCCGCTCGCCAGCGCTGTCGTCACTTTCCCCGTCGTCGTCGCTGTCCCCGTCGTCGTCGTCTAGGTCTTCGTCGTCGCTTGGCTCGGGGAGGTGCAGGATGCCCATGCCCAGCCGCTCCAGCTCCTCCTCGTCTGCACGAACAAAGGCAGAAAGAACGGGAGGCGCCCTCAGCGCGTGAGGCAAAGCGGATCTGATGACGGGCCAGCGTCAGAACCGTGCGCTGCGCGCTGGAGAGCAAGCCGCACCTGGCTCGTCCTCCCCCCTCTTGGCGCCCTTGGCGCCGCCTGCAGCCCGCCGTTGCCGCCGCGCGCCCGTCCCGCGCTCCAGCAGCAGCTCGGCGTCCGCCATCACGAACTCCTCCTCCTCGTCGTCGCCGCTGTCCTCCAAGTCGTCCAAGTCCACCAGCCCCTCCTCCTCCGCCGCCTCGTCCCCCTCCCCGTCCAAGCTGCCGTCGTCGTCCCGCTCGTCGCTGGCAACGCCAAGCGCCTCCTCGTCCACGCCGTCCAGCTCCTCCTCGCCCACCTCCACCCCCTCGCCCTCCCCATCCGAGCCCTCCTCCTCCTCGCCCTCCTCCTCCTCGTCTCCCGACTGCCCCTCGTCGTCGTCGTCGTCGTCGCCGTTGTCGCCGTCGCCCCCCGCGCCGCCCGCCGCCAGCTCGGGGTCCTCCTCCATGGCCTGCACCAGGGAGGCGTAGTCGTACCCCACGTCCGGGTCGCCCAGCTTGTCGTCCACGCCCTGCGCAGGCGCCACCACCACCACATGTACACCAAGGACAAGCGAATCACCAGGTCTGTGGCGTTTGCTCGCTCGCTTTTGCCGCCAGCGGCTAAACCGGCGGTGCTCGACAACAGGCGCAGGCGCGCCCGCTGCGTGCACGCCCCAGCAGCGCGATTCGGGGAACGGGAGAGGGAAGGGGAGGGGGGGGGGCGGGCGCGCGCACCCCTTCCTCGTGGTCCATGAAGGCGTCCAGGTCGCCCTCCTCGTCGCTGGCGGGCGCCTCGGCGCCGTCGGCCTCGTCCGCCTCCTCCTTGCGCTGCCGCTTGGCCGCCCGCGCCGCCTTGGCCGCCTCGCGCCGCGCGCGCGTCGACTGGAGCGTGTAGAAGCGGTGGAAAAACACCTCGTCCTGCAATCCAGGGTACGCAGGGCAGGGCGCGCACAGGGAGCAGCACCGCGCCGCCCTCAGCAGCCGGCGCGCGACGCCGCGTTGTCGCGCCCATCTCCTCACGCCCCTGCGGTTCTTGTTGGCTCGCCCCGTGCCGACGCTGTCCCCGTGAAAAGCACACAAGGTGCCCCGTGCTGTTGCTCGAGGGGGTGCGCGCGCCGCTCACCGGCTGCACTTGCGACTCGGACAGCGCGGCGAAGACGTCGCTGCCGACGCCCGGCCCGCCCGCCGCCGCCGCCGCCACCACGCCCACCACGGGCTGCATCACCGACGCGCCCTTGACCTTGGCCTGCAAGTAAGCCACGCAGCACATGGGGACGCAGTACGCGCACAGCACGGCACGCTCAGCGCCTTGCAACCAAGGCGGTGGTGGGCGCGGGACCTCCCAAGACGCGACCACCTGGTGCGCGAGCTCCAGGCCCAGGAAGCAAACAGGGCGTGGCGTAGCGCGGAGCAGCGGCAAAGCGCAGAGCGGCGGCGCGCCCTCCCCAACCTTTGGCTTCTTGGCGATGAACTTGTCCAGAAAGGCCACCAGCGCGTGGTCCTTGAGCGGGTCGCCAGAGTAGGCCACGTGCTGCCCCGCCAGCAGCGTGCGTGCAAAGGCGGCCACGCTGGGGTGGCTGTGCGCCGCCAGCGCCGCCAGCTCCCACCAGCACGAGCGCTCGGCCAGCGCGTACTGGGGCTCGCTGCGTGCGTGCGCACATGGCCATGCAAACAACCCTCAACCGCTGTATGTCGGCTCTGGCGCGCTGCGGTGCGGCCGCGCGAGAGGGAAGCCGGAGCCACGAAGCGGAGCGCCGCGTCGCCTTACCGCTTGGTGATGTCGTAGTAGCCGGGGCGGGGCCACTCGCCGGCGGCGCCTGCCGGCTGCTGCTGCTGCTGCTGGGCCGTGGCCTTGGCGGCCGCCTTGGCCTTCCCGCCCTCGCCGCCCTCGCTCTCCTCCTCCTCCTCGTCGTCCTCGTCGTCAACGTCGACAAACACCTGCGCGCACCGCCCGCCACGCCCACGCTCCCAGTCAGTCCAGCACTCTGCCTGGACGGCGCTGGGTGCCCAAGCAGCGCAAGCCCGGCATCAATGCCACCTGCGCCCTGCAGCCCAGTCCATGAAAAAGCGCGACGCGGACGAGGGCAGAAGAGGGCAGGGGGTGCCGCACCTCGTCGCCGTCCTCGTCCGCCGCCGCCGCCGCGAGGCCGTTGCCCAGCGCCGCCGCCGCCGCCGCCGGCGGCGCGCGCGAGTGCTCCTCTGGCTGCAGCACGCCGGTCCAGAGCTCGGGCCGCGCCTTGAGCACCTCGGACAGCAGCAGCAGCGCGCCGCACGCGTAGGCCGCGCCGCCCACCGCCGCCGTCTGCAGCAGCCGCTTGGAGAAGGCGGCGCCGCGCCGCACGTTGCCGTCGGCCTTCATCGCCTGCTCGGTTAGGATGAGCGCGCCCAGGCAGGCAGCAAAGAGTGAGCGCTGCTGATTCACTGTGTCACCACCTCTGGATCAGTGCCCCCCGAGCACAACCAAGGGTTGTGGTGCGCTCGACAGATCTCCGCGCGTGCTGAGCGCTTGGGTGAGCCACGCTGCCGGCGCCTCTTCCTCCCTCGGCAGCTCGAGTCCGAAGCGCCCCAGGGATCCTGACCGCGTCTGTGTCATGCCTGACGAATGCCACGCCTGGCGGCGCGAGGGTGGCGGGCGCCCGACCCACCTTGAACAGCAGGCCCAGGAACATGGGCGCCTTGGAGGACGCCGTGAGCGCGTCGTTGGCCAGGCCAGCGTACAGCGCGCGGTAGAAGCGGTCGGTGGGCGCCTCGCGCGCCGCCAGCAGCTGCCACACCAGCATCAGCGACTGCGTGCGCAGGCGGGGGCAGGAGCACGCGCGCCAGCACCGCACAGTCTGCGTGACCGCACGCAGCGGGGCGCCCTCTGGGCCGGGGGCGGAACGTCCACGGCGGCGAACAGGCGCAGAGCGGGCGCTGGCAGGGGCGGCCATGCGCGCTGCGTGGCCGCGCGCGCCGGTGTCCTCCTGTGCCCCGGGAGGCGCGTGCTGTGGCTAGGTGCAGAGCTCTGCAAGGGCCGCGTCACCCGCACCTGGACGCCGACGGGGAAGGGCGCCACGTGCACCAGCCGGAAGAGGTGGTGCGAGTGCTGCTCCAGCAAAGGCTCCACCACCTGCGACACCACACGCAGCAGCGGCGCGCACACGCGCGACACACAGTTCGTGCAGCGGGAGCCGGCGGCGTGCTCTGCTTGCCGCGCCGCTGCCGTGTCCTCGCCGCCTGCCCGCTGCGGCACTTGGTTGTCTGATGGCAGCGGCCTTACCTGGCCGTCGACGTAGGGCACGGCGCGGCGCACGCCCGTGATGAGGGCGGACAGCATGCGCGCATCCATCTCCTCCGGCTGTGAACACACGCGGAAAGAAGTGCAGGCGGGCAGCAGCGGCACAGCAGCTTGCTTTGAGAGGCGGCCGCGACGGCCCCGGATGGGCAGCAATGAGCAAAGGGAGCATGCAGAGGCGGCGCTCTAGAGGCGGTGCTGGTGCGTTTATGTGGGGAGGGAAGAAGCAGAGACAAGAGGCTGTGCCTGCGCCGCGGCCAAAGCACGCCGCCACGTGCCGCCAGGGGCGGCACCAAAGGGCGGCGGCCACAGGACCGTGGCGCGTGCTGGTTTGGCTCTGTGCAACATCCTTGCCACGCGCTGCACGTCCGTAGACTTTGCGAGTGGAGGTTGGGTTGCGGATGTTGTTGGCGATGGGAGCGCGCACAGCAGCGCGCTCGCGGTCAGCGTGGTCCTGCGATGAACCCCCGCTTCTCGTTTGTGTGTGTGGGGAGGCACGCACGACAAGTGCAATGCAAAGTGAAAGCAACAGTGGATGCAAATATGCCTGCGCCGCGGCCAAAGCACGCCGCCACGTGGCGCCGCCAGGGGCGGCACCAGAGGGCGGCGGCCACAGGACCGCGTCGCGTGCTCCTCGCGGATCGGCTCTGCGCAACATCCTTGCCACGCGCTGCACGTCCGTAGACTTTGCGAGTGGAGGTTGGGTTGCGACCCTCACTGCCCCTGCCCACCCACCTCAAGGTACACACGCCTCTGCCCGCCCTCCGCACAGGCCAACCCCACCCCGCAAGGCTGCTCCCGCCTACCCAACTCTACCCAACTCGGGACCCTCAGGGGGCGCCCTCACCGTGGCCAGCTCTGGCTTCTTCGGCCGCTTGAGCGGCTTGCCGCTGTTCGCCTTCTTGTCCTCCCGCACGCCCGCCAGCGCAGCGTGCCCGGCGTGCCGGTCCTTGCCCTTGCCGCCGCCGCCGCCGCCCGAGCCCGCCGCTTGCGACTCGACCTTGCGCTTGGCCCGCAGGTACGCCGCGCGCTCCTTCTTGTACCGCGCCTCCTGAACACGCGCGCCGCGCCGCGCCACGTGCACACGCCGCGCACACGCACAAGACCGAACAAGACAGTCGACACGGCACGCGAGGCGGGAGCGGAGCGGGCGACGGGGCTGCGCTCAGTGCAGCGAGGTTGCTGTGCAGCACAGCGTCGACTCGCGTGCGTGCGCCCGAGGCGCGTGCGTCGCGTGCGCCTCGAGGAGGTCGACAGGGAGCGATGGATGCGACGTGGACGCGCGCGCAATGAAGGAGAAGAAGCAGGAACCTTTGCAATGTCGCGAATGAGTGAGATGTGCCTGGTCGCAGCGGCGGCGCGGGGGGGGGAGAAGGCCCCCAAGCGCAGCACCGAGCACTGCGGGCCCAGACTGCAAGCGGGGATTGCCCTGATAGTCCCGGGGTTGTGCGCGTGCTCGACATGTGCTGTGAATCCCGCCAGCTTTGCCACATGATCAGGAGCCAGGCACGGCGGAGACTGCACGCCCCCCCGCGGCCCGTGAGAGATGGAAACGTCATGCCACAACCCACCTGCGCCTTGCGCGCCTCTGCCGCCAGGCCCACTTGCCCGGTGACCACCATGCGGAAGAGCGTGAAGTAGACATCAATCAGCTTGCGCGCCAGCGCCGGGCCGCCCTCCGCGTCCTGCGGCCAACCGTTCAACCACACGCAGCGTCTCAACGCGCGATGAATGTGCGTGCCGTGGCGGGCGAAGCGGAGAGCGGTGCACAGGTCTCCCCGGCCCGCTGCGTCCCGACGCACAGGACGCGTCGCATGCAGTGCAAGGACCGACGCAGCGCTGCCCGCCGTCTGGAACGCTCCCCCTTGAGGCTGCCAGGGCGCCCCGTCGGGCGCCGCGGCGCAACGGCGAGGCGCTCACCTTGTGCGTGAGCGGGATCTGGTTGAGGAACACCACGGCGTAGTACCGCGCGCGGTCCTGCAGCCCCGGCCTGAACAGGAAGCGCTCCACCTGCGCCACCCAAGCACCAGCGCCGTCGTCGCGCGCGCAGCGGCGCTTGGAGCAGCTCAGCCTCGCCGGCAGCGGGCGAGCACACGGGGCCACGCGTGGGGAGCGAAGCGGATGGGGGTGGCGTGGGGGTGTGGGACGTGAAGCCGAGGGAGGCAGGGAGGGTGCACTCACCTCCCTGGCGACGATGGGCTTCATGCGTGGGTGTGCCATGAGCAGCTGCGCCAGCAGGAAGCCCGTCTTGCTTGCGAGCTTGCGGCTGGGGTCGCCGAGCTTGTTGACCAGCGCCGTGAGCAGCTTGGCCTCGCCCTCGGGCTTGGACACCAGCAGGTCGTACATGCACTGCGCTTGCACGGCGCTTGCATGTGGGCGCTCGCGTCTGTTTGGGGCGGCGCCAGGGCGTGTAGCGTCGTGCGCAGGCATGTGCGCTCGTGGGCGTTGGCTTTCGGAGGGGGCGGCAGAGGCAGGGCGTGAGTGGGTGCTGACGCAGGCGGCCGGGGCAGCTGAGCTGCCAGCAGCGGGGCCGCAGCGGCGCACCTTGATGGCCTTGTCCTTGACAAACTCGAGGTTGTCGCGGCTGCACTCGTCCAGCGCCGTCAGGAACATGTTGTACCGCACCTGCGGCCAGCAGCCCGCCCACACAATGCGCGGTGACACACGCCGCGCCGGCTCCGTTTCCCACCCACGGTCGGGCGCCTGCCGTCGCCACCAGACGGCGCGTGGCGGGCGAGCTGAACCGCGCCTGCGCCTCTCTTGTCCTCTCCTATCTCCAACGCAAGGGCGTTGGGTGCTGCCCGCGGCCCGGAACCGCAACCCGCCTCTCTTCTCCTCTCCAGCGCACTAGCGTTGGGTGCTGCCCGCGCTGCACCACACCTTGACTTGGTCCTCGAGGTACCACCAGAGCAGGTAGCGCTGTGCCAGCTTGTCGTCGTCCTCGGGCAGCGCGCGCAGCGGCTGCTGGTCCAGCGCACGCAAGCGCCGGTCAGGCAGCAGCACACGCACAAACACCTGCGGTCGCGGCGCAAGGAGCCTCTCTGACGCGCTCGGCAGCTGGGCGCCGCGAAGCCTGCGGGGCGCCGCTGGGGCGATCGTACGCGGGAAGTGGCCCCCCATTCCCAGGCAGTCGGAGGCGTGCATGAGCTCTCACCTCTTGCAGCGCGTCCATGGCCTGGCGCACCACGTCGCGGCCGCCCTTGCTGCGCGAGACCCAGCCCAGCAGCGTGTCGAGCGCGCGCACGCCCACCACGGCCGACTCCTGCGCACGCCACGACGTCGCCGCAGCGCGGCACGGAACAGCTCACGCAGCGGTGCTGCGAGAGCGAGCGCGGGCCGCGCACATGCCACCTAGCCACCCCCTCCCTGGCCATGCCTGCTGCTTCTCAGGGCTGCACTCGCATTGAGGAGCCGCGCGGACACCGCACTGCTGCGACTGCGGTCCGAAGCGCAGCCATCACAAAGCGCACCGCAGCGCACACCTGCACTTGCAGCGAGACGGCCGCCACCTTGTCCGCCGTGGTGCCAGACTGGCGCACGTGCTGCAGCCACTTGTAGTCGCCAGGGTTGCGCCGCGCCATCTCGCGCTCTGCCGCCTGCACCTCGGCCTCGAGCAGCTGCTCGCAGCGCGCCCGCAGCGCGTCCATCTCGTCGTCCGGCAGCGGCTGCTGCTGCTGCTGCGGGTTGAGGGCGGGCAGCGCGGCGGCGGCCTGGTACCACGCGCCCTGCGTGCTGCCCAGGAGCGGCTTGCCCAGCTTCTCGCCTGCGCGCCGGGCCGACGGGACGCGCGGATACACACGTGAGAATGCCGCGCGGCTGTGGTAACGTTGAGTGATCAGCAGGTGGACGCACCTGGGCGGGGCCCGACGCCCGTGTTCCACGCCCGCGTGAGCACGGACGCCGGCGTCTTGTGCTGCTGCTGCTGGTCGACGTTGTCGCCATCGTCGCCGTCGGCTGCTGTGGGCTCCTGCGCCTCTGCAGCCTGCTGCTTCTTGCTTTTGCTCGCGTGCTGCTTGGCGGCGGCACCGTCGTCCCCTTGCTGCTGCTTTTTGCTCCCCTGCTGCTGCTTTTTGCCGCGCTCCGCCGCGCCGTCGTCGTCCGGCTGGTGATCCTGATCGTCGCCGCCGAGCCGCTTGCTCGCTGCGCTGGGCGCAAAGTCGGCGAACGCCTCGTCGTCAGGCACGACGGCCAGCTTGCCGCTCAGCCCCAGCTGCGCCGCCAGCGCGGCCACGTCCTTGCGCAGCGCTTCCGCGTCGGCATCGCTCATCCTCTCCTTCTGCTCCTTCTTCTTGTTCGGCTTCTTGCTGGTGGGGTCGGTGGCCTCCTCAGCAGCTGGCTCATTGCCTCTGCTGCTGCCGCGCTCCTTCTTCTGCTTGGCGGTGGCCTGCACCATCGTGACTGCTGAACGGCACCGGGAAGCACCGGGGGAGGGGGCGCGTCGCGCGTGCATGCACGTCCGGGCGCAGCTGGTGTCACTGTGGACAAGCGACGAGGGCGAGAACGTGCCAAGCGGAGGGTGGTGGACCATGGTGCACACGTCGACCAAGGTGGCTTGCTGCTGGCGGTGCGCCAATGGCGGGGCGTGGGCCGGCCAGGCGACACCGCGCAATCGTACAACGAGCGGTCGTCCTGCTGCCCAGGGGATGGATTGTACGACGTCACCAACCCGAGAGGAGCCGCTTGCTCCTGTGGGTGCTGTCATGGATTGAAGCCTGGCCTCGCAGCCCACCGGTGGGGCCAAAGTGCACGCCGTCGGATCTCGCGGGATGACGAGAGCCAGCGTCATCCGTCTCCCATCAGCTCAACCCGCGCCTGACTCACTGTCTGCTGCTGGGCACGTCAACCTGGCTCTCTGAGGCCCCCTGGCGCGCGTGCAGCCCAGCAGGCATCCATCCGCACGGCGCACGTGCCCCTCTCGGCCCTCGGCGTCCCCTTCACCCAGGGGCCCACTGGCATCTCCAGTGCGTTGCAGGTTGGGAGCTGCTGCCCGCAATTGACACAGCGCTGGCGTGTTGCTCCTGCTGAGCTTGCCAGCGCACGCCATCGCCATCACCACACGCACGAGCGCGAAGGAAGCCCTCCGAATTCGCTGCGCCGCTTCAGTAACCTCTTCGCCGCACCTTTGCCAGCGTCATCATCGCGCTGGTGCGAGCTCATGGCGCGCACGGGGCTGATGATGGCGGTGGTGTGCGCCAGCCAGGAGCCCTGCCTCAGCTCGCGCGCAGGACCCCTCGGCGTCCGCGCGTTCGGTCGATGCGCTGCCACCTCCCTTCCCCCCTTCCCCCTCTTCCCCTCTCTTCTGCACCGGGCTCATCAGGGTTTAGGACTTTTGTGGGCCAGTGCACGCTCCCCGCGTCAGCTGCAGTCGCTTTCCGGCGGCCCGTGCTCAGAGGTGCGTGTGCGCAGCGGACGTCGAGGGCAAAAACAGAGCGGGTGCGCCTCGAGGCCTGAGCGCCCAAGAGCTCCAGCGGCGAGCGCGGGCATCTCTCGAGAATGGGCGGCGACACGTCAGGTGAGGGCTCGGTGCGGCCCGCGCGCCTCGATGCGAACGGGCGCTGGGGCGCGCCGCAGCACCGGCGGCCAGCTGGGGGGATCTCCTTCTTCGAGGACGCCTCCACACGGCCAGCTTCCACCATCCTCTGGGCGGCGTGGCGGCGCGCGGGCGCAGCGCGCACACCTGGGCCCGCGAATTCGCGCCGCAGCAGCCCCAGAGCGCCGCAGAGTTTCTCCGGGGGCGTGGGGGTGGCACCTGAGGGGTCGTATTCTCACCATCAGCATCTTTGCGGTGGCCAACCGGGCAATTGGGCAGCACGCGGGTCGCAGGGGCCTCAGCGGGCGCGAACGCGCCTCGCGGCGCGGCGAGCAGGGCGGGGGCGGCCGACTGGCTCCTCCCTGGCCTCGAGTTGCCATGTGCTCGAACTCCCAGCCGCAAGAGGGCAACTGCCGGGCGGGAGTCCCTGCTCGCGTGCAGAGGTCAAGGTGGAGGTGAAGGAGGGAGGCTCCGACGAGGTCGACTTTGAGAAGATTGGCCTCGAGGAGGCTCTCAAGATCCTCCAGGTGCGGGGCGCCCGCGCTGCCGCCGTTTGACGCCCGCCTCTCGCCACCCTGGAGGCCTCCGCCCCGCCGCGGGCGCGCGCCGCAGCCACTCACCCCAGCGAGCAGCGCACGCGAAGTTCGTGCCTGCTTTCGTCGGTGACGTTGGCTCGTCGGAGCGGTGTACTGTGGGAGCGGGGGGCGCTTTGGAAGCTCGCACGACGTGTGTGCTAATCGCTTTGCAGAGCTGCCAGGCACCGACAATCGCTTGCTCTGCTCGCGAGCGCAGACGACGGTGCACGGCCTGACCGAGGAGGAGGCCACGAAGCGCCTGGCCGAGTATGGACCCAACAAGCTGCCCGAGAGCACGCGCAACCCCATCCTCGTGTTCCTGGGCTACATGTGGAACCCGCTCTCGTGGGCCATGGAGATCGCCGCCATCATCGCCATCGCGCTGCTCGACTA
>VFQP010002288.1_pt1 | contig 21926 bp, 30 predicted proteins | sample 3512351 | NCBI WGS metagenome assembly VFQP01 (sample SAMN10412372, study PRJNA504923) | tailings metagenome | isolation source: Relicate 1 Philex TSF1 revegetated site | place: Philippines: Tuba, Benguet | collected 2017-08-29
CATACACACACCATATGCATACACACACCATATGCATACACACACCATATGCATACACACACCATATGCATAAGCACAATAAATAAATAAAAAATGCACACCATACACTCACAACACACTCACAACACACACCTCTTCCCCCTTTTTAATGGGTTTGATGGCAGTCACTCGCACCACATTATCTTCAGGGTGCTCCCTTCGCTCTGTGTTGGGGTCCTCTGCATGATTGACCTGATGATTATGGTTTTGTATAGTGATGATTATGGTTATGTATGATGATGCTTATGGTTTTGTATGGTGATGATTATGGTTTTGTATAGTGATGATTATGGTCTTGTATGATGATGATTATGGTCCTGTAGTAGTAATAGTAGTAGTAGTAGTATGATGATGATCGTTTTGTATGATGATGTTTTGTATGATGATGTTTTGTATGATGATGTTGAGGGGTGTGCATGTGTAATGCATGTATGAGGGTGCTCTATGTATTGCATGTTTGTATACTGTGTGTATGATGCCCACCACATGCACAACCAACCAACCAACCAACCAACCACCCACACCCACACACACACACCCACCCACACCCACACCATGTCGATGCTGGGAAACAGGTATGTACGGCTACGTTGTGTTTCCTGATCACCACCATGCCAAAAGCTAAAGGCACGAGTAACCACCTATAGATTGTATTGTGTATTAATGTGTGTGTGTGTGTGTGTGTTTCCTGTGACAGATTATTAATAACAACAGCATCCATCACATGGTGCACATGTATGATGTATGTGTACACGTCACCCACCCACCACCCTACACACCACCCACAACCCTACACACCCCCAGCACAATCAATATACCAGTGCAGAGTACCACAAACACTCATTCTCACTACACACCACCATCCATACTACACACCACCATCCATACTACACACCACCATCCATACTACACACCCCAGCATCATACCAGTGCAGAGTACCACAAATATTCATCCTCACTAGGTCCAGGTGCCTTGAGCTTTTCAGGTACAGTGCCTGCATTATCAACCTGACCCTGGTACACGGCGGCAGTGTAGGCACGATGCTGTGCTGCCAGGTCAGACTGTGTGTGTGTGGGGGGGGGAAGTGTTGGTGTGTATGTGGGTGGTAGTGTGTTGGTGTGTGTGTTGGGATGTGTGTGTGAGGGATGATGCGTATTGAAATCGAATGCCACGAGCATTGGAAGAAGTGTGAGTATACACCTACACTGACACGTATCGACAAGGTATCGACATATCTACATGCCCACAGCAGCACATGAAAGCAACCACCTAGTCATCCATATACCACACACATTCCACATACCAGTACTTTGCTTTGCAGTTTGTCAAAATGATGTTCCTTCCACATGTCGGGTGAAAACACCTCTTCCATGTCTGGTTGTGTTTGCCAAAACAATTCATATGTTTCATTGTGTGCTGCATCGTTAATTCGCATATCTGCTAGCATGTAGGCATTGGTCTGTGTGAAATGGAGATGATGACGTGTTTGGTGTGGCAAGGGGGGGAAGCACATGATCACATCATCAACACATGATCACTACACAATGGGCACCAACAACAAACGCATACACACCGCAGAGTGGTCGTTTTCAAATCCAAGTGCTATGGAGAGGTTGAAGGGGACCTCTGCTATGAGGTCACCCACCTGTGGAAGGAGGTGGATGAGGTGCCTTGCATGGGACAAGGGAGTGACTTGTCATCTGTGAGCGCAGTTGGTGTCCTCCTACCCCCCGCACACATACCTTGTAGCTTTGCGTGGCCAAGCAACCGCGTGGGCAGGTTGCAAAGTACCCACAAGGCTTGCCAACACGAAACCCAATCTGTGTAGATGGTGCATGTGCATGGTTGATCACCCGCAATGCCAAAAGGTCCAAGAAAGTATTACCACAAACCTTGCCACCGTTTTTCTCTACATATTTGGCAAGTTCATCATGTGCTTTGTTTACTTTTTGTGCTTGCAAGTGAACGGGCAGGGAGATGAGCATGGTGCAGCATAATAGTGCATGTGATACTCGTTTGCAGGTGATTATACTGGACATCGCAGGGCGATTGGTGTTATAAGTGGGTTGCAGCATCAATTGGCGATCGCTTTATATGTGTGCACCAGATCAATCTATTCACCTATGCTGTCTAATCTGTTGTGCGAGGCAAGTCAGGCATGTGGAATTTGCAGCAATGGTGATGTGCAATGGTGATCACTCAATGTTGATGGAGTGATTTTGATGTGGATGGAAAAGTAGTTGATCGTCCAACCTCCAACCTGAGGTACGTGTGTGCACAACGTAGGTGTGTGCAGGGTGGTGCACTACTTGATGCTGCATGTATACAGCACCATACACTTGTCGCAGCACATGCATCCATTGGGGCAATGCTCTCTCGCCGGGGTGGGGACGACGGTGGGGTGGTACAGCAGGGTGGGCGTGGGGATACTGCTCTTGTATACATATGCATATGCAAACGCCACATATATTGCCACCACACATATGATCAATGTCTGATCTTCTTGCTCATCCAACTCAAACCCCGGGGGGCAAGCACATAACTCCATGCACGCCTGATGCTCTTGCCATATCGGCTTCAACGTGCTATTTCTTGCTACACTAGTCCTATACTAGTCATTTAGCACAGCGAAACCCTTGTTTTGTATAGCACAGTGGCACCACCGGCAAATACGTGATGGTATTGATGGGTTGATGCCCTGATGGCCACACTACAGCCAACCATGCACCCCAAACCATCAGCACTCCTTTGCAAGTATGTATTATGGTGTACCCACCAGCCCATACAGGCGTATGCGCTCCTATCCACACGATCCTATCCACCCTCATCATCTCCCAGGCTCGAGGCCCTCGAGGTTGCCCTGGACAGTGCCAACAACGTACACCAGCACTTGCATACAGAGGTTTCACAGCTGCTTCTAGAACTTGATGCCTTGAGGGTACAAAAGGCACAGTATGAGCAACACATTCATGACCTTGCCGCGCAGCTCAACAAAGAAAAGGTGCCTGGATATTTGTCGTTGGGCTGTGCGCACATGTGGGCACATTGTTGTGGACGCATGTGTTGCACCAAACATGGTAGGATGTATATCACACCACATGTGGCTCACACAGGCTGCAAAATGTACAAAAACTCCAGTCCACCGTCAGCAGCACAACGATGAAAACAGTCAATCACAGCACAACGATGAAAACAGTCAATCACAGCACAACGATGAAAACAGTCAAACACAGCACAATGTATTAGTGGACAATGTATTAGTGGACAATGTATTAGTGGACAATGTATTGGGGGGAGACCATACACCACCAGCACCCCTTCTTCAACAAGCAGACAGCAGCCTGCATGGTTTGTCAGACAGCCTGCATGATTTGTCAGACAGCCTGCATGATTCTTCCATTCCCACATTTGGTACCATTCCACTGATTGAAGGGGAAGAGCTGGATGATGACAGTTGGAGGACAGCTGTGCGTGTAGCCCCCCTGTGTACTGATGGAAAAACAGGGGACAGAGGAAAAACAGTTGGAGTAGCTGAGGATGAGTTGTGTGAGTTGCAAATACATGAGGACAACACAGCAGCATCAATAGGAAATGATACTCATAGTGACAATGATAGTGCGTGCACCAATACGAATAACAACACGAGATCAGTGGGTGATGATAACAACGCTGCTCGAACAGACACAACCCACCTACATATTGCTGCTGCTGCTGCTGATAATAATTATGATAATGATAATGATAATAATTATTATTCCCATGACCAATGGCATTTGGTGGGGGTTACAGGTGGTCAAGTGCACATCACCCCCCAGCCCGGGGTGGTTGGTCCTGACAGCATGATGCTGGATAGTAGTAATACCCATGCTGCTGATGATACAGATGACACACCTGCAACACAGCAATGGGTTGCATCCACATTCATACCGCCTCCATTAGATGAACAAGGTAGGAAGGGTAGTGCAGTGCACCGTATGCATATATAACACATACATACTTGTATACAAAATACACAATATGCTCTACATAAAACCCATGCATACATAACGCACCTGCCATACACATGTACCTACACCACCATACACCACACACCATACACATGTACCTACACCACCATACACCATACAACATATGCACCTCTCTTTTGCCAGACCTTCCAGAAGAAGTGTTGACTGAGGATTTGGGATGGTTGTTTGACCCCCAGTGGGAGGCATTGCGTGCTCAGGCAAACACACTCGGCTGGCTCATCCACCCCAATGAAGTACACCTGGGAGACAAAATAGGTGCAGGTGCATTTGGCACCACATACAAAGCCCTGTGGCGAAACAAGACGGTGGCGGTCAAGTGTGTGACTGTGCATGGAGAGACAGCAGCACGCATGTTTATGAGGGAGGTGTCCTTGTTGGTGTCGGTGCGGCATCCCAACGTGCTGCGGTGTTTTGGTACGTGTTTTTTTTTGTGTGTTTTGGTGTATGTGAATGTTTTGTGTTTGTGTGTGTGTGTTTGTGTGAAATGATCAAGGTGGTGTGGGGAGAAATGCATGCTGGGATTTCTTTGAACCAAAACAACCAAAACACACCAAAACAACCAAAACACACCAAAACACACCAAAACACACCAAAACAACCAAAACACACCAAAACACACCAAAACAACCAAAACACACCACAACAACCAAAACACCAACCAGGTGCGTGTTTGTGGCCGGCAAAGCATTGCTGGTTGATAACAGAGTACATGGCAGGGGGCTCCTTGCATCAGTGGATGTATGGGAGCAACCCACACACAGCAGGGTATGTATGGTATATTGTTTGGTGTGTACATTGTTTGGTGTGTACATTGTTTGGTACACACATGAATGCACGTACACAAATGACTACCCGTACACACATGCAATGGCTGCACATACATAATCACCTAAGAATACCCCACCATGTACGACGCACCTCACTAGACACCCCACACACCCCACACACCTCACACACCTCACACACCCCACACACCTCACACACCCCACACACCTCACACGCGTTCCCCCCCTCCCAGCACCATCCTCAAGCCGCAACGGTCCCTTGTGTCACGCCTGAGTGTGGCATTGGACGTGGCTCGAGGCATGGAGGCACTGGAATCAGCCACCCCACCAGTCTGTCATCGTGACTTGAAGCCCAGCAATGTGTTTGTGGATGGGAATGGGCATGCACAAGTGGCGGATTTTGGGTTGGCACGATTACTGACGCCAGGTATATTTGTGTGTGTGTTTTTGTGTGTGTGTATTCGTGTTTGTATTTGCGTGGTGCAATGCTCTGCGGATGATGATGTGTCGTGCCACAGAAGTACATTTCATACTTGACACACACTTTTTACCATACATACACATTATGGTCCATGTATCCAATGTGTGCATGTATGTACACACATATACACAACTTGACATACACACTGTATACACACTGCTATACATACAAGCCCCATATACATACGCACTGCTATGCATACACACCACGCACTAGGGTGTATTGCAAGCCTGACAGGGGAGACAGGCACCTATCAATACATGAGCCCTGAAATGGTGCGTCATGAGGGATATGATTGCAAAACTGATGTGTACAGCTGGGGTGTGATGTTGGTGGAGCTTGTGCTGCAGCGTTCCCCTTTTGAGTCATTGTACTTGACACCAGTGCAGGTAGGGGGGGTGGGGTGTTGGGAGGTGCTTGTTTGTGGTGTGAGGGAATCGTGTGTGGGGCAGGTGGTGGTGTCATGATGCAGGTGGTGTATTGTGCTGTATGTGTTGTGGTGGTGCATGTGTGCTCCCTGTGTATCAAAGCACCACCACTCAGTGTGCATGTTGATCAAACCAAAACCACCATGCATGTGTACCGGTGATATATACAAAGCACTACCACGCAGCATGCCTGTTTATAAAAGCACCACAAAATGTTGGTCAAATCACACAGCACAGTATCCATCTCCCACACACAGATTGCACTTTCTGTTGCAGATGGAAAAATCAAAGTCGCAGAAATGCTACCCAGGAGCACCAATGCCACAGTCACAGCACTGGCAGCCATGTGCACAGAGGAAGAACCTGCATTGCGACCCACATTTGGTGTGATTGTGGAGGAAATGGAGGGCGCTGTTGCTGAGGTGGCAGCACATCAGGCTGCAGCTGGGGGAGGGGGGGGCGTGCTGGGGCGGGGGCTGTGGGGTCGGAGAGGGTGATTGTTGGAGAGGGTGCGTAGTTGTGATGTTGAGCGTTTGAGCATTTGTGTCGCTTGAGTGAAGACAATGCGACAATTGTAGCACTGTATGTCAACGTTCTCTATGTGACATTGTTCATCAGCTCCCCTGCTGTTTCATCAATTTGAATTTCCAACATACACACAATACAGCCACTCATATCTTACACACTCATAGACACCCTCATACATGCACTCATACGTGTGTTTCTCAAAATACATGTGTACACTGAATGTGTGATCAGTGTTCCTCCACATAGTGTTCTTCATGTGATCAGTGTTCCTCCACATATGCCAGGCATGCATACCCAGGAAACCTGCTTTTATACTTTTTAAACAAATACTCCACTTGATCATAATACGCTCGATGCACTCGTGCTACTGTTGCCTCGTCCACATGCACTGGTGTTGTGCCATGCACTGCACTGTGCCTCGTTGGCACATGCTCGTGTACATGATTCCCCTCGAGTGGTTTCCCCTCCACTTGACCCCCCTCTACTTGACCCCCGCCATTGGTCAAACCATTGGTCAAACCTTCATCGGTCACTCCATGACCCCTTCCATTGGTCACAACACCATCATTCCCCCCACCATCCCCCCCCCCCACATCTGCGACCCCCACAGGCTGCCCAATGATAAACGTCAACCCCCCCGTTTTCGCAGGGAATGGCGACACCCCCCATCGCCCCACCATGAAATAGGGCATAGGAAACCCTATCCGTTTATATGTCCACCGCAATGCAGCAGGCCAGTTGACTAGGTTACGTAAACTGTTGATTTCCCCAAAGGCGATGATGGGTATGAGCGAGGCTCGCTGCTGTAGTGCCAGGCGAACAAACCCCTTGTGACGGCTGTATGTGACGAATTCAGCATTGTGACGCCATGTGTGTACGAGTTCTGCTTGACCACCGGGTACCACAACAACACTGCCACGTTGCTGTGTGTGTGTGTGTGGTAGGGTTTTGCATACTGCTTTGCACATACAGCAACACAAATACCACACATACAAGAACACAAGTATCACTGTCCTCTCCATGCAAGAAAACACCCCCTTCCCCCACACCACCACATCAGGACGACCCTCACCACCGCCCCCAACAACACACCTGCAGTGTGGACGCAAAGGTATTGCGGGTCACCTGTCTCAACCCAGTCGCCAATGCCAGGTCCCTAATGACAGGTGGGAAGAATATCACAGAGGCTGTGAGTGTGACTGGGTGTATGTGTGGCATGAGGCGTTGCCAGCTGGGGGTGAGGGGGAGGTAACCTGCACCACAGGGGAAGAGGCCATGCTGTTGGGGTGTGTGGTGTGGTGTGTGGTGGGGGTGTGTGGTGGGGATGTGTGGTGGTGATGTGTTGGTGTGTATAGTAGTGGGGTGTGTATACAGAGGGAATGTTGAGGGGGTTGTACACATGAGCAACATGGAAAACAACAACAGTACAACGAGGTGTACAGGAGGAAAAACACACATGCACACACAAACATGCACATTTGTGACAACACATATGTAATACACATGTGTACACCCCCACATGCACCCCCCACACCCACCCAGCACACCCACACCCACACCCACATACCGGGTGATACCCAAACACATACATACCGGGTGATACCCAAACACATAGTTGATACCCACCCACCCACATACCGGGTGATATCCAAACACATAGTGTTGTGACGGGTCTGGTGGGTGTACACCATCTCGTATCACCTCAAATTTGCCAAACCATGATTCCAGTGAAGGTTCCAGATGCTGACTCAGCCAGCCACGAAATCTCCTGCTCTCACATGCTCCTAGGTGGGTGGTTGTGTGTGGTTGTGTGTGGTTGTGGGTGTGTTTTTGGTTGTGTGTGTGTGTGTGTGTGTGTGCGTGTGTTTGTGGGTGGTGTGTGGATGGTGTGTACACCCATGTGGCATTGATCTTGCACAACAATGATGATGCAATTGCTGTGTACCTACACCATGACATACATAGCACACATACTCACACACACAAAGCACGTGCAACACAATTAAGAACTGCTGCACACACAATCTACCCTATCACACACCCCCGCAAACACCCTCCATACCCCGCATACCCCCACAAACACCCCCACACTCCATTCCCCCCCCCCCTTCTACCTGTATTCTCAGGCCTCAATGGTGCAGTCCACATCACCCTGAACACATGTACAGCAGCCCACCCTGCAATTGCCAGTGGTGGTGGTAGGAATGCACATGTACATGCAACAAGCGCAAAATACACATGCAGTGGTGTGTAGATGATGATGATGGGCGCCCATAGGTGGAGCCAGCGGTTGCGTGTGGCTGCTGCTGCCTGTGTGTGTGAGGTGTGTGAGGTGTGTGATGTGGGTGAGGTGTACAATGAGGTGTACATGTGTGTGAGGTGTACATGTGTGTGAGGTGACCATGTGAGAGGAAAACATGGTGTGTGAAGCTGGTGCGATGTGCACACACCACCACCACCACCACCACCACCATCACCACCACCACCAACAACAACAGCACTCCTCCCACCTTTCGTGTGGCAGCAGCACCACCCCTAAACAGAAACAAGCTCGTTCCCAGCAGCACTTGGGTGGCAAACATGGTCAACCCCGTTGCAACTGCCCAACACCCTACACAATGTGCCACACCCAACACCGCTGCATATATTGCCCACCCAAATAATAACAAACATGTGGCAAAAAACAACCATGCAACAGCCTGGGTGGCTATGAATAAGGTCCCGCCACGGAATGGTTGGAAGAATGACCAACCCAGACCTTGCTGGGTGGTCGATGATGTTATTGGTGTTGATGATGATGTCATGGTGGTGCGTTTTTGGTCATGCTTGGTAGTGCGTTTGCGGTTAATGTCTTGGTCAACAATGTCCTGGTCAACAATACGGTCAACTGAATGTGTCGGCGATGCACCAATGGCACCATCGGTAACATCACCGCCAGCAGCAGCAGCATCTTCGAGTTGATCTGGTACACTGGCAGCCATTTCATCAAAACCCTGCTCTTGACTGTTGCTCCTGCCTGTGATTGTTGGATCATCGCCATCACCATCATCATCCCCATCGCCACCACCATCATCATCATCATTGTGCTGCTTCACACCCAGTATGCTTGTGAATGATGGTGATGATGGTAGCGATGCAGAGGAGCGGCGTCTGCGTTGTATACCACGGGTGATGAGCACAGCACCATGGCGCAGACGACCACCCAATCCGTGTGTTGACAGGGCACCCACAATCATGGATGCTAATGCAAATACATAATAGAGCAACCTGAAGAGACGGGTGGGTGGGTGAGGGGCAGGTGTGAGGAGATGGGTATGAGATGTGTATCGGTTGACATGATGCACACTATACAGTGCACACATACCGTGCAGTTGCGTCCGAGATGTGTTCGCTCACTGATATGATAGCCAGCCCAACAAGGGCCCATAGAAAACCAAGCACCACAACAGCGCTGGCAGCATACTGCGTAGCGGGTGTTGCGATGTGTTTGTGTATGTGTGTGTAATACAAAGCATGTCCATCCAACAACCTACCTTGTTCTTGTCAACATGGGCACCTTGTTCACAACTTGCTGCATACACAATGCCTGCCTGGGTCATAAACAGCTGGGCAAAGACAGCGAGCACTGCACACACACCATCACGAGCAGGCACACGCAGGGGCGCCCAATATTGCTGTAGCATCAAGTACAAGCTTGTCAACCAAAATGCCTGTGTTTTGGGGAGGTAGTAGCAAAAAGATGCAGTGCAACACCAACAACACCGTGACGGTGATGGTTCACCTACCCATCCAATGCTTTGCATCACCAGGTATCGCCACCATCCCGCGTAAAGGCTCTGTAATGTCCACCATCGGCGTGGTCGTGTAGATCCGGAAAGGATGAGCTCCACGGTAAACGTGAGCGGACAAGTTGCAGTGCAAATCAGACATGTGGATCTGCTACACGAATACAAAACTGCTCCAACAGCCCGCAGCACCATCTTGCTGTGTGAGGTTACATGATTTTTGATGAAGATGCATTGATGAATGGAGCTTTGTGAAATATTTGTGCACATTACATACGTGCCACCTGATAATTACATCATCATCACTGACACGCATCAAGCTCGTCCTGAAAGCGTGTGAGCTGTTGCTCTGCCAGCAAGCGAATGCCACCAGCTGCATGCATTGTGACAAGCACCTGCGCATCAAATGCAGAGTTGTGTGCGTTGGGGTTGCAAAACACTTCCAGGTACTCGAGGGTGCTCCCTGGGTTGGTGCTCTCATCCGCTTGCCACGAATAGCACATCTCTGGCCATCGCTGTGGGCGCTCGGCAGCTTGTTTGTCTGCAAATGTTTGAATCACAGTTTGCAGGGCGTCTTGCACCGCACAGAGCTGCTGGTCAGGGAGGGCCACCGTCAACGTGGCACCTTGGCCCAAGTGCATCGTCAGGTTTTTGGTAGTGTGTGAGGTGCTCAATGACGGCGGCATTGCTGTGCGTTGAGGGGTGTTTGTTTGGATAAGGTTGTGATGAGGATTTTGCATTGGAGATTGTGACGGCATAATGGCTGCTTTTTATGTGCAATTGCCGCCAATCTTTCGTGATTGTTCCATGAGGAATGGTGAGCCATACAGCACACCTGTTGCGGCAGCCAGCACATGGCGGGAAGGAGGCGCTTTTAGCGCATGTCGAACAAAGGTCGGCCTTTTGCTGCTCAGGATTGTGTTGCGCAACATGATGATGCTCTTCTGTTACTCTTATATTGTTGCAAAATTTCTACTCCTGGTGTGAATGTATGAAAATAAACACTTGCTCCCCGTTTGCAACACACCCTCACTCTGCCTCCAACGGAATGGCATTTTTCACTGCTCCAGGCACGTGAATGCCACCACGGTTGCCCTGCTCAACACTCCCTCCCAGCAATTCCTTATAGCACTCTGGCAGGGGTCGGTCGTCTGTGGGGGACAGCCACAGTCGCAGTAGGTGACGACGCTTGTCCAGGTCGGGGTGGTCGGTAAATGCGGATCTGTGTGTGAGTGTTGAGGGGGTACATAGGCATGCATAAATACATATATTTGCCTACACACTATGCAAAGACCTCCCCGCACATCTCATCCCCCTCCACACCACAACCACCACAAAAAAACATACCGTGCATGCAGCGCAGTGTGGTTGCTGAGCAACTGGATGTCCCCGGGCTGCAACAGGTAATCCAATCGCAACTCATCACTTGCTGCCAGGCTGCTAAACAATTCCATGGCATCCAGGTGATCTTGGGTGAATCGGGGCACCTCTGCATGACGCTGACTCAGCTGAAAGTAATTTTCGCTAAAGTTGATGCTGAGGTAGCCTTCGTGGTAGTTGAAGACGGGGATGAGGAAATATGGTTTGCCACCTGCTGGGATTTCCCCCTTGCGGTCGAAAAACCAGGGGCCTGCAAGCACACGGGCGAGGTCTGGACGGCGCTTGATGATCTCATTGTGTACACTGATGCTGGAGGACTGTGTTGTTTTTTTGGTGTTGAGAGTGGGTGAACGTTGGGAAACAGGGTGTGTTTGTGATGCTACCGTGCACGTCATTGGAGTGTGCCACAACAGCAGACATGATGCACTCACAGTACTACCACAAATCTAGCACTATTACAAATCAACAAAACATACCCAGCTGGAGAGGCCCCCTTCGGGTGCATTGGCCAAGCAGAGCAATGACACTAGATCAGCAGCATCATTGTGGAATGGTTGGGCTTCGTGGGTCGCGTACAAGCGCGTGTCGGGTTTGCTGGGGTCGTGGCCAATATCCTGTGTGATTGCAACAGCAGCAGGATAATGTGTGATTGCAACAGCAGCAGGATAATGTGTGATACAAACACCACACAGGAACAACATGTTGAAATCACACAACCAAATTCCGAGTCACACAACACAATCCCGCTCCACCCCCTCCAGAAAACAAAAAACAACCACAACTACACCCCACCCCCACACCACCTACCTTGATGTGCCCAATCAAGTGGCCCTTTTTGTTTTGTGACTGTGCCTTCCCCCAATACGTGCCCATGAGCCAGTAGGCAGCCATGGTTTGTTGTCGGGTCCATCGATCCACAGGCACACCACGGATCAGTGCAAACCCACGACCATATTGAGCCTCACGGCCCAGCTCTTGCAATGTTGCACCCAGGTTGGGGAGTGGGTAGTCTGCACGGGTAAAGGTCTCAATGGGGGCACCAGTGGCAAGAGCACCATTGATGGCATCCTCAAGCTCTGCAATGTCGGCATCGGTGAGCGTGTAGAAAAGGTCTTCGAGATTGGGGAAATCAGCCACCTTCCATGCATAGGGGCCCTCAACAAGGGCAAATGGCACCACCTGGCCTTGCCTGCAGTGGGAGTGGGTGGGTGGGTATGTGATCCTGGACACTGATGAATCACAACACTCGACACAACCGTACTTGCGCGCAGCGAGGTTGGCGTCCGGGGCCACAGGGCGGCCGGGGGATTGGGGCACTTGTTGAGGAGTGATCAGCATACTGTGTGGGTGTAGGTGCTGGTGTGTACAGCTGTCAAAGCAACCAACGGTGGGTGATGACTAACAGGATGCCAAAAGCCTTGGTGGTCACTAGAAATCGACCACCATCAGCATAGTACGATGCTCGTGGATCCACCCATGGCAACACAAAGAGTTACTTGTGCGCAACCACGACGTATGGGTTGCATGTCGTCGTTGCCGCCAAGTCAGCACAACGCAGGGCACTCAAACAGGTTGTGTGTGGTGTTTATATGTGTGATGGGTTCAACGCACCTGAGCGGGGGTAGTGGACGTGTCAGAAAGCGCGGAGCAGGTGCTGGGTATCTACGATGTTCGACACTGCGATCGAGTAGGCTCAGGTTTGCACGGGGTAGTGTTTACGTGTGCTTGATTGTATAGTTATGGTGTGATGTGTGGTAGATTGATCAATTGACGTGACCAACTATTGAACACGAAATAAAACTTGCGTTGCGCTGTAGCACCTGGTGGAGCGCGGGGGAGGAAGACTTTGCTCATCTGCTCATCGGGCGCATCACCAAATGGTTGCATGAGGCATAAGACATCACAACACAATGGGGTTGTAATACCCAGCGTGTATCCCCTGCATGTATATCACAATACAACTACCAACAACACAGGTCAACAACGTACATAACATTACAATAAACAACTGCTCATGCCCTCCCCTGCTGGGACGTTGGTTCTGCGACCACTCTCCTGCCAGACGCCACCCCCACTGCATGGTTGCACAAGAATGTCAGCCGCATCATGCTCTCCCATGCGTATAGGAGCGCAAGGGTGGCACACAGACCCATAGAGAGCTGCCACCCATACACGACCATATCCCAGCACGGAGACATGTCCACGGGTCCATCCGCAACACACAGTCGTGGGGGGCACACCTTGACAATGGCAGCAAACGACATCAGATGCAGGGGTACTTGGTAGCGAAAACGAGCCTGGGGTGGTGTGCGAGTGAGACATACTTTGTATGTGTGTGTGTGTGTGTTGACACCAAATGCATCCCCTGCCAAAAGCAACAACCTTGCCATATACACGCAACATACACGTCCCCATAGTATACATGCACCCCCCCACTATCAACCCCAACACTATACACGTACGTGGTTGATGCTGTTCTTGATCATCAGTTCGACCCCAGTAAACCGAACCAGCGCAAGGGCAGTGTCTAATGTGCGTACACCTGATGCAAGACCTTGTGATGTGGCCAACAGCGCTGGGTGCCACACGTGTAACACAGGCCACAAGACAGCCAGCTGCTCCACAGCAATGATGACATCGCGATGCTTGATGTACCTGAAAGTAGGGGAGGATCTATGTGTAGCATCTGTATGTATGCTGTGGGGTACTGTCTGGCCTGTTGTTTTCCTGTTGTTTTCATGTATCCCACAAAACACAAAAAAACACCCCCTCCGAATGAACAACCACGCATACCATGATCGACACAGCAGCGCCAGCAAAAACACAACAGCGGGTGTTCCCAGCAACAAAGCCAGGGATTCCAGTGGCACATGCTGCATTATCCCACCCACAGACAATATGATCAACGACAACAATGCGCCCAGCAAGTCCACTTTGCACAGCATGCCATTGATCCAATACCCAAACGATGCTTCGAGTGCTACATCGTGGAAACACACACCCCACACCCCATTTGACGCCAATGTGGTTTGCATGGCAATGAGTGCACCTTCTTGTGTTGATGGTGTATGTTTGGGTGTGCCATGGGGATGATGATGATGATGCTCATCCCCTGGGTGATCACCCCCTTGTGCTGATGTTGTAGGCATGCCGCCACGTGTTTTGGGCAGCCATGAGAGCAAGTCATCATGCTGCCCAATGCTGTCTGAGCGCTGGGTTGAAGCAGCAGGCATAGATGCCGAACGTGTTGGAAACGATTGCGCCATCTCACGCTCGCAAAAGGACTGGAAATCACACAGTTGCTTTGTATTGGGCTGATGGTGTGCATGTATTATAGCATCATGTACAGCATACATGTTGGTGTCACCATCTACAAAGTGGATGGTACCCAGGCAAGTGAGATCAGAGCATGCTAGGTCGAGCAGCGCTGCTACTTTGGCTGTGACCTGTATGTTGTTGTTGTTTGTGGTGGTAGTGGGAATATTGTGTGTGTGTGTGTGTGTGTGTGTGTGTGCAGTGTATTGCCAAGACTACCAAAAAAGAACTTGGTTGAGCATGGACGTCTATATTTCCACACAACAACACAAGAGCATGGTTGCACACACCTTGACTGGAGCTTTATTGCGCTGTTCACACAAGGTGCGTGCCTTGTCGACCACTGCACCCATCACCCTGTGGTGGGGTGGATGTGGGGGTGATTTGGGGGTGTTTGCAGATGGTGTACTATCCAAGTGTACGACAATTCCACGACAAAGCCACACGTACTGAAAGCTGGGGGGGCGCACCCCAATAATCCCTGCCACCACCTCCCCCGTGGCCAGGGAAAACTCTGCATGTACATCAACACCAGTCTTTTGCAACACTGCCCCGAGACTCTGCTGCAGTTGCGCGACCACTGTCAATGCATGATGTGCGCATTGTGCAGCGCTGTGCAAATTGGTGTTTGTCTTGCTGCCAAATGCAGCACTGACTGCAATCAACAGGACATCTGGCACCCCCGACCACATTTTCCAGCACCCACCTAGCTGCATCAATGTTGCATCTACTGTGCAATGCACCAAATGGTGCCACATGACTGCAGTTTTCATGGTCTCATCAGCACTGTGGTAGGTGGTCGGTTGGTGAGGATGGAAAAGTTCCTGCATAAGTTCCTGCACCACAAGCACAGCTGTTCTCCGCATACCTTTCCTGGTGTTGAATCACAACACTTATAACGACACTGGGGGCTTGGTTGGAAACGTAACTGAGGTCGGTGGTCGCTATCACGGGGTTGAGCGAAGCGAATGGTGACTGAAAAAGTGCACTGGTGTTTTCCGCTCCGGATGCACTCATACTGTCTCATGCGTGGACAGGGTGGAGGTCACTGCGACGAGAGAAGGCCAGGGCAGGGGATTGGGGGGGTTGGACGAGTGGCATGTGTGTAGATCATAAACTTCTTTTTGTGCACAGTACACTCTGGTGCGTTGAGTTTTGTGAGAATGTGTTGATAGTGGAAAAGAACATGTTGGTTTCCAGAAAAGATGGTGTGTAGTCAAAAAGAAGAAACCTGGAACCAACCTCACCCTCTTCGCCGTGACAAGCGCCAAGCGTTGGCATCATTATACCGATCATACATGGGTTCAATGCGCTCTGCACGCTTGCGCCTGGACAGCTTGTGTGGATCCGCTGCCTTGAAAAAGCGGGGGGCCAGCTCCACCAGCCACCGCGGGTCGATCACAGTCACCTCCCGCATGTACTCCTTGGTCGTCAACACCAGCTCGTGATACACCACCCAATCAGGCTGCCGTTGAAACACTGCAGAGGATGGGTGGATGTAGACTGGTTGTTGTTCCACCACAGTCTTGTACCCCTCTTGCGGGTCCTTGCGTGCGGCATGGAAGAAAAAACCTGAACATATCGCTTTTTGTATCTTGACATACGACTTGCCTGCAGACACAAGATCAAGTTTGTATCGATCCATGATTGCTAAAAGCTGCTTGCGGACATCCTATGGTGTGTGGTGGTGGTATGGTGTGTAGTTGAGAGGTTGTTAGAAAGGCAAAAACAGTTTCTACCCACGTACACAACCACCACACATATGCTGATACCATACACACACACATTTTTTCATTAACACACCCTCCACACCTACTTCATCCCCCCCAAAAAACACAACAACACACCTGTGCACGCTTCATGGATCGTGCTTGAATGAAATTTTCATAACACCAGGGATTACTGAACTTGTTATTTTTCCATGCTTCATACACTGCCAGCAATGTAAGGTGATCCCCCTCTGCCTGAAAGAATTTTGCTTTTTTCTGATCAGCCTGTGCCTGCTTTTCCCTTGGGCGGTAGAATATGTTTTGGGCACTGAGCATACCTGGGTGTGTTGGGGTGGGTGGGTGGGTGGGTGGGTGCGCCCAATACAAAGGGAGGTTGTACAAGGTATGTCTCATGCTGTAGCATACAACAGTTGTTGCATTCCATGTGCGTGTATAGAAATACACAACCCATACAACCACACGCACGTACACAACCCAGACATACACAACCCAGATTTACACAACCACCCACACCCACACCCAACCACCCACACCCAACCACACCCAACCACCACATACCAATGATGGTTAGTATTTCCTCACTGCACCCCAAGTCCACAGAGGCAATCAACATTTTACTCACAGGTGGGTCTAAGGGGAACTCTGCCATCTTCCTACCCAGTCGTGTCATTAAACCCTCATCATCTAATGCACCCTGTGTGTGTGGTAATGGTAGGTGAATGGTGATGTCAAGTGTGTGGGTGTGGCAAGTGTGTGTTTGTGTCCTGTGTAACATACTAGAAGTGCATGATGTGCAGTGGACGTTTTTTTTATAATCACAACACATGCATAACATAATACAAACCCAACTACATACTGTATAATACCATGCACTGCCCAACACCCCCCCACCCCCCCCCACACACAAATAATAAATAAAGAAATAACAAAAAAATTAACATCATACCAGGTTGTATAGCTGCTCCAACGCAGTGATGAGTGTTTGTGGTGGTGGTGGGTCCATGAAGTCGAACCCCAACAGGTCATTGATACCCATTGCCTTGAGGGATAACACAGTCATACCCAAATTACTCCTTTGTATCTCAGGAACACTGGGTGGAGGTGTGTGGGTGTGTGGTGAGGGTGGGGGGTGGGGGGTGATGTACAGCGTATGTGGGGGTGCTGTTGGGTGAGTGATGTGTATATATATATATGTAGAGTGTCATGGTTGATGTATGCAACATGTATGATGCAGTCATACACAACGTGAGCAATCATGTGCATTCTGACATGTGTGCCCATGTAGTGTGTCAAAACCCCCAAACCCATTCATGTGACATTCATGTGACGTTCATGTGACGTTCATGTGACGTTCATGTGACGTTCATGTGACGTTCATGTGACTGCGACAACCCACCCACCCCACCCCACCCACCCACCCCCCACACAAACACACACGTACGAGGTAGGTAACATTTCATTCTTAAATGCAGCTTCAGTGTACAAGCGATAACACTTGCCCGGCCCTGTACGTCCTGCACGACCTGCGCGCTGACGTGCTGATGCTTGACTGATGGGGGACACCACCAGGCTGTCCATACCAATCTTGGGGTTGTATACCTGTGTGTAGGTGTATGTGTGTGTGGGTTTGTGTGTGTGTCAACGTCTGCACATACACACAATACCCCCCACCAACACCATAGCCCCCCCCCACCCCCCACCCCCGCAATCCCCACCTTTTGTTTGGCAAACCCAGGGTCAACAACATAATAAATCCCATCAATAGTCAAACTTGCCTCAGCTATATTCGTCGCCACCACACACTTGCGTGTACCAGGTGGAGCAGGCTCAAAAATACGAGTCTGCATTTCACTCGGTAGGCTGCTGTATACAGGGAGGATGATGAGCTCAGGTACAGCAGGGCCTAGGGACTTGGTGCGTTCGTATAGCAGTTGACAGGCTGTGTCGATTTCCTCTTGACCTGAGTGTGGTGTGATTGTGATTATGTTTGTGAGGGAATGGGTTGTGTGTGGAGGGGGGTATGTGGGATGTGTTTGCAATTGACTGTGTGTAGTGTGGAGCAGCTGCTGCTGATAATGATAATAATAACTGATAATGATAATAATAACGATGATGATGATCACGTGGTGTGCAGTGCTGACATGGTGTGTGATTGTAGCTAATGATAGTCATGTTGTTTGTATACACCTCATGACACCATCTACAACACACAACATCCCCCCCACTCCCCCAACACCCACCCATCAAAAACCTCCCCCCTACCTGTCAAAAACAACAGTACATCACCCTCTGGTTCAGTGAGATGAATTTGCAACACTGTGATCATAGCAGCATCCATGTAATCAGCCTCAGGAGCTTTGGTATACAACACCTCCACTGGAAATGTGCGTCCAGGAATGGTGAAAATGGGGCATGAGAAGAAGTAGGAGGAGAATTTTTCAGCATCAAGGGTGGCGGAGGTGACTATGACTTTGAGGTCTTTGCGCTCCTTGATGATGCCCTGTTCGGGTGGGGGTGGGGGGTGTTTTGTGTGTGTGGGGGGGTGTTGCATGGAGGGTGTGGTACAAGGTGGGCATGCAATACAGGTGGTGGGTGTGCAGCACAGGGTATACAGTGTGCGATGGTGTTTTTTCAACACCACACCCACATAAAACACCACATTCACACCACACAACCACCACACACCTTTAAAATACCAAACAGCACATCCGTGTGTATGGTACGTTCATGTGCCTCATCCAGAATAATCACACTGTACTGACTCAGCGACTCATCAAGCAGGGCCTCACGTAGTAGCATACCATCAGTCATGTATTTAATGACTGTATCTGAGGAGGTGCAATCCTCAAAACGAATAGCATAGCCAACCTGTGTGGGGGGGGAGGGTGTGTGGGGCGTGTGTGGAGGGGGTGTGGAGGGGGTGGAGAGGGTGTGGAGGGGGTGGAGAGGGTGTGGAGGGGGTGGAGAGGGTGTGAAGAGGTTGAAGTTGTTGTTTTTTGGGAGGGGTGTGAAAGAACAGAAGAAAAGCATATGTATGATTCTGTGTGTTTATATGCATGTGTGCATATATCACTGTATGGTACACCACCACCACCACCACCACCATCATCATCATCATAGCACACCATCATACGCCTTCTCCCATCACTTTTTTCCCCCCAGCACGCACCTCTTCCCCCAGGCGACACCCCACCTCCTCAGACACACGCTTGGCAACACTCATAGCCGCAACACGCCTCGGCTGTGTACACCCAATCTTTCCTTTGCTGGTGTACCCTGCCTCTGCTAGGTATTGTGTCATCTGTGTTGTTTTTCCACTGCCTGTTTCACCTATGACAACCAACACCTGTGTAGTTGGTGGAGTGGTGTGTGTGATGATGTGGAGTAGTGGCGGTGGTGGATGCGTGTGTTGTTACCATGTCAAAACCATGTACAACCATGTACATACGCACCCATACACACTTGGGCTACAAGATGCACACATGCATACATGCTTCCCATCACACACACACACACACACTTACACAACATCCGTGCACACCACCACCCACCCACACCACCACCACCTTCAACACACCCACCACCCACACCCACACCCACACACCACAATCAACACCCACCCACCCCACCTGATTGTCATGTACAGCTTGTATCAGCTCATCCCTCAGTTTGTATATAGGCAAACTCTGCCTCTGTTCCTTTATGCTGCGACTGTCCTTGATACCAAAGGTTGGTGCTTTACCCAGGGCTTTTTCCTTCCACTCTGGTGTTTCATGTGCAGTCAGCTGGAAGCCACGTAACTCCTGTGCCAAGTGACGCTCACCTGTGTTTGTGTTTGTGTGTGTGTGAGAGCATGCGTGTTTGGGTTTGGGTTTGGGTTTGGGTAGGGTGGTGTGGATGGGTTGTGTTGGGCAACAATGTGTGTGTGTGTGTGTGTGTGTGTGCGCGCGCGTGTCAGACCCCCTCCAGTATGGCAATACTTGTGGATACACACAACAACAATACCAATCTCATCCATCCACAGCAACATCAAACACAACATACAGAACCCCTTATCCTATGTATGCAACACATATGTATGTATGCAACACATATGTATGCATGCCAAACGCATGTATCTCACATGCCTTGTTCAGGCATAGGGTCTTCCCAGGGCTTTGATAGGTCCTTTGGTATTGCATCCATGAGGGTGCGCTGCTGCTGCTCCTTGAGCTCCCTGCGTTCCTTTGCAAGTGCAGACTGTGTGTGTGATGATAGGGAGTGTGATAGGGTGTGGGTGTGAGTGTGTGTGTGTGTGTGTGGGTGGGTGGGTATTGTAAGGATGTGTGTGCTGTTGCAAGGGAATGGTGGTGTGTGTAATGAAAACTGAAGGATGCAAACACACACACACACACACACACACACACACACACACACACACACAGGTCATCTTGTGGTTATCTCCCATCACTCCCATCACTCCACCCATTCACACCCATCCCCATACCCCATCCTACCCCACCCACCACTCCCACCAACTCCCACCCATGCCCACCAATCCCCACTCACTCTTACCCACTCCCCCCCACCTGTGTCATTGCAGCACGTTGCATGCTCCCCTCTGGATTCTTCACAATCTTGATAGGACTGAGTTCTAATCCGCTTTTACTGCTGTGTCCTGTTAGGAATGCTGGCTCAGCTTCATTGAGGTCTATTTCAAATTCCTCCTCCACCTGGGTGTGTTTGTTTTGGGTGGGTGGGTGTGGGGATGTGTGTGGGTGGGTGTGGGGATGTGTGTTTGTGTCAGGGGGGTGTAGGGACTTGTGTGTATGTGATGTGTATGTGGTGCATACGTGGTGTGTATGTGGTGCATACGTGGTGTGTATGTGGTGCATACGTGGTGTGTATGGAGATGTGTGTGTTGGGTGTGCGTGTGTGTAACAGTGTGCTTTCATAGAGATCTGTGGATATGCAGGTACTCGGAGATGTACATGTGTATACATATGTGTGTATACAATCAGCACATTGCACACACATCAATATTCCGCCCCCACACAAAATACATGTAAAAGAAACACACCCACCCACTACCCACCCTCTATACACACTACACACACACACTGCAAACCACCCGCACCTCTGCATCAACAGTAGCAAGCCCCCCCTCCTCTTCATCAAAGTCGGGCAACTCTGAGGGATCCAATACACCTGTCTTGACCAACTGAGTCAATTCCCATCGCTCTGGGCTGCTGAGGCGTTTTCGAGCCCTTTTGGGGGGGCCTGTGCTGTCATCCTTGACCTGGGGTGTGTGGGGTGTGGGGGGGATGGGGATGGTAATGGGGGATGGTGGGTGTGGGGAATGTAGTGTATGGGGGTAATGGGGGTAACACAACCTTCCACACACACACACACACACACACACACACACACACACACACACACACACA
>VFQP010002289.1_pt1 | contig 21917 bp, 34 predicted proteins | sample 3512351 | NCBI WGS metagenome assembly VFQP01 (sample SAMN10412372, study PRJNA504923) | tailings metagenome | isolation source: Relicate 1 Philex TSF1 revegetated site | place: Philippines: Tuba, Benguet | collected 2017-08-29
CACCCACATGGCTGACGTGGGCGGGTCGCGCTGACCAGGCGGCAGTTGGTTGTGTTGTCGGTTCATCAACCGCAGTGCTCAGACGAGGTGTAGGGAATCTGTAGACGCTCCTGCATTCGCACTGTGTAAATGTGTAGGTGCGTAGCGGCGCTGCAGCAGCGGTTCGTGGAGAGAGCGTGTTTTGCTGCTGAACAAGATTGCTCACGTGGTTCTTGAGGCTGGAAGCCGCACGCTAAAGGTTGAAGGTTCAGTGCCGGGCCATGCTTTGATACATGAGGTGTTGTGCTGGAGCTGTGTTCCTGGCTAGGAACCTGCCGCCGATGGCGCTGTCTGTTGGTGCAACCCGCTGTTGCAGGCAAAGGAGAACTCAGCAAGGGCAGCTCGGCAAGGGCAGCCAACCAGCCCTCAAGCGTTGTAGCCGCGGTTGTACCCTCCCGGCTGGCGACCCAGCAACGCCTGCCGCCGTGCGGGAGAGGCGGACGCGCCAGCCGCTCCCCTGTTGACGGCCACCCCCGCAGCCCCGCCCATGCCCGCGCCGTCAGGCCCCGCGATGCGCGCCGCGCCAATGGTGCGTGGGCCGCCTGCGGCGCCCACACCTCCTGCCGCGCCTCCGGGCGCGCGCCGGTCGTTGGAGGTGGGACGGCCCCACGCATCACGGCCCACCTGCGCGACACCCACACAGCGCCCCGTGGACCGTTGCTGACATCAGTGGAGTTGGCCCAGCAAGCGGTTCTCGCTGTGTCCCGGCAAAGACAGAGTGAGACAAGACCCCGGCTCATCGGCGCCAGCTCACCTGATCCATGCCTTGCTGGATGCCCTGCACGCCGCCGCCGAGCCCCATGCCCGCGTCCTTGCCACCTGCCCCGCCGCCGCCTCCCAAGCCGTCCCGCAAGCTGATGCCCTCGAGCCCCAGCCCGGTGCTGCCCAGCATGATCATGCCCGAGGAGATGGACGGCACCATGCCAACTGCGCGCCAGGCGTACGCCCACACACGACGCCAGGTTGTACGGAGCCGCCTCGCAAGCAGGGACGCGCGACGCGCCTGCCCTGTCGCGCACCTGGCACTTGTCCGAACTGGCTGGCTGCCGCCGCCAGGCTGGCAAAGTCGAGGTTGGTCAGCCGCACGGCCTGCGGGGCAGCGGCACCGCCGCACGCGCACACGCGCTTTGGCGTCAGCCCAGTGGATGGACGCATCACAGCGGTACGCACGGCTCGCGCGCGCTCGCCAGCGGGAAAAGCAGCAGAGGCCCGCGCTTCCTCGCTCACCTGTCCCTGCTTGCCCGCCAGCCCCAGGCCCATGCCGTCGGCGCCCACCACGTGCGCGGCCGTCTGCATGCTCGAGCTGCTCAGCATGCCGTCGGCGTACTCGCGCTCCTCAAAGGTGATGACCTGCCCGTCGGCCGTGTAGAGCTTGGGGCACTTGCAGATGAGCAGCGAGCGGTAGCCCTGCTTGCGAGTGATGGGGTTGTTCACCAGGTTCACCTCGACCAGCGTGTTGAGGCCTGCGCGGCAACAGACAGCGGGCGCGGCGACGCCAACAAGCAAACAAGGCGCTCTCAGGTGGCCGAGTCCGCTGGCTCTGAGCCTGGCTGGCTCTTTCGTGTGGCTGGCCAGGCGTCGGTGAAGACCAGGGCGTGCTCCAAGGGCGCTGCGGCAGGGCGATACAGGCTGCCCTCGCACCTGAGAGCCGGTCCAGCTCCAGCGGCTCGCTGATGCGGTTGTAGCTCAAATGCAGCGACTGCGCACGCACGGCAAAGAGCCCCGACGGCGCAGCGCGCAGGGCGCGGCGTCGCGCCTCGCGTCTGCCGCAACGCTGGCCGCCCGCGCAAGCCTTCCAAGTCTTTCCAGGCCGCACACACACCTGCAGCGACGTGAGGTGGTGCAGGTTGACGAGGGACCGGAGCCCGTTGTCCTCGAGCCGGAGCTCCCGGAGGCGGCCCAGGCCGGCAAACGCCTCGGGGTCGATGTAGCGGATGCGGTTGCGGTCGAGCACGAGCTCCTGCAGATTGACCAGCCCCTCGAGCCCGTCGATGCGCGTGATGTCGTTGTTGTTGAGGAAGAGGGTGCGCAGCGACGTGAGGCAGCCCAGCTGCAGCGAGGAGATGCTGGCGATCTGGTTGCTGCCCAGCTGCAGCGTCTGCGCGCGCAGTGCACGCGGGCGCAGTGCACGCGGCCGCCAGGCTCAGCAGGGCAAGCACGGTGGCGCCGGCGCAGGGACAGAGCAGGGAGGGCGGCGCGTCACCTGCAGGCACGGGAAGAGGTCGATGCCGCCGGACGGGGACGCCGAGCCGGACGTCACGTGCCGCTGCTGCCGCGTGGGGTCGCTCCAGGCCTTGTACCTGCGCAAATGCACGCGCAAACCACTCAAGCAGCGCTCAGCGTCAACTCGCTCTGGCGGCGTTGAGGCGCAGGCGTGCAAAGGACGTTGCCGCGCTCACAGGTCGGCGTTCTTCTCCAGCATGCGCCGGGGGTTGAAGGTGCACTCCTCGCCCAGCCGGTTGTTGTTGAGCTTGAGCACCACCAGCTGCCTCAGCAGCGCCAGGCCTGCGCGCCACACAGCCAATCCAAGCAGAGCACGCCCTCTTGGCCCTGGTTGGTGTGGAAAGACGCGTCCCACTGAACCGCCTCCCGTTGCGCCACACACAACCACTCAGCCAGCACCACCCCGGCATCAGCCAGGCACACGCTGCAGCAGCTTCCGCCGCTGCGTGCGACCCCAGGAGGAGCTCCTGACCCAAGGCGGCCCGGCGCTGCGCTGCGTGCGGCGCGCGCGCGCGCGCACCCGACACCTCGACGAGCATGTTGTTGCTCAGGTTGAGCTCCTGCAGGCTCTCCAGCTCGTCGCGCAGGAACACGCCGCCCACGTCCCGAACCTGCGCACCACCACCAGCACGCACCACCCACTACGCGTTTGGCGCCCACGCGGGCGGCCACGCAGCACCTGGGGTCCTGCTCTGACCCAGCTGAATGCTGCAGCAGGGCTCGGGGCCCAGGCCGCTCGCTCGCCTTGATGCCAGACACGTCGAGGTCGCGGATGCGGTCAAACATGCGGTGGCCGAGCTTCTCCTCCAGGAAGTCGAGCGTGAGGCGCCCGGCGTACTTGGCATTGGCCGCCGCCTGCTCCGCCGCGTCAATGGGCGTGCCGTCCAGCACCTGGGCCGCACAGCACGCGCAGCACGCCCCGTCAAGCGAGGCCATCGCCTCTGATGGGCGTGACGCCATGCACGGGCCATGCATAGCGAAGCCACTCCTGTGTGTCCAGATCGGCCACACAGGAGTTGGGCTGACGAAGCGAGAGGCGGCTGCTCACCTTGAGCTTGCGCACGTTGAAGATGACGTAGAGGCGGTAGTCGTCGGCGGCGCTGGCGGTGCAGGGGTTGCCGCTCAGGTCCAGGATGATGATCTTGGGCAGCTCGCGCAGCCGCTGCACCTCGCGCAGCTCGTGGATGCGGTTGTTTCCTGCAGCAGGCGGCCACCCACAAAAGTGCCACGTCCACGACTCACCGTGCGCCTCTACGCTCAGCGCGCTGCCACTGGACGTCCTGGCGAGCACGCGTGTGCCGGGTCGCAACGGGGCGAGCGGTGCTGCAGCCGCGCGCATGTGGGTTGCGGCTGCGGGCTGCGGGGCTGCGTGGGTGCCCCGTGCCGGGGGCTCACCTGCGTAGAGCTCCATGAGGCAGACGAGCGGCTCCAGCCCGGCCAGGCTGGACAGCTCGTTGTCCTCCACGCTGAGCTGCGTCAGGTTGGTCACGTGCGACAGCATGTCCAGCGCCGCCAGGCGGTTGCGCCCCAGCTGCAGCTTCTTGAGCCTGCGCCTCCCCACAGCGCGGCAACGCACGAGCAAGAGCTGTCGCCCAGCTGCGGGTCGTCACACGCCGCTCCCAGCCGGAGCAAGCCCCGCCCTGCAGAGGTGGTGCGTGAGCCAGGGTCTGTGCGGGTGGCGTGGCGCACCGTGTGAGCCCCGCCAGGCCCTCGATGCTGCCTATCCGGTTGTCCTCCATGCACAGCTCCTCAAGCGCCGTGCACGCCTCGAGGCCCTCGATGTGGCTGATCTGGTTGTCGGCGAACGAGGCGCGCCTCAGGTTGACCAGGCTCTGCAGGTTCTGCGCCGAGTTCCGCACGCGCACGCCACCACCGCCGCCAGAGGGTAACCGTGCAGCGCGGCATCCACGAGGAGCGTGCAGCACCACGGGCCCAGGCCACCCGCCCCCCGCTCACCTGCACCCGGCGGATGTGCTTGCGCTCAATCACGAGCTCCTGGATGTTGGCTGGCTGCACGCTGCCGCCCAGCGCCGGCCCGCCCTCTGCGCCCACCGTCGCGCCACGCAGGCAGTTGCCAATGGTCAATCAGCAGGCTCCAAGGCAAGAGGAGCGCAGAGCAAAGCCGATCACTGCGCGCCTCGGGCCAGAGGGGCCACGCGGAGCCCTGACGGCGACGTCGGCCCCGGCGCACCTCCCACGTTGTAGCGCATGCCTGCCGTGCCGTGCTCCATGACGAGCGCCAGCGTGAGCGCGCCGGCGTTGTCGCCAAACATGGCCTGCTCGGCGGGGCTGATGCGTCGGCCGTCCAGCGTGCAGAGCGCCGTCATCTTGCGCAGCACCGTGGGCCGGTACGACTTGTCCTCGCACAGCGCGTTGCCGCTCAGGTCCAGGTACGTGAGCTGCGAGACGTACTTTTTGAGGCCGTAAATCTCCTCCAGCTTGGCCACCTGCTCGTGTGCGCGTGCGTGCGCCGCCACACCCACGCAACGCTGATGGGGCCGCAACGGGGCGGACTGGCGACGGTCAGCGGACGCGGAAAGGAAGGCTGCTGCTGGCGAGGTGTGCGGCGGCCAAGGTGCCAGGGTGCCGGGTTGCGCACCTGGTTGCATGACATGTCGAGGTGCTGCAGGCGCGTCAGCCCCTTGAGCCCGTCCACCTTTTTGACGAGGTTGTGCGCCACGTCCAGGTGCGACAGCGCGCCCAGCTCGCCCAGGCTCTCGAGCCGCGTGATGTCGTTGAAGCTCAGGACCAGCGTCTGCGGGTGCGGGCCGGCAGGCAAGACACGAGCAGCACATGGGTGCTTCGGGTGCCGGCGTCGCCACAGGAGCGTTGCTCCCGAGCGGCTGCAGGGCGCCTGTGCGCGCGTCTGCTCGCCGGAGATGGCTCGAAACCAGATGCGGCAGCGCCGGCACGCACCTGCAGCTGCTTCATGAGCGTCAGGTTCTCAATCTTGCGCAGTGCGCAGTTGTGCAGGTTGAGGTAGGTCAGGCTGCCCATGGGCAGGCCCTGCACACACGCCAGCGGCAAGCAACGCACGCGCACGCTGTTCCTCTCTCCCCCAAATCGCGGCTCCTCAGCCCGACCATTGCGGTGGGGCCGTGCGCGGCGCGTCAGGGATAGCGGTCTGCGCACCGCGTGGCTGTGCCGGCGCGCACCTGCAAGTGCTTCCCGAGGTTCTCCAAGGTCATGGTGTGCAGCTTGGGCCTGGACGAGGGCTGCGGGCCCGCGCTGATGAGCGCCGCTACCTTGGACTCGACCTCGTGGCCCTGGTCCAGCTGCTGCATCAGGCTGGGGTCGAAGTGGAAGGCCAGCCAGTTCATCAGCGGGCGCGCCAGCGGCCTGCACAGCGCGGCCACGCGGCAACCAGCACCCCCCCCACACACACACACTCTGCTTGGCAGCACCTGTGAAAGGGAGAGAGCAGGGGAGTGGCTACTTTAGAAGCAGATGAGCGTGATCGAGAGAGTGAGGCGCCGCACCTGAGCTCAGGCTCCAGCCCGTTGATGATGGTGCTGACCATGTCGTGGCTCAGCGCCGAGGACGCCGGCCCCAGCGCGTGCGGCGTCCGGGGCTGCGGCCGCACATCAACACCACCACCCAGCGCCCTCGTCACGGCAACGTGCTGCCTCCTCCTGCCTCGCCTCACCATCCCTGGCCACCAGAGGATTACTGGCGCCGGGGCCGCGCCTGCAAGGCAGCTCAAACGTCCCCGGCGCCTTCTCCGCTTGCTGCGCACCTGCAGCTTGGCGCTCGAGGGCGAGAGCTGGTACTGGAACTCTACCAGGTACTCTGGCAGCACCAGCGTGTGGTCAAACATGTACCAGAGGCGCTGCTTGGTGTCGCCAGGGCGGCAGCGGTACACGGCGTCCACCGGCGCGGCGCCCGTGGCGGCGGCGGTCGCCGCGTGCGTGCGCCGCTCCACCTTGGGCCCCTCGAGGCACGAGGCCACCAGCAGCTGCCCGTCGGGGCCAAACAGCTTGGGGCCAGACCCCGACAGCCTGCGCGTGTGGCGAGGGCGGGGCGACGCAGTCTTTCGCATCCCACCAGAGAGGTTCACATCCCACCGGAGCAGGCCTTACACCGGACGGTCAGGCGGCGCTCGCCTGCCGTTGCTGGCCGTGTGCGAGTCGGCCGCCGTGCGCCCGAGGTACGCCTTGACGATGAGCAGGCGGCCCACTGCTGGGTTGTCCACCTTGGCAAACTGCAGCGCACGCACACACACACCACACGCCAAGGCTCAGGCTCAGGCTCAAGGCGTTTGTGCGCCGTGGCATTCAACGGCGCTCGCATGACGCAGCCGCGCCAACCGGCATCCTGTGTCGTTCAGCTCAGCACACGGCAGCACCGAGGCATGGCGCCCGGGCTGCATCGAGTGGACAGGGCGCGCCGCCCCGCGCGGCAGCGGTGCTCCTGAGCTTGACATCCGCTGCGCAACCGCCTGCTGGGGCGCAGATGAAGCAGGGGGGCGCGCACCTTGTCCACCGCCGTCGCGCCGCCGCCCTGCTTGGCGGCGGGGTGGTGTCGCGCCTCGAGCACGGCCTGCAGCCTGAGCTGGTCGGCCAGCAGCACGCTGTTGGACAGCACCACGGCGCTGTCCAGCCCCTGCGCGCACCACGCGAGGCGGCCAGACCCACTTGACGACCACGCCTCACGCACCCACCGCACGCGGCGCCCTCGAGGCGCAGGCACGCTGCGTGTGCTGGAATCGCTTTGCCCTCTTTCTCGGCAGTCGAGGGCCGGGTGGAAAGAGAGGAGCGGGAGGTGCGTCGCTCGCACCATGGCTGTGCTGGCCGAGGTGGGCATGATGCCCGACTCGACGACGCCGTCCATGTCGCCGGGCAGCGCCGGGTGCTCCCCCAGGAAGAGATACTCCATCGCCTTCTTGTAGCTGCGGAATCAAGGGCAGCGGCCAACCCCCGGCCCAGCACGCAAAGTGTGCGTGAAGCGCCGCTCAGCGCCCTCTTCCGCTGCACCTGTGGCTGCACTGCAAGGGCGGTGCACGCGCCGCCGCCCACCTGCCGTCCTGCGTGTCGATGCAGCCCGAGAGCTGCTTGTCAAAGCGGTTGCGCAGCCACCGGTTGTGCACGCGCGTGACGCTGAGGACGTTGAGGCCTGCGGGGCGCCCACACATGCAGCAGGCGGCGCCGTTCCGCGGGCTGGCCGCCGTGGAGCAACACGCCAAAGCAGACGGCCACAGGCCGTGCCAGGGCGTGGTGGCGCACCCGTGACGCCCAGCTTGTTGTCGTAGTCTGACGCGTTGAAGCGCGACATGAGCAGGTCCACGCAGCTCGTGTACCACAGGTCCGTGGGCCGGCCCTCCTCCAGCCTGATGTTGCCTGCGCACCGCACCGCACACGCGTGGGCATGAAACCAGCCAGAGCCTCACGTCGCAACGGTGAGCACGCAACCCGCCCGCCCATGCGAGGTGCGCGTGTGGGTGCAGCCGCACCTGCAGTCTCCAGCTCAAGCATCATGCGCCCCACGTACGCGTCCACCACTTGGTACGTGCGGCTCGTGCACTCGTCAAACTCCACGTCCATCTCGCCCGTCTGCACGTGCACACACGTCCCACGACGCATGCGAAACGTGCGGAAACGAGCGCCGACGACGCTCGAGCAGCGGAGCAGCCGGGCCACACAGCTCGTGCTTGCCCTGCAGGCGCAGTTGTGGCCACCGGGGCCGCACGCTCACCTGCTGGTTGTGCTCGTCCAGCAGCGCCTGCGCCTGGTCCGCCTTTTGCTGCAGAGCCCCCGCCGCGGCGCCCGACGGCCTGGGGCCCCCGTCTGCGGCCACACGGCGCGTGCGCACACACGCCGGCTTTGCGCGCGAGCGGATGATGGCCAGGCGGTGCTCCCCTCCCTGCCTCGTGCTCAGGACCTCAAGCCGAGGTTGTGTGCGTACCAGGCGCGGGCATGTCCTGGCCGTAGGCGTGCGCCTCGCCCAGCTCCCTCTGCAGCTCCTTTTGGTGCTGCACCAGCCGCGCGATGGCCGGCCGGTTGTACTGCGAGCGCACCTGCGCGGGCAACGAGCGCCACGACGAGGCAGCTGCTCTCACGTGCGCGGCGCCTTCACCGCCGTTTCTCCCGCCGCCAGGTCGCATTCGCCCGCTGCGCACGCTTGGCGAGAAGCGCACTGCAGTGCCTGTCGCCAACCGCACCTTTTTGCCCTCGGTGGCGAGCTTGATGATGTTGCGCGCGTTGCGGTGCATGGTCTTGATGCGCATGTTGTAGTACATTTGCTTCTTGAGGAAGGTGGCCTCGGCCAGCTGCTTGGTCTCGTCGGCCAGCAGCAGCGTGTCCAGGGACGCAAGCTTGGGCAGCATGAAGAGCACGTATCTGCAGGGGGGGCGAGCGCAGCAAGGCTTGCACACGCTTCGTCACGCCCGCGCGCACTCGCGAGCCGCGCCTGGCGGGGCAGACCGGATTCACTGCAGCAGGACCAGCCACGCACGTCTGGTAGTTGCAAAGCGCCGAGATGGGGCAGTCGCCCCACATGGGGTCGGCGAAGCAGAGGTCCGTCAGGTAGGGCAGGCGCGTCAGCGGCCGGACCTCCTGCATGTGGGGAGCAGCAACGCGGGGAGGGCCACGGGCCAGGCCCAGCTCAGCACACCACCTTCCAAGACGGCCCAAACGGTTCAGGCCAAGGTTTGGTGCCCTACCTTGAAGGACCCAATGGCATTGTCTGCTAGGTTGAGCGTCTCGAGCGCTGTGTTGGCCAGCAGGCTGTCGCCAATCACGGCTATGTCGTTGCGGGCGAGGTTGAGGTCCCGAAGGCGCGTCAGGGTGCCCAGGTCCGAGATGGTGCTGATGTAGTTGTCAGACAGCCACAGGACCTGCGGGCGGCAGCGGCGGAGCGCGTGAACGGCCTGCACCAGCTCGGGCAAGCAGCTGGCCGCCTCACTCGCTCAGGGAGCCCACACCTCGAGGTTGGTCAGGTGCTGGAGCCCCTCCATCTTGGAGATGCGGTTGCTGTAGAGGTAGAGCTCCCGGAGCTTGGTCAGCTTGCTGAGCCCCTTGATCACCTTGACCTCGTTCTCGACGATCCACAGCCGCTCCAGGTTGACGCACTGGTCCAGCGGGGCGATCTCCTTGATCTCCTGCGTGTGGGCAGGACGGCAGGGCAAGCGTGCCGCTGCGGTGTCGTGGATCCCCAGCGCAGGGCCGACAGCCGGTGACGAACCCACGCAGGTCACCTGGTGGATGAGGCAGAGGCTCTCGAGGAACGGGAAGAGGTGCAGGCTGAGCATCTGCACAGGCACGCGTGCGCCCGTGGGGTGGCACGGGCGTGGTCACGCCACAATGGCCCCGCGCAGAGCGTGCCGCTCGCTGGGCGTGCTGGCCACACCGAGGACATCCCGCTTGCCTTGGGGTACTCGTGCAGGAACATCTCCAGGTGCGTGATCTGCGGGCCGGCGAGCAGGTCGTCCCTCGAGTACCCATTCGCGTCCAGCAGCTCGTCGAGAGCTGCGCAGAACACCCAGCGAGCTCGTCACCATGCTCGTCGCTCGCTCCTTGTGTGTTCGGAGCGCGAGGGCGGACCTGCGCACACTCCTTCGTGTGCGCATGTCCCGCATCATTTCGCGCACGGCAAAGCCATCGCCACGCGTCGCGCACCCTGGCTCTCCTCTTCGTTCAACGCATGAATCTTCGCCTTGACGTCCATCCTGCTGCTGCGCAGTGCTGCTCCTCCTGCTGCTGCTCGTCCTGCTCCGTGCTAGTCCAGGGTGCTCACGCCATCATGCCGCCAAGGGGGAGAGGGACACTAACAGCACAAGGAAGGGTCGGATCACTTGAAGACACAAGCACACGCTTCAGGGTGCAGGCACGGGCGCGTGCACGCGCGCATGCAAGAGGGCAGGGCTTGCCCGGCGTCGTCAGCAGGAGCCGGCGCAGGAGGTAGAAGGCCACAGGGTCCAGCTGCAGAAGCAACAGGAGGTGCCGCTTCACTGGGCAGGCTTGGGAGGGCGCCGGCCGACAGCATGACGCGCCATCGTGGGATGACACTGTGCCGCCTCCCGCACCGCCAATCGTCTGACGCCCCAAGCGTCAAGAGCTGGACTTGGAGGCCAGGAAGGCGCGCCATCCCGTGTGCTGGCTGATGTCCTGCACGCCTGGCCAGTCCTGTATGAGGTACGACTCGCCCAGGAACCCCTTGACCTGCAGGGATCCGGCCATCGCGGCGCACACCAAGGTGGACCACAGCCGCAGCCCTGCCAGTGCGGTGCCGCCCCAGCTGCTGCTGTGAGATGCGTGGAGGGCCTCCACGCCGCCGCTCGCCCGCGCACCTCCTTGCCGTCTTCAAGCGCCACGTCGCCGATGCACAGCGGTGGCTTGACGCCATCGCGGAGGAACTTGCTGCGCACACCACCAATGAGGCGCAGCAGCGGGTGCAGGACCTGGGCGAGGCGTGCACGGGACGCCCGGCCTACGCGCTCGCATCGCGCGCCAGTGGTGAGCAGGGGCCTCACCCCACGTTCTCGATTGGCAGGGACCACACTTCCACGTCGTAAGCCTTGCCGCTGCTCTCCGCCTCCTGCTTGGGCAGCCGGACGAGCGCCGGGCGCACGCCAAGGCTGAACATCTTGTAGACGGGCGCCGTCCGGCACTGCCGCACCAGCGTGCCTCCCAGCGACACCACCTGGTGGTTCAGCGGCAGCCCGCTCATGTGAGCGCCTGCGCGCGCCGCACCGTGAGGCCATTGGGGAGCGCGACGGGTGAGGACGCATCGGGAGGCAGCCCGCTGCGGGCGCCAGCCGCCCGTCTGTTGGCGCGATGCCATCTCGCCATCGGGCAGCGCGCGCACCGACTGCGACGATCTCGAGGCACTCCTGCGGGCTGCTGCTCATCCTGCGCAGGAGGAAGCTCATGCACGCTAGCGTCCAGGCCGAGCAGCGCTTGCGACTCGCAGGAAGGGCCGCAGGCGAAGAGCGGAGCTGTAGCTGCACGAGCGCTGTACTCTCGAGTCGCTGCTGCGCTTTCCAGGGCGCTTTGGTATGGGACTTGCTGTACGCGGTCAAACCGCTCAGACAGAGGAGGCGGGCGGCCCCCCCTCGAGCCAGGCCACGGTGGTCGTGGTGATGGCGGCCAGCACGTACTCGTGCAGCGCGTCCACGGCCTCTGAGAAGGCCCCGTAGCGCACCTCGATCACGGGCACACCCTGCATGCCGAGCGGCGCAGCAGCTGCTGAGCGGCGAGCCACCAGGGGGTCCCCGGGTGGCGCCAAAAAAGCGCAGGCGCACGACGCCTTGCCTGTGCCTCGTAGCTGGTGAGGTAGTCCTGCAGGAGGCGGGCCCTGGCCAGCTGCTCGGCGGGAGCCACGGCCTGGGCTGAGGTCTGAGGCTCCACTGCCAAGTCCAGCGGCGCCAGTGACGTCCCCGTCTCCCCCACCGCCTGCGCTGTGTGTGGCGCTGGCTCGCCTGGCGCCGGCAGGGCCGTGGCCGCGACGACGGCGGCGGATGACTGCGGCGGCGACGAGGGGGAGGGGGGCGACAGGGGCGAGGCGGGCGGCGCCTGAAGCTGGCTCGCTCGGAACGCTGCCAGCGGCACGTCTGGCTGGTTGCTCGCAGCGATGAGGGCGTGGTCAGCCTCCCGGGGCACCTGCACGAGTCACGAGAGGGCAACCACCAAGGCGGCCACCCTGTGGTGCCGCCTTGCAAAAGCCAGGCTGAGCAACGCCATCGCCACACGCCAGTGCAGGCACGTCGCACCAGCGCACCTTGAGCACCACCGGGAGGAAGAGCGCTGGCAGCCCCGCGGCTGACCCACCGCGCGGCACGGCGCCGGTCCCACCGCTGCCACCAGGCGCCACACCGCCAGCCGTGGCGCTGCCACCAGGCTGCTCTACGCCCAGCTGCTCCTGGCGTGGCGAGGCTCCAGGCCCAGCGTCCGCTGGTGCTGGCGACCCCCCGCCCCAGGATCCCGAAGCTCCCGCCGTCAGGCTGCTGGCTCTGTGGATGGGCTGCGGCGCGGGCCGCAGCCACGGCCCCGCCGCCGGCTGCGCGCCCGAGGTGGGAGACGCCACCAAGGGCAGCGTGCCCCGTGCCGCCGCCGCGAGAGAGGACGCCCCCCCGTCGCCCAACGCAGGTGTGTCCGCCTGGGTCGGGGTTGACTGCGTGTCTGCCGGGGCCTGCTGCTGCTGCTGCTGTTGGTTGGCGCTGCTGGTGGTGGTTGCTGGAGCGGCCGTGGCCAGTTCGTCCTGGGTGGTGAGCGGAGGCGGAGGTACGCGCTGGCCTGTCGTCACGGGCTCCTCTGGTCCTGCAGGAGCCTGGCGCTGAGAGGGCGGTGTGTGTAGGGGCGGCCACAGAACGAGGGGCTGGGCAGCGTCCGCCGCGCCCTGAGGTGGCGCTGCCAGGTGCGCGCTGCCGCCGCCCTCTGGCAGACACGCTCCTGGCGCGCTGGTCGGGGCGCCCTGGCTGCCCACGCGCACGGGGCTGGACCCGGTGTCACCGCCACATCCTGTGCGCGCACATGGCAGCGCCAGCCACGCCGCTGCGCGCTGCTGCTCTCGCCGTCCAGCAAGCCCAGCTGTTGCGTGTGCGGTGCGTTTCGTTCGCAAGGGCCTGATGCCCACCTGGCGCGGGGCCGTCGGGCTGGGTGGCGGGCAGCAGCACGACGCCCTTGGGCCCCAGCACCTCGAGCAGAAGGCCCGGGTCCAGGTGGCTGCCCTCCAGGATGAGCTGCTTGCCGTCCCCAAGCGCCTGCACGACGTCTGGCGCACGACAGTGGCGACCTGTCGCTTTGTCCGCAAACAACACGCTCGCCGTGTTCGCACGCAAAGCACCAAGGATCAGCAGCGAGGACGCTTGGACACCGGCCCAGGCCAGAGCATCATCCCGCGTCAAGGCACGGACGGTGTGCCTGACAGCCGCTGTGAGAAGGCCGCAACGAGACCAAGCCGGCAGAGGTGTCTGCTCCCGCGGCGTGTGCCGGCCGCACCTTGTTGAGCTCCCCCTGCAGCGCCTGCTGAACCACGCTGCACTCGTGGTGGTACTCGTGCATGAGGGCTTGCGGCGTGCGCAGGTCGGGCCTGCAGGCTCGCGCGGGGGCACGGGGCGCCGGGCGCAAGCGCTGAATGGCGCGATGCTCGCCGTGCGCCAGGGTGCGGCAGTGGCGTGACATGAGCGTGACGCTCCACCCACCTGGCCACCAGCGGCTGCGCGTGCAGCGCGCGCCACCCGCCGGCCCGCACCATGCCGTGCGTGAGGGACGTGTGCATGATGTTGGGCATGTTGAGCCGCCCCGACAGCTGCTGTGCGATGGTCGACTTGCCTGCGGCAGCAGCGCCGCACGCGGCGGTGCTGCTCAGGCGCTGCCCACCGCCGCCTGCTGGCTCGCAGCGGTGCAGCACGCGGCCCCGCCGCACCTGTCCACGGCGCCCCGCACAGCAGCAGCACCAGCGGCTGCCGCGCGGCCATGAAGCGCGAGAAGAGCCGGTAGCACGCCACGTGCGCGTCGCCAAAGCCCCGGCTGCCCATCACCTCGAACAGCACGCGCTCCATCTCAGCCTGCGCGTGCGGGGTGAGTGGCTGTGTGCTCCGCGGCCGGCTGCGGTGCTCCCTTGCCGCACGCACGCCGCCGGGCTGCGCATGCGTGCCGCTCGGGACCTTCACCTGCTGCACGTCGAGCGTGCCTTCGTCCACCAGCCGCTTCTTCACCTCGAGAGCAATCTTGGTGGCCTGGAATATTGTGCAGGCAGGAGGCAGGCAGGTGTTGGCGTGGGCGTGGGCGGCGCTGAGGAGTTCCGGAACGTGCGGACGCGTTGGAGCGCGGCCCCTGCGCACCTTGCTGTGTGGGATCCTCGTCACGGTGAGAACTCGTGCGATGAGGTACCGGGAGAGCACGTAGTGGTGGTCGTCGAGCCACACGCGGACCTGCACACGCAGACGCAGCTGGCGATCACCCGACCGCTCAGCTGGCGTTCGGCAGAAGCGCCCAGGCGTCAGGGACTAAGACAGGTGCAGGGGCATCACCTTGATCATGTCATACTTGGAGGCGCCACTCTTGCGCTTTGCGGCGCTGGAGGCAGGCGCGCGAGCGACAGGTGGAGGTGGGGCGCCAGATCCTGCAGGCTGCCCCGCCTGCGGCTGTTGCGCTGGTTGCAGGTCCGCTGCTGCCATTCTGCTCCTGGTCCACTGCCTGCTGCGCGCTGCTCTGCTCGCTGTGATGTGAGGGGCACGCATGATGAGGGCTGGCGACTCGGCACACCACGAGCAGCGGGCGGCGGTCAAGCGCGTGCCGGCTTAGCGCGAGCGTCATGGCGGTGCTGCTGCTCCCGGGCGCGGCCTTCTGCGCTCAGGCCGCGAGCCTGGTCTCGCCTCTGCACCGCACAGTCCTGTGCCGGGCGGGAGGGCGCTCCTGGGGCCCTGGAGGCAGCAGCAAGCAGGCACCAGTGCGTGCGGTCACGTCAAAATGGCGGATTGGGGCGCTGCCAGGGAGCGCCGCGAGGCGCTGCGCGCATGCTGCGCGAGCGGCCCGCACGACCACCGCTCTCTCACCTGACACACCTGGGCGCGGCGCACAACGCGTGCAGGATCCCACCGGTGGTGCTCAGCAGCCTGTTGTGCCGGACGCCAACGCGCCCATCCTCCACGTTCCGTCCACCACGAGCAAGGTGATGAGGGGCCACGCACCGCTGCCGCCGCGCAACGGTGCCACCAGGCACGTTGCCAACCATCGCATCCGCCGCGTGCCTGCTTGCCCGCAGCCCGCCGCGCCGCTGGAGCGGTCATCTTACCGGCGCAGACGGCGCACGGCCGCCGAGCTGCGGGAGGAAAAGGCGGCGCAGCGCAAAGAGCAGGCCAAAAAGGTAGAGGCGCGCCTGGTGCTCGCTGCCCAGCCACCTGGAGTCCTCAGTCATGCACGCGGCGTCAGGGCACCGCCACGCCTGGCCGGGCACTCGGGCGTCATCGCCGCCCTGCGCTCGCCGACGGTGGTCGTTCTTCCGCCGCACACATGTGCCGGTGCTGCTGCGTGTGGAGTGCAGGACGCCATGGTGGCGCGGTGGGCAGAGGCCCTCAAGCGCGGCGGCGGCGGCGGCGCCGAGCGCGGCGGCCGGCCCGTGCGGGCGTCGGTGCTGCTGGTGGACGGCTACAACGTGCTGCACATGGAGCCCAGCCTCACCCAGCTCTTTTACCAGCGCAACACACAGTTCGCCAGGGCAGAGATGGAGAAGTGGTGCGCGCTTTTCGCGTACCACCTGTGCAGCATCATGCAGCTCGCACCAGATGGCTTTGCTTTGGGCCCGCAGGCCAACAGCGCGGGCCGCCGCGCCCGGCCCGCACCGCAGGATCGACGCGTACGCGCGTGCTGCCAACGTGCCGTGCCTGGTGGTCTACGACGCCATGCTGGGGAGCGCCAAGCAGGTGCGTGCCCCAGGTGGGGCGCTGCGGTGCGGCCCGGTGCGAGTCAGGCGCGTGAACGGGAGGCGCGTCGCGTGCGGCCGCGTGGCGTGCGCAGGACAACCTGGAGCGCGTGAGCCCTTGGCTGACGGTGGTGTACTCTGCCAACGCCGAGGCGGACAGCATGATTGTGCGGCAGGCCAGGCAGGCGCACCAGCAGGGCGCCTACAAGGTGCTGGTCGTGTCGGGGGACACACGCATCCACGTCGAGGTGAGCGAGAAGGCACCTCGGCCCGCGTGCGACCTGTTGTTGTGCTGTTGTGCTGCTCGCGTGCGGTGGGCAGCTGGCCGCAGCAGTGCCGCCGGTGCTCTTTGCCACGTGCGCGCGCAGCTGATGGACCAGGAGCACGTCGTCATGCTGGACGCGCCCACGTGAGCGGTGCTGCCGTCGTCGCCGGAGCGGTGCGGGCCATCTTTGCCCTGTCCACCCGCGCCCTGACCCGCTGCTGACGCGCAAGCGCATGTGCCTGCAGGTTTGTGCGGCACATCAAGGAGAGCGCGGCGGGCGACACGTCCGGGCCAGAGGCGTGGCGGTCCTTTTGGAGCGCGCCCCGGAGCCCGGGCAGGCTCACAAAGCGCAGAGACCCGGCGGCGCAGCCGCATCAGGCGCAGCAGCAGCAGCGCGCCCACAAGGAGGAGCAGGAGGTGGTGGTGGCGCGGGACGCGGCCGAGCTGGAGAGCGAGCTGGGCGGCATTGTGCTAGAGGCGCAGCAGCGGCAGCAGCACGCCGCGTGGGCGGCCGACAGCAGCGGCGCGACGTACTTGCAGGTGGCGTTGGCCGAGCAGGGCGGTGGCGAGGAGCCAGAGCCTCAGGAGCTGGGCAGCCAAGGAGGGCAGACGCACCACGACGGGCGGCAGGCGGCCGTTGCGACGCAGCACCGACACGGGCAGCAGCACCAACAACAAGGGCAGCAGAGCTCTCGGCCGGGATCACGCCCCCCCGACGAGGACGAGGACGACGATGATCTTGACGCGTTGCTGTCGATGAGAATTTGAAAATACGGCAGAAAAGAGCAAGAGAGAAGCCGAGCACGCGCCGCAGCAGAGGCAGCGCGCACACAGTAATAGTCGGACGAGACACACATGCCGCAGCTCGTGGCGCGCCCGCTGGTGAGTGCGCGCGTATCTGCCGTGGATCGTGGCTCCAGAGCCTGGGTGGGGACGGAACGAAACCCAGGGGTTGTTGTGAGGCGCGGAGCGCGGCGACGACCGAGCCACAGCCGTCACTGGCGAACGCAGGCTCCTTTGCGCTGAGCAGCGCATGAGTGGGCCGGACGGGATGATGGCACGGCACGATGGCAGCATTTCCAGCAAAACACGACCCGCACGCACACCGCCATCGCCCATTGCACATGCAGGAGTCGTTCGCGCTGCTGGAGGGGTGGGATGGCGAAGGCGAGGAGGACATCTCGCTCTCGGCCGTCTTCGTCGCGCATCAGGGCAACCTGCAGCTGCTCGACTCGATCAAGGACCCGGTCGCGCGGGTGAGGGCGAGAATGCAGTGCGTGCTGTTCCGTGTGTGCATTGCTCCCTGGCGTCGAAGCGTGAGGCGCGTCGTCGACGTGCGCGCGCGCAGGAGCGCATCTCGGGCGACGTGCGCAAGCTGGTGGCGCGCCTGAGCCACGAGACGCCGCGCAGCGTGCTGGCTGGAGACACCTCGCTCTCCTCCTCGCAGACGGCATCCCGGCACGAGCAGCCCGGGGAGGCGCTGCCCGCGACGAGCGGCGCGGACGGCGCTGGCAGCGGCGACGGCGGGCATGAGGATCCCGCAGCCGCCAGCGCTGGCAAGCAGGGGGAGCAGGTGGAGGCCGCCAGGTCGCACGGTTCCTCCCTGGCCGCGTGGAAGACGCAGCCGTCCGAGGCGGACGACCAGGAGCTGCAGCAGACGCGCGAGGCGGGCCTGCAGCGCGTGGCGGCCTGGGACGTCACCGCCGCCGTGGGCCCGGCCGGCCAGGACGAAGCGCCTGCGCCCGACGTCCCGCCCGCTTCTGGTGGCGAGGGAGCTGCCGCCCCCGCTAGCGGCGCAGCGACCGACGCTGACCAGCTGCAGCGCCTCGAGACGCTGGCGCTCTTGTGCGGGCGTGTGAACAGCGTCATGGAGCAGCTGGGGGCACCCAAGAAGACGGCGCCGCCCTCCCCATCTGCAGCCACCGGCGCGTCGGACGGCTCGGCGTCGCCTGCGCCTGCAACGGCGGCAGGCGCCAGCGCCATGCCCGCCACGCTGGCCGCGCTGGCAGAGCAGGTCGCGTCCCTCAAGCAGGCCGTCGCCACGGCGGCAGGCGCCAAGGCGCGCGCTCAGTCGAACCCTGCTGCTCCTGAGAACGCCGCCGCCGCGCCTGGCCCAACGGGCGCGAGCAGCAAGGTGGAGAGCAGCGCCAGCGCGCCTGCAGGCGGCGGCGGCGCGCCGTCAGAGCTGGACAGGCTGCGCGCCGAGGCCCTGGCGCTGCTGAGCCCTGGCGCGCCGGCCAAGCCGCTCACGCAGGCGCACAGCCTGCCCGACGCGGCGCGGCCCGGCCAGAGCAGCAGCCGCGCCAGCCAGCTGGAGCAGCTGCAGAGGCTGCAGGCACAGGCCGAGCTGCTCATGGCCAAGAGGCAGCAGCAGGCTGCCGCTGCGACGGCAGCTGGAGAGCAGCCTCAGGCGAGCGTGGAGGCGCTGCGCCAGCAGGCGTTCGCGCTGCTGCAGGCCTCCCAGGACGGCACCAACCTGGGGGCAAGGACCGCGAGCCTGCCCGCCCCCGTCGCTGCGACGACGGGGCTGGTGGGCCAGCCCAGCGGCGGCAGCAGCAGCCTGGGGCCGGCGGGTGCGGTGAGCGCAGCGAGCAGCCCCAGGGCCCCGGGCACGGGCGCGAGCCACGTGGACGACCTCCGCAGGCAAGCCATGGCCCTGCTGGCCAGCCGCCACGCCGCCGCCGCCGCCGCTGCCGCCACGCCGGGCGCGCCACCTGCGGTGCTGGAGCCCATGGCCAGCGGCCGCGTGTGGAGCGCGGCCGACATCTGATGAACTGCATGCGCACACCTTGGACACCTGAGCACCTGAAACCTTGGGGCAGGAAGAACACACGCAGTTTCGTGGTGGGCTTTCGTTGCGTTGTCGTCTTTCGTGGTCGTTGCTTTCACGTGTGGCCGTCTGTGGCCGGTCCGTGGTCCATCGTGTTGGGCACCAACCTGCGCGCTGCTCTGGAAGGCGCACGCGCCCTGCACTGCTGCATGCATGCTGCACCGAAGCAGGGAGGAGCACTGCAAACGCCTCTGCGTGCCGTTCACGTGGCCACTGGCGGTGCGCACTGTGGCCGGGGGAACGCACAGATCACCAGGTGGGTACGTGCTGCACCTGCACCCCCTCAGCACAGCTCTTCAGCGCTCTTCCTTTGCGCTGAAGGAGCGCAAGCCCGGAGTCATGCTCAGCGGACGTGAGAACAGCGCGTTCTCAGGGGACGCGTTCTCGACGCCCTCACGCAAATGTCGACGGAGGTGAGGAGCCAATTGGCTGGGCGTTGCGCTTCCGAGCTTGCTCGCTTCTCCCCTCGATCGCCACTTGGTTCCTCGTTGCCCCTGGCTGTGCGCTGCAGGTGGTGCTGAAGGTGGAGATGACGTGTGAAGGCTGCGTGGGCGCGGTCAAGCGCGTGCTGGGCAAGCTAGAAGGTGAGCAGGAGGACCACTGGCAGGCCAAGGGACGACCGCGCTGCGTGCCGCGAAGGCGGGCAGCAGCCTGGGGCCCTGTGGAGCGCCAGCGACGCGGCCCAAGGGGCCACGGGCGTGACGGCTCCCAGATCCTGCTGGCGCTGCTGGCCTGCTGGCCTGCTTGCGGGGGACGGTGCCGATGGGACGCACGGTGTACAGCGCACGGCAGTTCAAGGGCAGCGAGGCGACGTGCTCAGAAGCAAGCATGAGCGGGAGCAGGAGCCTGTGCTTCCTGCGCGATTGAAGTGGCCAAGCGGCCACGGGCGTGACGTCTGCGTTCGTCTGGCACGGGACCGGGGCACGCAGGTGTGGAGTCGTTTGACGTGTCGCTGGCCGAGCAGAAAGTGACCGTCAAGGGCAACGTGACCAAGGAGGCAGTGCTGGAAAAGGTGGCCAAGACGGGCAAGAAGACCGAGTACTGGACCTAACCTAACCGTGGCGAGCGGCGCGCACCGGCATTCCCGCAGGCGTTTCTGCTCCGCACGTGTGCTGGATCGCATCATCCACCTGCTGAGGGGGAGCTGGCCTCCCGCACGGGCTTGTCACGCACAGGCTTGCTGTGCTGCTGCGGAAGCACAGCGCGCGGCGCGCGGGGCGAGCCCACTCGCGGAGATCCCATGATATGACCCACCGCAGGCATGCCTTCCTGCGCTGCAATGATGTCCTGTTGATCATCCTTTTCTCGCTCTGCTCCGCTCCTGGAGGGTCAAGTGCAAGTCCTCGCCTGGGGCGGGTGGCAGCGCAGCGAACGCGCCCATACTGGTACGCGGAATGCTGCAGTGCGCGTCGACCCGCACGAGCGCTGTCGCGTCAGGTGAGCGTGCAGCGCGTGCGCCAAGGAGGCGCCAAGGATGATGATCCTGCCGCGCCGCAGCCACCTGGATCGACCGCCATTTCTGCCGTGGCACGCACAGGAGCAGTGAGCAGGACCTGCACTTCATCGAGGGCGCCCTTCTCTGGCACCGCACGGACCAGGTGAGGCTCTCGCACGGAGGGTGGGAGCGGCACCACACACGCCCTGCGTGCGCGCCGCTCCCCGTGCATGCAGATTCTTGAGAGGCTGTCGCCGCTGGCTTGTGTGTGCCGCTGTGCAGGAGCCAGGTGCACCGGCAGACACGTGTCACCAAGGTGCGGGGCAGGACCGTGGACCAGAGAGAGCAGAGCGGGTGAGCAGCACTGCGGTCAGGAGTCGTGTGCTCTCGCTCAGGCGCGCCCTGCCAGCCGTGGGTGCCATGCGCTCGCAGGCCATGGCCTACCAGCTGGACCCCGACAACGCCAGCATCCTCGTGGCGGGCGGCGGCGGCGTGGCGCTGCACGTGACGCGGCGGCTCAAGAACATGGGCAGCTGGGTGTGGCAGCTTCAGCGCACCGACGTGCGCCGCAAGGTGCGCAGGGGCCTTCTGCGCTGGCAGAGATGCGGGCGCCGGGCCCTTGCTCTTGCTGCAGAGCGCACAGCGCCGCACACGCGGTGCCGCCGTGGTCTGCTGCGTTGTGGGCGCAGGAGATTGAGAGCATGATGGCCATCGTGGCCAAGGGCGACGCCATGAACACGGACGACCTCAAGCGTGTGTTTGCCAGTGAGCGTGGTGCCGCCTGGACGCACGCAGCTGCTGGTGTGTGGAGTCACCTGAGTGACGGGGAATCTCGCCGCGCTGCAAACGCGCAACCCCTGGCACCACAGGCATCGAGGAGGTGGACGCTGTGGTGTCCACCCTGGGCAGCGTGCCTGACACGGTCGTGGACTCCGAGGTGCGGGCATCCAGCTCCGCTTGGCTGTGCGCTCACATGCCACTCCCTCGTCGCGCGCTTGGACGGAGGAGGCCCGCGCAGAGCTGTGTGGGATGCGCGTCGCGTGCCGCCGCCTCCGCCGCCTCCGCCGCCGCAGGGCAACATCAACGTGATGAAGGAGGCCATCGCCAAGGGCGTCAAGAAGTTTGTGCTCGTCACGTCGCTGGGCTGCGGCGACAGCAAGGCCACCATTGGGCCCCAGGCACGCGCGCCCACCTGCGTGACCCACGCACGCATGACGCACATGTCGCCATGACCAGCGACAACCGCACCAGGATCCGTCGGCAGGCGGATCGGAGTGCCTGCGCTTTCCCAACGCGCTGCCGCTGCCTGCCGTGCCGCCTGCAGGTGTACGAGGTGCTCAAGTCGTCGCTGCAGGAGAAGGACAAGGCCGAGGAGTTCCTGCGCTCGCAGGACAAGATGGCGTGGACCATCATCCGCCCGGGCGGCCTGACCAACGACGCGGCGACGGGCAACGGCGCGCTGACCGAGGACCTGTCTGTGTCGGGCCGCGTGACGCGCGACGACGTGGCGGCGGTGGTGGTCAAGGCGCTCTTCAGCAAGAAGACGGACGGCAAGGTGCGGCCTGCTGCACACACGTGTGGGGCCGAGCTGTGGGACGCCGGTGTGGCGAGGCGATGGGGCACACCGGCTCACGTCGGGCGGCATGCCTGGTCGTGCTCACGCGTGGCTGCTGCTGTCGCGCGCAGGTGCTGTCGTGCTTGGACCGGAACATGACGAGGGAGGGCAAGACCTTTGAGCCCTTTGCGCTGTGATGCTGCTGAAAGCG
>VFQP010002290.1_pt1 | contig 21913 bp, 36 predicted proteins | sample 3512351 | NCBI WGS metagenome assembly VFQP01 (sample SAMN10412372, study PRJNA504923) | tailings metagenome | isolation source: Relicate 1 Philex TSF1 revegetated site | place: Philippines: Tuba, Benguet | collected 2017-08-29
CACACACACACACACACACACACACACACACACACACACACACACACACACACACTCTCTCTCTCTCTCTCTCTCTCTCTTTCTCTCTCTCTCTCTCTTTCACATACTCTCTCTCTCCCACCCACCCATCCACCCCACCCACACATGCATACCCCCCCCCTAGGTGTGTTGGTGCTGGAAGAACTAGAGCATGCCAAGGCTCGTGGTGCAACTATACTCGCAGAATATGTGGGAGGTGCTGTCAATTGTGATGCACACCACATGACAGAGCCCAGACCTGATGGTGCTGGTGTGGCAGGATGTATTCGACATGTATGTGGTTGTGAGTGTGTGAGGGTGATTTTTATTTTTTTGTTTTTTTTTGGTGTGTGTGTGAGTTTGAGTTTGTGTGTGTGTGTGTATACAATAACAGATGTCTCTGTTTGTCTCTTGCCTTGTTGTACATTGCTCTATACGTACACTCTTCCCACACATACACACCATACCCCACCTCCACACCCACCCAAAAACAACAACACACGCACAGGCGCTGGAACTCAGCAACCTCTCCCCAGACCACATCACCTACGTAAACGCCCATGCCACCAGCACCCCAGCAGGTGATCTTGCAGAGTACAGGGCCATTCGTAGTGCCCTGCCTGGCCCACAGGTGAGGATCAACAGCACCAAGAGCATGATTGGGCACCTGCTGGGGGCTGCGGGGGCTGTGGAGGCAGTGGCCACCGTCAAGGCCATACAAACAGGTATGGTACAAAATAATAATAATAGTAATAATAGTAATAATAGTAATAATAATTAAATGTGGGGGGTGTGGTGTCGACGGTGTAGTGAGTAATGAGGTGGTGTTGTGAGGTGGTGTCGTGGGGAGCTTGACACATGAACACTACACATCAACATGAAGTAATGTGTATGAGGTGGGGCAGTGTCTTTTTCCCCTCATGTGCTCTCTCTCCCCCATCTCCACCCATCCATCTCCCCCCCTCTCCTTCCCACCCATCTCCCCCAACCCATCCCCCCACAGGTGTGGTGCACCCCAACCTCAACTTGACTGACCCAGAGTCAGAAGTGGACCTCAACATCCTTGTAGGGGATACCCAACAACACCTTGACATTGACGTTGCGCTGTCCAATAGCTTTGGTTTTGGGGGGCACAACTCATGCGTCATGTTTCGCAAATTTACAGAAAACAGAGGGGAGGAAGAGGCACATGGTGGGGCAGACACTGCTGTGTCAAGCGGTGCTGGTGGGAAAACAGAGGGAGAAACAGGGGAAAAGGTGGGGCCTGCGGATTCGAAAACAATAGAGGTGCCTAGCTACTTTTTCCGAAAGAGTTGAGAGGGGAGGGTGTGGAAAGGGGAACCTTCAGAGGGAAGAGGAATGGGAGTATGGAGAGGGGAGTATGGAGGGAAGAGTATGGAGAGGGAAGAGTAACGGTTGTGCGTGTGAGGGGGGGGGATGTTGGATATGCAGGAGAGCATAGGACAGGCTGTGCAGATGGAAGAGTGTTGATTGAGGCAGGGAGCAGCTGCTGCATGATGGTGCACATGTTGATATGCGTTGCTGCTACTGCACCATTTTTTCATTGTCGCTGCAGTGTGTTGTGTTGCATTCAACACCAACAACGTTATGTTGTGGATACTTACTTTGCTCGCAGAGGGTGTTGTGTGTAGCACACAGCATGTGTCAGCATGTGCATGGTCAACGCTCAGGGGAACACGTGCGTACATACAACAAAAAATTGCATGACGTACAACAAAACATGGCAAAAAAATACACACAAACATGGCACATGTCGTCAACCTACCTTGTACATGCTACTATACATGCTGCCGAAACAAAATACAAAAACAAAAACAGCCAACACAACACAAACAACACCTCATGTTGCTGTGAACAACCTCATGTTGCTGTACGCCACCTTGACATCAGTGCGTGCAACACCCGCCCCACCCCCCACCCCTGCGCAACCCCCTCTCCAAGGGGCTTGTCACGGCCAAACAGTGTTTTTGTACGCATGGTGTATGCCTGCTGACGCTCATAGGTGCTGTGTGTGGTGTTGATTGAAAGAGTGGTGCTTGAGGGAATGCGAGAGGTGCTTGAGGAGATGAGGGAGAGGTGCACAGGATGATGTACAGTGTCTTTCAAATACATACAAAACGTGCATGGAAGCGTATACACATTTCTGACGGCACCCGCAACACAACATTATCAATGCAACACCCACAATACGTTATCAACACGCACAACACAATCAACACCCACAACCACAATCAACACCCACAACACCCACAACCTACCGCAAGCCAGCCAACAGCACCATGCAATAGGGGTTCACCCAAAAAGGCGACCCCTTATTTTTCGCAACACTGGGGTCCGGCAATTCAAAATACCATCCCCCCACATCATGAGAATCCCTGCGTGGGGGAAACAACCATGATGCTGATGGTGGTAGCCATGCACGCCTGTGTGGATGTGGTGTGGTGTGTGTGTGAGGGAGATGTGATGTGGTGTGGTTGTGTGTATAGTGAGTGCAGTGTGGTAGTGTGTGGGTGTGATATGGTGGCTGTGTGTGTGTGCGTACGCGTGTGTGTGAGAGAGATGTGCTGTTCTGTTGGTGTGTGCACAGTATGCAAGCACTGTACATGTGATGTATTCAATTTTCTTCATTGATGCTTTGTGAGGTTGCTTTATAACCAGGCAACAACAACCCCCCAAACCCCCCCCAAACCCCCCCCACAACAGACAAACGCACACATCAATACCACAAGCAACGTACTGGCAACGTGCAACAGTCTTGGGTCGTTTTTGGTTGGTAATCAGCAACATGTGCTCTACAAATGGTGTTTCTGCATACACCACTGTTGCACGTTGTCGACCATCCACAGAGCGCACCTTGCCTCGTAACACTGTGCATTCAAGATGTCCATCTCTGTTGGGGGAGGTGTGGGGAGGTGTGGGGAGGTGGGTGGAGGTTGTTGTGTGTAGGTGGTCCGGTGTGTTTTGTGTTAGATGTGTGCATCTTTATTATGAATGTGGAGCAATCATACACAAGACCAATTGCACACACAATATACAAACAAAAACACACTACCTAAAGAACAATGCTGCTGGATGATGCCGCTGTTGTTGACCACCAATCCCCCCATGTTGTTGACCGCCACCAATCCCCCCATGTTGTTGACCACCATTCACCCCATGTTGCTGTTGTTGTTGTGCTGCTGCTGCTGCATGTAGGAGGTCCTCTCGTAGGGGCAACACCGCTGTCATGCGTGTCACATGGTCAACCACCAGGTCAAGCACCACACATGGCCACTGATGAGGTGGTCTAGGTGTGTTGTTATGATTGTTGGGTTGAGGCGTGGTTTTATTATTGTTGGGTTGAGGTGTGTTGTAATTGTTTCTATTAGTTTTATTGTTTCTGGTGTTTTCATTATTGTTGGGCTTGTCTGCAGTGGCTGCATGTGTAGCATTATTATGTGTCACATTATTATTTGTAGCATTATACGTAAACAGGGGGGTGTGCAGCAACAGGGGCCTGCCTGATGCAAGGGTCATGTGGGAGGGGTGGGGCCCTGTGTGTGGCGTTGGTATGAGATTGTGTCCTATATGAGACTGTGTTCTGTATGAGACTGTGTTCTGTATGAGATGACACTGTGCCATCACATACAACACATCACCCCCCCACACACACACATACCACCAGTGAGCAATGTGTCACGATGCAACCGCACCACCCCCAACTCAAGCCTCCCATGCACCAACTGCAACAACGCTGATGCCCCAGCTATTCGACACTCCTCACCCTGTTTGGCCATAGGTGTGCAATGCATACAGGTGTTTGTGTAGCTTGCAATGCAAGTATACACCCACCCACCATGTCACACCACATACACCCATACATACAACCACCATGCAACACACCATACACCCATGCATACGACCATACCACCCCCCACCCCGCCACCACACCTCCCCTACCTCAAAGCACGCAGGCAGCTCACCCTCACCCACCCCCCTCACTGGTGGCCCAAAGTAGGCCACCCGCACAGCCTGATGAAGCTGGTGATGGGTGCGGTTGATGTACCGACCCAGTGTGGTGGTGGTGTGCCAACTGCCATCGGGTGTGTCAAGGGTGGGTGTGTTTCCTAGCCATTGCTGCATGCCCCAGCGTAGCTGCATTGGCTTGTTGGCAAACCTGCTTCGATGAGGTGGTTGAGGAGGTGAAAAGAGTAGGTGGAAGAGGTAGGCATGGTAGACTAGTCATGAGTGCACCATGCACGTATCCCATTTGTTGTGTATGCACATGTACATCCCACATGTACACACATACATGTCATCGACACTGCCATGCACATCATCATGGGTGGCTGCATGGTGTGTGTTGCTTCCCTGATGGTGCTCCCCACCATCTGGGTCCCCATCCCCATGGTCACGGCGGTGTGAGCGTAGCCTGCTGGAGACGTACTGCTTTCGTGATGATGGGTTGCGCAACACCTGATATGCGCTCATCAGCAACACAAACTGCTGTTTTGCGAGGGCTGGATCACGCTTGGGGGCATTGGGGCTGTCTGGGTGGAGCAACTTGGCCTTCTGTGTCATGTGATGTGGATGTGATGCGGATGTGATGAAGCACGATGTGATGGCAGGCGCACTTGTGGCTGATGCCATCAACCGTCTCCACATACTGCTCTAAACGCCTTTTTTATCTCCTCCTCGCTTGCTGAGGGTGACAGCCCCAGGATATCAAAGCAACACGTCGCATGTGGCCAGGGATTGCAAGATGCAAAGGTGCGTGTTTGGCCACCCCAAGCTCGTCTGTAGGACATTTGCACCATGTCTCTCGCAGCACTGAGCAGCAGCATGTCGCTTTTATATGTTGTTAAGGATATCGTGGCATGCTGCTGATTGTTTCAAGATGCCTTGTGGTGATGTGCGTGCATTTACTTCCATTCCATTGTTTCCATGCTGATGTGTTGTATATATGATGTTTTGTGGTGATTTGTGATGGAGCCATTGACGATCTGAGTTGCATACCTGATTTCATTGTATCTGTTCATAAACAAGCTCACTTCAGTTTCCCAATTTACAATCTCAACATAGGATACGCAACGCACTCATGTTGCTCCCAACGTGGCTTCCTCCAACAACTACTACAACGACATTTCCATCAGCATGCCATGCTCGACTCCGCCCTCCAACACTGTGTGCTGCTGCATACCAGGTAATAGATGACTTGATATTTCCCCTTGACAGTACAGAAAACGTGTACAATGCACAAAACACACAGGGTGGAACAGTGAGTGTACAAGATGTGCAGCGTGTTGCAGCAAAGCGGTATGCATACCCCTGTTTGTGTGTGTACCAATTATTGTATACCTGCATATGTCCACACAGCTCCACAATCACAACCAGGGGCTTAGAATTATCAGTCAAGGAGTTGGGGCCCTTTTATCGTATAGTGTGTAGAGATGGTATGCTGCTGCCGGGTTGCTGCATTGCTTGATGTACCACACAACAACACATGCTGTTCTGCACAACCCACACACAGTGTCACAAGATCCACCAGCAATCCTTGCCGTAACATCTGGGTTTACAGTTGCACCACTCAAACTCGTACACTGTGACACCATGCAAGTGTTTACAAAACGGTACATGTTGTGTACTTCATGGTGTCTCCATGCTGCTGTGTGCTGCTTTCACCTGGCCAAACAGGCATAAAAACAGCACCTGGACAGGCCTGTGGACACATCTATCCCAACACACACATAGCTTGCAGGGTGAGGATGGTGATCGTGTACGTGGTGGGCCACTTGGTCTTGGCATGCTGGTCATGGCTGCTTCCCTTGCACTGGCTGCTGCCAAGGGGTGTACCAAGGCTGAGTTGCTTGCCATCAACGACGACGGTATGATGATATGCTTTTGTTTCTGTGTTTGTGATTGCGCACAGACACCTGCACAGATGCATGCTTCACAAAAGAACATGATCATCACCACCATGCACAGATTACCAGCACAAGCGGTTGGTGGCGTATTACAAATACTTCGGGGCCGTGGCTGTGCGTGAGGTGGGGCGGGGGGCATGGACAGACTTGCCCGACATGCTGGTGTGGGGTGGGGTTGGGACGCGAATGGATGCTGATGTGGAAGCATGCCTACAGCGGTGGGCCAAGGCCTTGAGCAGCAGCGAAGGATAGGAGCTCCATGGATGGAGCTGATGGAGCTCCACGGATAGGAGCTCGAGCGTTGCAGCCCCTTGTGTTTTTTTGTGTGCTTGTGTTGTGACCAACAACATCGTCACTTATAAAAACCAATTTCTTAACAAGACCAAATACGCCAGCAACAACACCAGCAGCAACACCAAGAAGGTGTGGGATCTTCTTCACACACACCACCCAACAGTTCCCATCGCAAGTAACGACGAAACAGTAGAACACCACCGCCGAGCGTTCATCGCCATTATGGATTTGCTGGATGGCGCGACACATCAAGTGGCGCAGGAGACACAGCAGGGAGCACAGCAAGTGCAACCGATCCTACACAACATGGTGCCCACAAGCGTCACACCCATGGTGCCCGTGGATAATCTGACATATGCTGGCAACGGTTGTGGCGTGCAGCAGCCACAGCAACCACCAGCAGCAAAACCCATGATGATTGACAGCGACGACGACGACGACGTGCCCCTGGCAGCACGTGCAGCAGCAACAGGAGCATCCAACGGTGCCGCTGCCAAGCGACCAGCTGTTGATGATGATGACAGCGACGACGACCTGCCATTGCTCGCACGCGCCAAGCAGAGCGGAGGTGCCCTGAACAACGGGAGCAGCAAGGCACGAACACCCAAGGCCGTGGTGAAAAAGGAGGAGGCAAACAAAGAGCAGGCCAAGCCCAAGCGCAAGGCAGCACCCGAGGCATCCTCCACACCCAAGCGCGCACGTACCAGCACAGGAGGGGGGGGGACGGAGGATAAACCTATCAGGTGGAACACCCTGGAGCACGCAGGGGTACGTTATTTGTTTTTGGGGGGGGGGAAGCTTGCGTGGGAGGGGGTGTTGTGCGCATGAGAAGAATGCATGCTGTGTGAATGGCTTGTGTGTGCGTGTATGAATGTGCATGGTGAATGTAGCGTACAAGTGTGTCATCGTGCACCGTATCTATGCACATTGCACACTATACTATGCACACTATGCACATACACGTTCCCCCCCCCCCCCCCCCATAATAGGTCATGTTTCCTCCTGATTATGAACCACTGCCTGATGGACTCAAGATGCTGTATGATGGCAAACCTGTAGACCTCACACCCGAACAAGAAGAGGTGGGTGTGTATTGGCAGCATTGTGTTGTGTACGGTGCTGTGCTGTGCACATGCCAATGTATCATGCATGATTTTATTTCCCCTGTTGTCCCATCACAAAAATCACCATCATCTCATTACACATCACACATCACACCCATGTGCTTTATCACACACCCCACACCAAACACCACCCCCTCCTTGTCATCAACCTCCCCTCCCCCCACACACCTTCTCCTTGTCATCACCCCCTCCCCTCCCCCACATCTTCAGGTGGCGCAGTTGTTTGCAGTGATGAAGGACACAGATTACATGCAGAAACCCACGTTTTTGAAAAACTTTTGGGAGGATTTCAAGGCTGTCTTGGGGCCCCGACATGTTATACAAAAGCTGGAGTTGTGTGACTTTACACCGTTTTATGAATACAACATGAAGCTGCGTGAAGAGAAGAAAAACAAGACCAAGCAGGTGTGATGGTCTGTGTGTGTGAGAGAGATGTGTGTGTGTGCTGTGTGTTTTTGAGGTGGTGACGATGATGATCGTGGTAGGTATTCATGTGTTCGCAAAAGCACCTGGCATACGCACAAAGACATACATACCACACAAACACACACATACACATCACACAAAACAAACAACCCATGGTATATAAACAGGAAAAAGAGGCAGACAAAAAGGAAAAAGATGCACGAGAGGCCAAGTACAAACTCGCATTGGTGGATGGACGCAAGGAACAGGTGTGCATGTGTTGGTGTTGGTTGTGCTATTATGTTTAGGTGTTACTGGTGTTACCACCACCACATACACTCTCTCACGCACACACTCTCACACATACACACACTCACACAACACAACATATAGGTGGGGAATTTTCGTGTGGAGCCCCCCGGCTTGTTTCGTGGGCGTGGTGAGCACCCCAAGATGGGCAAACTGAAAAAACGCATCTACCCCAAGGACATCACTATCAACATTGGAGAGGGGGTGGCTCTGCCTGATCACCCATATCCGGGGCAGCAGTGGAAGGAGGTGTGTTGTGTGTATTTTGTGTGGGTTATGTGTGTTGTGTGTATTGTGTGTTGTGTGTGGGTGTTGATGAAAACCTATACAAGAGTGTTGATGACATCATATAAAAGTGTGTTTGGATGCTTGTTACATTGAGCACGCACACCCACACCTATTCCCAACACCCCCCCCCATCCCCCCACCCCCACCCCCACACACAGATTCGTCATGATCACACAGTCACTTGGTTGGCGTTCTGGAAGGATCCAATCAACACTAAGGAGTACAAGTATGTGTGGCTGGCAGCCAATAGCAGCTTCAAGACAGATAGTGACCTAGCCAAGTATGAAAAGGCACGCAAACTGAAGGATTATATACAGGATATACGGTATGGGGGGGGGGGGGGGTATTGGGAGGAGGGGGGTATAGAGGGGGGGGGTATAGAGGATATATGGTAGGAGGGGGTGGTGGTGATGGTGAGGTGTGGTGTGGTGGTGATGGTGAGGTGTGGTGTGGTGGTGATGGTGAGGTGTGGTGTGGTGTCGTATAGTTGATGTGGGTGTGTTTGCCTGGGTGGGGGTGTATGGGCGGGTGGGGGGTGGGTGGGGGGTGGGTGTTATTGTGTCACAGTCCACACTCACACACACACACACATACCATTGTATCTCCCCCTCCTTGTTTCCCCCACACATACACACCCTCCAAGTTCCTCGCACTCCCTCCCCTACACACAGCAAAACATATGAAGCAGATTGGGACAGCAAAAGCAGCGACCGTCGGCAAATGGCTGTTGCCCTGTATTTCATCGACAAGCTCGCCCTGCGTGCTGGGCACGAGAAAGATGAAGATGAAGCAGACACAGTGGGCTGCTGTACATTGAAATGTGAAAATGTAGAGGCACTGGATGGAAACACAATACGCTTTGATTTCTTGGGTAAGGATTCCATTCGGTATGAGAATGAGGTGGAGGTGGATCCACGTGTGTACAAGGCTATTAAAGAGTTTAAGGCCCGCTTTCCTGATGGGACTGGTATGTGATGATGTGGGTGGGTGCGTGGGTGGGTGGGTCGACGGCATGTGAGGTGTTGTTTTGTGCATCATCATGACACACACATGCACACCCTCCTCAAACGCTCCCCCCCTTCACAACAACACAAACACAACACACATCCCACCCTCCTTTGATAAAAAATCACAGCCAAAAAAGGAGAGGACCAGGTGTTTGATGCCTTTGACGCAACTGCCCTCAACAATCACCTCAAGTCACTCATGGATGGTCTCAGTGTCAAGGTGTTTCGTACATACAATGCATCCATCACACTGGACAGACTGCTGCGTGAGTCTGACGGGAATGGTAGTGAGACTGTGGAACAGCGCAAGGCTGACTATGATAGGGCAAATAAAGAGGTGTGAGGGTGTTTCTTCTCAGAGGGGTACATATATAAGGGGGGGGGGGGTCAATACACCACCACCATCTCCCCAAACCCCACACCACTCCACCACCACAACTCCCCACCCCTCCTCACCCCCTCATCCCACCACCTCACTCAATCACACCCAGGTGGCAGTCCTGTGCAACCATCAGCGCTCCGTCCCAAAGGGCCACCAAACCAGCATGGAAAAAATGCAACAGCGCATTGCAGATGTCGAACAGGAGCTCGCCGACATGAAAACCCAACTGTTGCAACTGCAAAAAGGGACCTACAAGGCCCCCGATGGGAAAAAGGCACCCAGCATTGAAATGCTGTTGAAAAAAATCGAACGTAAAAAGCAACAGCTGGGAAAGCTGCACTTGCAGAAAACAGTCAAGGATGATTTAAAGACGGTGGCACTGGGTACGTCCAAGATCAACTACATGGACCCTCGCATTTCTGTGGCGTGGTGCAAGCGGGCAGAGGTGCCCATTGAAAAGGTGTTTAACAAGAGCTTGCTGTCCAAGTTTTTGTGGGCCATGGATGTGGAACCTGATTTTCGGTTTTGAAAAGAGGGGAGATGGGTGGCCAGATGCATTGTTGGTTTCTTTGTTGTTTCCAAGTTTGGAGGTAATAGCTTTTTTTTGTATAGAAGAGATGCTAGTTTTTCTTGTGTTACAACAAACGCATATAATAATCGTCGTCACTCGCACGCACTCATTCCCACTTTACATTATACAGAACCAAACATACAAACGCGCAACACCCCCACTCTCATTGCCACTCTGCAGACGTATCATTGCCATGCACTTGTTTGTTCGATGCAATGAAACACATCAAAGCTTGCACGTGCCCATGCAGTCAACGCAAGTTTGACCGGCTCCCCGGGGGGCAGGGGCACCTCTAGACGAAATTCACGGGGACCCCTATAGGTGTGTTGGTGAGAGGGAGTATGGGAGGGAGTGTGAGTTGGAGTGTGAGAGGGAGAGTGTGAGAGAAAATGTGAGAGGAATTATGAGTTGGAGTGTGTGAGAGGAAAGCGTGGGGATGTGCAACCATAGTTGTTGCCAGCATACACCTGTCTTACACACCACCTACCCACCCGACTACCACCCAACCAAGTCCCATGCAACATCAAGCACCCACCCCCACCCCCACATACGTGTATAATCGATGCTTGGCTTCATTGTTCACCCAAAACAGCTCCTTGGCAACAGGATTAATGACATACACCAGCAGCCTATTGTGTATGACCACCAGTTCCACAAGACTGCCTCGCACAATGGGGACCCTGAATGACAGGGCACTGCCTGCTGTGATGTGACTGCTGACCCCCACTGCACTGCATGAAGCTGTATCAAGACACTTGTGCAGGGCAGTTGCTTGATCCTAGGGGGGAGGGGTGTGTGTGTGTGTTGTGGTGGCTGTTATGGTTGTGGTGGTTGTTTTGGGTATGTGATAGGGGTTGGGGTGTGGTGTAAACACTCTGTTGAATACTGTACAATGTATCAAACAATGTACATGGGTACAATGCATCAGCAGCATGCATTCTTGTGGGTGATGTGCGCAAGTGTACAATGTACCACACAACAACCACGCCAGCACCGTTCCCCCAATGTATACCCCCTTGCTCAAAATCTCAAAACCCCAAAACCACACCTGCACAGCAACGGGTACTACACCAAACTCAACAGCATTGTTTCCACTGACTGCCAGCTGCCAGCGGAGCACCTTGCGCTGTGCTGTGCTGATGTCACTCACCAGCAGGCGGGGGCCCATGATGGACAATTCCACACGGGGGAAGCCGTTTTCGGTGCCCCATTCCTCTGTTGGTGGTGGTGGGAGTGGTTGTGGGGGTGTTTGTGGGGGTGCTTGTGGGGGTGCGCATGGAAATACAAGTCCCCCTACAACCCCCTCCAAACCTTAACCTACCCCTTGGTCGCTGTGCCTTGTACAACACAAAGCCGTTGCTGAGTGCGTGCTGCACATCAAACCCACATGCCGCCTCCTCAATCAGCAAGCCCATCAGTATGCTTTCTTGACGCCATCGAGCAGCCATGGTCACGTGCTGCCAACAGTGACGGTAGATGGATTGCATGGCTGCAAGCTCGGGCTTGGAAACTATGAGCTTGCCGTCAGGATACAGACTCTGTCCCCGGCGTGATGCATCAAGGGCAGCAGCTTGATTGCGCGCCTGGATTGCGTTGGGGTGCTGCTGGTGTTGCCCATGTGCAGCAGTGGCGTCTACGTGTTCCTTGACCGAAAACGCCCTGCACGTTGCTGCCACACTGGCCAACGTCGTAGCATCCAGGTGGCCCAGAATCATTTCCAGGGCTGCCTCGGGCAGATTGAGGAGGGACACTGGATCCTGGTTGATTGCATTGCGAGGTTTGTGCGCTTGGCGCTTGCTTGTGTTTGTTTGGTTGCGCATATTGACAGGCATATTAAATGGTGGTGGGGGATGTGGTACAAAAGGTCAGTATGACTGCGAACGAATCTCGGCCAAGCGCGTTTCACTTGTGGGCACGATTGTAGAGTCCATCACCCAACCCGTACGCTCTGCAGCTGCCCAAAAAGTCTCAAAGCTATGTACAATGTATGTGGTTGGTTTCCACACGATTTAATAATGGTATGCACAAAAAAACAGTGCCCGTACCCGTTGTGCATTACTGTCAAACTCGCCTTGAGCTCCTCCACACCTGCCGCACCCTGTGTGTATCATCACATCACCATCATCCCATACACTTTAGCCCATCACACACACTACCCCCACCCACAATACCCTGCCTACACGATCGTCAAGCCATGCAGCCTGCCACATGGCACGTGCATAATCACGCGCCCCTGCATGTTCCTTGAGCAACACGGTCCCCCGCCCATCGGCACCCCACACCAACACATACGCTTCTGAGTCGTACAGCGGCACTACATCCAACAGCCCCATGGACGGGGGGCACTGTGCAGCTGCAGTGTCGAGGGAAGCTGTGAATGTCACTGATGGCTGTACTGCAGTGGGCAGGAGAAAGAGGTTCTCCTGTCGATTGACCTGGTCAACACCTGTTGTTGGTGTTGTTTGAAGCGTGTGTGTGTGTGTTATACAAACACCACTGCACAGACAAGGTGTTTCCCTGAAGCATCACACTTGTAATTGCCTACTGTTTTTGTTTGCCCACAACCCACAAGATTGCCAATGCACCAACATCAGCAATGCAAGTGTGCCACCACCACCACCACCACTTTTCACATACCTGGTACTGTACCATTGCGCACATGACTGCCCACCAGTGTTGCCAATCGTTTTTGGTTGGGATAGGGAAACGTGAGGGACGACAGTGCCTGCCATCTCAGCACGACATGCACGCTGTGCACAGCCAACCACACAGCAAGCACAGCCTCTGCACTGTCGAGGGGTTGCAGTGCTCTCAACACTGCCACACTGCATGCCAAGCCTGTCAGCTGCCCTACTACTTCCCATACCTGTGTGGGCATGGGTGGTGGGGGTGAGGGTGGGTGTGTATGAGGGAGTGCATGTACATTATACAAATCATTATTCTCACATGCCATGACAATCACAACACACAATCACAATCACAATCACAACACACAATCACAATCACACACCCACAATCACAATCACACACCCACAATCACAATCACACACCCACAATCGCAACACACCTCTTCCTTGGCTGCTACATCTCCCACATTGTTTTGTGCAGCAAAATGTGTTTGTATCACACGAAATGCAGGTCTACCTACACCCTTTCCAAATGCCTTGGCAAAGTTACCTGCCCCTGCCAACAACTGTGTGTAGGGGGTTGTGGTTGTTTGTGGTTGTGATAGGATGTGTGTGTGTGATAGAATGTGTGATTATTTTTGCCCGCCAAACACACTTCACCAACCATGTCTAACATGAATACAAACTATCACTACCAGCACACCACCAACAGGCCACCACCACCACCACCAACACACCACCAACACCACACCACCAACAACGCACCAAGAAATTGCCAGGAAACAGCCCCGTCACAATCTCCAGTGCCAACCCCGTGGTGGTGATAAACTCTGCATTCATCCGCCACCGCTTGGGGTCTTCATCAAACACTGTACTCAACCGCCCTCCCACCAACAGTCGACCCAGTGCTCCAATGCCATCCTTGGTGATCCACTTGATAGCAGCAGCAGCAGCAGTGGTGCCCATGGCCCCTGCACTCACACCCACTGCCTGAAGGAGGTTGGAGGTGGCAAGGGATACCGACATCCAGCCCTGTGGTTGATTGTGGTTGTGATTGTGGTTGTGATTGTGTGAATGTGGTTGTGGTGGTGTGATTGTGGTGGTGTGTATGTGGTTGTGTGTATGTGGTTGTGGTTGTGTGGGTGCTGCATGTGTGGGTGCTGCATGTGTGGGTGCTGCATGTGTGAAAATGCATACCGTAATGTGTACAGGTAGACTCCACAGCTGGTACGGCAGATAGTCACTGGTCACACTGGTAGGGAATCCACGGGGGAGGAGCAGTGCTGTGTGCAAGGATGTTGATCTTGAGGAGATGACCATTGTGAGGATGGGTATTGTGATTGGGCTGATGTGCCCAAGGGAACACTACACAAGAAACAACATTACACAAGAAACAACATGTGAAACAATGCGCTCACATATTCGTCCCCCATATTCATCAGTGCAGTCCCCTCACAACAGCCCCAAATCACACAATCCCAAGCAACACACTGCCATCCCCACACAAACGGCACATGCCTCGTACACGGCTGGTCGCTTGTTGTAGGACATTGGGTGGTATGTCCTCGTCATATGACTCATCAACAGAGGATACCAGCGTGTCTACAGTGGTCACTGCATCTATACAGCGTGTGCCTGTCGGTATGGACGAGTATGGACCGGATCCTGGTTTGACTGCATGTTGACCGCCACCACGATAAACCATAGTACCTTGTTTGTCTATTTTATAGGTCTTGCGCTGCATGCGAGAAACCTCCACCAGGGTGAACTGTTGTGGTGTGGAATGTGATGACACATGTGGCTGGGATTGAGGTTGTGCACCACAGCACAACTGCAGGTTTCTTTTTGGGGGGGAGAGCACAGAGTACGACAACATTCTTTGGTAGATGTTTTGGTAGATGTGTGGTGGGATGACACATAAACTGCAAAAACAACTCCCATATCTCTCATATCCTCACAACCATATACGACCAAATATCACACAACCATATGGGACTGTGCTACATGCGAAACGGGTTACAGTGCAACACACAGCACAAGCAAAGATAGCAATCACGAGGATCCACAAACCATATGTCGTATTAACACGCCTAGGATCACAAGCACGCCCAGGATCATGCAACCCCAGCAACAACAGCAACAGCAACAACCGTCCTTGACACCACAGCAGCCATTGCCAGCCAATCTTGCCGCCCGAACAACCCCCCCACGTCCTGTCACAATCCAGCACAAGGCAGACGCACCACCACCCAAGCCGGGTCATTCAGGACCATTGCTGGTGCCAAGTACAGTACAGCGATTGGCTACCCACGTTGGCGGACCCAAGGTTGGTGTTGAAGCTCACAGCTGTGTACTACGAGCATCACCAACAATTTGTATGTCCCTCACCACCACCACATCATGTGCACGAGCACCACCACCATGACCACATCTCCCCCCCCCCACCTAACAGTCTCAGGTGGGGCGTGAGGTGGAGGCAGTGCTCAATGATCTTGTAGAGGGGTTTGTAGACAGTGCATTGACGTTTGGGGCAAACATGGCAGCCCAGCGCAACAGTCGCAGTGTAGAGCCCAAGGACATTGCTGTACACCTTGAGCGCAGCTGGTGTGTGGTGGTACTGGGTCTGTACACAACTACAAGGGGAAGGATACGCTGTGTGTGTGCAAAAATGTACAGTGTGTAATTGTGTCACCACCAACACCCCCCACACATGGCAGGCATGTCAGTGTACCAGGGTACACCTCCCTCGACCCCAACCGCCCAGTCAAGCGCCCTCCACCCTCTCGGTTGCATCGCAACAGGGCAGCTGCAGTACGGCGACAGCTTGCAGAGGCGGCTCCAGAGGATGTTGCAGTGCATGGGGGGGAAGAAGTGACGATGCGATGATTTCCTGTGCATGCTCATGTGGTGTCTTGTACATGACTTTTTTTGTTGTTGTGATGTTGTGCAGAAAATGAGTTTAGTTGATTGATGGGGCTACAAGGCGATTTTTATGTTGGCACCCTTTCGGTGCGCTTACACACCCCACACAAAAATTTGTAGTGGCTATCCAAATAGCCATCCATGTGGCATTGTTTCCCCTTTTGTTAGTTGAGTGTGCGGTTAAACCCTCCTCTACAACCGCAGGGCGACAGACACGTTCCAACAGCCGTCTGTTTGACGTTTATTTTTGACAACAGCCACAAGTATACCTACACTAAATTTAACATTGACCACGCATATAACGTGACTAGGCGCTGGTAGTATCCAGGCTTTGGAAGAACACCCACCGCTATCACCCGATGATGTGTGACATGCGCGTGGTAGCTATGCTGCTCGCTCTGCTCTGCGCCGCAGGTACTCAAACATCCCAAATGACTGACTTCGTATGCGCGCCACATCCATTACCTTTTCTCAAAACCGCGTCTTTGCCTCTTTGTCTGTTGGAACCTGGAACATGCCGCTTCTCCCAACCGCGGACACGACGCCCCCGCCATAACACACAGGGACAGAGGCGAAGAAGGGAAGTGAATGCCCCAACGGTGCGTGTGGGCAACAGGACGGGGAAATGCGATTGCACAGAAACCTTGGATGAGAGATGCCGTTTGGCTGCTCATCCGCCACACAAGCTTGCACACTTTATTTCGCACAGGTTTGCGGACCAAGTGCTGTGGTGTGGATAAATCTGCCCCGCTCATGTACACCTGTGCAACCCCCTCGTTCTACCCGAACAACCTGCAAGGATCACAAGGGGGTTACCAATCGCAGTGCTGCTGCTGCACAGGTATGGTGGCCCAGTGATGTGTGATCTACCGGCCTCTGTGATCCACACAAACACACCCACCACAACCAAAACAGGCAACAGCGGCACCTCGTTTATTCCAGGCGATATCCAAGCGTACAATGACAACCTCAACCCCTTGTTTAGCGTGCTGGACTCATCGTCACCTGGAGGCACCACCGGCCAGGCCATCGACTCAGGCAAGGGGTGGTGCGAGCAGGAAAAGAGTGGCAATACATTGATGCAGGTACGTGGTGGTTGTTCTTTACTATTTCCCAACACAACAACCATGATCATCATCCCCCCTGCAGATTACCAATGCGCAGCTCAAGTGCAGGGTGATTGGACAGGATGACTATTCGACAGGCAACAGAAGACGACTCCTTGGTGGTGGTGGAGGGAGAAATGCGTGCCAGGAAAGTTTGTTTTGGTGCAGCTCACTTTTTGAGGTGTGTATATATGAGGTGCACATGAGGTTGTGTATCTGATAGATGTACACAGTGTGCCCACCATAATACAAACACACCATCAACAAAACACACCTTGTCCATACAACACAGAGAGCTGATCCTGCGCCAGTGCCAACCTCACCAGACCCAAACAGCTCGCCAGGTGCGGGAGTTGTATGTGTTTGCCTCCAAGCTTGCACCTACAAAATTTTGACAATTCTCATACACCCTTTACAGATCCCACACCACCGTCATCTCCAATTCCCGATTCACCCACCCCATCGTCATCTCCAAGTCCCGATTCACCCACCCCATCGTCATCTCCAAGTCCCGATTCACCCATCCCAACGTCATCTCCAAGTCCCCATTCACCCATCCCACCGTCATCTCCAGTTCCAGACTCGCCCGCCCCACCATCACCAACACCCAATTCACCACGGCCAGATTCACCTGCGCCCGCCCCAGATTCACCTGCGCCCGTGCCAGAATCACCCACATTGACTCCCCCAACACCCAACGAGAGTCCGGTGCCCACCACCCCACCCCAACCAATCCCACCACCACCACCTGAGGGCCCTGTGCCACCACCCCCACCTGGACCTGAGGGCATACCACTCCCACCACCAGGCCCTGATGGTGTACCGCCCCCGCCCCCAGGCCCTGACAGTATACCGCCACTCCCACCAGGCCCCGGTGGTGTACCCCCACCCCCACCAGGCCCCGGTGGTGTACCCCCTCCCCCACCAGGCCCCGGTGGTGTACCCCCTCCCCCCACAGGCCCCGGTGGTGTACCGCCTCCAACTGGTATGCATTGATGACAGTGCAAGTGTGTATGCACCATGCCATTTGCACAACAACAATAAAAGCACGCACCCTTGTGGGCAAGCTGAAACAACATCACAACCACTACAGCATTGAGAGTGTGGTTGCATTGAGAGTGTTGACATAAATTGTACACAACATAGCTCATATTTCAAGAGATTGGGGTATGATAAACACGGTCATCCAAACCCACAGTGCCTGGCAATCCTCCACCTCAACCCTTGTTTGGCCTCCCATCACCCGCCAATGACCCCTTCCCCGACATCTTGCCATTCTCTCCTCGCCTCCCTGGCGCGCCCAACATACCACCTCCCAGCCCCATCAACCCCGCATTGCTGCAGCAGTCGCCTGGAACGAATGTCTTCCCATTGCCCCCCAATCCCTCCATCAACACGCTGCCACCTGGTTCCCCTGCACCTGTGGTGCCACCCCCACCATTGCCTTCACCAACACAAGTGTGCCCAAACAACATCCAGTATGTTTATTGATGTGGTGCTGTTGTGCACACGTGTGCACATTTGATATGTGCATCATGTTGTATACACATCGTTGACTCATTATGTACACACTACATGCACAAAAGGTACTCCATATACACACTAATTATGCACATCCTCAATACACGCACAGGCCCATTTGCCAGCTGGTTATGGATGGTGGCAGCCTGTGCTGTGAAAATCAGGGCCTTCGTGCACTCTATGATGCTGCAACAATACGATTGCTGTGCACCCAACCACTTGTACGCTCCCCCCCTGTTGAGTGTATGGTAGTCTCGGGGCCCGCCACAATCAAGGCATGTTCCCGTATTTGAACAACACGTTGATGACACCATGCGCACCTCAACCACATGCACCCCAACAACCCACCATTCTTCACCTCAACCACTCAGTTGGCACCATCTGACAGCAGCATTGTGCCATCCTACCTGCTTGACTGGAGCAACGCCACTGCGCCATTCAACGGCGTTATCCGAGTGTTTTTCCGACAGTATGTGTGGGTGGGGTACATGTCCATAGGTTCACAGTACATCATTCCAACAACACACGCCACCACAGGGACTTGCCACAGTGTCAGCCATTCCTCAAGCAGCCATGCACAGTCAACAATGTGCCATACATCAGTGCGCTCCCTGTGGCCCCCTTGGTCTTTAGCAGCAACACACGTGCAAGCCGTGCACTGGATTTGGTGGTTGCATCCAACAACCCGGTACGCTGCGCGCTGGTGCTGTGCATACTTGCAATCCCATGAGAAATACCTGAGCACAACAACCACAGGCACTGTTGCAAACGGTGGGGTACAATGTCAATGGTGCAGCGTGCAAGAGCGTATCCCCTACAGAGCTCGGCGCAACCCCCGATTTCTTTGGCGCAGGGTGGTACTTTGTACTCTCCAAGTATGCGGAGGATGTTTGTGTTGCCATACCATCCGCACTGCATACAAACAACATCCCCCTTTTCACACAGTCCCAACGTGGGCACATCGTACACGTGCGAGCTCCCGCTCCGACCAGCAGTACAGCCAACCGTTCCCTTTTCTCCTGTGATTCGTCCACCCGGACCCCCCATCCCTCGCCCACAGCCCGGCCTGCAAATCTTGCCACCAGGCCCACCCAATCAGCTTGGCTACTATGGCTACTCACCACGCCCCTATGGCTATGGGTCCAGTCCAACACCATATGGCTACTATGCCGGGCGTAGCTAACCTTTTTTCTTGACAGCATGATTATTCATGAAAAAGAGGCTAAAAAACAGAGTGTGTGCAGCTTGCTTTCTTTTACTACAAACCATGCGCATGCTTCTCTGCTTCTATAGGCGATGCATTCTTGTCTTACGTTCATGAACATACTGGAATTTATGTTGCACAGGTGCACCGTACTTGTGCACAACCAATGTAAAACGTGTCGAATAGTTTCGGAAAGAAAAGGGGTGTGTGATGAACAGGTTTGCGGGACACGTTTGTACGACAAACCTTTCTCCAGGGGGGCTACTGCGATTCTTACATCTGCTACTGCATGGAAATATCATTTCCTTTCCTTTTACATACCTTAACGGGTGCAAAAGGTATTGTGTGCGACGGCTCTAAGAATGCGTCTCAACGGGCACCCCCTTGGTGTGCAGTCACATTCTACATTGATGCGCTACACAACCCATGCACATAAGAGATAAAAAAATTTTGCTTCGGTGTGTTTTGGTGTGCATGTGTGTGCGCGTGTTGGTGGTACAGGATAGGTTGCAGCTGGCACAACCTCTAGCTCTAACAAATATAATTATACAATCATCGATATGAACAACCTCCCTGCGTCTTTGCAAAGAGCTTATCCGCATCCACAGGACCCTTATCATCCGACAGAAGAACCTGCGAATAATGTGCGGGCACATAAGTGTCCATTGGTTCCCCAAAAGCCGCCACCAACCCGTATAAATATTTCTCCTTCTTTTCATCCTCTTCACATTTTTCGCGACGCATACGCAATATCTCGTTCTCACCTTAGGATGCCACAAAGTGTTGCTGCAAAGCCCAAGTGTGGCATCAGCATCATGAAGTGGACGCCGTGGTTGTTAGTGGTGCTGCTCAGCTGCGCGGGTATGCATACAGAGCAGTACAGCTCGATCCTCACAATCCTTTTTAGAGGATTTAAACCTGAATCTGTTCGCACCCATTAGCACGTGCATGAGTCACCATGAGGAACTTAATCACGGACGACACACGTTCAACCGCCCCGCACAACAACCGTACACAGGAACCACCCATGCAGCCAAGGGCACCGAATGTCCCTCCGGTACGGACTCCTTTGCACGGACTCCTTTGCATGCATGTGTCCGGTGAACTGCCGCATCACTTCCTCTGGAAACGGCACAGTCAACCTGGTCATCACACACAGGGCTCCAAAAGAAATGTTGCGGCGTTGATTCACCGTTAATGTACGGGTGTTTAAGTTGATGATGATGATATTTGTGAACATGGTGGTCAACGGTCATCACATCAACTTGATGCAACACAATACCTAAACAGGTATGGATGCAAGGTACCAAGCTTCTACCCACAGAATGCCGGTGCCCTCATGAATGGTTATCAGGTGCGCTTGATGATCTGGACAATGTTTTTCCAACATACCTATCACCCCCACCCCCACCAACACAGAAACAATGCTGCTGCTGTTCAGGTATGACGATCACCATGTGCGTGCACAATGTACACCATGCACACCCCCTGTCATAATAAACACAGGCGGTGGCGGCACCTCGTTTGTTGCAGGCGACATCCAAGCGTACAACGACAATCTCAACCCTGAGTTTAGTATTCTTGCGCCCCAATCGCCCGCAGGCACAAGCACTGGGCAGGCCATCAGCCAGGGCAGCGGCTGGTGTGAGCAACAAAAGAGTGGCAAAACACTGCTTCAGGTAGGTAGTAAGGATTGGTATATCATTACAGCAATGACTACATCACCACTCTGACCACATCAATCCATACAGATTGTCAACGGCGAGCTCGAGTGTAATGAGATTGGTTCAGGGGACTATTCCACAGGCAGACGACGCAATTTGCTTAAAAGCAATGCTTGCCAGCAAAGCTTGTTTTGGTGCAGCAGCATATTCGAACCGCCTGACACACCCAGTCCATCCCCCCAAGTAAAGCCAACACCATTGCCTTCACCCCCTGTGCCCTCTCCATCCGTACCTTCACCTGTGCAGCAGTCGCCCAGGGTCAGTCCTGCTCCAGAGTCCTCTCCCACTCTGCCACCTAGTCCAACACCAGAGGTGTGATGCAGTGGGCAGCTGTGCGTAATTCCATAATAAATGCAGCATCACATCTCTTGACTCACATCGTCCTCCACACGCCCACAGCCTTCTCCCTCGCCCACAATCCAACCCACACCATTGCCTTCACCCCCCGTGCCCTCTCCATCTGGACCTTCACCTGTGCAGCAGTCAC
>VFQP010002291.1_pt1 | contig 21911 bp, 31 predicted proteins | sample 3512351 | NCBI WGS metagenome assembly VFQP01 (sample SAMN10412372, study PRJNA504923) | tailings metagenome | isolation source: Relicate 1 Philex TSF1 revegetated site | place: Philippines: Tuba, Benguet | collected 2017-08-29
AGTCCGGCATGAAGGCCAGGGCCAGCGGCATGGCAAACGTGGCCACGTTGAAGAAACCTGAGCGCAGGACAATGCGCCCCAGGGCAATGCAGTCTCGCCGTCAAGCGTCCCCCCATACGCGCGCCCAGCAGAGCAGCCCATGATGATTGAACCTCACCGTTGGTCCTTGCGCAGGACGTGGTTCCTGCGCACAGGCGGCACAGTCAGCGTGGCAGGGCGCTGCTTTCGCCCCATTCCTGTGCCAGGCCACAGTGCCAGGTGGAGAGCACGGGGAGCCCTGGGCGCCAGTCTGCAGCACTCACCAACGACGGTGGTGACGGTCGAGTTGCCGGCCCCGACGCCCGCGAGCCTGCGGACGGCGCAGCCCATGCTGTTGCCGCCGCCGGCAAAGTACAGCTGCAGGCACCGCGAGCAGCGGACAGCCCACGACGTTGACCCTAACGGACAGGTCCCCGCTTTGCTGCTGTTGCTTTGCGTGGCGTTCCCCTTGCCCGGCCCCGCGCTCACGTCGCCGGTGGGCGCGTGCACCGCCAGCGCCATGCCTGTGCCCGTGAAGATTTGCGAGCTGAGCGCCGGGCCGTCCTGGAGGCCCGCCACGCCCGTCCCCGCCACCGTGGTGTGGGTGCTGTCCGCCAGGTTGACCATGTAGATCCTGAGGGAACAGCAAGGTTCACGGCGCACAGGAGGCTCTGCTTCTTGTCGTGGCTGCATCACGTGAACTCCGCAGCCGCCCAGCGCCTCACCAGTGGTCCGCCTTGGCGTAGAAGATGCGCTGGCGCGCAGAGTCAACGGCCAAGGCGCGCAGGCCTGACGTGGAGACGCCAGCCAGCGCCGCCGGCGAGGCGCCAGCCCCCGTCACCTGCGTGCACACGCTCCCCCAGGCCACACGACGCGTCACGCACTGCCTGGCCGTCAGGCTGCGGCCCGTGCAGTGGAGAGACGGGCAGCGCACCGGCACAATTGTGTTGGTGGCCGTGAGCACGCGGATGATTTGCCCGTTGAACTCGTCGCCGATGACGAGGCTCTCCCCGCCGCCGTCGCTCAGCAGCGCCAGGCCCCGCAGGCTGCTGCTGAGGGCGGGGGACGTGCTGTACGTCTGCACCGACGGCCCACTGGGCGGCGGCGGTGGAGGCGGCGGGTCCTGAGCACCAACCAGGCCTGCAGCGTGCACCAGCAGCACCAGGCCAAACGCCCTGTGGGTGTGCGACGCCCCGCGCAGCGGTGCGGCGGCGTGTCGGGTGATCGCCGCCACGCACCTCCCATGGCAGCTGCCAGCAGGAAGAGGCACCACATCACTGTGGTGTGCCACTGAGCTGCTGGGAGCCTGGGAGGCCGTCTCCTGCCGGGAGGCCGCCTGCCGTCGCGGAGGGGCCCCGCGACCATGCCGCCCGCCCGCGTCGCAGCGTGACGGCCGGCGCCAGCGCCCCCTCCTTGAACAGCAGCACTTGCTCGTGCTGCCATCATCATCTCTGGCGCCTGCCCTTCAAGCTTCCCCTCGGGGTGGGCATTGCGTTGCTGAAGGCGACTCGTTGTCGGCCCACGCCCACTGCGACATGCACGCAGGCGACAGTGCTTCTGGTTGGCCACTACTCGCTGCTCGCGGCTCGCGGCTCGTCCCCCTTTCTCTGCGGCGTCATCAAGCATTGCCGTGCGGGCCATCCTGCCGTGCGCCGTGCACTCCACGGCAAAGCGCACCGAATGGTTGCCAAGTTGCTCACGCTGGTGCTGGTGCTGCGTCGAAGTGGCCGCTCGTCTCGGCGGCGGCGGCAGGTCCCCTGCCGAGTGTGTGCGGAGGTTGGTCGCACAGGAAGGAGTGCAGAAAAGCTGCTCCTTGGCGTTCAAGAGCTCTCCACTCTCTGTTCTGCAGTGTGTGTCGTGTGTGTGCAGCTTCTCTTCTTTCGATTGCGCCGGGGCACCAAGTACCCACGCCGTGACGGCAAGCGACAAGGTTCTGGCGCTGAGGCCAGCAGCTGCAGCAGTACGCTTGATCAGACCTGGCGCTCACCGTTGCGCACTGCACTCACGGCATGATCTGTCGCATGCGTCAGCGTGCGCAGCGTGTGGTGTTCGACTCCACACGGGCCAGCAGCAAGACACAGGACAAATGGCAGCACGCGGCGGCAAGGGAAAGCCACCGGTTCAGCAGGATGGCCCTGGAGCCAGGCTGCGGCAGCGGGCAGTCGCGACCGGGGTGCGAGCCGCTGTCTCGCCAGGACTCCGCTGCTGGCGCGCCGCTCGTCACGATGAGGCGCAATGATGTGGCGCGCTCGCGCGTGGCCTGCACGCGCCGCGCTCGTTCCCGCAGATCCTGAGCACCGACGCGCCCAAGGACCCGGCCGTGACCCTGCCGTTCGCCAAAGGTGCAGAACAGCTTGAGGCACCTCGCAGGCTTGGGCATGCAGCACGCGGACCACCATCAGCTGCTCCTCACGCGCATGCATGCTGCAGCACACGCCCAGCCGCGCGTTTGACCGTTGATCGCGGCTCGGAGCCTGCACGCTGCGCAGGCCTGCTCAAGTGCAACGGCCAGGACATCAACAAGAAGAGCACCGTGCGCAAGAACAGGTCCGCGGGGAGGATGCATGCCGGCACGCGCCTGGACCTCGGGCCACCAGCATTGAGGTCTCCGCCGCTGCCCAACGCCTCTGTGCACGCGACAGGTACCTCATCATCCTCAACTGCCAGCTGGCCCCCGCCGCCGCCGGGCGCCTGGTGCGTCGCACACCAGGGGGCAGTGGGGCCACCGCGCAGTCCGCAGGCGCGGCGGCACAAACGCTCGCTCGTCCCCGTGCCCACCGCACCTGCAGGGCACGCTGGCGCAGCTGGACAGCAAGCAGCCCGTCATGTACCTGGACTTCCCGCACGGCCGGCTCAAGCTCTTTGGCACGCTGCTCTTCCCACGGAACAAGTGCGCCTCGCCACCCGCACGCCACCGCATGCCTGCCGTGCGGCGCTGAGCACGCAACAGCAAGGCGGGCGCGGACGCAGCAGCGAGCGCGTGCGGCGGCGGGCGCTGCCTGCCATCTTGCCGCCGCAGGTACATGGTGCTGCGCACGGGCGGCACGGCGGGCGTGCTGTGCGAGGACGTGTTTGAAAACATGGTGAGCGCGCAGCAGCGACGCAGCGACAGCTCAGGAGCGATGGTGCACTCCCAGGCGTCAGGCACAGCGCACCCACGTGCGGCTCGGAGCGCGCGTTGCCGGCGCAGATTGTGTTCTCCGAGGCGTGGTGGGTGGGGCGCAAGGAGGACAACCCCGATGAGGAGAGGCTGCCCCTGCCGCCCGAGCTGCAGCAGGCCCCAGCAGGGCAGCAGCGCGCGCACGCAACGTACGACTACGGGGCGGCCGGAGGTGCGCCGTGCATGCTAACCCACCGTCCTCTTCTGCGCCCGCTTCGCTCAAAGCAGTGTGGCCGTCAGCAGCGCTCGCGCTGGCAGGGCTTGCTCGTGCGGTGCGTGAAAACGGTGGACGCGCTGTGCCTTGCGCTGCGCTGGCTGCCTGGAGAGCAGGTGGGGCGGCTGGCGGGCGGGCGCGGGCGGGCGGCGGCGGCGCGGGCCCCTCGTCGCAGCAGGGCGCGGCGGCGGCGGAGGAGATGGACTGGGAGGACGGGTACGGGGACGACGACGAGGCGGACGAGGACGGGGAGGGGGCCCCGGCGCGCGGCACCCAGCCGCTGTCGCAGGGTGGCGGCGCGGCGACGCCGGGCAGCGCGGCGCGGCCGCGGCGGGCGGCGGCGCAGCAGCGGAGATACCACGTGGACGAGGACGACGAGGGCGGGGAGCAGGACGTGGAGGAAGAGGACAGCGGCGGCGGCGGCGACGGCAGTGGAGGGGACGAGAGCAGCGAGGAGAGCGGGGGGGCGCGGGGCAAGGCGTCGCAGCGCGTCCGCCCTGCTGCTGCCAGGTGCGAGAACGGCGGCGCTTTGCTTGGCAGCGGTGGCCCCGCCATCCCGCTTTGCTGATGCGGCCCTGCACGGTTTTGGGCAGCGGTGGAGCAGCGCCTGAGCCGGCAGTGTGGCAGCACTGTGTGTGCGCAGGGGCAAGCCGGCGGCCGCGCGGGCGCCGCCCGCCAAGGCAGCTCCGGTGGTGGAGCTGGATCTGAGCGAGGGCAGCGGCGGTGGCGGCGGCGGCGCGGCAGGGGAGGAGGAGGACGAGGGGCAGGAGGAGCAGCGGGCGGGCAGGCCTGCCGGCAAGAGCGCCGCCAAGGGGCGCGGCGGGGCGGCCGGCAAGGCGGCGACGCCAGCGCGGGGCGGCGGCGGCGGCAAGGCGGCGGCGGCGCCGGGGAGAGCCAAGGGCGCCGCGCCCGCCAAGAAGAAGAAGCGTGAGTGGTATTCTGCCTTTGCGTGCGGCTGAGGGTGGATGATCATCGCCACGGACGGCACGTCACACCTTGCGTGCGCTGCTGTGCCTGCAGGCGACCCCTGGAGCGACGAGGAGGAGGATGAGAGCAAGGGGGACAGCGACGACGAGGAGGAGAGCGGCGGGAGCGACGCGGGCGGCTCAGACGACGGCAGCGAGCAAGACTCAGACGAGGAGGAGGAGGAGGAGAAGCCGCCGCCGCGCAAGCGCGCGCCTGCCAAGCCGGCGTCCGCCAAGAAGCCACCCGCAGCGGGTGCGAGGCGCTTTGCAGCCGCCGCGCAGGCCGGCTTCGGCGGCGCAGCCCGTAAACACCGGCTGCCGCGCGTTACGCTGCGCGGATTGCGTGCGCAGGCGGTCGGGGCAAGGCGGGCGGCGCCAAGGCCGCTCCGGTGTCGGCGGGGCGCAAGCGCAAGGCCAAGGGCAGCGACGACGAGGACGAGGAGGAGGAGGACGAAGTGGTGGTCGTCTCCAGCGACGAAGACGATGAGGGCAGCGGCGGCGGCAGGGGTCGCCCCGCGCCCGCTAAACAGCGCAAGACAGCGGCGGCGGACGCGGCGGACGCCTCGCCGCCGGCCACGCAGTCGCGCCAGCCGCGGCGTGCCGCCGCCGCGCGCAAGCCCAAGTACACCCAAGGTGAGCGAACTTGCCAGGGGACTCCCGGGAGGAGCGCCTGTACTGTTCCTCCTTGCAGGCAGCGCACCGAGCCTCGCGTTCGCTCAGCGCTGCATCGGTGCCGTCGCTCGTGTGTGCTCGCGCCGCAGACAAGTGGAGCGACGAGGAGGACGAGGAGGACGTGGACTCGGGCGATGCGGAGGGGGACGAGGAAAGCGGGAGTGACTACGCCGGGGGCAGCAGCGACGACGAGGGGGGCGGCGAGGGGCGCGGCAAGAAGGCCGCCGGCAAGCGCGGCGGCGCGGCGGCCAAGAAGGCGCCCACGCCTCGCAAGGTGTGCCTTTCGGTTGGGTGGCTGCGGCCGGGCAGCCGTAGTGTTCCAGGCGGCGTCCACACACTGCCGCCCCGTCATGCAAGTAGCTCACACACACTGTGCATGCGAGGTGGTGGGCGCCGTGGTTGTGCTGCGTGGCGGAAACATCGCAGGGGTCCCAAGGCAAGGCGGGCGGCGCGGCCAAGCCCCCGCAGGTCGTCATGTGAGTGCTGCGAGGGGCTGGCATGTGTGGTGGGGACGGCGCTTCGCTTGAGAGACAGTGACTGAGGAGCGGCGTGCGTGCCTGCGCCTGTGCTTTGGCTCCACGCAGCAGCGACGACGAGGACGGCGAGGAGGACTTGGACGACTTCTGAGGCGGAGCGTCAGGGCCTAGCTCATTGCCACGGGGGCGTAAGGGCTTGCTTGCATCGCGATGAAAGAGTGCACGAAAGAATGTACATGGTGAAGGATGCACTGCAAAAACCTTTGTGGCGCGTTGAACCGTGACTTGCGGTCACTGATACTGCTTGCTCCACGTGGGCTTGGCGCCTCCCGGGTCGGAGGCGTCCACCGCCCAGGGCAGGTCCACCTCTTCCGCAGCGGCGTAGAACGATTCAAGGTCGTAGGTCTCCCTGCGAGCGGGTCGGGGGCGAGGCAGCGCGCCGGCGTCAACCCACACACACAGGGCACGCCTGAGGGTGCTGCTGGACGAACAAACAGACCTGGCCGCTGCTCACCGCTGCTCCGCCGTGAAGAGGTGCACCACCACATCGCCAAAGTCCAGGCACTCCCACGGCGAGCTGCCGGGCTGGTTCTGCCGCTCACGGTCGGGGTAGTCCTCCGCCACCATGTTCTCTAGCCGCGCGATGGCGGCCAGCAGCTGGGGGCGCGAGAAGACGGTGGCCAGCACCATGTACGACGTCCACGACACGGTCGGCGCCACGTGCAGCACCGAAATGTCCTGGCACCTGCAGGCAGGGTGTGCAGACGGGCACGGAGCACACGCGTGGCCGCCCCAAAGCGTGGACGGGGGCAAGAGCGTACGCGTGGCCGCAATGTGCGGCAACGGGGGGCGCGGCACGCCCCGCCCACACAACAGCACTGCCACTGGCAGGGCCCAGGGCACTGCACAGTTGTGCAGCGAGCTAGTGCTGCGTTCCTCCTCTGCTTGGCCACGCACTTCGTCTCGTCGACCACGCTGGCGCAAGCCACCGCGAACTCGCGCGCGTTCGCGTCTTGCGGGCTGAGCTCCGGCACCGCTGCACTAGCGCCTTCGAGGGGTGTCGCTGCTGTGGCGCGGAGGCGCACGGCCTGGCGCCTGCTCGCTGCCGGTGCCGCTGCCCCCCGCCGCCGCTGGTGCACCTGGCCGGCAAGAAGCGCCCTCTGGCTGCTGCACCGGAGCGCCTGCATGTTGAGTGTGTCAGTGCGCTGGAGGCTCTGCCTGCCTGGGACAGCAGGAGGAGCGGTTTGCGTTGCAGGGCGTGCGCGCACGCACGATTCGACAGTCGGGGTCAACGACAGCCGCAGAGTCAACCCCGGCTCCCCACCCGCTGTGCCGCGGCCAGCGCGTCCGCAAAGTCTCTGAGCGTGAAGCGCGTGTCGGCGCCCTCCCCGATGCAGTCGTACACGCCGTCGGCGCCCGTGAAGTCCTCGTCCTGCGTGTAGGAGCTCTTGGTGACGAAGCAAGTCATGCCGGCGGCCTTGGACGCCTGCAGGCCGATCTTGGAGTCCTCCACCACGCAGCACCGCGACGGGTCCACGCCCTGCACGTGGCATCACCCAGCGTGATCATCGGCGGTCGCGACCATCGCTTCTCCCGCAGTCCCTGCCAGTGCACTGCAAAGAGAGGGCGCACGCACCAGCTCCTTGGCGGCGAGCAGGTAGATGGCCGGGTCGGGCTTCTTCTTGGGGACGATGTCTCCCGCCTGCAGGCGATGGGTGGGTAGCGCCACACCTTTCAGGCATCCAGGTTGGGCCGGCCGCCCTTGGCCCATTACTGCAGGGTCGCTCAGCGTGCCGGACTCACAAAGACGCGCATCTTGGCCGCCACCTCTGGCCCGAGCATGACGCGCACGATGGTGGAGACGGCGCGCTCGTTGGAGGTGGAGCACACGGCCACGGGCACGCCCGCCGCGATGGCCTCGTCTGCGCAGCAGCAGCAGATGATGGGGCGCCAAATGCCTTCAGCATCCCCCAGCCCACACCAAAGCCGCCGCGCAGGTGGGCCTCTCTGCACCAGGCGCACCTCAAGTGCTCCCTGCATGCCCCCGCCCGCCCACCTGCGCCCACTAGAAGGCACACTCACTGACGAGCTGCTTGACGCCGGGGCGCAGCGGCATGGCGCCCGTCTCCACCAGCTCCATGAAGAGGTCCGTCTTGAGCAGGTGCAGCTCCTGAACCAGCTTCTTGCGCTCCTGGGGGTCCTGCTTTGCACGTGTGGCCAATGAGGGTGCACGCGGTAGGGCGCCTGCTCCGTCGCGATGCTCCTGCGATGCCCCACCCTGTTGTGGGGCGCACCAGGGTGCTGAGGAAGGGCTCCTCCCTGAACCTGTCCAGGAAGTACTTGGTCATGCGCTCCTTGCCTCCGCCAATCTCCAGCAGCTCGCCGTACAGCTCGACGTCCCACACGTGGTGCCCGAGCCCTGCGCGGCACACGCGCATTCGTGCACGCGGCCAGCGACGTGCATCAGCACAGCAGCGCTGTGCTGTCCCTGCCTTTGGCGTGCGCTGCCCAGCAAGAGGTGGCTGCCGCGTGCAGCCTCGCCACGTAGGCGCTCGCTCGCTTACCCTTGGCCTGGAACGCCTTGTTGAAGCTGACGCGGTGCCCGTCCCGCTCGGTGTCGACCAGCACGCCTGCGCAATGGCGTGCACGCCACGCGAGGCCATGGAGAGGGTGAGGCAGTGCCTCATCGAGTTCGCCTCCCCTCGATGAGCTGTGCACCCGCTGACCACAATCGCAAGACGCGGATGCTCTCACCATCACAATCAAAAAGAAGCGCATCCGGCAGCCTCGCTCCCGCGCGCGCTTGGCAGAGTCGGGCCGCAGGCCTCGCCGCACGCGGGCGCAGGGGAGAAGCAGCGAGAGATTGGCCTGCGCTACACCGTGAGAGCATCATCTTGCTGCAGCTAATAGGCTGCCCCTCCCTCTGCACACGCGCCCTGCACCACGCCCAAGCCCAAGGCATGGGCGTGCAGGTGCGCCGCGATCGCGCATGTTTAGCCAAGAGCACGCTGGCAGGCCTAGGAGCTCCGCAGTTCAATCGTCTGAGGGCACGCTCTGAAGGCCGTGCCACTTCAAGAGCAGGCGTGCAGATCGCCCCCCGGGCAGCGCCAGCAACAGCAGCCACCATGCCTGCCGGCCTCGGAGAGCCGCTGCCTCAGGCCAGCAAGGGCTGCGTCTACCTCGACTACAACGCCACGACGCCCATCTTCCCAGAGGTCGCCGCCACGATGCAGCCGTACCTGACCGAGCACTTCGGCAACGCCAGCTCGGTGCACACCTACGGCCGCGCGGTGCGTGCATGCACGCTGTGCACTTGCAACCTGCAGCGGGCGCTCGCCGCTGACGCAGCTGGTGCGCACGCCCCGCAGGGCAAGGCGGGCGTGGACAGGGCTCGCCAGCAGGTGGCCAGCCTCATCCGCGCGCACCCCGACGAGATCGTCTTCACCTCGTGCGGCACCGAGTCGGACAACCTGGCCATCTACTCTAGCGTCATGGCGGCGCGCGCCGCCTGGCGCAGGCTGGAGCGCGCAGGCGAGAACGGCGTGGGCGGCGGCGCGCCGCACGTGCCGCACGTCGTGTGCTCGGCGGTGGAGCACCCCGCCGTGCTCAAGCACCTGCAGCACCTGCAGGACCAGGTGCGGTGGCTGCTGAGCGGGGCGGAGCGTGTGGGGCCGGTGTGCAGCCTGACGGCTGCTTTGCTGAGCAGCCACGTCGCCGGCAGCAGCTGCGGGCCGGGTAGGACGTTGCCCTGGGCTCTTCTCTTCAGGGATGGCTCCCTCGCCCCCTTGACTGTTCGGTCACTTGGCGCCGACGGCCCGTTCCTCGCCCGCAGGAGCTCATCACCTACACGCTTGTGCCCTGCGACAAGACGGGCCGCGTGGCCGTCGGCGACGTGGTTGTGAGGCAGCCCCACTCTCGCCGCTCTCGCCCCACGCACACCAGTAGCCACCCACGGCAGCAATGTGCCCGTGCCGCCCCACCCACCCACCTTGTCCACATGCTACCCGCCCCTCTGCTTGCTGCCCCGCCCCTGTCCTTCCCCGCCCCTGTGCAGGCGGCGCTCACGCGCGACACGGTGCTCGTGTCGGTGATGCACAGCAACAACGAGGTCGGCACGCTGCAGCCCGTGCGCGAGGTGGCGGCGGCGGTGCGCGCGTCGGCCGTGGCGCAGGCGCGCGGCGCCGGGCAGCCGCCGGTGCTGGTGCACTCGGACGCGGCGCAGAGCGTGGGCAAGCTGCCCGTGCACGTGGACGACCTGGGCGTGGACCTGCTCTCCGTGGTGGGCCACAAGTTTGGCGCGCCAAAGGGCGTGGCGGCGCTGTACGTGCGGCGCGGCGCGCCGCTGAGCAGCTACCTCATTGGCGGGGGGCAGGAGGGCGGGCGGCGCGCCGGCACGGAAAACATCCTGCACATGGTGAGTCCGCGAGGGTCAGGTGGGGCGAGGAGGTAGAGGAGGTGTGGCGCCAGGGCCGCCTGTGAGAGAGGGCTCTGCGCCGGGTGTTTGCGTGCGTGCGCGTGCGGTCAGGTGGGGCTGGGTGAGGCGGCGGCGCTGGCCGAGCGGGAGCTGGACGCCACCACGGCGCACATGAAGGCCACGCGCGACCGCCTGCAGGCGGCGCTGGTCGCCGGCATCCCCAAGGTGCGCGCCGCGCCGCGCCGGTGCTCAGCATGCAGCTGTCGCCATTTGCGCTTGCCTGCTGTAGCACGCGCGGCAGCCGGCCTCAACCTGTTGCCATTCGCGGTGCGGTCGCGCGAGATGCTGCAGCGCCCCTGGCTTTGCTGCCGGTGCGCGCAGGACCGGCTGCGCGTCAACGGCCCGTCGGACGACGCGCTGCGCCTGCCCAACACGCTGTCCGTGTCCATCCTTGGCCTCAATGCGCCGCAGCTGCTCAGCCAGTGGCGCGACCAGCTGGCGGCCTCGGCGGGCTCGGCCTGCCTCAGCAGCGGCACGCACGTGTCCACCGTGCTGGCCGCCATGGGCGTGGACGCGGCGTGGGGCGCCGGCACCTTTAGGTTTTCCACGGGCAGGCACACCACGCTCGACGAGGTGGACGCCGCCGCCGCGCTTGTCGTGGCCGAGGCCAACAAGCCGCTCGCCTGACGTGTGACCGTGACTGAGGAGCACCCGGGCCGAGTGAAACCCAACTTTAACCTGAAAGTGTGTTGCACCTCTTGAATGCAAGCTCAATGCGAGGGCGGTGCGCATGGCCCCGTTCCCGCTACGCACAGTGCAGCGCATAGCACAGGCCCCAAACGGCAAGCAGGAATGGCAGCAGAGCGGTCATCGAGCGATGAGCAGCGCGTGTGGGCCGAGGTTTCCGCTTCGCCGCTGCTCATCACCCAGCTGGTGGACCGGGTCGGCGACCCGGGGGCGGGCGCCATCGCCACCTTCAGCGGCGTGACGCGCAACAACTTCCAGGGCAAGGAGGTTATCAAGCTGGACTATGAAGCATATGTGCCGATGGCCACCAAGAAGCTCCGGGTGGGCCAGGACGGGGCGGCGGGAGGCACGTGCTCCCCCGGGCGCCTGTGCCGGCGGCTCAATGTGAGGAGGCTCAACACGGCGTAGAAAACGTGGGCATGGTTCATGTGGCGACGCGCGGCGAGCGCAGGAGGTCGCTGAGGAGGCCGCAAGGCGGTGGGCGCTCATCCGGATCGCTGTGGCGCACCGCGTGGGCGAGGTGCTGGTGGGGGAGCCGTCCGTCATCATCGCCGCGTCGTCAGCACATCGCAAGGAGGCGCTGGAGGTGAGTGATACTTGGTGCGCATGCGAGCAAGCAGCTTGAGCATGTCGGGCGACGCGTCCTGCACACGCCTGTCTGCCTGCCTGCTCGCTTCTCCACAGGCGGTGCACTGGGCCATCGACGAGCTCAAGGCTGTGGTGCCCATTTGGAAGAAGGAGTTCTTCGCTGACGGGTCCCAGGTGCGCGCTGGGCTGCTGTGTGCCTGCTGCGGCTCCGCACCGCCAGCGTGCGACGACTCGCTCACGTGCTCTCTCGCAATGACTGCTCGCAGTGGAAGGAGAACGCCGAGAGCCGGGCGCGCCTCCTCGAGGAGAGCCAGCAGCAGAAGCAGCAAGAGCAGCAGCCGGGCGCCCCGCCTGGCACGTGAACCGCTCAACGGCTCTCTTACAGAAGGGATCCCTGGTGCACATCTACGTCCGAACGCCAAACACGCGTACACAAAACTGCAACCCGCGGATTGCCTCACGCCGGCCTGCGCTTGGCGGCCGGCCCTGCTTTCCCGGAGGCGCCCGCCGCCCGCTTGGTGCCCACTGCTGTCCGAGGGGCCTTCGCGCCCTCCGCTGCCTGCTGCGCTGACGCCGCCGCCTTCTTGGCCACTGGCTGTACTGCCGCCGCTGCCACTGCTGCCGCCACCGCCTTGGGCGCTGCTGCTTGCTTGGCCGGCGCGGCCGGCGCGGGCGCTGCTGCCTGTTTCTGCTGCTGCGCCGCTGGCTGCTGCTGCTGCTGTTTCTGCTTTTTGGTGGCTGTGAGGGCGGGAGGGGCGGCGTCGATGTGGATGCGCTGCGGGGCGTCCGGCAGCGTCTGGTACACGGGCAGCGCCACCGACTCTGCAGTCTTGAGGAACACGCCCTGCGCCAGCACCCGCAAAGTGCACGCGTGTCAAATCGCTGCGATCGCACGCCCTCAAGATCCTGATGCGCAGCGGCGGCAGAGGCAGAGGCGGCGGACCTGCACGTTGCTCCACTTCTTGGGCAGGTGCTCGACCGCCTGCACCAGCGCCGCGTACACGTTCTGCACGATGGCGCCGGCGTCGAACGAGCTTCGCGCCACGCGCAGGTTGACGCACGTGCCGCTCGTCTTGTACAGGTAGGTGGCGCCGCACGCCTTGGACACCTGGCACCCAACAAGCGGACAAGGGAGGCAGGCGCACGTGTGCTGGCATGGCCACCCGACTGCAGCAGCAGGCTGCGTCGCAATTGTGTGGACGGTGTCGCTGGTGGTCACCTGCGCGGGGAAGTCCTTGGCGGTGAGGTCCACTGGGATGGGCTGCTTCTTCTTCTTGAAGAAGGACTTGCCAATGAGCTTGGGCAGCATGGGCAGCACGCGCTCGTCCGCCAGGAAGAGGTCGTACAGCTTGCACAGCTCGCGCTTGGCCTCGTGCGACTCATACCTGTGTGCGCCCACCAGGCACGCCCACGACACGCCCGCGCGGTGAGGCTGCCTGCCCCCCAACGGACCACGGGTGCACGCGCAGCTCGCGGCGGTGCCTCCAGACCCAAGGCGGCAGTGAGGAGCTGCTCACTTGGTCTTGAGCTTGGAGATGCCGACGACCTTGGTGATGCCGCCCTTGCGCTCAAAGCGCTCGAGGCGCCGCTTGGCCTCCTTGTGCCCCTCGCCCTGGTGGTCCTTGACGAAGAGGCAAATCTCGGCGCCGTCGGGCGAGAAGATGGGGTGCGGGAGCGGCAGCCGCACGGGCTTGTCCTTGCGGGACTGCAGGGGCATGGTCTTGAGCGAGAGCTGCAGGTAGAGCATCTGCGCGCGTGCGCGGAGAGGGTGCCCGACCACACCCGCAAGCCCGCCTCGTGCGCCGGTCGCCGCAGCAACGCTGAGCACGCACAGGGCTGGGCCTCTGACACGCAATCCTGAGGTGGCCTGCTGCTGCTTCCGTCTCCCCTGGGGCGCCGGCGTCAGGTGACGGCGCCTGGGCTCGTCGAGCAGCAGCTGCCGCGCACGCGCCGCACCTCGTCTTCGTCCTCGAGGAGCGAGGTGCTGGCCTCGTGCTGCTTGCCCACGTACTTGAGCAGCGACTGCACCGCCCGCTCGACCTGCCCAGCGTTCCACCCGGGCAGCCGCACGTCGGCCGGCCCGGCGCCCGCTGCTTTGGCTCCTGACGGCATCTTGGTGATCGCACTCGCGGTGGCACGCTCGTGTGCTCGTGAGTTGGTCGTGAGGGCGCATGGTGAGGGCTTGCCATTTGAAAAAGTGCACGCCGCGTTGAGTGGTGTCGCGGGGCCTTGGTAGCGCAGGACAGCGCGTGACTGAGCGTGTGTGGCGAGCGTGACCTCAGGCGCGCGGGCTCGAAGCACCCCGTGTGGGCTCACCTGCTTGGGCGAGATGCAGACGAGGACGACGGGCGCTGCGCACAGGCAGAGGGGCCAGGCCCGGCCCCAGGGCTCTGGCGCGGCTCGGCAGCACCGCCAGTGCTGGCTCAGAGGTGCGCGCCGAGCTCCGGCGGGTTCGCCGTGGCGGCTCGATGTGGTGTGCGGCCACGAAGCGAGATGAGCAGGTGGCAGCGGATCCACGAGCACTGCTCGCGCGGGCGGCGCGGCGAGCTCGTGCTGCTGCTCGGGATTGCCGCATCGCCGTGAGCGCAGTGCGATGCCAGGCCGTGGCCGCTCCGCCCACTCCTGCGGCACCATCCACACCCGCCCCTGTCGCGCGCAAGACGGCCAAGGACGTGTCCGCGGTGGCGCTCAAGGACGCGCCGCTGCGCTCGCTGTTCCCTGAAGAGCCAGCGCCGCCCGCTCCAGTGAGGGCCTCGCGTGCGGACCTCGAATGACAGCCACATCACCAGCACGATTTCCACGAAGCAGAGTGCCGTGGAGCCAGGCGTGGACCAGGGCTCCCTGCGTGGCGTGCATTTCGTGCAGGGTGCGCCCAAGCTCAAGGTGGCCATCGTGGGCGGCGGCCTGGCGGCGCTCTCGACGGCCGTGGAGCTGCTGGAGCAGGGGTGAGCAGCACGCGCAGCTCGCCTTCAGCAGCAGGGAGTCAGGGGGAGAGCTCTGTTGGGTCAGGACCACAACCTGGCGCCCGGCACAATGGGGACGCACGCAGGCACGAGGTGGACATCTACGAGGCGCGGCCCTTCATCGGCGGCAAGGTGGCCTCGTACGTGGACAAGAACGGCAACCACATCGAGGTGCGCGCGTGGCGGGGCCGTCCAGCAACAGCGCAGCAGCAGCAGCAGCAGGGGCTCACGCGGATCCACGCCACCGCGTGCGCCGGTAACCTCGGCGACCGTCCTCTGCACACTCACGACCACGCGGCGCAGATGGGCCTGCACGTCTTCTTTGGCTGCTACCACAACCTGTTCCGGCTCATGGCCAAGTGCGGCGTGCTGGAGAACCTGCTGCTCAAGGAGCACACGCACACCTTTTGCAACAACGACGGCGACGTGCGCGAGCTGGACTTCCGCTTCTTCCTCGGCGACACCAAGGTCGGCGCGCCCTTCCACGGTGCGCGGCAGTTGCACGGCGGTTCTTGGCGTGGGTGGGGGAAGGGGCAGCGCTGGTGGCTTTCCCGCCGGCAGCCCAGGTCCAGGCGCATGCTGGGCCCTGGGTGCGGACGTTGGGCGCAGCGTGGGCCGATGTGAGCCGGAGGCGGCGCGCCAGCTCCCCTCCACGGTGGAGGCGCCATGGGCGTGCGCGTGCGGGTGCGCAGGGCTCAAGGCCTTCTTCACCACGCCTCAGCTGACGGCTCAGGACAAGCTGCAGAACGCGCTGGCGCTGGGCACCAGCCCCATTGTGCGCGCGCTGGTGGACCCCGAGGGAGGCATGCGCGACGTGCGCGCGCTGGACGACATTTCGTTCCAGGACTGGTTCGTGTCGCACGGCGGCAGCATGCAGTCCATCAAGCGCATGTGGGACCCCATCGGTGAGCAGCTGGATCGCTGCGGGGACGTGGCGTAGCAGCCAGGGAGCGGGCAGGCTCTTGCGGCGCACGACGGAGGGCACGGAGCAGCAGGGTTGCATGGCCGGGATGATGACGCCGCACCAAGGAACGCAGTCGTGACCTGCGTGTGCACGTGGTCGTCGCCGCCCTCTTGTCCCACCCGTGCGTGCGCGTGTGCAGCGTACGCGCTGGGCTTCCTGGACTGCAAGGACATCAGCGCGCGCTGCATGCTCACCATCTTCCAGTTCTTCGCCACCAAGACGGACGCCAGCGTGCTGCGCATGCTCAACGGCTCGCCCGCCGAGCGCCTGCTCAAGCCCATCACCGACTACGTCGAGGCCAAGGGCGGGCGCATCCACCTCCGCCAGGGCTGCAAGTGAGCCAGCACGCTTACGTCCGCCTGTCCTCCAGCCACACAGCAGCCTGACCGCTCGTCGCCACGCCTCGCTGCCTTGCGAGCACAGCAGTCGTCGCTCCAGCGTGGTCCGGCTGGCCACGCGATCACGCGTGAATGTGCGCGCCCGCGTGCTGTCTGCGTGCTGTGCGGCAGGGAGGTGCTGTACGAGGCCGGCCCCGACGGCAAGCCGCGCGTGACGGGCCTGCGCGTGGGCAGCCAGGCGCACGAGTTCGTGGTCAAGGCCGACGCCTACGTGGCGGCGCTCGACGTGCCGGGCGCCAAGAAGCTCATCCCCCAGGTGCGCGGCCGCCCGCACGCGCTGCCGCGGCGCACCTGCCCTGCCCTCTCTCGGCGTGCTGCGTGTCCCGCAGCAGCTGGGGAGCTCCTGCAGTGGTTTCGGTTCGGGGCGCTTTTTGCGGCGGGGCGCTCATGCGGGGCTGGTGTGTGTGTGGGGGGGGGGCCTACGCGTGCAGGCGTGGCGGCAGTACCCCCTGTTTGACAACATCTACAAGCTGGTGGGCGTGCCCGTCATCACGGTGCAGCTGCGCTACGACGGGTGGGTCACCGAGCTGCAGGACCAGGACAAGGTGAGATCTCCGCCCCCCTGGCGCGCTTTGGCGGGGATGGGCGACGTTTGCTGCACTCCGCGGGGGTCCAGGCGGCTGGCCCGTTGTCAGCTGTCATTGCACGCCGCGGCGACGCACGACGAGGGTCGACTGGTTGGGCCGCAGCAAGCACCTGTGAGCGCCGCTGGGGGCGTTGGTGGCCGCTGCCTGTGTACACCTGAGCATGGAGTGCGGGCGGCGCTGCGGACGCCTTGTTGTGCGCAGGCGCGCAACCTGAAGAAGGCGGCGGGCCTGGACAACCTGCTTTACAGCGCCGACGTGTTCTTCAGCTGCTTCGCCGACCTGGCGCTGGTGTCGCCCGAGGAGTACTTCCGCGAGGGCCAGGGGTCGCTCATGCAGTGCGTCATCACGCCCGCCGCGCCGTACATGCCCTGGACCAACGAGCGCATCGCCGAGGAGACGGACCGCCAGGTGCGGCGCTGCTTGCTGCTGGCGCCGCCGCGCTGCGCGCCCTCTGGCCTGCCCGGACTGATGCGGGAGGATGTCGCTGTTGAGATGGGGAGGGACGGCTGGGGAGGCTTCGCAACTGCGATGGGTCCCCAGGGCCGGCGGCAGGCCGAGCACGTTTTCGCGCCTCCAGCGCGTTGCGCGGCGTGCATTTGACGGGTCGTGTCGTGCGCAGGTGCGCCAGCTCTTCCCCAGCGCGCGCGGGCTCAAGTGCACGTGGCACAGCATCGTCAAGATTGCGCAGTCGCTGTACCTCGAGGCGCCGGGCATGGACGTGTACCGGCCCGACCAGGTGACGCCCGTGCCCAACTTTTTCCTGGCGGGCTCCTACACCAAGCAGGACTACATTGACTCGATGGAGGGCGCCACGCTCTCAGGTGCGGGCGCTGGCCTGGCCGCGCGCAGCGCTCACGGCACGTGGTGATGCGCTGCGCGACGTGGCCGCGCCTGGAGTGGAGAGAGGGAGGCGACGCCTTGGGGGGGTGCCCAAGCCTGACATGGTGCTGCGTCGCTTTGCGTGGTGCGTGCATGGCCCGTGCACAGGGCGGCAGTGCGCGTACGAGATGATCAAGGCGGTGCCTCAGATCAAGGCGGTCAGCGCGCAGGTTGCGGCGGCGCGCCCGTGAACAAGGGGCGCGCACGTCCTGCTCAGAAGACTGGCTGGCACTTGCGGGCGCCGGGGCGCCGACACTGGAGGGAGGGAGGGACGCGCGGGACCGGCGGGACGGACGGCGGCGTGACGCTGCATCATGAGGGAGCGAGAGCTGAGCGTTGACGACTGGTGACACACGCACACTTTGCACATGCCCGCCCCGCACGCACGGACCTGCAACGCCAACGTGCGCGGAGTGGAGCACGCCGCATGGTGGCGCCCTCGTTCATCAGGACGCCGCCACACCACACACGCGCACTACCCAGGACCAGCAGCATCAAGCTTCCACAGCACTCACCTCCCCCAACCCACCCCCCAGCACCAACCAGCAGCACCTGCAGCGGAGCAGAGGACAGCCAGCCGAGGCGGGGGCTTCCCCTGCGGGGCCCCCAGCTGGCTGAGCGATGTTGTGCAACAGCGAAATAGACAACTTCTACCTGACGCAGGAGGAGCTGGACGACAGCCCTTCGCGCAGGGATGGCATCACGGCGGACGTGGAGGCGGCGCTCCGCGTGTTCGGGGCGCAGCTCGTGCAGGAGGCCACCATCCTGCTCGACCTGCCGCAGGCCGTCGCGGCGACGGGGCAGGTGCTGCTGCAGCGCTTCTACTGCAAGCGCAGCTTCAAGCAATACAACGTCAAGGTGCGCGCGTCGCGCGATCTCGCACCACTCCCTCGCGCGGCCTGGGCGCCCTGGCACGCGCAGCTGCGGCTCGCATGCGTGCTCGGGCGTGCCGGCAACAGGGCAGGCTGGGCTGCATCAAGCGACGTGGGCAGCGTGGGCGTTCTGTGCCGCCACACACACTGCGCGCGCAGAAAATGGCCGCCGCCACCACCTACCTGGCCATCAAGCTGGAGGAGTGCACCAAGACGCGCATCCGCGACGTGATCATGGTGTTCGACCGCATCTACAAGCGCAAGGAGGGCTCCAGCCGCCTGGACGTGCTCGAGCCGGGCTCCAACGTGCGTCGTGCGGCTAGCAGAGCCCGCCGGCGGGTCAGCTTAGCCCTGTCTCGCCCTTGCAATGGCAGCAGACCGCACGGCGCCGTGTGCCCCAGCGCACGACGCTACGGCGGAGCGCGTGAAGGCAAAGGGAACTCGCACAGGGCACCTGGGTGCGAGGCGGAGGAGCAGGCTGTGAGGTCAAGATGGGCGCGTGTGGTGGCGTGCCTGCAGACGTACCACAACGCCAAGGACGCCATCATCAAGTACGAGCGCGACCTGCTGCGCGCCTTTGGCTTCATCGTGCACTGCGACCACCCGCACAAGCTGCTCATCAACTTTGCCGTGCTGCTCAAGGGCGGCGAGGAGCAGGACAAGGAGCGGGACGAGGAGCTGCTGCAGACGGCGTGGAACATCGCCAACGACAGGTGCGCCACGCCACGGCTGGCGCCCACAGGGAGCCCGCTAGGAGCCACCAGGGCGGTGTGACAGGTGGCGCCGCCTGCTCGGACGCCCGAGTCCGCCGGGGCCAACTCGTTTGCATCGGCGAGCGGTTCGCTTCGGGGGGTGGGGTCTTCGGCAGTGCTCAAGGAGGGCCGACCTCGTGGCCTGGTGTGTGTGGCCCCCGCGTGCGCACGCGTGCGCAGCCTCCGCACGACGCTGTGCGTCCGCTTCAAGAGCCACGTGGTGGCGTGCGGTGTGCTGTTCTATGCCGCCCGCAAGCTGCAGGTGCGCCCCCCCGGCTGTGGAGCGCATGCGGGGGCCAGCAACCGCACCTGTGTGTAGCCTGCATGCGCCGCCCAGCGAGGGGGATCCTGCCCTTGCGGCCGCTCACTGGTCGGTTGCGTGGTGCCTGGCGCTCGCACACGGCGCCGCGTGCAGGTACCCCTGCCAGAGACGGACAAGGGCGGGTGGTGGCAGGCGCTGGGCGTGGGCAACGAGGAGCTGGTGCAGGTGGGTCTTTGGCGGGGCCCCATGGGGCGGCCGCCGTGGGCGGTTGCTGCGCTGGAGACGCATCCGCATACACACTGGCGTGCCGCTGCTCGAGCGAGCCGTGGGAGAGACCGCGGGGCAGGCTTTTGCAAGCAACGAAGGTCCTCTGCTGTTGTTGGTGCCGGTGCACTCAGCACGCGGCGACTGGGGCGTTTGCGCACGCACGCGGCGCTGACGCCACACCGCGCCCTGCTGGTGCTGCTGCTCGCCGCGCGGTGTGTCCTTCACCCAGGTGGTGCTGGCGCTGCACTGGCTGTACCAGCAGCCCCGCGCCGAGTACATCAACGTGCAGCAGCTGCTGCAGGGCGCGGGCGGCGCCACGGCCGGCGGCGCTGCGGGCGGCGCGCTGGGCTTTGGCGCCGGGCCGCGCGCCGGCGGCCGCGGCGGCGGCCTCAACACCCCCGAGGTGGGCGCATGTGTGAGGCACCCGCTGAGTCAGCACGCGCTCGTTCCGCCTCGCCCGCCCCCTCCTGTCGCGTCTTGTGGCGAGGCGGTGGTGAGCGGAGGGCGTCGTCTTCCTTGACCGCTCGCGCCACCATCGGTGTTCCCCCGTGCACGCAGGTGACGACGGTCCTGACTGGCAACACGGGGCTGGGCGGGCGCGGCGTGTCGGCCAGCCCCCTTGCGGCGGGCGCGGTCAGCCAGCAGCCGGCGGGGGGCGCCGCCGCGCAGCAGCCCCGCGACCAGCAGCAGGTGACGGGGCCGCGCGGCAGCGAGGTGGCGGCGCGGGGAGGCGGCGGCGGCGGCGGGGGCCCGGCGCTGCCAGGCGTTGCCGAGGGCAACGAAGTGTTGTCCACCGCGCACCAGGTGGGGCTGAAGCGCTGTCGGGGCGTCTGGTTGCGTTGCTTTGCCTTGGGACGCTGCGCGCGTGTGTGCGTGCGACGGCGGAAGCAGGGCGCCGCGTTCGACGGTGCGCGTTCGCAGGAGGGCGAGGGCGGCGCGGCGACGCGCGACTCAGAGGCGGTGAGCCGCCCGCCGCCGCCCGGCGCCGCCGCGCCGGGGCCGCCCGCCCCGCCGCACGCGCGGCGGAGGGCGGCGTCCCGCAGCCCCTCGCGGCCCGCCGGTGACGGCGGGCGGAGGGAGGAGGGCGGCGCGTCGGCGCGAGAGGAGGCGCGGCGGCGCGAGGGCACGGCGCCGCAGCCGCGGCCCAGCCACTCGCCGCGGTCCCGCAGCCGCACGCGGAGCCGGTCGCGGAGCCGCAGCCGGGACCGGCGGGGCGGCGGCGGCGGCGGCGGCGGGGCGGGGACAGGGGGCGGCCGGCGGGGCGGTGATGGGAGGGACGCGCCGCGGGACCGCCGGGGGGACGACCGGTACGGCCGGGACGAGCGGTACGGGCGGGACCGGCCGCGGGACGACCGGGGCGGGCAGTACGACCGTGACCGGGACAGGCCAAGGTGCGCCTCGCTTTTGTGGGCTGCTGCTACGGTCGCCTGTGCCGGGGCCGCGGGCGCCGACGGCGTGTGCGCTGCGTGCTTTGCGTGCGAGCGCAGGGAGCGGGACGGCGGCGGCCGCGACAGGGACCGCTACTCGCAGCCTCCGTCGTCAGCGCGCGGCGGCGGCGGCGGCGGCGGCGGCGGGGCGGGCGGCTACGCGCGGGACCGCGACCGTGACCGCGAGCGGGACAGGGAGAGGGAGAGGGAGAGGGAGCGCGACCGGGAGAGGGAGCGGGAGCGGACGGCGGAGGGCCGCGACTCGGCGCCCCCGGGGCGGCGTGGCGGCTCAAGCGCAGCCGATGCAGGTGCGTAGTAGGGGGGAGGGAGGGTGCTTGCCCAGCGACTGGTCATATTTGCATCTGCGACGTTGGGCACGCGAGCCACGCCCCGTGATGCTTTCAATATATACGCTATTCCTATCCCTGGCCGGCCGCAACAACAACATATGGCCGGCCGCGGGTGAGGACAGAACTTGCTGCTGAGGGCCCTCGCACGTCACGCCCGTGCACTCACCAATGCAATGCACAACGCCTAGGGGCAGCACACGAGCCTCGTTGGCCATCTTCAACACAGTCTGCGCACCACGGCGTCCCGATTTAGCGCGGACGACGCCACCAACCCGACTGGGCGCCCGTTGCCGCCCTGCGCCGCCCTGCAGGCGCCGACCCGCCTGGAGGGAGCGGGCGGAGAGACGGCGCCGCCGCCGGCAACGGCGTCCACCCGCGCACGGGGACGGCGCCCGTGCAGAGCCCCCCTGTGGGTGGGGACGGCGGCGGCAAGAAGGACGGCGGGGGCGGAGGCGCCCGCCGGGGCCCCGATGGCGGGGAGGAGCACGGCGGGCCAGACGTCGAGATGGCGGATGTGGGCCGTCAAGGCACCCGGCGAGGTGCATCGCTGGGTGCGGAGGAGGGTGGCGGCGAGCGCGGCGCGGCGCGGCGGCGGCGGGGCGAGGGCGGCGAGGCGGAGGAGGTGGGGGCGGGCGCCGACGATGAGGATCGCTTCCCGCAGCGCAGCGGCGGGTCGGCTTCGCAGGAAGCCGAGGGCGCGTGAGACGAGAGCGCGGTGCGTGACGGAAAGCTCCTCTGTTTTGGTTGCGTGCGGACTTACTGCAAGCCGGCTCTGAGAAGGTTGCAGACGCGGCACTGTGAGCTGTGGCACAATTGTGATGAAGAATACAGCAAGAATGGATGAAGCGCGAACCAAGCGCCGTCTCATCGCCCCGAGTACATGGTGCGGTACTGCCTCTGCCTCTGGCACGTGTGGACGACCTGCGTCGCGTAGAC
>VFQP010002292.1_pt1 | contig 21907 bp, 17 predicted proteins | sample 3512351 | NCBI WGS metagenome assembly VFQP01 (sample SAMN10412372, study PRJNA504923) | tailings metagenome | isolation source: Relicate 1 Philex TSF1 revegetated site | place: Philippines: Tuba, Benguet | collected 2017-08-29
TTCGCCAGGGCGCGCCATTTCTCGTCGAGCGGGCAACGCTCTATGATCCGGAGCCCCCCGATCATCCCGACCCGCCAGCATTTGCCCGAGCCAATCCCGCACCGCCGCCACGCCGCCTGCTTCCTGCAGCCTTGACGCTGCTTGGGGTCGTGGTGGTCGTCGGGCTGGCCGCGTCCATACTGTTCGTGCGCAATGCCGATGTCGTCCGCCGAGAGGAGGGGGCGGGCCGCATCGAACTCTTCTCCGATCGTGCACGGCCACCGGAAGGCCCGGGGCGGAGCCCAGGCCCGCAACCCAACGCTACGACCATCGCCTATGATCTTACGCGCCGCCCGGATGATGCGATCGTCGGTGCCTGGCGCTCTTCCGCCGGCAAGGACGGCCAATCTGCGGATACCAAGGGGGCATCGGCTGCTCCGAGGCGCCGGCCGATGCCGCACCGCACGAGCCCGCCGTCCGCCGATATGGCGCCCGAGGCGGTCACGCGGCCCGTCGCCGCAGCGCCATCTCGCTACGATGCGCCGGAGCCGAAGCGCCGGATTGCCGACGGCGAGCACCCTCAGCGTGTGCAGAGACAGCCCCCCGAGAAGGCTGAAGCGCCCCCGGCTGGCGGCCCTGGGCCGTTGTCAGAGAGTGCGCCTGTGGACGCTCCTGAACGGCCGGGCGCAAACGTCGTTGCACGCGTCGGGCGCGCGAGCGAACCGTTCGAGGCCGAGGGGCCGCCAGTTGAAATTCCACTCGATAAACTCGCACTGCCACTTCGCCGCCCCGATCCCGCCATGCTGGATGAGACGCGAGAAGGGCGGCGCATGTCGACGCGTGCACGCCGCGCACGTCTTCTGCAGCTACACCGTCAGCAGCGGCGTGCCGCGAAGAGCGACCCTGGCGAGGTCGCGCGCGCCAGAGAGGCCACGTTCGGCGACTGGTTCGTCGGCACACAACGGCATCGTCCCTGATGGGTACCCGCACCATGTATGGGTGCGCCGTTCCGTCACACTTCGGGCCGCAGTTCCCGTGCGATTTGGCGCGCTTTCGTTGACAACCCTTTGCGCCGTCCTTATCTCTCCCACGTGCCGGCTGGATGCGTGCCCGGTTGGGTTGGCAGGGCCTATTAGGCGGCTCGCTCGTCGGCCTCTTCCTCTTCGAAGCACAACCTGATCGCAGCGGCGGCCCGACGGAAGTCGGTGCGTCGAGACGTACATCGACCTCGCAAGCTTACGGGTCCCGCGGGCCCGACCTTGGCGACTGGATTTGAGGAACGGTTCATGCTGTCGCTCGCTTCGATTGCCTCCAAGATCTTCGGCTCGTCGAACGATCGGATGCTGAAGTCATTTCGGCCCAAGGTCGATGAGATCAATGCGCTGGAGGCCGAGGTCGCGAAGCTTTCGGATGCAGACCTCAGGGCCCGCACCGAAATGTTCCGCAAGCAACTCGCCGAGGGGACGTCACTCGACGATCTGCTCGTTCCCGCTTTCGCCACCGTTCGTGAGGGCGCCAAGCGCGCATTGGGTCAACGCCATTTCGATGTGCAGCTTCTCGGCGGCATGGTGCTGCATTCGGGCAACATTTCGGAAATGAAGACCGGCGAAGGCAAGACGCTGGTCGCCACGCTGCCCGTCTACCTGAATGCGCTCGCAGGCCGCGGCGTGCATGTCGTTACCGTCAATGATTATCTCGCCAAACGCGACTCCGAGTGGATGGGTCAGGTCTACCGGTTCCTCGGACTGACAGTCGGCTGCATCGTCCACGAGCTCGACGACGAACAGCGCCGCGCCAACTATGCCTGCGACGTCACCTACGGCACGAACAACGAGTTCGGCTTCGATTACCTGCGCGACAACATGAAGATGCGCGTGAGCGATATGGTGCAGTTCGGCGGCCGGCCGGACGAGCTTGCGGGTCACACCTTTGCGATTGTCGACGAGGTGGACTCGATCCTGATCGATGAAGCGCGCACGCCGTTGATCATTTCGGGGCCGGTCGAGGACCGTTCCGAGCTCTACAATGCCATCGACGCCCTGATGCTCAAGATCGAGAAGACGGACTACGACCTCGACGAGAAGCAGAAGCAGGTTGCCTTCACCGAGGTGGGCCAGGAGACGATCGAGAACCTGCTGCGGGAGGCCGATCTGCTCAAGGGCGAGGGCCTCTACGACATCGAGAACGTCACGGTCGTTCATCACATCAATCAGGCCCTCAAGGCCCACAAGATGTTCCATCGCGACCGCGACTACATCGTGAAGGACAACGAGGTCGTCATCATCGACGAGTTCACCGGCCGTATGATGCCGGGCCGGCGCTATTCCGAGGGGCTCCACCAGGCCCTCGAGGCGAAGGAGCACGTCCAGATCCAGCCTGAGAACCAGACGCTCGCCTCGATCACCTTCCAGAACTACTTCCGTCTTTACGACAAGCTGGCCGGCATGACGGGCACGGCCTCGACGGAAGCCGACGAGTTCCTCGACATCTACAAGCTCGATGTGATCGAGATTCCGACCAACGTTCCCGTTGCTCGCGCAGACCTCGACGACGAGGTCTACCGCACGGGCAAGGAGAAGTACGACGCGATCATCCGCGAGATCGAGAGTGCGCAGAAGCGCAAGCAGCCCGTGCTCGTCGGCACGGTCTCGATCGAGAAGAGCGAAATGATCTCCGAGCTCCTGAAGAAGCGCGGTGTGCCGCATCAGGTGCTGAATGCGCGCCACCACGAGCAGGAAGCCGTCATTATCGCCCAGGCGGGCGTGCCCGGCGCCGTGACGATCGCAACCAACATGGCGGGCCGCGGCACGGACATCCAGCTGGGCGGCAACCTGCAGATGCGCGTTCTCCAGGAATGCGCCGACCTTCCCGAGGGACAGGAGCGGGAGCGGCGTATCCGCAAGATCACCGACGAAATCGAGGTGAACCGTCGTATCGTGCTCGAGGCGAGCGATACGGTCGAGATCGAGCCTGCCAAGGGCAGCCGCCCGGCTAAAACCGTGACGTATCCCGGTGGTCTCTACGTGATGGGCACGGAGCGCCACGAGAGCCGGCGCATCGACAACCAGCTCCGCGGCCGTTCGGGCCGCCAGGGCGATCCCGGGCGCACGAAGTTCTACCTCTCGCTCGAAGATGACCTGATGCGGATCTTCGCCGCCGATCGCATCGACGGGATGCTCCAGAAGCTCGGCCTCGAAGAGGGCGAGGCGATCACCCACCGCTGGATCAACAAGGCGCTCGAGAACGCACAGCGGAAGGTCGAGGCGCGCAACTTCGACGCCCGCAAGTACGTGCTCAAGTACGACGACACGATGAACGACCAGCGCAAGGTCGTCTTCGAGCAGCGCATCGACATCATGGCCTCCGAGGACGTCAGCGAGACGATCGACGCCATGCGCCACGAGGTGCTGCAGGAGCTCGTCTCCAAGCACATTCCCGAGGCTGCCTACGCCGAACAGTGGGACACCGAGGGCCTGCGTGCGCGCGTGCAGGAAGTCTTCGGCGTCGATGTTCCCATCACCGAGTGGGCCGACGAGGAGGGCATCGCCGACCAGGAGATCCTCGAGCGGCTCAGGAAGAGTGTGGACGAGAAGTTCAATGAGCTCTCCGAAGAAGTCGGCAAGGGTGTCCTTGCCGGCTACGAGCAGGCGCGCGGCATGGTGAATTTCGTGCGCAGCGAGCCGGAGCTGCGCGCTGCCGCTGATGGCGTCCCCGGCGAAGCCACGTTCGAGAAACTTGGCCGTGCGCTGCTCGATTCAAATCGCGAGGAGATCCGGATCGAGGGCCCGAACCGGCAGGAAGCCGAGACGCAGCTGGCCGGCATCGGCTACCAGTTCATGCGCGAGTACATCGAGGCCAAGGGCCTCGTCGAGGCGATCGACAGCGCGCCCGACAAGTCGCCCGCTGCGATCGGCCGCCTGCGCCTGCGTGATATCGAGAAGTCCGTTCTCCTCCAGACGCTCGACCACCTCTGGCGCGAGCATCTGGTCGTGCTCGAGCACCTGCGCACGGTGATCAACTTCCGCGCTTATGGCCAGCGCGATCCGGTCAACGAGTTCAAGTCGGAGAGCTTTACACTCTTCGAGAACATGCTCTCGCATCTGCGCGAGGCGGTGACGAGCCAGCTCCTGCACGTGCGCATGTCGCCGGGCGCGGCAGCCGAGGAGATGGAAGAGTTCGAATTGCCGCCGATGCAGGCGCATCACGTCAATCCGATCACCGGCGAGGACGAGTTCGAGCTTGCCGAGGCCGCGCTGACGTCAGAGGGACGCGCTCCGGCGCCGACGCGCGCGAGGCCCGAGCCCGTGAAGTCGCGCGGGCGCACTAGCGAAGTCGATCCGGGTGATGAGGCGACCTGGGGGCGCGTGTCGCGCAATGCGCCTTGCCCGTGCGGATCCGGCAAGAAGTACAAGCACTGCCACGGTAAGCACGCTTAGCTTTGCGCGGTCGCGTACGCCTCCGCGTCGGAGACGCGCCCTCGGCAGGATGGCTACACGCGCCGCGCCGCCCTCGCCGGTTGGCGCTCTAAGCACGCGGACTTCGGCCGCTACCTGTAAGCCATTGGCATCGGACTGGATTGGAAGCGCTACGGCCCGCCGATGACGCGGCGGCGCGCATCCATCCGGTCGCGATCGGGAACGTGCAGCAGGCCTGCGACCTGACGAATGAGCTGATCCTCGAAGGCATCGAGATTGCCGTCCGCGTAGGCGATGCGCCACAGCATCTCGACGACCTCGATCTTGTCCTCGAAGCTCATGTTGCTGTTGAGGCTGTGCGTGAAGGGAAAGTACTGGGCGGTGCTGCGGGCGCGTGTCTCGGCGCGGGAGATCAGCTCGTCGGCCTCGTCGGCGGAAAGCGCAAAGCGACGTGCGAGCAGGTGCGCCGTCATCGCGCGCTCATCCGCGCTGTAATTGCCGTGCGTCAGTCCTGCCTCGACGAGCAAAACCGCCACCGAGAGGTGAGGCTCCTCGATCTTTGGCGCGTCCGTGCCACCGCGCAGCAAGTCGATTAGTCGATCGAGCATCCGGTCCTCGTTCGCTAGTGGTAGATATAGGTGATCAAGAACACGAGGTCAGCCGCCTTGGCGTTGCGCGGTGGAAATGGATAGCTCGTCTGGCGCGTCGCGAAGACGACGTAGCGGTCGAGGTCCGCGACATTCGATGGTCGAACGACCTCGGTCCTGACGAGAGCGCCGTCCATGTCCAGGGTGATGCGCACCGTGACGCGGCCCGTGGAGCTCGCCAGTTGCGGCATTGTTTTGCGCAGCGCCGCGACGACGCCACGCCCGAAGGCATCATTCTCGCCGGAACGCGTGGCACCCGGCGGGCGCGCCAGATCCGTGCCCCTGCCGCCGCTCGACGGCGCCGAGAAGAGGGGCGGCGGTGAGAGATCGAGCCTCGCCGTATTGGTACGGTCCGGCTTGACCTGCTTGGCGGGCGGCGCTGGCTCTGCCTTGGGTGGGGCCGTCGGCTTGGGCTCTGGTCGCGCCTCTGGTTTCGCCTCGGGCTTCGCCTCAGCCTTGGAGGGTGTCTCCTCCGGCGGCTTCAAGGTCAGTGCGTCATCGGGAACGGCGGTCTCTGGAGGTTTCGAGGCCTGCGCTGGCTCTTGCGGTGAAGGCTGAACGGCCGGCTCTTGCGGTGAGGGCTGAACAGCCGGCTCGCTCGGTGAGGGGGGCGGGGTGGCTGCGGCCTCAGCGGGTGCGGGGGGAGACGGTGGCGGCGCGGGCGGGACTGGCTCGCCCTGTGGCGTGCTGGCCGCCGTTGCCAGGCTGCGCAACTCGGCGTCGGTGACGAAGGTGACGTCGACGGCATTCTTGTCACCGCTCGGATCGCCAATGATCCGTGGCGGCGAGCCATAGAAGCCGGCAAAGAGCAGGCTGTGAAAAGCGGCCGCGAGCGCGAGGCCGATATAGAACCTGCGGTCGTCTTTCGTCGTCGCTTCGCGGGCCGGCGGGGGAACCAGCGCTGTCAGATCGGAGATTGGCAGTGCTGCCGCGTCGCTCATGTCAGCCAATGTAGAAACCCCGGCCAGATCACGAAACGCTACGGACCTGATTTACACCTGGATTCTCGCCTGTCCTGTGGCCTGCTCGACGCGTTTCACCGAATGTTTGCGGCGTCATTGGTCGCGGCCGAGTGCGACGAATCGTCTCCTGATTTGCTCTTATGGGGCACTCTCAGACGGTTTAGCGAGCGCCAGGGCCCGCAGCGGCGATTTGCGCCATATTTCAGCACTTCATGCTCGTCTACTGCCGCCGCAGTGGAAATAACAGGGCGTGGTGGTGTGTGAGCCTGCTGATAAGAAGATCAAGAATAAGAGGATTCGGAGTTTTCGCGGGTAAGGATTTCAGGGCTGGTGAGATAATACACCGGATGAGCGGACAGAAGATGTCACGCTGGCGGTGTGCTTCCCGAATACTGACACGCCGCGCAAGCGGGAGCGATTTGCTGCAGGTGAGGCGTGACGCATTTCTCCGCCTCGATGCGCTATCGCGGCGCTTCAATCATAGCTGCACGGCCAATGCGGCGCTGCGCCAATCCAATAATCTGATCGCGCTCGTCGATATTCCCAAGGGAACGGAAATCACCTTCGACTACGCGATGACGCGTGTGCCGGCCATCTGGTCGCCGTTCCGCCGCGTCGCGTGCACCTGCGCCGAGCGCGACTGTCGCGGGCACATCAATGATCTGGCCTCCGTGCCGGTGGAGGTCGTGCGCCGCCATGAGGAGGCCGGTGCGCTCAACGATTATGTTTGCGAGCATCTGAGTGCACGCGACGGCAACGAGACCGACCACCGCGGAGTACGCGCTCAGCCGCAGCAGCACGTGATCCGTCGTGCGCCCATTGAGGATCACGGCTTTCTGCTCGAAGGCGGGCGTGTCGGTGTGCTGCTGCTGCACGGGCTCGGCGGAACGCCCAACGAGATGCGCGAGGTCGCCGAAGGTCTGAACGCGGCCGGTTTCACCGTCGGATGCCCTCAGCTCGCCGGTCATTGTGGCTCGTATGACGACCTTAGAGACACCCTCTGGACAGACTGGCTGCGCAGTGCCGAACTCGGTCTCGTGCGGCTTCATGCGCAATGCGACTTCGTGGTCGTCGGCGGGCTATCGAATGGTGCGGTGCTCGGACTTTATTTGGCAGCGGAGCGCCCACAGCTCGTGAATGGCCTGCTGCTCTACGCGCCGACGCTTTGGCTGAACGGCTGGGTCGTGCCACTGCACGCGCATCTCTTTCATCTGGTGCGGCACAAAATGCTCGCCAACCGCTTTGATTTCCCGGATCTCCCGCCACACGGGATCAAGGATCCGCTCATCCGGCAGCGCATTCACGATGCTATGCACAGCGGTGATTCCGCTGCCGCGGGTGTTCCTGTCACGCCGGGTGCAGCCGTGCTCGAGCACCGCAGGCTCGTGAAGGCGACACTGGCAAGACTGGGATCAATCCATCAGCCGACTCTCGTCGTTCACCCGCGCGAAGACGACTATGCGGATCTCAACAACGTTCTGCATTTGATGCGCCGGCTCGCCGGACAGGTCGACACGGTCGTGCTCGAGGATTCGTACCATATCGTCACCGCGGACAGGCAGCGCGACGTCGTCATTGAGCGCTCGATCGACTATGTCGAACGCCTTTGGAGGCAGCATCAAAAGCTGCACGTCGCGACTGGCGCCGCCTCGGAGCTCGCGCTTCTCGGACAACAGATCCGGCCAGTGCTGACGGCGAGCCCCCAGTGAGGCTCCCCCAGTGAGCCTCAGGGGACGAACCGTGCGCGCCTGATCTCGCCGAGCTGCTCGAGTATGCGCTCTTCGCTATCGAAGCACTCCGAGAAGCCGAGCTTGCGCGCGCGCGTCGTGTCCGACATCTGGTCCCACGTTGCCTTGAAGACGTAATTGCCGAAGCTCCAGTTGACGGCCTTGTCGAGAGGCACGCGCATGAGATCGTGCTTCTCGGCCATGCGGTGCCAGAGCGGCGCTTTGTCCGCCATGAAGGCGACGAGGTCGATGGTCTGCACGGGGCCAGCCTTCATACCGAAGAGATCTGCAATACGCGGCCAGAGGCTCTCCCAGCGGAAGAAGTCGCCGTTCGTGATGTTGAAGGCCTGGTTGGCGCAGGCAGTGGTCGTCGCTGACCAATGTGCGGCGCGCGCGAGGAGACCGGCGTCGGTCACCTGATAGACGGAGCGATAGTGTCCCTCGTTGCCCGGGAACTTGAGAGGCAGACCAAGCTCCTTCGAGATCGCCGCGTAGACAGCGAGCACCGACAAGAGGTTCAAGGGATTGCCGATGGTGAAGCCCATGACGGTGTGCGGGCGCAGGCACGACCAGGTCCAGGATTTGCCGGCCTGCAGGTCCGTCACATAGTCCTGCTGGTCGAAGTAGAAATTCGGCGCCATGTGCCGCGGGTCGTCCTCCTTGGCGGGCGTCTTGAAGGCGCCGATGTGCGAGCCGTAGTACTTCGTGCCCTGCATGACCTGCACGTGCTCGAGGCCCCTGGAGGCTGCCGCTACCGGCTCGACCGCATTGGCGAGTAGCGCCAGATTGGCGGCGACATTGCCGTTTGCCGGCAGGTGCTGCTCGTCCCGCCCAAGGGGCAGGAAGCCGCAGTAGAAAATGTGCGTGACATCGCTGAGCTCGCCGAGCTTCGCCTGCGCGTCCGCCTTATCGAGCAGATCGACGCCGATCCAGCGCACGTTCGGGGCTGATTCGGTCGGCGGGCGCCGGCAGAGGCCGGTAATCTTCCAATCCGGGCGAGCCGCCAGATCCCGCAGGATGTAACCGCCCGTGATGCCCGTTGCCCCGATAATCATGGCGTGATTCATGTTTGTTTTCCCCGACACCTTGTCCCGGAAGCAAATCTGCGGCGCCGCGGCCCTTGTATATCGCGCCATGACCGGGCATTTCTCTCGCACAGGCGCATTTTGTACGCCCATCCACACGCGAGAGACGCATGAAAGCCCGTATCCGCATCACGCTCAAGAACGGTGTCCTGGATCCGCAGGGCAAGGCCATCCAAAACGCGCTCTCGGGGCTCGGTTTCAAGGGCGTCGACGAAGTGCGCCAGGGCAAATACATCGAGGTCGATCTGGTCTCGACGGACGAGACTGCCGCCCGCGCCGAGGTCGAGCGCATGTGCCAGGAACTGCTCGCCAATACAGTGATCGAGGACTACGCCTTCGAGCTGGCAGCACGCTGAGAGCGGGGACACCCGAATGAAAAGCTCTGTGATCGTCTTTCCCGGTACGAACCGCGAGCGGGACGTCGCCGATGTGCTCACCGAAGTCACCGGTACGGCGCCACGGATCGTATGGCATGGCGACAGCGAGGTGCCGCAGTCCGATCTGATCGTGCTCCCCGGCGGTTTTTCGTTCGGTGACTACCTGCGCTGCGGCGCCATGGCTGCGCATTCGCCGATCATGCGCGATGTCGTCGCCAAGGCAAAGGCGGGGGTGCCCGTGCTCGGCATCTGCAATGGCTTCCAGATTCTCTGCGAAACGGGCCTGCTGCCGGGCGTTCTCCAGCGCAATGCCTCGCTGAAGTTCATCTGCAAGGACGTGTGGCTCAAGGTCGAGAGCACACGCACGCGCTTCACCGGTTGCTACAACCAGGGCGAGGTCGCGCAGATGATCTGCGCTCATGGCGACGGCAACTATTTCGCCGATGTCGCGACGCTGGATCAGCTCGAAGGCGAGGGTCGCGTGGTCTTCCGCTACTGCGATCCGGCCGGCAACGTTACGCCCGAGTCGAATGCCAACGGCGCTCAGCGCAACATCGCCGGCATCGCCGATCCGACGGGGCGTATCCTCGGCATGATGCCCCATCCCGAGAACGCAGCCGAGGCCATGCTCGGCTCCGTGGATGGCCGTAAGCTGTTCGAGAGCCTGCTGGCTGCTTGAGCCGGTCGCGCCTGCGGCGCGAGTGGGGCCGCATGCCTCTGGCATGCCTCCGGCATGGCCCCACACCCCAATCGGGGGACACCCCCGAACCCCCGTCTTTTATCGACTTGGAGATGGGGCAGCGGCATACGCAGACGTCGCGCAAGGTTCCGCCCCTCATCCTAACCTTCTCCCCGTGTAGGACGGGGAGAAGGGACCTGTCGCGTTTGCCGCTCGCTCCAAGTCAATATAGGCGGATGGGTCCGGGAGGATATCCCTCCCGGTGGGGGTTAGGGGGCTTAGCCCTCGAGCCGAAGGCGCGAGTGCCGCAGAGGCGACCTATCTTACTTCACACTCGAGAAGGCCGTCGGCTGAAGGAACTGGTTCACGATCTTCGCAACGATCGGGCCGTCCTTCTCGGTTTCGGCACGTGCGGCGAGCCACTCGGGGTCGGACTGGAAGGTGTTCCACTTCTTCTCCCGGTCGGCGAGACTGTCGAAGGCCAAGAGGTAGTAGAGCGCCTGGTTCGACTCGCCGCAGAGCACGGTCCAGAAGCCAGCCTGCTTGATGCCGTGCTTTTCCCAGATCTTGAGCGTGATGGTCTCGAAGCGCTTCAGCAGGTTGGGCAGGCGGCCCGGGACGCAGTGATAGACCCTGAGCTCGTAGATCATGGCGACGTTTCCTCTTGCTGGCTGATGAGATATTAGATCGTTCGGTAGCATATTATTGGGCGTGGGGCGGGCGCTACGACGCGAAGATGCCGTATCGCGCGCTTGGCCGTCCCGTTCACGGTTCAAATGTTGACCTAATCCGGCCGATTTGACCACCGGGGACGATAGATCGCGCCCGATATATCGGCTCCGTCTGAGATCTAAGCATTTGAAATATCATAATAAGGGCCAGCCTGCCATGCGCAGCTTCCAGGCCTTCGCCTGCTAACTATGCAAATTTGCAGTGCGCCGCACAAAAATCACCCTTGTAAATGGTGCGGCGCACATATACCTATATCCATGCGAGAGCGATCTCGCAGCCCTCCTTTGGGCGTTTCCTCCCTAGACTTGGGCCGTTCGGGAACCGGACGGCCCCTTTTTTTTGGCGTATGGCATACCAAGCTGCCCAGCCCCGCGCTGGGGCGGGGTGACGGATCGCGCCTTGCGGGCTATAGACCCGCGCGCAGCCACAATTCCTACTCCGAAAGACTTCGTCCGACATGTCCGACACGATTGCCGTGAACGCCGCTCTTCTCGAACGCCTCGTCGCTGCGCTCGAGCGCATGGCGCCGCCCGCGACGCCGCCCGTCAATTTCGAGGCTGCCGATGCGTTCGTCTGGCAGGCGAGCCCGGTGGCGTTCCTGCCTGTGCCCCACGTCAATCGCCAGCCGCTGTCGCTGCTCAAGGGCATCGAGATGGCGTCGGACCAGCTCCTCGAGAACACGCGGCGCTTCGCCAAGGGCCTGCCGGCCAACAACGCGCTCCTGTGGGGAGCCCGCGGCATGGGCAAGTCCTCGCTCGTCAAGGCCGCTCATGCCGAGGTCTCGAAGGAGATGGCGAAGGCCAAGGGCGGGCTCAAGCTCGTCGAGATCCACCGCGAGGACATCGACTCATTGCCCGCCTGTCTCGGCTACATGCGCGGCAGCGATCACCGGTTCATCGTGTTCTGCGACGACCTTTCCTTCGATCACGACGACACGAGCTACAAGTCGCTCAAGGCCGTGCTCGAAGGCGGCATTGAAGGACGCCCGCAGAACGTGCTCTTCTATGCGACGTCGAACCGCCGTCACCTCATGCCGCGCGATATGATGGAGAACGAGCGCTCGACGGCGATCAATCCGTCCGAGGCGGTGGAGGAGAAGGTCTCTCTCTCCGATCGGTTCGGGCTGTGGCTCGGCTTCCATAACGGCAGCCAGGACCAGTATTTCGATATGGTGCGCAGCTATGCGGCGCATCACGGCCTCACGATCAGCGACGCCGAGCTGATCGCGGAAGCGCGCGAATGGGCGATGACGCGAGGTGGCCGCTCGGGACGCGTCGCGTGGCAGTACATCCAGGACCTCGCGGGACGCCTCGGCGTCAAGCTGGCCAACGAATAGGGCGGTGTCGGTGCCTCTCGCGCCACGCCCGCTGAGATCAGGGAGTGGAAGCGATGACGAAGACGACAGTGGCCATCATTGCCCAGGGCGCCATGGGTGCCGGCACGGCTGCTCGGCTGACCTCGAACGGGGTCGATGTCGTGACCTGGCTCGAGGGCCGCAGCAGTGCGAGCCGCGGGCGTGCCGAGAAGGCAGGAATGCGCAGCGTTGACCTCGCAGGCATCGCCGCTGCCGACATCATCCTCTCGATCGTGCCGCCGAGCGACGCGCTCAAACTTGCCGAGCAGCTTGCGCCGACGCTCAAGGCAGCGAAGAACAAGCCGCTCTATGCGGACATGAATGCGGTGAGCTCGGGCAAGGTTGAAGAGGTTGCGGCCGTCATCGCGCCGACGGGCTGCGCGTTTTCCGACGGCGGCATCATCGGACCTCCACCCCGCCCCGACACGCGCAACACCGTCTACTTCTTCTCGGCAATTCCCGCCGATCGCGTCGCACCGCTCGGCAAGGGCGGGCTCGAGGTGAAGATGGTGGATGGCCCGATCGGCGCCGCCTCGGCACTCAAGATGTCCTACGCCGCCATCGGCAAGGGCCTCACCGCGCTCGCCTCGGCCTCCATCCTGATGGCAGACAAGTACGGCGCCAAGGAAGCGCTGCTCGAGGAGCTGCAGCGCAGCCAACCCAACATCCTGAAGGGCGTGAGCTGGGCGGTGCCGGACATGTTCGTGAAGGCCTACCGCTTCGTCGGTGAGATGGAGGAGATTGCGGAGCAGAGTGGGCGCAAGTCCACGGCCGCCATCTACAACGGCATCGCCGATCTCTATCGCGAGATTGCCGCCGATCAGGATGGCCCGAAGAAGGACGTCACGACCCTGGACCAGTTCTTCAAGAAGTAGGTTTGCGCCGATCGGCCGATAGAGCCGACGTGATAGCGGGAGGCAAACATGATCGAGAAGCGCGCACTCGGACGGACCGGCGAGCAGGTTTCCGTGCTCACTTTCGGCTGCGGTGCCGTCGGCGGCCTGATGGTGAAGGCTGACGCGGCGGAGCAGGAACGTGCTGCCGCGCTCGCGCTCGAGCACGGCGTGAACTTCTTCGACACGGCGCCGGGCTACGGCGATGGCGCCTCCGAGATCAATCTCGGGAAGCTGCTGAAGAAGCTCAAACCCAAGGCACTGATCGGCACGAAGGTGCGCGTTCCGAGCGCGGATCGTGGCCGCATTGCCGCGCGGATCAATGCCTCGCTCGAGGAGAGCCTCAAGCGCATGGAGCGCAACGAGGTGGATCTCTTCCAGCTCCACAATGTGCTTGCGCCTGACGGTGCCGGCGAGAGCCTGACGGCCGCGCAGATCCTCGGCGAGGTGGTGCCGGCATTCGAGAAGCTGCGCGATGCCGGCAAGATCCGCTACCTCGGCTTCACCGCGCTCGGCGATATAGGCGAGATCGACAAAGTCGTTGCGGCCGGCGTCATGGACAGCGCGCAGATTTGCCTCAATGCGCTGAACCCGTCCCCAGTGGAGGCACTGCCCTCGGGCTATCCCGCGCAGGACTACAAGCGCCTGATGGTGCGGGCGCAGGAAAAGGGCGTTGGCTCCATCTGCATCCGTGTGCTTGCGGGAGGTGCGCTGAGCGGGGAGATGGAGCGCCATCCGCGCGGCTGGGCCGTGGTCCCCCCCATCGGCTCGGGATCGGACTACGCGCGCGACGTCGAGCGCGCCCGGCGTTTCAGCCCGCTCGTCCGGGAGGGCCATGCGGCAAGCCTGACGGAACTTGCGATCCGCTACGCGCTGGCGCAGCCCTCGCTTTCGACCACGCAGGTGGGTGTCGCGACATTCGAGCAGGTCGCCGGCGCTATTGCCGCAATCGAGAAGGGGCCGCTATCGCCGGCGGCGCTCGCGCGCGTGCGCGACATTCAGCAGACGTTCGTCGGCGAACCGCGCTAGACTATTCCCTCTCCCCGCTCAGGCGGGGAGAGGGTTAGGGTGAGGGGCGGCGGCACACTCTGACGATTGCATTTCTTGCCGCCCCTCATCCCGACCTTCTCCCCGTAAGAACGGGGAGAAGGGGAAGTGACGACAGCCCATGAAGGAGCCCACCTGATGCCCATGGACGCCAATGAGATCGAGAAACTCATCAAAGCCCGCTTTCCGGGGGCGGAGGTGACGATCAAGGATCTGGCGGGGGATGGGGATCACTATGCGGCGCACGTCGTGGCCCCGCAATTCAAGGGGAAGACGCGCGTGCAGCAGCACAAGATGGTCTACGAGGCGCTGGAGGGCCGCATGGGCGGCGTGCTCCATGCGCTCGCACTGACGACCGCGCCGCCGAAGGAATGAGTTGGCGTTATGTGCCAATGATCAAAAAAGAAGCAGGAACCATGCACAATCTCATTCTCAATGCCCAGACGCTCGCCCCGAACGTGCCCTTCGATGTGCGCGTGAAGGCCGCGAGCAGTGCCGGCTATCGCGGCATCAGCATTCGTCCGTCCGAGTACAACGGCGCGCGCGAGCAGGGGCTCGACGATGCCGCCATGCTCAAGCTGCTCGCGCACTACAAGGTCGAGGTGACGGAGATCGGTCTCGCCACGACGTGGCTCCCCGGTGCCGGCGGGCTGCGGGGCGTCGATGCTGACGAGGCAACGCTCTGGCACATGGCGGACCTCTTCAAGCCGCGCCAGCTCAACTGCGCCATGTGGGAGAAGCAATCGCTGCCCGACATGATCGGCGGCTTTGGCGTGCTCTGCGACCGCGCGGCGACGAAGGGCTTGCTCGTCGCCATGGAGTTCATTCCGCACAGCGGCATTCGCGACATGCTCGCCGGCTGGCAGATCGTGAATGGCGCGGCGCGCCCCAATGGCGGCCTCATCTTCGATACCTGGCATTTCCATCGTGGCGGCACGGCCCACGAGGCGATTACGACCGTGCCGCCGGAGAAGTGGTTCACGCTGCAGCTCTCCGATGCGCGAGATGTGCCCTGGCCGGAGGTGCGCGAAGAGTCGCGCCATGGTCGCCTGCTGCCGGGTGAGGGCGTGATCGACTTCGACAGCATCGTCGGGCGGCTGATGGGCTACGGCGCGAAGCCGACGGTCAGCGTCGAGGTGATCAGTGACGCCCTGCACCGCATGGAGCCGGCCGTGGCGACGCGTACTGCGATCGAGCCGTGCGTCGCGCTCCTCGAGCGTCTTGGCGTCGCCGCGCCTTGGTGGAGATAGCCGGAAGCTGACGGCTCTGAGTTCATTGAAGGCCCGGTGCGCGTTCCGCTCACCGGGCCTACTGCGTTGGCCTACCGATAGAGGTACTGCGGCACGATCAGCGTGATCGACGGGAAGACCGTGATCAGGATCAGTACGGCGAGCAGCGGGATGAGGAAGGGTGCCACTGCGCGTACCGTGCGATCGAATGAGATCTTGGCGACACGAGAAAGGATGAACAGCACCATGCCGACGGGTGGCGTGAGCAGGCCGATCATCAGGTTGAGCACCATGATGACGCCGAACTGCACGGGATCGATGCCGGCCTGAATGATCGCCGGCATCAGCACCGGCACCAGAATCGAAATGGCCGCGATCGTCTCGAGAAAACAGCCGACGATCAGCAGCAGGACGTTGATGATCAGCAGCAGCACGAGCGGATCGCGCGAAATGCCGAGCAGGGCCTCGGTGATGGCTTCGGTCACGCGCGCCGTCGTGAGCACCCAGCCGAAGAGCGATGCGGCGCCGACAATGATCAAGACGGCCGCCGTGGTCTCGATCGTATCCATCGAGACCTTGAAGAAGCGCTTGAAGCTCATCGGTGGGTAGCTGGGAACGATGTTCCGGCCCCAGGTGAGATAGGCATATGCGGCTGCCGAGGCGAACATGTTCAAAAACAGCGCGCCCATGATGATGCGGACAGGATCGGCCATGCCCGAATAGGCCATCCAGCACGCCGCGCCGAGCACCACGGTCATGACGAGGAGAATGCGACCGAGCGGGATGCCTATGACCTCGAGCTGACTTGCGACCGGGTAGAACAGCAGGCCGAGAAACAGCGCCCACATGCACGCGGCGACCGCCGCTTCGGTTGGCGTGAAGATGCCGAACGACATGCCGCCGATGATGATGGCGGGCGTCATCAGTGCTGGCAGAGCGTGCACGAACGTGGAGCGGAGCACGGAGAGCCGGAAGGCCTGGTCGCGCCCGATGTTGTAGCGGTGCGCGTACCACGTCACGTACATCATGAGAAAGGCGGCCATCAGCAGGCCGGGAAGGAAGCCCGCGGCAAAGAGCTGGCCGATCGACACGTTCGCCATGACGCCGAAGATGACCATCGGCAGCGACGGTGGAATGATTGGGCCGACGGTCGAGGACGCCGCGGTAATGCCGACGGCGAAGTCCGTCTTGTAGCCATGATCGCGCATGGCTTTGATCTCGATCGTGCCAAGACCACCGGCATCGGCGACGGCCGTGCCAGACATGCCGGCAAAGATTACCGAGCCGACGACATTTACATGCCCGAGACCGCCCTTGAGCCAGCCGACGAGGGCGACGGCGAAATCGTAGATGCGGTTTGTGATGCCGGCAGAGTTCATGAGATTGCCGGCGAGTATGAAGAAGGGCACAGCAAGCAGCGGGAAGCTGTCGACGCCGCCGGCCATGCGGTGGAGGATCACGAAGTCCGGTATGCCGGCAATGAAGTGCGTGTAGATGAGTGAGGAGCCGGCAAGGGCGATGAAAATCGGGACGCCGATGAGAAGTGTCGTGAAGAATACGACGAAAAGGATAGTCATGATCAGCTGCCCCCTACTCGATCATCAAGCCTTCGCCGATCGACTCCTGTGCTTTTCGCCAGCCGTCGCGTGCGTTGCGGAAGTAGAGGATCGCCTGTCGGACGAGCATGATGAAGCAGCCGAGCGCGACGCCGCCGTAGACGATGCTCATCGGCAGATCGATGATGACCATGCGCTGCCACTGCATGCGCTCGACGATCATCAGCGAGAAGTAGGCGAGCAGCCCCATGAAGAGCAGCTTGATGGTGTCGACGATCGCCAGCATCAGGCGCGCGGGAACCTTGGGGAGGTAGTGGAGAAGAACCTCGACGGAGATGTGCAGGTTCTTGCGCGCGACGACGGCAGCACCGATGAAGGTCAGCCACATGAGGGCGTAGCGAGCGATTTCCTCCGTCCAGGCGAGACTATCGTTGAGCACATAGCGCGTGAAGAACTGCAGGAAGACGATTGCGCCGAGCCCCCAGAAGACGATGAAGGCGATCCAGTCCTCCGGGTGGTATTCGAGATGGATCTCCTCGTCTTCCATGACGATGAGCGGCTTGCTCTCGCCGGGCTCTGCAGCCGGGTCCTTCGACATCCGCGTCCCCCCAAGTGGATCTGGCAAGATGAAGTGAGCTTTCGGCGCACGGCAAGAGTGGGAGACAGGACATCTGTCTCCCACGTTCGGCCGGCTACCTGATCGGCGCGTTGTCGATTACAGGGCCTGAAGGGCCTCGTACTGCTCTTTAGTCCAGTATGCGAGGCCGTCCGGACCGAGATGTGCGGGCACCGCGACCTTGCGGAAGGCCTCGCGATCCGGCCGCGTCACAGCCTTGCCGAGCTTCTCGAACTCGGCCGGCAGCTTCTGCTCGGAGTCGCGGATGGCATCCGTTGCCTTGGAGGCCGCCTGCCCGAGGACCTCGGTGAAGGTCTTCTTCTCGTCGTCGTTGAGCTTGCGCAGCAGCGGCTGGCCGAGCACCGAGACGAGCGACTCCGTAATGTGGCCGGTCAGGTGGATGTACTTCTGCACCTCGTAGAACTTCTTGGCCATGATCGTCGGCAGTGGGTTCTCCTGCCCGTCGACCGTGCCCTGCTGAAGCGCGAGGTAGACCTCGGCGAACGCGATTGGCGTGGCGTTGGCGCCGTAGATCTTGGCGAACATGACGTAAAGGGGCGCCTGCGGCACGCGCAGCTTCATACCCTTCATGTCGTCCGGGCCCTTGAGCTCCTTGTTGGAGGTCATGTGCCGCTCGCCGTAGTAGGTCAGCGCGACGATGCGGTGCCCGGTCTTCTTCTCGTACTCGCCGGCGAGGTTGCCGAAGAGTTTGGAGGCGCGGTAGGCCTTCCAGTGATCGAAGTTGCGGAAGATGTAGGGTGCGTTCGAGATCGAGAGCGGCCGGTGCACGCCACCGACGAACGCCGCACCCGTATAGATGATGTCGACGGTGCCGAGGCCGAGCGCTTCGTTGATCTGCGGCTCGTTGCCGAGCTGCGAAGCAGGGAAGACCTGGATCTCGTACTTGCCGTTGGTGCGTTTCTTGATCTCTTCCGCGGCCCATAGCGCTTCCGTGTGATAGGGCTCGCTCACCTCATAGACGTGCGCCCACTTGAGGACGGTCGGCTTGGCTTGGGCAATGGCTGGCGACGCGACGCCGACGAGTGTGCCGGCGGCGCCGACCGAAGCGGCCGTGCCGAGGAAGCCACGGCGGGTCATTCCGCCCGATTTAGGGGTGGTCATAGGCATTTTCTCCCGGATGTGAGACCGATCTTGGCGTCGGCCTTGAGGCGTATTGTTCAATGAGTGCAGCAGCGCAAAAATTCGAGATGCAATGCGCCGTACAGGGAAGACCAGAATGCCGGGAACGCCAGACGTCCGCCAGAGAAATTTCGGCGCCCGCGCCGATGCACTCTCTTCATCCTACGAAAGGAGCAATTGATTTCGGAGGAATCGAAGGCCGGCGGGGCGGACAAGAGCTCGATCAACTGCCCTTCGACCCAATGCGCGGCGTTTGCCCATTGGGCCGCATATCGAACAGCTCCGGTGGTGGCACTGCGATCCAGCGGTCGCCGCGACGGATGTAATAGGGGGTCGAGCGCCTTCTGCTGTAGATGCTCCACTGGCGTTGATCGACGGCGCGGCCGTTGGTGCGCACCCAATGGGCAATCGCATCGAGTGCCGTACTTTCGGGCGCGAGCGTGAAGCCGCCGAGCATGACATAGCGGACGCGCCCGTCGCCGATAAACCGCTCGAGGCTTTGCGGCGTGAGAATGGGATCATCGCCGAGATATCCGCCCATGGCCATGACCGGGAGGCCCGTCTCGATGATGAGGGGGGCGGCGACATTGGCATTGGGCACCGCAAGCAGGAACGTCTCTTCCCGTCGATTGTCCAGCAGGAAGCGGACGAGCTTCTGGCGCGCAGCATTCTGCTTCAGCCGTCTCAGCGTCTCCTGATGCGCGTTGGGTGGGTTGGCCAGCGCCGCCACGTTGGCAACGGGCACGGCTACATTGGGCCGCACGATGACGACGCTTGCGGCTGTCAGGGCCGGTAGCACGAGAAGGGCGAGCATGGCGGCAAGCGCGGCGACGCCGGCGGTTGGCGCAGGGGCAGGGCGTACGAAGAGGAAGACACTGGAGGCGAGAGCGAGGCCGGTCGAAGCAAGCCAGATCCATTTCAGCCAAGAGACTTCTGCCGCGCCCTCCTGGCCGAGGAAGAGATAGCTCTGCCATGCTGCCACTACGGCCGCGAGCAATGGGATCGCTAAGCGTGGCAGGCACCCGTCTCTCCAGCGCTCGTAGAGACCTGCAAGCGCAATGCCTGAGAAGACGGCAAGCGGCGGTCCGAGTATGGCGACGTAGTACGTGTGCACGGGACCGCCGGCAAAGCTCAGCACGGCCCAATAGGCGACGAGCCAGCCTGTCCATATGCCGGCAGAGATGAGGCGCGAACCGGTGGCGCCGGAAGCCATGGGGGCAAGCCACGCGAAGGCCAGGCCGACGAGGGCAAGCGGGAGCATCCACGCCATCTGCGTCGCCGCTCTCGGTCGAAACAGGCGGAGCAGGCCGGTCGGCGAGTCGTCATAAAGCGCGGGAAGGGGCGGCCCAGCACTGTCTTGCTCGGGCGTGGTAGCAGTCTGGGCCGGCGCCGGCGTGGGTTGTGGCTCGGCCTTGGGCTCGAGGAAGCGAGCGGCTCCATTGTGGATGAGGGCCAGCTCTAGCATCGAGTTGTGCCGGGTGCTGCCTGCGTATGGGCGCTGACCTGGTGATACGAGGTCGAAATAGGTGACCCAGGAGAGCGCGACGCCGATCAGGACGACGCCCGCGGTTGCGTGGCGGGTCAGGTGCCACATGATGGGATGATCGCGGCAGGCGGCGCTGAACACCAGGGCGACGACCGGTGCCAGGACGAGCGCCGCGCCCATCTTGATATTGAAGCCGATGCCAAGCATGGCCATCGCGCCGCAGAGCCATGCGAGACGCCCGGTTTCTGCGGCGCGCATCGCAAGCCATGCCGCGATCAGCAGCACGAGAATGAGGCTGCTCTCGGTGTTGTTCGAGCGATCGACGGCAATGCTGACTGGGGTGAGGGCGAGGAAAAGCGCGGACCATGCCGCGGCACGCGGGCCGAAAGTGCGCCGTACCATCAGGTATGTGAGCAGAACGGCGACGAGGCCGGCGACGACCTGGGCCATGAGGATCGAGAAGCCGGAAAAGCCGAGCAACTTGGCGCTCAATGCCTGCAGCCAGATAGCGACGGGCGGCTTGTCGATCGTGACGAAGCCCGCGCCGTCGAGGGAATTGAAGATGAAGGCGTGCCAGCTCTCCATCATGCTGCGCACGGCCGCGGCATAGTACTGGCGGCCGTAGTCGTTCTGCGCGAGCTGCCAGGTTCGGGCCAGCGCGGCGACAGCGAGAATGCCGAGGATTGGTGCTGCCGGGCGCAGGCGGGGGACGATGCCGTTCAGCCACATTTCTCCGCCCTCCCCCGATACAACTCGGCAGACGGCCTTCCGGCTCATCTGCAATATTCAACGGGGAATGGCGGGAAATCCTTTGGTCAGGCGGGCGGAATTGGCGCGACTGATCAATTCCTGCCCCAAATGGGGTAATCGCGACAAAGCGAACTGTGTTAGCGGCGTTCAGTGTGCGCGGTGGTCCAGCATTGTCGCATCTCATGCGAGGAGGACATTGTGTCAAACGAACTGGTTCCGGCGAGGAGGCTAGCAATATCAATGATGAAGCTCGGGCGCCCTCTCACTCGGCACGCTGGTGCCGGCCGTGGCGCTCGGCGCGGGCGAAGAAATCGCGCAATCCACGACACCAAGGCCGTGCGAGCAGGGGAGCTGCAATCACAAGCCCGATCAAAGCGGCGATGCCGCAGCGCCCCAGCTGGCGCAGTCCACGCCGAAGCCTTGTCAAGCGGGTTCCTGCGACTACAAGCCCGATCAAGGCGGCGAGGGTGATGCCGTGACGTCTCGGGTGGCGCAATCCACGCCGAAGCCATGCGAGGCCAGCTGCAATTACAAGCCGGATCAAAGCGGAGATCAGGAAACGGCTGGCGTTGAAGGCGCCGTGGCGCTCGAACTCGCCCAATCGAACCCGAAGCCATGCGATGGGGGCTGTAACTACAGGCCGGACCAAAACGGTGATGCCGCAACGCCCCAGCTGGCGCAGTCCACACCGAAGCCGTGCAATGAAGCTTGCAATTTCAAACCGGATCAAAGCGGTGAGAGCAACGTTGGCGATGATAACGTTGGCGATGATGAGGCTCTCCGCCTCGTTCAATCAACCCCAAGACCGTGCAGTGGGGGCAGTTGCGACTATAAGCCTGATGTGAGCGGCGGGAGCAATGTGGCTTCCCAGCTGGCGCAGTCCACGCCGAAGCCATGCGGCGATACCTGCAACTACAAACCTGAACAAATCGATAGCGGCGAGGCTCTCCGCCTCGTTCAGTCAACTCCAAGGCCATGCAGTGGGGGCGGTTGCGACTATAAGCCTGACGTAAGCGGCGAGAGCGATGCGGCACGCGCGGATGGCATCGCGGCTCCCCGCCTTGCTCAGTCCACCCCAAAGCCCTGCGATAACGGCTGCAACTACAAGCCAGATCTCGGAAGCGATGGTATCGGCGGCATGCCTACAGCTGAGCTTCTTCGTCTCACCCAATCGACCCCGAAGCCGTCCTGCGAAGGGGGGTGTAACTTCAAGCCTGCCGAGAAGCAGCGTCT
>VFQP010002293.1_pt1 | contig 21905 bp, 20 predicted proteins | sample 3512351 | NCBI WGS metagenome assembly VFQP01 (sample SAMN10412372, study PRJNA504923) | tailings metagenome | isolation source: Relicate 1 Philex TSF1 revegetated site | place: Philippines: Tuba, Benguet | collected 2017-08-29
ACGACCTGCGCGATCTGTTCATCGGATCGGAAGGCACGCTCGGCATCATCACGGCAGCGACGCTGAAGCTTTTTCCCGAACCTGGCGAGCGTGCGACGGCGTTCGTTGCGCTGCCGAACCTCGACGCGCTATTGCCTTTCTTCCAGAGCGCCGAAGCGCAGGCTGGTGCCGCGCTCACCGCCTTCGAGTTCATGAGCGGGCTGTTGCTCGAATTCGTACTACGGCATATTCCGGGCACACGGCGCCCACTCGAAGCGCAGGCACCCTGGTACGTGCTCGTCGAGATCTCCGGCGCGAACGAGGGCCGCGCCACTCAGATCCTCGATGGCTTTCTTGCCGATGCGCTGGCGTCTGGCCTCGTCAGTGACGCCGTGGTGGCGTCGTCCCTACATCAGGCGGCGGACCTGTGGCGGCTGCGCGAAAGTGCATCCGAGGCCCAGAAGGGCGAAGGCGGCTCGATCAAGCACGACATCTCGGTGCCGGTTGCGCGTATTCCAGAATTCCTGGTGACGGCGGCGAGTGTGGTGGAACGCGTGTGCCCGGGTGCCCGCCCGGTGCCATTCGGGCATTTCGGCGACGGCAACGTGCACTACAACATCTCGCAGCCCGCAGGCTTCGAGAAGGCCGCATTCCTGGCCAAATGGGATGAGATGGCCCGCGCGGTGCACGACGTCGTGGTTTCGCTCGGTGGATCGATCTCAGCCGAACATGGGATCGGGCGGCTCAAGGTCGACGAATTGGCGCGCGTCAAGAGCCCCGTCGAGATCGAGATGATGCGACGCATCAAGAGCGCGCTCGACCCCAAGGGCATTTTGAATCCGGGACGAGTGGTGAGGTAGAGGACGTCGCCTCACCAGTTTCGTTCGGAACTCCTAGCGTTCGCGGAAGGCGCGGGCGAACTGGTCGGTCAGAGGCTTCGAGAAGTAGGTGAGAGCGGTACGGTCGCCGGTGGCGATATGAACCTCGGCCGGCATTCCGGGGATCAGCTTGAGATCGCCGAGCTTCTCCTGTGCCTCCTCGGTCAGCGTGAGGCGCACGCTGTAGTACGGCATGCCCTCGGACGCAGCTCCGTTTGCGGCGCGAGCGTGGTCCATCATCAGATCCGCCGAGACACGGCTGACCGTTGCAGTCATGTCCGGAGTCGTGCGCTGGTTGAAGGCGGAGAAGCGCACATGCGCAATCTGTCCAACCCCTATCTGGTCGATATCCTGCGGCGCCACCTTCGCATCGATCACAAGGCGATCGGCGTTCGGGACAATGAGCATGACCGGCTCGGAGGGGGAGATCACGCCGCCCACAGTGTGGACCGCAAGCTGATGAACAGTGCCGCTCTGCGGCGCGCGCAGCTCGATGCGTTTCAACTGATCCTCGGCGGCGACGCGTCGCTCCGAAAGCTCGGCTTCGCGGCCCTGCTGATCGCGCAGCTCCTTGCCGACCTCGGTCTTGAGATCCTGATCGAGTTGCAGGATCTGCAGCTCGATCTCGGCGATCTTGCCTTTGGCCTGCGCGGTTGTCGCCATCACTTGCGCGATGTCTCCGTCGAGCTGGGCGACGCTGCGGCGCGCGGCCGTGATGCGTGGCGTGCTGACGAGATTCTTGCCGTCGAGCTGCTCCAACCCTTCAAGCTCGGCCTTGGCGAACTCATGCTCCTGGCGCCGCGAATTCTGCTGGGCGGTGAGACCTTCGATCTCTTCGCGGAGCTGGGCGATGCGCTCGCGTAGCTGCGATCTCAGGCCTTCGCGGGCTTCGCGGCGGCTTTTGAACAGCGCGGTTTCGCTGGCCATGATCTCGGCGAGCACCGACTCGCTTTGGCGCGCGAGAATGTCCTTGGGATAAGTAATCTCGGCGCGGTTGTCCTGCTCCGCCTTGAGGCGAGCCTGGCGCACGGAAATTTCGTCCAGAAGCTTTACGACCATCTGCAGGTTGGCGCGCGTGACGGTCTCGTCGAGGCGGATCAGCAGATCGCCCGCCTCCACATGCTGGCCTTCGGTGACGTTGATCGCGCCGATGACGCCGCCCGTCGGATGCTGAACCTTCTTGACGCTGCTGTCGACGACGACACTGCCGCTCGCGAGAATGGCCCCCGCAAGATCAGCGGTGGCTGCCCAGACGCCAAGCCCGCCAAGGAGGGTGGCAATGACCGCAACCCCGAAAACGATATAGGTGCGCACCTCGCGGAAGGGCGACGCTGTCTCGGCGGACTTCGCCGGCTTCGGTGCATCAAGGTTCTTTTGCATCGTATTTCTCCTCAGCCGGCTGCTGCTGCATGTTCGGATGCGATCTTGAGACCCGGCGGAAGGGCTCGGGCGAGCGCGGCTGCGATATTGATTCCAACGGGTGCGGGTGCGGCGGCGGGCGGCGAAGCCGGGGCGGCCTGCAGCACGGATTTCAAAACCTCGTCGCGCGGACCGAAGGCCTGGACCTGCCCCTTGGCAAGCGCCAGCACCTTATCGAGGCCGGCAAGCGCCGACGGACGATGGGCGACGACGATAACGATGCCACCGCGATCCCGCACAGAACGAATTGCCGACGTCAGTGCGAGGTCGCCCTGGGAGTCCAGGTTCGAGTTCGGCTCGTCGAGCACGACCAGGAACGGCTCGCCGTAGAGCGCGCGCGCCAATCCGACACGCTGGCGCTGACCGGCCGAAAGCTTGGTTCCGCCGTCGCCGATGCGGGTCTGATAGCCGTCCGGCAAACCGACGATCATCTCGTGAATGCCGGCGTGCTTGGCGGCGGCGATGATGGCGTCGCTCGGCGCGTTCGGATCCAGGCGTGCAATGTTCTCTGCGACGGTTCCGTCGAACAGCTCGATATCCTGCGGCAGGTAGCCGATATCGCGGCCGATGGCTTCGGGCGTCCATTGGTCGAGCGTTGCGCCGTCGAGGCGCACGCTGCCGCCGCGCGGCAGCGGTTGCCAGGCGCCGACGAGGGCACGGATCAGCGTCGACTTTCCGGCCGCACTGGGACCGATGACGCCGAGACCGTCGCCCGCCTCCAGCTTGAACGAAACTCTGGCGATCGTGGGCTGCGTCTCGCCCGGAGGCGAAACCGAGAGATCCTTCACTTCGAGCACGCGATTGGGACGCGGCAGTGCGGTCTCGATGTTCTTGGCGGGCAGGCTGGTCAGCATCGCATCGAGGCGCTGGACGCCCTGGCGCATTCCGACGAAGCCTTTCCAGTTGGCAATTGCGACCTCGATGGGCGCGAGTGCGCGAGAGAGAATGATCGAGCCGGCGATGAGTGAGCCAGCCGAGAGCTCACCCTTGATAGCGAGATAGGCGCCGAGACCGAGAATTCCCGATTGCAGCAACATGCGCAGCACCTTCGACATGGCGCCGATGCCACTCGCGGCGTCACTCATCGCGAGCTGATCGCCGAGATAGCGGTCGTTGAGCTTTTCCCAACGTCCGACGACGCGGTTGCCGAGGCCCATCGCCTGGATGACTTCCGCGTTGCGGCGGGCGGCTTCGCTGAAGGAATGGCGCTCGGAGCTGCTCTTGGTCGCCTGCTTCGAGGGTTTGCGGGTCTTGAGCTCGGTCAAAAGCGTCAGGGACACGAGCAAAATCGCGGACGCAATGGCGAAGAGACCGAGCACGGGATGCAGGAAATAGATCAGGCCGATGTAGACGGGCATCCACGGCATATCGAAGAACGCCGTCGGTCCGAGGCCGGACAGAAACGATCGAATTTGATCGAGATCGCGGACCGGCTGGAGCGCGTCGATGCCCTGTCTGGCCCGAATTGGCACAATCAGGACCGCTTCCATGACGCGGGCGCGAAGCTGGCGGTCGATGCCGAGGCCGATACGGCTCAACGTGCGGATGCGTGCGAAATCGAGCGCGCCGAAGGCAGCGTAAAGAACAACGAGGAGGATGGTGATGCCGATGAGCGTTGGCACGCTTCGGGACGGCAATACCCGGTCGTAGACCTGCAGCATGTAGATGGAGCCGGTCAAAACGAGAATGTTAATGATGCCGGAGAAGAGGCCTACACCCAGAAAGGCATAACGCGACTTTCCGATTGCCGATTTTACGCTGGTATTCGACACGAGACGTTCCTCGAGACCACTGCAGACGCATCGCGCTAGCCCCATTTTGGTGCGCGATAAGGATACGGTTGCAGGTCTCGCGCCACGGCATGCCATGGCGGGGAACGCAGGGCTGAGGCACAGGCTTAATATTAAGGATGTGTTAAAAAGCTTCGGCTGCCCGTCGCCTACAGGGCGAGGCGCGCTTCGGGGGAGACCAGCCTCGAACTCGGCGGGAGCGCTTTAGCGGCAGGGCAGCGCTTCGACCTGGCAACTGTAGCCAGAGCCAGACTGACTGCAGCTCATTTTCTTCCGAACAGCTTTGCTGTAACGCGCCCAGTCGCTGCCGTATTCGAAATCGGTGAAGCTCGCCCACGAGCCGATCGCGTCTTTCTCCGCAGCCGCTTTGGTGCTGCCGCTGCCACTGCCGTAGTGATAATGATCGGTGAAGCACATCTTGTTGCCGACGCGGGCCTGATTGTGCATGGCCGCGAAGCCAGTCTGATCAGCTGTAGCGGGTGCGAGCCCTGCTACGAACAGCATCGCTGCCAAAGTCAGACAGAAAGGCGCGCCAGTCGACATCGAAAGCCTCCTTGTGAGCAATCCCTGCATTCTGACAGATTCAATCTGCGCGCTCGATGGCACAACATTGAAATACTCACAGCCGAGGCAAACGCAACACAGTGCAGCGCGGCGTACGATACGTCGGTAGTATCGACTTCGGAGAAACCCCGAAGCTTCGCATTTGATGCCGAACGGAGACTTGAGCGGCCTATCGCAGGAAGATCATTCAACCCCGAGGGCCATCCCCATGCGCACGAGATCGGCAATCGATCGGGCGGACATCTTGGTCATCACCCATGTGCGATGAATTTCGACCGTGCGCGGGCTGATTCCCAACTGCTGGCCGATTTCCTTGTTCGAAAGACCGCGGATCAAGAGCTGCATGGTGTCCCGCTGGCGCTCCGACAAAGATTGATGGCGGCTCTTCAGATCCTCCAGCTCAAGGCGCACCTTGAGCGAACTTTCGGAGGCGACGAGCGCTTGCTCGACGCTCGATATAAGACGTTCGTTGCTGAACGGCTTTTCCACGAAGTCGAACGCGCCGAGCTTGATGGCTTGCACAGCCAGCTCCACGTCGCCGTGCCCCGTCATCAGCAGCAGAGGGCGCGGATCACCAGCGTTCTGCAGCGTGCGCAAAAGATCGAGACCCGAGATCCCGGGCATACGAACGTCCGAAACGATGCAGCCCTCCGCAAACGGGGCCTCCAGGAACGCACTCGCCCCCTCGAAGCAATTCACAGTCATCCCGTGTGACTCGAGCAGCATGGCGACGGCGTCCCGGACCGAGGCCTCGTCGTCAATGATGGTTACGGTTTTGCTCATCGGCCTCCCTTTCGATCGGCAATCTCATGACGACACGCGCACCGCGCGACGACGATGAGATGGCGAGGCTTCCCCCGTGCGCCTCGGCAATGGATCGAGCAACGGCAAGGCCGAGACCCGAGCCTTCCGGCTTGGTTGTCGTAAACGGTGCTGGCTCGTTGACATCGAACCCTGTCGGAAAGCCAGGTCCGTTGTCGCGCACCTCGATCAAAACATCATGATCGGACAACGTGACGGCCGTTAAAATAACGCCACCGCGTTCGAGCCCCAGAATGGCCTCGGCACCGTTCACGATCAAGTTGTGTATCGCTTGCTGCAACTGAACGCCATCCGCCTTTATGATCGGAAAATCCGGCTCGACGTAGATCGCAAAGCGGATGCCCTTCTTCGCAAAATCTTCGCCGAGCAGTTGCTGGAGCTCCTCAAGCTTGGCCCTGAGATCCACGCTACGCTTGGTGATCGTGCCTTGGCGCAGAAGCTCACGAATTCCCTTCAACACCTCGTTGGCGCGTTCAGTTTCCGACTTCACCTTCTCGATAGCGCGCGAGGCGAGGTCGATATTTCCTTCCTCCATCGCCTTCGAGGCGATCCCGGCATAGGTGTTGAGCGCAGTCAGTGGTTGATTGATCTCGTGGGCGATGGTCGCTGCGACCTCTCCGGCGGAACGAATGCGCAGCGCCCTGCTGATGGCCGCTTGCTGATCGCGCAGACGTGCGGCCGAATCCTCTCGCTCCGCGACGATGGTTCCCACAATGAGCCCGGTGATGGCAAGCGCGATCATCAGAACCTGCAGCGCTCCCAGCCCCGGATCAGGGCCGAAGCGAATTTCTGCGCCGATGATCAACCCGATCTGAATGAGGAGCAGCGCGACCGCAGATCCAGGCGGGCCATAGCTCAATGCAATCCAAAGCAGCGGAAGAAACAGCAGATAGAACAATTGGAATGCGGTCGCTTCCTGATATCCGAACACGATTGCGATCGCGGCCATGAGCGCGAATAACTGCACAAGAGCCAAAGGTCCGACTACGGGCCAGGGGCGATAGGTTGCGGCCAGGAACACCAGCGGCGCAATCACGAGGATGCCGATGACATCGCCCACCGCAGCGCGCCAGGCCACGGCGACGACCTCATTCTGGAAAATCGTTCCGGATCCGCGCAGGATGACGACGTAAACGGCTGCCGCCGCCAATGCGGAGGACGCCGCGACCGCGATCAAGGTCAGCGCGTCGCGGACGAAGCGAAAACGCGGATCGAAACTCATGATGCGTTGCAGCGCCAGCCCGCCAGCGAGATAGGTGCTCCCCACACCGAACGACAGCAGCAATTCCAGCCAGAGGCCGAGCCCGGCGCCTCTTACCACGAGGTCCGCGAGAGCTGGCGCGAGCAGCACGAACGGAGCGTAGAACCAGCCGCCGAGGAAAATGACGGCGATGCTGAGCCCCGGTGGCGGGTTCCAGGGCGTGATGCCGAGCCCGCGATAGGGCTTCACATAGCTCACATAGTCGAGCGCAACGTAGGCGAGCAGGAACGCACACCCGATCAGCAACCGGCGATATTGGCGGGCGTCGGTCATGGTTGTGTTGGCCAATTCCTGCTTTGCGAGGCCCCCCAAGCGCGGGACAAGCGCACCTTCACCCGGTTCGACGATAAGGGGCGATACGTAATACCACTTAGGGCGTGCTTCTACGTACTGATGCCAATTGTCCAAACGGAACAAACGCCGCAGTTTCACGTTGTCCGAACGATAATTTTCCTTAACCCTGACTGCGACGGAGGATCCGATGACTGACGCCACCGCGAAGGCCGTCTCCGAGTATCGGCTACCAATCGCTTACTCGCAGGGATTTGCACAGATCCGCGTGTTCGCGCTCGCGGATCCCGACGACGTGGGCCCTCTCGCAGTGCCCGTCTCGCGTAACAAGGCCGACCCGGATCTGATCTTCGCGGAAAGCGCTGCTAACGCGAACGAGGGCACAGAGCTGTATCGCGCCGATTGATCATGGAGACCAAGGTGAGCATTCCGACCGGACTTAAGTTGTTCGATCTCTTTCTCGTCACTTCGGCCATCGTTATCGTGGCCCTTTGGTTCACTACTTAAATTTAGGCGATCACGAATTTACGAGATAAGAGGCCCCCAAAGGGCCTCTTTCATTTTCGGGGAAGGGATGGAAATTTCCAGAGCCCGTCCCTGCGCATCAGACACCAAGACGCACGGCGAGCGCCGGTTTGGCATTTAAAGAGCGCGTGGGAGGCGCACGGCGCGACGGGCCCAGGGCTCGCTAGTGCATCGCACCGTTTTCGATATCGGCTTGAAGGACGCCGGCGACAATTGCTCTCGTCGCGTATTCGGCCATGCAACGATATCCGAGATCGTTCAAATGAAACCGATCGTTCGACAGGTACGATGAGCCCGGGTGCTGACGCGCAAGATCGGCCATGGCGTCGTAGCGATTGACAAGCAGCACGCGCATTTCGCTCGCCACCGTCGCAATCTCATTGACGATGCTGGTGTAGCGCTCGTCGTTCGACAGCCGCTCGACGTATTGGGGGTCGATCAGCACGACATCGATCTTGTGCGATGCGAGCCAGGAGAGCGTGTCGCGCAACTGATCGCCGAAATCATCCGCGTCGATGCGGGCCACGGCGTCATTGGTGCCGACCTGCCAGACAATAAGATCCGGCTTAATTTCGGCGACTTCCGCCTTCAGGCGTTCGGCCGCACCCTCCGCCACCTCTCCGGACTGACCGCGCGGGAACATCTCGACCTGCAGACCTTCGATAACGCCCTCGAGATCGTTTTCGAGGCGCACGGGATAGCTCGCGAGCGGCGACGACGCGCCTATGCCAACGGTTGAGGACGAGCCCAGCGCGATGACCCGAACGGGGCGCTTTTCGAGAACGGCACGGCGCACGGAGCGCAGCGCGGCGCGTCCCTCGTAGGCGGGGCTCTTTACTTTACACTCGGTTGAATAAGTGGTGTTTCCCGCGCGCACGAATGGACGGCGCGTCGGCGCCTTCGGCGCGGCCAACGGAGCCGGCGTTGCGAGTGGAACCGCACCCGCAGATGGCGCGTTCAAAGTATCGGTTGCGCCAGCCTGCGGGCCAACGGCGATAAGCCCGACAACTATGACGTTGAAGATTGAGATTCGGCTAGCCACGCTGTGATCCTCAACAAAACCAGCCCCAACGCTACAATCAGTGTATCAAGAAAGAATGTCGGCTCGCCGACGTATCGCGCCATCTGGCCGGCCAGTGCGAGCAGCGAGGCCACGCAGAAAACCGCAAGAGAGTTGCGGCCAAGGCTGCTGCAGTAGCGAACGACGGGCCCCGCATACCGTAGAAGTACAGGAAATGCCGGATAAAAGGCAATCGCGATCGCAATCATGCTCAATATCCGGGCAGGCGACAGATACTTCTTGTCAAAGAGGAAGAAGTATCGCGGCTCGGGCACGAGCATGGGATCAGGACGATAGTCGACCCAAACGACGACGAGGCCTAACAGCACAAGCGCCGCCGCAAACGGCCACAGGCGCTCCACCGTTTCCCGCCACGCCGGATATTTACTTTTCGATGCGATCGTCGCGAACCCGAGAACGATCAGCAGCTGCCAAGATAACGGATTAAAAAACCACGCACCCTCGGACGGCCAGCTTGGCAGCTCGATCTCGAACGCGAGCGTTACGACGTAAAGCGCGGTGGAGGCCGCCAGTGCCGCGATCAACGACCATCTCGCCAGCAGAATAAAAACGATCGCGAGCAGAAGCAGCACCACATACAACGGCAGAATATTGAAGTAGCCTATCTGATAGGTGAGCAGCACCATGCCCACCGACGCTCGGACCGTATCGAAGAAGGCGGGACCGGCGTTGTGCCACTCGAGGAGCAGCGGATCGTCGAGGGCGATGGCGCCAGCGGCCAGCAGCGCGACGGCGACCGAGATCGTGACGATCTGCGCCTTCCAAATTTCGAAAGCGCGAATGACAAGACGCATGACAAGCTGGCCGACGGGCCGCGATGCCGCCTTTCCGTTTGCCACCAAAGCGAGCGAACCGCCGGCGAGAAACACGAAAAGCTCCGCCGCGTCCGAGATTGCGTAGTTGCGCAGGGTCAGGATCGAATAATCCATGCCCGGGATGTGATTGATGAAGATCATCACCAGCGCGATGCCACGCCAAAAATCGATCGCATTGGGGGGTCGCATCGCGCGTTCTCGTGTACGTCGGTATTTTTAAACGTCGGGCGGGCTTGAGCCTTAAAGCGCACCTGGAAGCCCGATACAAGCGGCACGAGCAGCAGTTTTTGCAAGTTTCGACCGCGCCAAATGCGGCCGCCGACATGGCGCGCTTTTTTGCACTGCAACCTTGAGGTCGCAGCAATCGTCCCCATCTACGCCTCGTTCAGGACAATAATCATTGGGGACTGGAAATGATCGACGCTTCGAAGCTTCTCGACCTGGTGTTGAACGGGACCGGCGGGCCGCAAGGTTCTACGGGGTCCGTACCCGCCACGCGCCCTCAGTACGACGCCGGCGCCGAGAGCCCATTGCAGCCCAACGACCTCATCGAGCGCGCCAAGGGCTTTCTTGGCAGCCAAGGCGGCGGAATCGTCGGGGGTGCTGCGGCGGGCGCGCTGACGACACTACTTCTCGGCACGAAAACCGGCCGCGACATCGCGGGCGATGCCCTGAAGCTCGGCACGGCGGCCGCCCTCGGCGGGCTCGCCTACAAGGCCTACACCAACTACCGCGACGGCAAGCCACTGGTCGGCACGCGTGCGGCCGAATACATCAAAGCAGCCCAGGGCGGTGCAACGCTGCCCGGCGCGCCGCCTGCAAACGAACACGCACTCCTGTTGCTCCGGGCCATGATCGCAGCTGCGCTATCGGATGGGCTGATCGATGCTGCCGAGCGCCAGAAGATCGTCGGCCGTCTCGCCGATGTGGGGATCAACGCCGAGGAGCAGGCCTTCCTCGACCGGGAAATCGCGACTCCCTGGTCGCCCCAGCAGTTTGCGGCGGCCGCGGCGACCCCGGAGATCAGAAGCGAAATCTATCTGGCGTCGTCGATCGCGATCGAAGCCGATACGCCTGCCGAACAGGCTTATCTGCGCTATCTCGCGGCCACACTTGGCCTGGAGGACGGGCTTGTCGCGCATCTCGACTCGGCCGTGCAATCGGCCAAGAGCGCGACCTCAGTCCCGCAGGTTCGTGCAGCCGGGATCTGAGCCGGTGCGATGATTGCGGCGGCTCGGGGAATGCCGGGCCGCCGGCAAGGCCGCTTGCCCTTCAGAGACCTGCTCCACCTGTGCGCGGCTCGTCGTCGGCGCGGACCTCGACAACGCCGATCTCACCTTCCAGCACGTAGACCATCAGATCGGGCCGCTCGCGCGCGAGCCGCACTGCCAGCGGGCGCGCTTCAGCGGCATGGGATGCGAATTGCGCCTCGCTCCATAGGCTTTGAGACGGATCCTCCCGATTAAGCGACGACGAATAGGCTTCGGCCCACACGTTGAGATCGTGCGTCAATTCCGGCGACAGGCTGAGCTTTTCGGGCGCGAGATCGCCATAAACGTCCTCGTCGAGGGCCCAGAGCGGGTGGCAGTCGTAGTCGGCCATGACCTTGATGCGCTTGCATTCGGACGGATCTCGTCCTCCACCCTCAGGCGGCACGCCTGCAAACAACGGAGACGTTTTTGCCGCGGGCGATCCTGCAAGCGTCCAGAGCACATAGATCACATGCGCGACGACGGCGGCGGCAGGAACTGCGGCCAACCAGCCAAGTTCTGCGACAGTTACGAGCTTGCCCGCCGCGCCAGCCCAAACCACGAAAGCCGTAGCCGCGAGATAGATGACGAACGCGTTGGTGGTTTGCCGGCGACCGCGCGGATCGGGGGGCTCCGCGCGATCGAAATAGCGGGGTCCGAGAACGCCCAGATACAGCGCCTGGCCGGCGCTCGAGGCCACAAACAGCCAAACCGCAATGTCGAGCAGGAAAAGAAGCGCCGCGCCGCTCGCGAGTACAAGCGTAGCCGCCGACAGCAGCCAATAAGTCTGCCGGGTTTCGACAACGCTCGGTTTCGTGGCTCCGATCGCGGCGATCGCGCGATCGACAAAATGGGAGGTGAGACCCGCACGCGTCGCCACGTAACCTGCGAACGCGTAGAATGCGCCGACGAGACACAGCAAGACTTCGACCACGGCTATTCCCCCTTGTCGCGATGGGCCGTCCGATCCGGTTGGCGGTCCTCCGAAGGCTTCATAGCTGAAAAGCGTCGGAAACCGTGACACAGATTTTCTTTGATCCCTCTGGGATCTATCCGGCCAACTGCGACCGAGGAGCCCGTCATGAACGAACAGTTCCGCCGCTTTTCAGAAGCCGCTGCGCAGGCCGTGGGCTCGTCCTGGGCCTTTCTGGCGGCCTGCTTTACGGTCGGGATCTGGGGCGCAACCGGACCCTATTTCGCCTATTCCGACACGTGGCAGTTGTTTATCAACACCGGCACGACGATCGTGACTTTCCTGATGGTGTTCCTCATTCAAAACACCCAAAACCGGGACGCACAGATCGTATCGCTCAAACTCGACGAGTTGCTGCGCGGCGTCGAGGGGGCACGCACCGAACTTGTCGAGCTGGACCATATGTCGGACGATGAGCTTGCCGCCGTTCAACGCGAGTTCGAACGTTTGCGGGAACGAGTTTCGCCGTTGCTCGACGACGATCTTGCTCATGTCGAGCGAACCCTTATCAAGCGCAAACGCGCCGCCAAAAGCTGACCCGACAAAACAAAGCGCCCGGCACGAGGTGCCGGGCGCGAAACTTGCTGAACGATGCGGCTTACTACGCTCTATGCCGGCGATTGCAGATAGAAAATCGCATAGATTATTGCGGCCGCGACAATTGCCATGAGAAGCGACCGGGTCAGCACCCGATAGTTCAATTTCTGCGGCGTGGCCTGGCGCGCCTCGGTAGGATCCAGAACCTTGCGATCAGGCATTTTTCGTCCTCCTCCTCATTTACTCAAAAACGCGGCGCCAACGGGAATGTTCCGTTTCGGAGCGGGCGAAATGCACGACGCAAACCGCGAAAAGCTCATCTCAGGGGCCACCTCACGCGCGTACCGCTGCGCCCGAACCCTCCCCCAAAGTCTGCCTTGTACCGATCATCATTAGGGAAATCTTCATCATGATTTCCGATGCTGCAGCGGCAAATGCGTGCGCAGGCGGACCCCGATCATGACCTTGTGGAAATCCCTGGTTTCTTCACTCTCCGGCGAAGAGACCTCGCGGTCAAAAGCGGCTTCCGACCGCTCGCTCAAGCCCGAGGACTTCCGGCGTCCCCAGCGCTTGAAAGAGGGCTTCATCTGGTCCGAAGGCATGATCATGCCGCGCCCCTGCACCATTCGCGACATGTCTCCGATCACGGCCCAGATCGTTCTCTGGCACGATGACATCAAGCCACATCTTCTGACGCGCCCGCTCAAGCTCTACTCCAGCGCCGACAAGAAAGAAGCGGACTGCGTTGTGGCTGGCCGCGATGCGAACGTTCTCTCGCTTAGGTTCATGAGCGCGTTTCACGCGCCGACGCGCAAGTATCCCTGAGGCCATCGATCTCTCCTCCGGGACGATCCTGGAGTGGAAACGTCCTAGCGAACAGGTCCAGTTCGGAAAGCGTGACCTCATTTACTGCTGCGTCGGGTGATGCTCTATAGCGGGTTTACTCGCTCCTCTTTTCCACCGACGTGACATGACGCAGCCGAACGCTTTCAAACGTTTCGAGCCCCTGCTGCTGCTGTTTGCTGCCGGGCTCTCACTCGGACTCATCTTTCCGCTCGGCAAGCTCTCGGCGGATCTCGGGTTGCCGCCGCTCGCATTTGCGGGTGCCACGGCCGCCGGTGCGAGCGTCGTTCTGGCCTTCATCTGCCGGATTGCCGGTGAGCGTGTGTTCGTCAACACCGAAACGCTCCGTTATGCGGTAATTGCGGGGCAGCTCACGTTCGCTATCCCGTTCGTGACGCTTCTCGTCGTGATCCCGCACCTCGGCTCTGGAATTCCCGCGATCCTGCAGTCGCTCGCGCCCCTTGTCACGCTGGGGATCGTCAGCGCGCTCGGTGTCGAGAGACCGGGCGGACTTCGTATCGCGGGACTCTTGATCGGCCTTATCGGGACGTCGATCATTCTTCTGGAACGAAACAGCGATAGCATCGGCGCGGATGCGCCTATCGGGTGGTTTCTGCTCGCGCTCGTCACGCCCGCTTCGCTGGCGGCCGGCAACGTCTATCGCACCACGCATTGGCCGGACGGGAATGGGCCGCTGCCGTTGGCGATGCTTACTCTGGCGAGTGCAGCAGGCGGCATCACACTGCTGGCCGTTGTGCTCTCTTTCGCCGGTCTCGTATCGATTTCACTTGGAGACGCGACAGCCGGCCTTGGCCTGATTGCAGCGCAGAGCCTCGCCATCGGCGTCGGCTATGCCTTCTTCTTCCGCCTGCAGCAGGTCGGGGGGCCGGTGTACCTGAGCCAGATCAGCTACCTGAACACGGGCGTCGGCGTCGCGTTCGCCGTGCTGCTTTTCGGCGAACGCCTGTCCCTCACCGTTTGGCTTGCCGTGGCGCTCATTCTCTTCGGCGTGGCGATGGTCAATCAAAGCGCGCGCGCTGCAAACTAACAGCCGAAGTGGCGCTCGGTTCGTAGACAAAGAGCGCGCCACCTCTGCGCTGTGTACGGCTTTACGCAAAAGTAAGGGACGGAACCCGCCAACCCGTGGCGTTATCCTGACATGTGGCTGTTCGGCCCGCCGAAAGGCCGCGCGTGTCATGCGGCGAATGTCCAGAGGCGACATGCAGGAACGAAGCCCGCAGTCCGGAATTTTGTCGGTCGAGACATGCGGCAAACAACCCGCCTCTCTCGACAAAGGACAACAAGCCATGGCCCGAGAGAGCACGGAGCCGGTAAGGCCGCGGCGGCGCTCATTAAGGCCCTTTATCACTCTGATGGCGCTTGTCGCTATCGCGACCGGATACTGGGCCCGGCAACATCCCGATGGGCTAAAGACAGCGGCTACGTTGCTTTCGCCTTGGAGCCAGCGCGACAAGGCACATCCGCGCAGCGCAGGACTCCCGCCCGCAACCCCTGTCCACGCCGCAACCGTGGCACGCGGCGACTTCCCGGTCACCTTGAACGGGCTTGGCACCGTGCAGGCCTGGAACTCCGTCACCGTACGCAGCCGTGTCGATGGGCAGGTCGAGAAGATCGCGTTCGAGGAAGGGCAGCCGGTCCAGGAAGGCGACGTTCTGGTCGAACTCGACGCACGCCCGTTTCACGCGGCGCTCGATCAGGCGTCGGCTAAGATCGTTCAAGATCAGGCCAATCTCGCAAGTGCCAACGCTGACCTCGAGCGAACGAAGAAGCTCGTCGGCCCGGGTTACGCCACCAAGCAGCTCCTCGATCAGCAGACGGCGACAGTCAATCAGCTCAAAGCGTTGATCACGGCGGACGAAGCTGCGCAAGAGAATGCAAAGGTCAATCTCAGCTATACGACCATTCGCGCCCCGATCAGCGGCCGTCTTGGTTTGCGCAGCATCGACATCGGCAACATCGTTCATGCCACGGATCAGAACGGCATCGTGACGATTGCCGAGATCCAACCAATCTCAGTCCTGTTCACAGCTCCGGAGAGCGAATTGCCTGCCATTACACGCGGTCTCAAAAATGGGCCGCTCGACGTCGTCGCCTTCTCCAGCGACGGCAAGACCGAACTCGGCCGCGGCAAGCTCGCCATCATCAACAACGACATCGATGTGGCGAGCGGCACCATACGCCTCAAGGGCCGTTTCGAGAACTCGGACAATCTGCTTTGGCCTGGACTGTCGGTGACAACGCAACTTCTTGTCTCGACCCTGCGCAATCAAATCGTGGTGCCAGACATCGCCGTTCAGCGCGGCCCCACGGGGCTTTTCGCCTACGTCGTGCGCTCCGATCAGACGGTCGAGAAACGCGACATCGAGGTCAACCAGATCGGCGGCAGTCTCGCCAGCATCACAAGTGGTATTGCGCCGGGTGAAGAAGTCGTAACGGCAGGGCACGCGCGTCTCCAGCCTGGGGCACGCGTTGCCGTCACGCGCGACGACAAGGAGAGCGCAGCCGATAACTGAGGGGGCGGGTCAGCAAAGAAATCGAGCGAACAAATTGAGCGAACGATGCACACGATAGATCAGACCGGCATACCCGGAGGTGGCCTCTCCGAGCCGTTCATTCGCCGACCGATTGCGACGACCCTGATCATGATGGGCCTGTTGTTCGTCGGTCTGGTCGCGTATCCGAACCTGCCCGTCGCCCCACTGCCGCAAGTCGACTTCCCCACTATCCAGATCTCGGCCTCGCTGCCGGGGGCGAGCCCGGAGACAATGGCGTCCTCCGTCGCCCAGCCGCTCGAACGCCAGTTCGCACGTATCCCCGGTGTCACCCAGACCACTTCGTCGTCGGGCCTCGGCTCGACCACGGTCGTCGTGCAGTTCGATCTCGACCGGGATATCGATGCCGCCGCGAACGACATCCAGGCCGCGATCAACGCTGCCGCCGGCCAGCTTCCGAGCGACCTTCCCTCTCCGCCAACTTACCGCAAGGTCAACCCGGCCGATGCGCCGATCATGCTGCTGTCCGCGACCTCCGACGTGCTGCCGCTGACGGAGGTGGACGACAACGCCGATACCAAGCTCGCCCAGCAGATCAGCCAGATCAGCGGCGTCGGCCTCGTCACCATCGGCGGCGAGCAGAAGCCCGCAATCCGGGTTCAGATCGACCCTGCAAAGCTGGTTGCCAAAGGCCTTTCGCTCGAGGACATCCGCGCGCGCCTCGCGCTTACCACCGTCAATCAGGCCAAAGGCAACATCGACGGCACTCTCAGAAGCCTTACCATCTACGCCAACGACCAGCTCACCGAGGCCGACGCCTGGAACGATGTCATCGTCGCCTATCGCGCTGGCGCACCTATCCGCGTGAAGGACATCGGCCGCGCTGTCGACGGCCCCGAGGACATGAAGAAGGCGGCCTGGGCCGGCGGCAAGCGTGGCGTATTCCTCGTCATCTCTAAGCAGCCGGGCGCCAACGTCATCGAAACCGTGGACCGGATCAAGGCGGAGCTGCCGCGCCTGCGCGCCGCCATGCCGCCCTCTATCAGGATCGACGTGCTTAGCGACCGTACACAGACCATTCGCGCCTCTGTCGATGACGTCGAGTTCACTTTGCTGATCTCGATCGCGCTCGTCGTCGGCGTCATTTTTGTTTTCCTGCGCAGCCTGTGGGCGACCATCATTCCAAGCGTCACCGTTCCGCTCTCGCTGCTCGGCGCGCTGGCGTTGATGTGGCTCGCAGGCTACAGCCTCGACAATCTATCGCTCATGGCGCTGACCATTGCCGTTGGCTTTGTCGTCGACGACGCGATCGTCATGCTCGAAAATATCGTCCGCCATGTGGAGGACGGCATGAATCCGTTCGAGGCGTCGATCAAAGGCGCTCGGGAAATTGGCTTCACAATCGTTTCGATCAGCTTGTCGCTGGTGGCTGCATTCATTCCCTTGCTGCTGATGGGCGGCATCATCGGCCGCCTGTTCCGGGAATTCGCGGTGACCGTCACCATGACCATCGCGGTCTCGGCCTTCGTCGCGCTGACGCTCACACCGATGATGTGCTCTCGCTTTCTGCGCGCAGAACGCGAAGTGGAACACGGCCGCCTCTACGCCTGGAGCGAGCGCGGCTTTCAGGCCATGTTGCGCGGCTATGAGCGGATGCTGGATGTCTGCCTACGTCATCGCTTCCTGACGCTGATGGTGTTCTTCGCCACGATTGCCGTCACGGCAATGCTGTTCATCACCATTCCGAAGGGCTTCTTCCCGCAGCAGGATACCGGCTTGCTGCAAGGCACATCAGAAGCCGGCCAGGATGTGTCCTTCGCCGAGATGATGCGCCTTCAGCAGCAGCTCGGCGTAATTATCGGCAAGGACCCTGACGTCGAGACTTACGCGATGGCCATCGGCGCAGGCGGCGCCTCGGCCTCTCTCAACACCGGCCGCTTCTTCATCACGCTGAAGCCGCGCAGCGAACGCAGCGCATCGGCCTATGAGATCATCGCCCGCCTGCGCAAGGCGACCCAGAACGTCGAAGGCGTGAAACTTTATTTGCAGGCAGCGCAGGACATCACGGTGGGCGGGCGTGCAGGGCGCGCGCAGTTCCAGTACACGCTTCAGGATCCGGACATCGCCGAACTCAACGAATGGGCGCCGAAAGTTCTCGAAAAACTGAAGACGCTCCCCGAGCTGCGGGACGTCGCGACCGACCAACAGGGCGCCGGCATGACGCTGACGCTGGATATCAACCGGGATCAAGCGTCGCGTTACGGCCTCGACCTCGGCGCCATCGACAATACGATCTACGACGCTTTCGGTCAGCGTCAGGTCGCGCAGTTCTTCACCCAGCAAAACAGCTATCATGTCGTCATGGAGATCTTGCCGGAGTTGCAGGGGACACCGGAAAGCCTGGAGAAAATCTACGTCAAATCACCCACAACCGGCGAACAGGTGCCGCTGGCGGCGTTTGCCAGCTGGACCACGCGCAAGACGCAGCCTCTGTCGATTTCGCACCAGGGTCAGTTCCCGGCCATTACCCTAACGTTCAACCTGGCCGAAGCAGGATCTCTAGGCACAGCGACCGAGGCCATCAAAGCCGCGGAACAAGAGCTTGGGTTACCGGCTACATTACGCACGAGCTTCCAGGGCAACGCGCAAGCCTTCCAGGATTCGCTCTCGACCGTACCGATGCTGATCGTCGCCGCTCTCGTCGTGATCTATCTGATCCTCGGCGTTCTCTACGAAAGCTTCATTCATCCCCTCACGATCCTATCCACGCTGCCGTCCGCGGGCGCCGGCGCCATCGCCACGCTGATGCTGTTTGGCTTCGATTTCTCCCTCGTCGCGATGATCGGCATCATTCTGTTGATCGGCATCGTCAAGAAGAACGGCATCATGCTGGTGGACTTCGCCATCACCGCCGAACGGGACGAGCGTCTTTCGCCAGAGGAAGCCGTTCGCAAAGCGGCCATCCTGCGCTTCCGCCCGATCATGATGACGACGGCCGCGGCTCTGCTCGGGGGCATCCCGCTGATGCTTGGCGCGGGAACGGGCTCGGAGATCCGGCAGCCGCTGGGCTATGCCATGGTCGGCGGGTTGATCGTCAGCCAGGCTCTGACGCTCTTCACGACGCCGGTTGTCTATATCTATCTGGATAAGCTTGCCACGTTACTGGAGCGCATGTTCAGGAGCGAACGAGGGGAAGAGGCTCGCGAAGCCGCGAAAACGGACTAAACAGGCAAGACCGCACGCTTCATGAATAAAGATATTACGCGAAGTGCGTAGCCACACAGCCCAACGGCGCGGCTACGCGGTTCCTGTTCGTGGCACTCACTTCTTCTTGCCGCTGGTACGCCACAGATCGGAAGGCAGAGTGCCGGCTGTCTCGGCAGAAACGACATGCTCTTTTCCACCGGGCGGATTTTCGGCAAGCGTGTTGTCAGTGTAGCGTGTGCCCATCGCGAGACCCTTTCTCAAAGAGAACTTCGCTTCTACTGCAATGCCCGGGCGCCTTGATGACAACATCGAGCCGTTGTGCCGCCTGCAATGTGTCGCAGGCTGGATGACAGATCCTCCGTTATCGCAGCGCTTGCTGGTGGTGACCAAGCAAGCGGAACGCGAGATCCGATAGCAAGTGGGATCAACCGAACCGCGCGGAGAGGTCGGCGGCAAACAGCGCTATGAAGAGCAACGCGGTGGTGACGAGCATGGTGGTCGACAGCCAGCCGGGACGAGCGGACGGCGGCGTAAAGCGCGAGTTCAAGAGTACGAGCAAAGTCACGGCGAGGAACGGCATGAATGCGGCGCCCAACACGCCGTAGATAAGCGTGACCTGGAACGGTCTGTCGAAGAAGAGGATCGTCATCGGCGGCAGCGTGAGCCATATCAAGTAGAAGTGAAAGGCGGGGCTGGTTTCTGCTTTTCCAGCGTCATAGGTCGCGTCGGCGCCGTCGGCATCAGCATGCAAGCCGTGAGGCAACTTGATTATCCTGACCCAGTCGGCGAACAACAGGCTGACACCGTTCCAGACACCGAGCAACGAGGTCCACGTCACGGCAAAGAATCCGACGAGAAACAGCGTGCGTGCCCATGTGCCATAGCGCACTCCAAGCTCGTTGCCGAGCGTTAGGAGGCCGCGGTCATTCTCTGTCAGGTCCTGGCCTCGCAGGATCTCCGCACCGACGACAAGCATCGCGACGACGAAGATCGCAGTCATGGTGTAGCCAACGGCGTTGTCGAGCCGCATGACGGACAGCCAGCCCGTGTTGCGCCAGCCTTTGGCCATCATCCAGTAGCCGTAAGCGGCCATGGTGATGGTGCCGCCGACGCCACCTATGAGGCCGAGGACGTAGATTGTGGATCCAGAGGGGAGACGCGGTACCAGGCCGCTTGCGAGGTCGCCAAGGTTCGGAGAAACCAGCAATGCTGTTGCCACGACCGCAAAAAATTTGATCGCAACCAATATGGTCATGAAGCGTTCGAACGCGGCATAGCGCTGTCCCCAGACGAGCACCAGCCCCGTGACACCCGCAAGCATCGCCCAATAGCGCACCGAGAGGCCGCCGAAGAGAGCATTCAGGGGCAGGCCGACCGCGGACATGGCGGTGGCACCGTACACAAAGCCCCAAATCACAATGTAGATGCCGAAGAAACCTGTGGCCCAATAGCCAAGTCGGCGCCAACCATCGAGAAGCGTCATGCCCGACGCGAGGTGCCAGCGCCCCGTCGCTTCAGCCAATGCCAGCTTCAAAACGGCGCCGAGAATGGCGGCCCACAGCAGCACGGTACCAAAACGCGCTCCGGCGATCATGGTCGCGACCAGGTCGCCAGCGCCCACGCCGGTCGCGGCCGCGATGAGGCCTGGGCCGACCTGCCGCAACCGTCCGTAGAAGTCGCTAGGGGCAGCCTCTAGAGGCTCAACTTCGGCGTTCGCCGTTGGCGGGTTCGCGTCATCAGGCAGTGGCTCGGCGTCCCGCGTCATTTTTCAAGTTTATCCGTTCGCTGACCAGCTAGAGCGTCGGCTTAGCAAATTGACGGGGGCCTGGCCACAACCAAGGCGCGGGCTTCGTCTGCTCCGCGCCAATCGGAGATGACTGCCGGACGCTAGCCGCGACGCGCTGCTTCAATCGTCGCGACGTCGATCTTTCGCATATCCATCATCGCGTCAAACGCGCGCTTTGCTTCTTCACCGCCTGCTGCCATGGCTTCTGTCAGAACGCGGGGCGTGATTTGCCATGAGATGCCCCACTTGTCTTTGCACCAGCCGCACGCACTCTCCTGGCCTCCGTTTCCGACGATGGCGTTCCAATAGCGGTCGGTCTCCTCCTGATCATCCGTGGCGATCTGGAAGGAGAAGGCTTCGTTGTGCTTGAATACAGGCCCGCCGTTGAGGCCGATGCATGGGATGCCGGCGACCGTAAACTCGACCGTCAGCACGTCGCCCGCCTTGCCGGACGGGTAGTCACTGGGAGCACGGCGGACTGCAGCAACCGCGCTATCCGGAAAGGTCTCGGCGTAGAACCGGGCGGCAGTCTCGGCATCCTTGTCGTACCACAAACAAATCGTGTTCTTGGCCATTGCGTGTCCTTTCGGATCATCCACGAGACGGAAGCTGCTGTTAGCACGATGGGCTACCGCAGAAGCGTCGCGTGCGGTCTCTAGTTCCACCGACATGACATGGCTGAAAAACTCGGCCGTATTGCAGCGGTTGCGAACGGCTCAGCGCATCAGCGAAAAATCACCGGCCTCATTCGGAGGAGACGGGCTGCGAACTCCGCGTCGTCGGCAAATTCGCGCGGATACGTTCCGGGAAATCGGCTGCGTCACCAGCTTGCTGGGCGGCCTCATTGATAAGCGATTGCCGGCGCAGCTCCGGAAATGGCAACGTCGTGTCGACGCGCCCCGAGTGGTAGAGGTAGCTGTCGATCAAGCCGTTCAAAAGATGACGGATGTCGAACCGACCGGCTCGCCCGGCGGCATTTGCGTAACGGATGATGTTGATCGTGCAGCTGTTGCTCAGCAGGTGATAAAATTCCGGTCGCTCCGCGAGCTCGTTGATGCGTTGGACGTAGATATCGAAAAGCCTTCGCGCGTCCGCAGCGGAGGTATTGAGCCGATAGAGATAGACAGTCTCGTTGCGATGGTTGGTTCGCAATCCTACCAGGTCGCGTTCTTCGCCCACGACATAGATGAGCTCGAATTGCTTGAACAGAGAAGCGATCGGCGCAAAGCTTTCGCCGACCTCAGGCCGCGTCTCGATCGAGACGGCCAACGGCGGCGCGTTGTCGAAGATGAAACTGAGGAACGTGTGCCCAACCGGGCCTTCCGACCAATACGAGACGTAAAAGTCGATCCCGATCAAATGCGATCGCTC
>VFQP010002294.1_pt1 | contig 21904 bp, 16 predicted proteins | sample 3512351 | NCBI WGS metagenome assembly VFQP01 (sample SAMN10412372, study PRJNA504923) | tailings metagenome | isolation source: Relicate 1 Philex TSF1 revegetated site | place: Philippines: Tuba, Benguet | collected 2017-08-29
TTTTCCGTGAAGGGTTTCAAGATTATTCGCGAGTCCCTGAATTCCCCCAGGTTGCTATAGCCGGTCATGAGGATGACTGGCAAAGTTGGCCGCACCGCGCGGATGGCTTTCGCAAGCTCACCGCCGCTCATTTCCGGCATCGCGAAGTCCGCGAGAACGATATTTATTTCCTCATTCCTTGCGAGCAGCCGGAGCGCTTCATTGGCGCTCTCCGCTGACGCCGTTGCAAATCCGAGAGACTCGAGCATCCTGACCGTGGACTTGAGGACAGCCTTGTTGTCATCCACGACCAGAACACGCAACCCCGTCATAGTCTGCGCGCAGTTGCTCGCATCAACGAAGTCCGCCTGGCAATCAGAAACGTCGACCCAAGCGCGCGGCAAGAAGATCGTGACGGCCGTACCCTGACCGAGGCGCGTCTCAAGACGCACGCCGCCACCGGATTGTTTGGCAAAACCGAAGACTTGCGCCAATCCGAGGCCTGAACCCTTTCCCGGTTCCTTCGTCGTGAAGAAAGGCTCGAACACAAGCGGCAGCACGTGGTCTGGGATACCGGTGCCGGTGTCCTTGACGGCGAGACCCACGTAGTCTCCCGGCGACGGCTCTTCCGGCCGGACGGGCTCGCTTTCGATAACGGTGTTGAACGTCTCGAGAGTGAGCGTGCCGCCCGGCTTCATCGCATCCTTGGCGTTAATTGCAAGGTTGAGAACGATCATCTCGATTTGGTTTGGATCGATCAAAGCGGGCCAGAGATCCGGAGCAAACGTCGTTTTGAGTTGCACCGTGCCGCCCAAGGTGACGCTGAGCAGATTGATCATCCCGGCGAGCTTGCTGTTGAGATCGACCTCGCTGGGTTCCAGCCGCTGTTGCCCCGAAAAGGCGAGGAGTTGCGCAATGAGCTTCGCGCCGCGATCAGCAGCGGTTAGGATCAAATCGATGCCTTCCTGCTCGTCAGGTCTTTGCACTGTGCGGGAAAGCAGACGCGCATTGGTGAGCACGACACTGAGCAGGTTGTTGAAATCGTGCGCAACGCCTGATGTGATCTGCCCGACCGCATCGAGCCGTTGCAGCTGCTGGACCTCGGCTTCGGCGATCTCCCGTTTCTCCATCTGAGAGCGCAGCTCTCGGTTGGCCTCCGCCAGTTCGCGCGTCCGGTGTTCAACGCGGGTCTCGAGCCTTCTTTCAATATGTTTGCGGTTGGTGACTTCCAGAGCGACGCCGAAAAACGAAACCGGCACGTTGTTTTCGAAATTGGTCTGCCCACGCGTCGCGATCCACCGTTCCACGCCGTCCGTTTTTCCGATTACCCTATATTCGATTTCGTAGACTCCATCGCCCCGTGGATCGGTGCACCGCTGGACCGCAGCATCAACGCGCGCGAGATCGTCTGGATGCACGCTGGCCCTCCACACCTCGTAATCGACATGCGCGCCTGCAGCCAGGCCCCACATTGCCCTCAGCGTGTCGTCCCATTGCAATTCATTGGTTTGCGGATTCCATGCGTAGCGGCCGAGCTTCACGAGATCGACGGCGGCCTTCAGCCGCGCTTCGCTTGCGCGCAGACGCACCTCGGCGTGCTTCTCCTGGGTGATCTCGCGAAGGGCCCCAACCAACCCCCGGGCCTTACCGTCCACAAAAGTGGTCTTACCGTAGCTCGAAACCCAACGTTCCTGCCCATCATTAATGCCGATAACGCGAAATTCTGCGTGAAATTTGCCTTCGCCCTGCGGATCCTTGGCTCGTGCGATGCTCGCATCAAGGTGGGGAAGGTCAGCCGGGTGGATGGCCGAGCGAGCAAGAGCGAGATCGACTTCCGCTTCGGGAGGCAGCCCCCAGATCGCCTTGGCACGATCGTCCCAGTCGATTGTGCCGGCCGACAAATCACAGGAATAGACAGACAGGCCTACCAGATCGACCGCCGCCTGCAGCCTCGCCTCGCTTTCGCGCAGCGCCCGGTCTGCATACAATCGCTCGGTGATGTTTCGCGCGATTTTTGACACGCCGATGACCTTGCCCACCCTATTCTTCAAGGGCGACACTGTGAATGAAATATCTACTGGACTTCCGTCTTTACGCCGGCGAACGGTTTCGTAAGAACCAATGCGTTCGCCTCTGCGGAGGCGCTCAAGAATTGCGTTTTCTTCGTTGTGGCAATCCGGGGGAATCAGAAACGGAATCGGCTTGCCGATGACTTCCTCAGCCATGTAGCCGAACATTCGCTCAGCGCCCCTGTTCCAACTGATAATCGTGCCATTTAAGTCTTCGCCGAAGATTGCGTCGTGACTGCACTCGACGATGGAGGCGGCTCGCTGCACCGCGTTCAGGTTGAGCAGAGTCTGATAGGCGGTCGCTGCGAAGGCGCCCAAGCTCGTCATCACGCGCAAGTCTTCCGCATCGAAGCTGCGACTGGTGTCATGAGCGACGACCCAGATTGTGCCGACTGCTTCAGCCTCGATGTAGAAGGGAACGAGGAGTGCTTCCTCAAGAACAGGCCTGACGGGTTCCCAATAGGCGAAATCGACTTCGGGATGTGAGCATATCATGGCGGCGTCTTGGTCAAGGACCGTGCCGCATGGACCAAAGTTGCGCGGTGTTCCACCGTTTAAGTGCGGAGCCCACTGCCCGGCGATGGCGCGCCAATGGAATTTACTTTTCCCGTCCGCTTCCTCTAGGAGGCTGAGCCCGGCGGAGTGGGCGCGACATAGACTCAACGCAGTCTCTGCGAGCTTCTGCAAGATGCCTTCGGGCGAATTCGCTAATTCCTGCGCCAAAGCGATCAGCGCTTGGTTCTCTGCCGCGTAATCGGCCGGACGCGTCGGCCGCCGCCGTAACTCGTCCGCCGAGATCATGCAACGGACATTAGGTTTCAGTTCGCGGCCAGTAGCCGTGGTGCACTGCTTCACCGACTGCTTCGCTTGCTCGGTTTGCACTTAATCCGCCCAACGCGCCGCGGCCAGGTTTGCCTGACCTATGAGATCATACATCATGTGATTATTTGCGCATATGCAATTCGAGTGTGGAACAAATCGATCGGAGCCTTTGTCGGGGTGCGCACCAGGTCCGCAGGTTGAAGGAAGCATCCGCCCACGTGCGCACGTCTGAGACTTCGGTAGCGCGTCCGAGACGACTGCTCCTCACGCGAAAGCAGACGCAAGTCAGGCGACCATTGCGATTCACCGCTGGGCATCTTCCGAAATCGTCGCGATGCCGAGATTGCTGCCATCGACTCTTTAATTATGAGGCGCTCTTTGGAGCGAAAAGGCTATGGCCGCTCACAGAGCGAAACCGGTCGAAACGAGGAGCTGATCGCGATAGGCGTGAGCATGGCTTACACTTTCGACAGTGCTGAACTCACGCCCTGGCCCGATGGACAAGCGGAATTCAGCGGGGCCAAGCTTCAGAAATGGGAGACGCTCACTCCCGATGAAAAGAAGCTCTTCATACGCCAGGCGGATGTCTTTGCGGCTTACACGGCCTACACCGATCACGAGATTGGCCGTGTGATCCAGGCCGTCGAAGACATGGGCAAGCTGGATAACACGCTGATCATCTACATCAGCGGTGACAATGGCACGAGCGCCGAAGGGTCGATCCTCGGCACTCCCAACGAGATGGCCGCAATTCAAGGCGTCAATATTCCGGTTGCGGAGCAGCTGAAGTTTTATGACGCGTGGGGTTCGGATCAGACCACGCCGCACATGGCGGTAGGCTGGACGTGGGCGTTCGATACGCCTTTCAAGTGGACGAAGCAGGTCGCCTCGCACTTCGGCGGAACTCGACAAGGCATGGCCATCTCATGGCCGGGCCACATCAAGGATGTTCGGCATCCGCACGCAGTTTCGTCACATGATCGACATTGTGCCGACCATTCTTGAATGGGCAGCGGCGGCGGTAGTGTGCGCGACGCCATACTTACAGGCTTGCTCATCCGCAAATAGCGCCTAGACACGACACTCTGCGCGGATTGTTACTCTGCCTGCACATTGCTTTTTCTGGGTGGCGTCAACAGAACCGTGTGGTCGCCCTACCCGAGATTGGGGTTTCACCAGGCGTCACAGCAAGATCAAGCGCTGCCACCGGAGACCGGTATGAGACGGGGTGAGATCCTGTCCCTCACACTGGATCAGGTGGACTTGGAGCGGCGGGAGATCAGACTCAGCATCACCAAAACGAAGCGTCCCAGGGTCTTTCCTCTGTCGGATCGTGCTGTATCCATTTTTGCAGCCATTGCCTCGGAACGGACCACTGGCTTCGTCTTCATCAATCCGACGACCGGCAAAGCCTTATCGGAGCGTCAAGAAAGCGTTCGGGTCAGCGTGTCGGAAAGCGGGGATCACAAACTTCCGCTTCCATGACCTGAGGCACACCTTCGCATCATGGTCGGTCCAGGGTGGCGCCGATCTCTATCGCCTTAGTCGCATCCTGGGTCATTCAAACCTCCAGATGACCACCCGATACGCCCATCTTTCCACCCAGGCCCTTCACGATCTGGTCCGGGATCTGGCTACAAAAGTGGATACAAGAACCTCAGATTGACGACGCTGACGCCATGCTTAGGCAGACGCTTATCCGAGCCTGAGCTCGCCACGCGCATGTTTGCTGGGCTTCTGACGAGAAAAACGGTGAGTGAGAATGGCGCGCCCGAAAGGATTCGAACCTCTGACCCCCAGATTCGTAGTCTGGTGCTCTATCCAGCTGAGCTACGGGCGCGTTTTGCCGATTTTACGTGCCGGATCAAGGCCGGCAGGGACTTTCGGGCGGCGCGGGGCCACCTTCGGTCCGGCAAGGGGGCAACTCCTAATATGAGTGCCCGGCGAGCGCAAGGGGCTTCAGCCACATAAGCGGTGAGGCAAGGCGCAGCGGGCGGCGTCCCACCGCTCGCTAGCGGACGGCGCGGTCGGGCAGCTCGATCAGGAAGGTGGCGCCGACGCCGGTGTCCAGCAGCTCCAACTTGCCGCCGTGGACGCCGATCAGCTCGGACGCGATGGCGAGGCCGAGGCCCGAGCCGTCCTTGCGCGTCGAGGCCTGGAAGGCGCGGAACAGGTTCTCGCGTACATGGGGCGGAACGCCCGGGCCATTGTCCGACATCTCGATGAACACTTTGCGGCCGTCGCGCCACGCCTTGACGCGGATCTCGCCGTCCGTGCGCTCGGCCTGGCTCTCGATGGCCTGTACGGCGTTGCGCGTGAGGTTGCTCAGGACGCGGAACAGGTGCTCGTGGTCTGCGTCGATGAGGAGCTGATCGTCGACCTCTGTCGTCCAGGCGATCCGGCCCTCGCGCGGGAGTCCAAGACCCTCCGCGACCTCTTCGAGCAGTGGCTTGAGGCGCATCAGCTCGCGACGGGGCTCAGCCTCCTCGGCGCGGCCGAAGCGCAGCGACGAGTTGCAGAAGTTGATGGCGCGGTCGAGCGAGGCGATGAGCTTCGGCGCGAACTGCTGGACGGTCGGGTCCGGGATGGCGGTCAAGCGATCGGAGATGAGCTGCGCGTTGGCCAGCATGTTGCGCAGGTCGTGGCTGATCTTGCTGACGGCAAGACCGAGCTGCGCGAGGCGGTTCTTCTGGATCAGCGCCTGGGTAAGCTGCCGCTGCATGTGCGCCAGCTCGCGCTCAGCCGTGCCGATCTCGTCTGAGCGGCCGGAGGGCGTGATGATGCGGCTCGCGTCCTCGGGGTTCTCGCCGAAGCGCAGCATGTTGCGCGAGATGCGCATCATGGGGCGAACGAGCAGCGCGCTGATCGCGAAATAGACCAGCGCGGCCGTGATCAACGAGATCATGATCGAGAGGTAGACGATATTCATGCCGTAGCTGACCATGGCCCGTTTGAGCGGCTCTTCCGGCAGCACCACCTCGATCACGTCATCATAGCGCGGACCGAGGAAGCCGACGATGCGGATGACGCGGTCGTCGGGCGCGAAGAAAAGTTCAATGGCGTCGCGGATCTGCGAGATGCGTAGCGCGAGATCCTCGCCGACGGTCATGTTCGGCGGCTGGCGCAGATCGAAGTGCTCGTCGATCGAGATTTCCGTCACGGGCGGCAGAACAAGACGGCGGGCGCCCCCGCGGCGGATCGCGATGGCGCGGACGAGAGCGGTGCGCGTCAGCTCGTTGCGGAGCGCGGGCGGCACGTTGCGGCCGGGAACGGCCTCCGCCGCGAGGGCGGCCACGTTGGCGGCCGTCAGCCGGTCATTGAGCCAACTGATGCGATAGTTGGAGATCGACGGCAGGAAGATCAGGATTTCCGCCAGCATCACGAACAGCGCGGTGAGCACGAGCAGCTTCGCCGGCAGACCGATGCGGAGCCAGCCGGTCCTCAGCGCGGCTGCGCGTTCGCGCAGCCACGGCCAGACGGCCCACGACTGTTTCTCCGTCGATTCGATCACACGCTCGTTCATATCGAGGGGCATGCTCACTCACAGTGCCGGCCCTCGGTCCCACGTCGGCCCGTGCTTCGGTGCCTTCGCGGGACGAAGGCTTGACCGATTCTGGCACTTCGCGACCCGCATGTCACCCACGGGGCGCACAAAACACTGGGCGATCACCCGACATGGTCAAGGGCACGCGCATGCCGGATATATGGGGCGATCAGGCGAGCTAACCAAGCCTCGCAAGGAAATCGATGAGCTTACGGACGTTCGCTTTGGCGGGAAGCGGGGCGAAGTGACGAACGGCCGCTCGCTTGCCGACTTCTCCCAGCGTCGGATAGGGCGCGACGTATCCGGCAATGGCCTTGATAGGCAGCCGCTGGGCGACGGCGAGTGCCCAGAGCTGGATCAGCTCGCCGGCGCTGGGGCCGACGATCGTCGCGCCGAGAATGCGGCCCGCTTTGCTTGTCACGATCTTGATATGACCGGTGGTGTCATGTTCGGTCTGGGCGCGGTCGTTTTCGGTGAAGGGCCAGCGCAGCACGTTGATCTTGTGCTTCGCGGCGCGGGCTTCGTCCTCGGTGAGCCCGACCTGAGCAAGCTCGGGATCGGTGAAGATGACGCGCGGAACGAGGGTGGGATCGAATTTGGTGGGCAGCCAGAACAGGGCGCGGCGCAGCACGATCTCGGCTTGATAGCTCGACGCGTGGCTGTACTGCGGACCGCCGATGACGTCGCCGATGGCGTAGACGCGGCGGTTCGACGTTCTGAGGCCGCGATTGACCGAGATTCCCTCGCGGCTGAACTTGATGCCCGCGGCCGCAAGATTGAGGTCCGACACGTTCGGATTGCGGCCCGTGGCGAAGAGGAGATGCGAGCCGTCGACGGTTTCGGTGCCGCGGTTGGTCGAAACGTGGACGCGGACGAAGCCGGCCATGCTCTCGATGCGTTCGACGCGGACGCCTTCGCGGATGTCGATGCCGCTGGCACGAAGCGAATTGGCCAGCAAGCCGACGGCCTCGGGATCTTCGCTTGCGAGCACGCGCGCAGAATCAAGGATGGTGACGCGGCTGCCGAGGCAAAGGTGCGCCTGCGCCAGCTCCAGCCCGATTGGGCCAGCGCCGACGACGATGAGATGGGGGATCTTTCGATCGACCTCGAAGATCGTCTCGTTGGTGTAATAGGGGCAGCTGTCGAGGCCGGGAATGGGGGGGATCGCGGGCGAAGAGCCGGTGGCGATCACGAAGCGGCGGGCGGTGACCTTGTAGTCGCCTGCGAGCAGCGTGCGCTTGTCGAGGAAGCGGGCGGCCCCCAGGATAGTGCGGATGCCGAGACCGGTGTGGCGCTCGACCGAGTCGTTCGGCGCGACCGCCGATATGACGGATCTCACATGGGCCATGACGGCGCGGTGATCGATCTGCGGATCGACGGACGCGATGCCGAATTCGGATGCGGTCCGCATGGCGTGAGCGCGCTTGGCCGACGCGAGCAGCGCCTTCGAGGGAATGGATCCGACGCTCAGGCTGCTACCGCCCATCCGGTGCTTTTCGATGAGAACGACTTTGCGGCCGAACGCGGCTGCAAGGGTGGCGACGGCCAGGCCGCCGGATCCGGCGCCGATGATACAGATGTCGGCCTTCAGCGGCTCACCGGCGATCGCGGCCGGGCTGTCCGGCGCGGCAGCGGTGACCGGCGACGCCACTTGCGCCGGCGCGGGTCTCGTTTGCGTCATCGGTGTGCTCCAGGACCAGCCACGTTAACGATGTTGGGCGTGGAGCATTCCTCGGTATTCGTCGCGTTTGCAAGGCATTCGCGGGGCAAGGCCTCGCCGGGGCGCAGATCTCGCTGGCGATTGCAGCGGCAACGCGTTAGGAACGCGCGATCTTTCGGCATTGGGCCGCGGCGCTGCCATGTCAATTGACTTCGCCTGCCGTGCAACTTATAAGCCCCCCATCCCATCAAGATCAGCCCTGGATGGCGCGTTCCGCCGTGGCCGGGCTTGTTCGTATTACGATTTTCGACTGGAGTTACTGCCGTGAAACGCACCTATCAACCGAGCAAGCTGGTCCGCAAGCGCCGTCATGGCTTCCGCGCTCGTATGCAGACGGCGGGTGGCGTGAAGGTCATCGCCCGCCGCCGCGCAAAGGGCCGCAAGCGGCTCTCCGCCTAGCACATTTGGCGCGCCGAACGGTGGCGCCCGCAAGGCGGGAGGCTTTCGTCGTGGCGGCCGTGCTGACGCTCAAGAAAAGAGCAGAATTTCTGAGACTTAGAGGGGGCGCGCGGTTTGCGACGCCCTCTTTCGTTCTGGAAACGCGTCCGCGTCACGCGGGAGAGGGAGCGGAGGCCGCGACTGCGCGGTTCGGCTTCACGGTCACGAAAAAGCTCGGCGGCGCCGTGGTTCGCAATCGCATTCGGCGCCGGCTCAAGGCCGCCGTCTCATTGGTGGCTCCGGGGCGCGCGAGGCCCGAACACGACTACGTTCTCGTTGCGCGCCTGGCGGCGTTCGACAGGGCGTTCCCGGAGGTCAAGAAAGACCTTGAACGGGCTCTGCAACGCGTGCATCACCCTGCGGCGGCATCACAAAAGGGACGGGCTGGCTGATGCGGTTCATGTGGGCCGCGCTCAAATCGCCCATATCCCTCAACACCACCCAGGATGTAAGAGAGCCAGTCTGAAATTTGCGGACCGCAGCCGGCGGGGTTTCCGCGCACTCTGAGGTTTTCATGGCCCAACGCCCCGACGATCAAAAGAACCTTCTCATCGCCGTCGCGCTGTCGATGGCGGTGATGCTTGGCTGGCAGTTCTTCTATGCCGGACCGCAGATGAAGGCTCAGCAGGAGAAGGCGCAGCGCGAAAAGGCCGTGTCTCAGCAGCAGGGCGACAAGGCCGCGGGCACGGGCACCGCCACGCCGGCGACACCCGGCGCGACGCTTCCCAACGTGCAGCCGAAAGAGGCTCTAACGGCCGCGCCGACGGGAACGCGCGCCGAAGCGCTGGCGAAGTCAGCCCGCATTCCGATCGAGACCCCGGCGCTTACCGGTTCGATCTCGCTCAAGGGCGGTCTGATCGACGACCTCGTTCTTCTCAAGTATCGCGAGACGGTGGATCCCAAGAGCCCGAACGTCGTGCTCTTCTCACCGCTCGGCGCACCGCACGCCTATTTCGCGGAGTTCGGATGGCACGGTGCGGCGCGCGGCCAGACGGCCCTTCCCGACAGCGAAACACTCTGGCAGGCCGAAGCAGGCGCCAAGCTCACACCCGAAACTCCCGTCACGCTCTCGTGGGAGAACGGGCAGGGGCTCAAGTTCCGCCGCAAGCTCGCGATCGACGCCAATTACATGATCACGGTTTCGGACGAAGTGGAGAACACGACGTCCGGCGACGTCGTGCTGACGCCCTACGGGCGTCTCTATCGTTTCGGAACGCCGCACACGTCCGGGTATGCCGTGCTGCACGAAGGCTTGATCGGCGTGCCGGGCGATGCGGGCCTGCAGGAGATTTCCTATAAGTCCGTTCTCGAGGACGGCGGCGGCAAGAGCTTCGATGGCAAGACCGGCGGCTGGCTCGGCATCACCGATAAGTACTGGGCGGCAGCTCTCATCCCCGACCAGAAGTCGACTTTCGCAGGCAGCTTCCGGGGCCAGCGCGGCGGACCGTCGTCGCAGGAAGTCTATTGGGCCGACTATCAGGTCGGCGGCGTGGTCGTTCCTGCGGGTGCAACGCAGAAGACCGAGGGAAGACTCTTCGCGGGCGCCAAGCAGGTCAAGTTGATCGAGGATTATGAAGCCGCCCTCGGGATCACGAAGTTCGAGCTGCTCATCGATTGGGGCTGGTTCTACTTCATCACCAAGCCGCTCTATTACCTCATCGACTGGCTCTACGGCATCCTCGGCAACTTCGGCCTCGCGATCCTCGCGGTCACGGTGATCGTCAAGGCGCTGTTCTTCCCGCTAGCCAACAAGAGCTACGAGAGCATGGCGAAGATGAAGAAGCTGCAGCCGCAGATGGAGCAGCTTCGCGAGCGCTACAAGGACGACAAGGCCAAGCAGCAGCAAGAGCTGATGGCGCTCTACCAGAAAGAAAAGATCAATCCGCTCGCCGGCTGTTTGCCGATCCTCGTGCAGATCCCGGTCTTCTTCGCGCTGTACAAGGTTTTGTTCGTTTCAATCGACATGCGGCATGCGCCGTTCTTTGGCTGGATCCGCGACCTCTCGGCGGCGGACCCCACTTCGATCTTCAACCTGTTCGGGCTGTTGCCGTTCGCGGTGCCGGAGTTCCTCCATATCGGCGTCTGGCCGATCATCATGGGCCTTACGATGTGGGTCCAGATGCAGCTCAATCCGCCGCAGCCTGATCCGGTGCAGCAGCAGATCTTCTCGTTCATGCCGCTGCTGTTCACGTTCCTGCTGGCTGCGTTCCCGGCTGGCCTCGTGATCTACTGGGCCTGGAACAACATCCTGTCGATCGCGCAGCAGTGGTACATCTCAGTCAAACAGGGCGCCGAGGTGCATCTCATTCACAACATGAAGCGGACCTTCGCGCCTCTTGGACGACTGTTCGGGCGACGAACCGAATCCAAGGGCTAGCGCTGATGGCGGACGCGGCGCTCTTTTCGCCCGAGGATCTTGAGGCGGGAGAGCGTCTGGTTCTCCGCCCGTGGCAGTTCGTGAAGGGCGTTGTCGCGCTCGACGGATTGCCCGACGACGGCTGGACCGAAGTGGCCTTCGCGGGCCGCTCCAACGTCGGCAAGTCGAGTCTCATCAACGCCATGGTGCGTCACAGCGGCCTCGCGCGCACCTCGAACACGCCGGGGCGCACGCAGGAACTCAATTTCTTCAAGCCGTACGAAGATCCACTCTATCTTGTCGACATGCCGGGCTACGGGTTTGCCAAGGCTCCGAAGGACAAGGTCGAAACCTGGACGGCGCTCATTCGCGCCTACCTCGCCGGACGCCCGACTCTGCGGCGCGTTTTCGTGCTCGTCGACAGCCGCCACGGCATCAAGCCGCCGGACCGCGACATCATGAAGATGCTCGATGCGACGGCCGTGCCTTACCAGATCGTTTTGACCAAGGCGGACAAGATCAAGGAGCATGAGCTCAAAGCCGTGAAGGCTGCAACGGAGAGGGAGTTGTCATCTCATCCGGCGGCTTTCCCCGTCGTCCTCATGACGTCATCGGAGAAGGGCGCGGGCTTAGAGGACCTTCGTGCAACGATAGCGGCCATTCTGCGGGATTAGCCCAGCAGGGCCGTGCGCCAGATCTCGCATTTGACGTCAAAGCTCCGGGCTGCGTGCGCTGGGCTCGTTGAGGGCAATACGGTCACAACGACATGCGGCGGGCAGTGCCGCGCCGCATATTTCCGAAACGCCGCTGCCGCCTTTCCGCCGTTAAGTCCGACGCGTTCGATGCGGCGATGCGCAGCGAAGAAAGCCTCGAAGTCATTGGGCACCTCTTCGCTGATGTCGCTATCGAGGCTACCCGGACGGACGCAGGATGCGAGCACATCCCACACGGCGAAGCGGCGTTTGTTCAAGATCCGCACGCGGTGATCATAAGGTTTGTCCGGCCCGGCGCCGGTCAACTCGCCCATGATGCGCCAGAAAGCGTTGTGCGGGTGCGCATAGTATTGCTTGGCCCGTAGCGACGCCGCGCCCGGCATGCTGCCCAGGATAAGAACATGTGCGTCTGGTGTCGCAATCGGTGGGAAGCTGCGGACGACAAGTCCGGCTTTCGATTGCGAGGGCAGCCTAGAGGCCAAGGTATTTGGCCGCCAGGAGCTTCAGGATCACGTAACCGGTCTCGCCAAACTTGGCGAGCAAGCCACCGAGCACAGCGGCCGCGATCCAGCCCGCCCATCGGCCAAGAGTGCGCGCATAGTTGATCGAGACCTTCACATCCACGACCTGATCGGGCAGCGCGGTTTCAGCGGTGACGCCATCGGCGCCGACGGTGCGGGCCGAGACGATGAGCTGAAGCTGGCGGCGGCCGCGCGTGCGTGGCGTAACTGTCCAGCGCCAGCTCGCGTAATCGTCGTTGCCGAAGCCGAGCACGTTCTCGATCCATTGCGTCTCGGGCGAGCGGTTCTCGACGGAGAAGCCTCCGTCAGGCGCGCGCAAGCGGACCGACATGGCCTTGGTCACGACGACTTCGTGACGGAACGCGGCGCCGCCCCCTTGCAGTCCTTCCGCGAGCGCCTTGACGTCGGCGCGCGCAATGCGCGCCTCGACGACGACGGGGACGCCCGCGCGCATCTTGCGCGGAATGTTCTCAACAAGCTGCCCGGCTTCGATGAGCGGCCACGACCCCACGAATGGTCCGGCGGGCGCTTGCGGGCGGCGGCGCTCTGAGGGAGGCGGCGGTGCGCCGCGTCCTGGCATTTCCGCACGGGGCGCGGCGGGAGGAGGAAACGGTTGCGGGGCGTAGGGCGGTGCGGGCTGCGGAGGAGGTTCCGGTGCCTGCATTGGTTGCGGAGGCCTGGCCCATCGTGTGGGCGGCTCTTCGCTTACGCCTGGGCGCTCGTGTCCGAACGACGAAAAGCCGTCGGCTGGCTCGCCGGAGTGTTGCGCAGGATGACCCCCGGTCGGGGGCACCTCGGGCTCGAAAGCCGGTTCGAATGCTGGCTCCGGATGCTGCATCGGCGCCGGAGGGGGCGGCTGGCGCGACGACGGCGGCCCGCCAAGATCCGGGTAGTTTGCGCGCGGGAGCGTCGACGGGGCAGGCGCCGGGGCGGGGAGGACTTCGGCATTCTCCGTGCGGTTCTGCAGGCGCTCGCGGGCGGAGGCGAGGATTTCCTCGGTCGTCGGCGGTCGCGTCGTCTCTGGCGAAAGAGGCTCGCCGTAGGGATCGGACTGCGGCGGCTGCGGCCGGTGCGGCGGTGTATGCTGCTGTGGGGGAGGCGGAGCAGGCGGCGGCGCCGGCTGAGGCGGATATTCGGCGTGATGGGGCGGCGCCGGCATCGGGCCCGGCGACGGCGCGGGTGGCGCGGAGGCACGCTGAAGGGCGCGGATCGCCTCTTCGAAGGTCAGGCCCTGCAGACGAAGAAGATGCGCCGCGGTGCTTTTGCCGTCGCCAACGATGGCGGCCAAAACGATGGCGCCGTTGATTTCGCGGCGGCGTCCCTGGCGGGCCGCGGCGGCGGCAGCCTCAAGGATGCGCCGCAGGTCGGCAGAGATGGCAATAGTCTGGGTGGTTGCCGGATCGACGCGATCGTCGGAGCGGCCGAGGAAATCAGAAACCTCCGCCGTCAGGCGCGGCAGATCGATATGGCTCGCCTTGAGGACGACCGTCGCCTCGGGATCTTCGGCCAGGGCAAGGAGCAGATGCTCGAGCGTCACCTCGCGGTGCGCCTGCGCGGTGGCATAATCTGCCGCACGCGTGAGAGTCGCCGTCAGGTACGGCGACATCGGGATCCTTCCAAGCTCGTCGACGATCATGGTCGTCATTCAGGGCTTCCTCTCGGGGCAGTCCCCCGGCCGATCATACGTCGCAGGCGCCAAGCTTCCGACTTCGCGGTCCGGAACCCTCGACGGATCGAATCTGTCATGCGGGATATGACGTTATGATGAGGGCCCGAACAAGGTTGGACCTCAATCCCCAACAACTCAACGCGTAATCTTGGCGCGCGATTGTGTGGGAATTCCGTTGAGACCGGCCCTCCACAGGTTATATGTGCTCGCCGAGAGGGCAGGTTCCCAAATCCCGTCATCTCAAGGTCAATCCGCCGCGCCAGCATGCCGGGCCGCGGCTGACGGTGCGGCGCAGGGGCAGCAGGGATCGAGAAGGCAAGATGGCGAAGGTGACCGACATTCCGGAGGCGATCCAGGGCGTTTCGGCCCACGTTCAGGCGCGGATCCTGGCGGAAGCTCTGCCGAACATGCTGCGCTATGACGAGCAGACCGTCGTCATCAAGTTCGGCGGGCACGCGATGGGGGATCAGGCGCTCTCCGACGCGTTCGCCAAGGACATCGTCTATCTCAAGCTTTCAGGCGTGAACCCGATCGTCGTGCACGGCGGCGGCCCGCAGATCGCGACGATGCTGAACAAGCTCGAGATCAAATCCGATTTCGTGAACGGCCTGCGCGTGACGGACAAGCCGACGGTCGAGGTCGTCGAGATGGTTCTCGCCGGGCGAATCAACAAGGACATCGTGTCGGCGATCAACCGTCAGGGCGGCAAGGCCGTCGGCATCTGCGGCAAAGACGCCAACCTCATGATCGCGCGTAAGATCACTAAGATGGCGGATCCGACGAGCAGCGAGATTAAAGACGTCGATATCGGGTATGTGGGTGATCCCCTGCAAGTCAATCCGCACATCGTGGATGTGATCTCGAAATCGGACCTCATTCCTGTCATCGCGCCGATCGGGATCTCTCCCGAAGGTGAAACGTTGAATATCAACGCGGATACGTTCGCGTCGGCACTCGCGGCGCGGCTCAAGGCCAAGCGCCTCCTGCTGCTCACGGATGTGGAGGGCGTCATGGACAAGGACGGCAATCTGATCGCCGACCTTGCCATCGACGAGGCGCAGGAGCTGATCCGTAACGGCACGATAACGGGCGGCATGATCCCCAAGATCGAGGGCTGCATCGAGGTGGTGGAGTCCGGCGTCGAAGCCGTCGTCATCATCAACGGCAAGGTGCCGCACAGTGTGCTGCTCGAGCTTCTGACCGATCACGGCGCGGGTACGCTCGTCGGGCGGCGGAAGCCGAAGGTGAAGAAGAGCTGATGAGCGCGGAGCGCAAAACGTCCAAGGGCGAGACACTCGACCTGCCCGTCCTTCTCAAGCCGCGTGCGGGCGCGGAACGCCGCTGGTTCGAGCGGACGAATGCGTGGATCTTCGATCTCGACAACACGCTTTATCCGGCGGAGTGCAACCTATTCGCCCAGGTGGATCACCGCATGGGCGCGTTCATCGCCCATTATCTCGGCGTGCCGTACGTGCACGCGCGTCACCTGCAGAAGAGCTACTACCGGCAATTCGGAACGACGCTGGCGGGGCTCATGGCGGTTCACAAGCTCGATCCGGCGGAGTTTCTCGCCTACGTGCATGACATCGACCTATCGGTGGTGCCCGATGCCCCGGAGCTGCGGGCGGAGATCGAAAAGCTGCCGGGACGGCGTCTCATCTTCACGAACGGTTCGCGCCGACACGCGGAACGCGTGGCCGAGAAGCTCGGCGTACTGCATCTCTTCGAGGATATCTGCGATATCGCAGCATGCGAGTTCGTGCCGAAGCCCGAGGCGGAAGCTTTTCATCGCATGATCAGGCGCCACGACGTCAGCGCATCAGAGGCGGCCATGTTCGAGGACATGCCAATGAACCTCTCGGCGCCGCATGAACTCGGCATGACGACGGTCCTCGTGCATTCGAGCTATGTCGACCATCCGGTCCAGGAAAAGATGAAGGCGTGGACCGAGCTGCCGGATCACATCCACCACATGACCCTGGATCTGACAGGGTTTCTGTCCAGCGGGCGGCACGCCAGTACCCGAGGGGATCAATCCGGGTGACCTTCCGATCTTAGCGACTTATTGTTTTGGGCCGGTGCCCGATTCCGGAGGTGAAGCCATGCAAGTCGCAGGTCGCAGTGCTCTCGAGGCCGATGCTCTTTCCCGCCGTTCTTTGCTCGCAACCGGGAGCGCGCTGCTAGCGGCGGCTGGGCTTGCCGCATCGGCGCGTACGGCTCGCGCCGAGGACGATCCCCACGCCGGCCACATGGATCATTCCGCGCACGAGGGACATGGCCAATCTGCCTCTCAGCATCAGGCTTTGGTGGATGCGGCGCTCGATTGCGTCGCGAAAGGCGAGGCCTGCGTGCCCCATTGCGTGGGCCTCATGGAAAAGGGCGACAACTCTCTGGCCGAGTGCCTGAGAAGCGTGCTTGCCATGATGCCGCTGTGCACGGCCGTCGCGCGGCTCGCATCCCTCGACGCACCGCGCCTCAAAGACTTGACGAAGCTCTGCGGTGAGGTGTGCGCCGAATGCGAAAAGGTTTGCCGCAAGCACGCCGAGCATCACGCCGTGTGCAAGGCGTGCGCGGATTCGTGCGCGGCCTTCGTCAAGGAAAGCAAGAAGCTGACGGGTTGAGGCGGGCCGCCTAGCCCTGCTTTTCCCAGCGGCCGCCTTCGGACTGGCGCCAGTAGGTGACCGCGCACCCCGCCGCCTTCGCAGATTGCCATTGGTTGCGGGCCTTAGCCTTGGCTTCCTGATCGTTGCCGTCGAACAGGCAGACGATGCGGACGAAACCCGTGAAGGTTGTCATGTCGGCACCATCGACGATGAACCGCACACCCGCGTCATTCGGGGTCTCGTCGCCTGTCGTCAGGTAGATGGGCTGGCGTGACGGGTCTCCGTCCCGGGCGGTGCCGTGCGGGAGGAAGCTTGCGTCGTTGTACGTCCAGAGGGCGAGGTCGAGTGCATCCAAGCGTTCGGCACTGCCGGATTGCACGACGGCGCGCCACCCGCGCTCGATCGTTCGCTCGAGTAGCGAAGGCAACACGGCTTCGAGCGTCTGACGTTCGAGGTGGTAGAAAAGAACTTCTGCTTTATCGGTGCCTGTCACGCAGCGGCCTATGAATGAGAGAAAGTTGCGACAGGGTCTTGATGTCGGGGAAGCGCTCCCCTATTTGTCGTGGTCCGGTGCGGCGCCATCAAGGGTGACGCCCGTGCGGGCGGTGAGCTAGGCAGCATCTTCGGGTTCGCTGCCAGGTTCCCGCCCGCTGCGATTCCGGCGCTACCTCTTCTTCAAATATTTTCTCGGAACCATGCCCGCATCGACGAGCGCGTCGAAGCAGCCTTTGCTGAGGTTGCCGCGCTTGCCTGCGAGTTCAATGCAGTTGCGAAGTGCAGCGGACCCGACCTTGTAGCCGGGGCAGTGCGTGTCGTAGTCGCCTCTGCAGGCGTTCTCGACCTTCTTGCTGTAGGCCACGGCCTCGACGGTGAGCATGCTCACCACGGCAGCAGCCAGCGTGAGGATCTTCAGCGGTTTTGCGGTGCGGAAACCATCGGACATACGCATTCCTTTTGTGTTCGTTTGCACAGCTTGCCTTGGCCTGATCCGTCGAGGAGGCTAGCCCGGCCCTTGGCGTGGCACCAGCCGAATTGCGGGACTCCGCGGTCGGTTCCCTTCAGCGGCCCCGCTTGGGGGCGAACGGATTGTCGCCCCCGCGAACATTGAGGCGAATGGGGACGCCCGGCAGGTCGAATGCGTCGCGCAGGCTGTTGGTCAGGTATTTCTGGTAGGTCTTCGGGAGTGCATCCGGGCGCGAGCAAAAGGCCACGAAAGTGGGCGGCCGCGTCGACGGCTGCGTCATGTAGCGGATCTTCAGACGACGGCCCGAAGGCGCGGGCGGCGCATGACGAGCAAGCGCCTCCTGGAGCCATCGGTTGAGTTGGGGCGTCGGCACGCGGCGATTCCAGACCTCGGCCGCCTTGACGATGGCGCGCATCAGCTTGTCGAGACCCTTTTCGCTCGCCGCGGATATGGGGATCACCGCCACGCCCGGCACCTGGGCAAGCCCGATCTCAATCTTGGAGAAGAGATCTTTCAGGACCTGTTGCTTCTCCTCGACCAGATCCCACTTGTTGATGGCGATGACGATGGCGCGGCCTTCTTCGGTCGCCAGTTCGCCGATGCTGAGATCCTGATGCTCGAGACCGCGATCGGGATCTATGAGAAGCACGACCACTTCCGCGAAGCGGATCGCGCGCACAGTGTCGCTGGTCGAGAGCTTTTCAGCCAGTTCCGTGACCTTCGCCTTCTTGCGCAGGCCGGCGGTATCGAAGAGCCGGACGGTCTGTCCGTTCCAGGTGATGTCGCTCGCAACGGAATCGCGGGTGAGGCCCGGCTCGGGGCCGGTGATCATGCGGTCTTCGCCGATCAGGGCATTGACGAGCGTGGACTTGCCGGCGTTGGGCCGGCCGACAATCGCAACGCGCAACGGCTTCGGCCGTTCGTCGACGACTTCTTCCTCGTCCTCGCCCCTGCGGAGACGCGGCTTCGGTTTCATGCCGAGGGCGGCGAGGGCGTCGCGTTCGAGATCGCCCAGGCCCATGCCATGCTCGGCTGAGATCGCGACCGGTTCACCGAGGCCAAGCTTGAACGCGTCGTAAAAGCCGCTGTCCGACGTGCGGCCTTCGCACTTGTTTGCGATGAGGACCACTGGCTTGCCGGACGCGCGCACCGTTCGTGCGAATGTCTCGTCGGTGGCGGTGACGCCGGCTTTGGCATCGATGACGAAGAGCACGAGATCGGCCAGTTCGATGGCGGCTTCCGTCTGCCGGCGCATGCGATCGGCGATGGAGCCCTTGGCCGCGACTTCGAGGCCCGCCGTATCGATGATCTTGATGGGATGGCCGCCGAGGTCGGCTTCGCCTTCCTTGCGGTCACGCGTGAGGCCGGGCAGATCCGAGACGAGTGCGTCGCGGGTTCCGGTGAGACGATTGTATAGAGTCGATTTGCCGACGTTGGGCCGGCCGACGATGGCGATTTTCGGGATCATTGCTTTGCTCGTGTCAGGGGCCGCTTATGGCCTGAAAACGCGGCAAAAGCAAAAGGGCCTAACGGCGCAGCACCAACTCGGGCCCGGGCGGCCGCTGAAAAGGTAAACGCTGGGACCTAAAGACGATCTCCGCTCAGTCGGACGCGTGCCACTCATTGGAGCCGTCGGAGCAGATGTGCATGATCAATTCGCATTTCTTGCCGCCGTCGTTCGCGCAGGCTTCGAGTGCGAGGCTCTTGGCGGATTCAAGCGTACCATCGGCGCCCCAACCCGCCGCCCAGTCATTCTTGCGCCGCTCGCCGGCCGTCAGCACCCAGCACTGTTCCTTGAAGCTTGCATAGTCCTTGCAGCCACCCGTTTCAGACTGGGATTTGCACGTTGCCAGGGCCGCGTCCTTGGCGTCTGCCTCGGTGCCGTGGGCTATGGAGTGCCAGACCGTTTCATTCGAGTCCTTGGCGACCGCGCCCCAGTCATCGATCCAGTACAGGATTTCGGTGCCGCATTCGGTGGCCATGGCGCGGAAGGCGTCCTCGAAGCCATCGGTCGGGAATGTCAGCTTCAGCGCGCCGCCAAAGGCCGAAGTGCCTGACATCACCACTTCTCCCTGCTGGTGCCGCAGTGTGCGCGTGACCTCTCGTGAGGCGTAGCCCTCGGGGGTGTCGCCGACGATGATGTCCTTGCCGTCGTATTTCAGCATCTGATGGGCACCCGCTGCGCTCAGGCTGATCGGGCTCGACGTTTCGAACAGGTCGGCGCTGGCGAGGGAAGTGTCGATCGAGCCGTCGGTGATCGATCTCGTGGCCTTGTAGCGAAGGAACGGGCGCTGGGTCAGGATCGTGCGCCCCTCGACGCGTGTCGCGCCAGCGGTGATGCGGCAGAACTCGTCGTTTTTCTCCAAATACCAACTGCGATAGGGCGCCGCGCCGGGCACGGTATAGGGCGGCAGCTCGATCTGCTCCTCAAGGAGCCGGTTCAAGGTGACGTCGTTCAACGTGCCAGTCTTCGACTGGCCGATGGAGCTTTGGTAGCCTTTCAAGGCCGAGCGTATGTCAGAGATCGTCGCCGTGCCGGAGCCTGCCATGTAGCCAAGGCGGCGCAACACGAGCTCGACGCGGTTCCAGACGCCTTCCGGATTTTTGGCCAACGCCGGAAGCTGCCGCTCAGCGCTATCATCGATCGCGGCGAAAGGTTCTGGGCTGGCCGATGTCTTCGATCCCTCTTCGGGCGCGAACATGCGAACCAGGAACACGGCAAGCACGACGAGTGCCGCGCCACGCAATATGTAGTCGGGCCAACGGAGCTTTGCGGTTGCTTTCTCAGTGTTACCGGCAGGGGCTGCATCTTTGCCGAAGAATCGCGTCGCGAGCGTCTTGATGCCGCCGGGCTCGAAGCGCGTGACCGCCGTCTCGACGCGGCCGCTCGGGTTGGGGAGGAGCTTGCGGCGCCATTCGCGGATGGTGACGGGGCGGCGGTCGGGATCCGGTTCGAGCGCCCAGTCGATCGCATCCAGAAATTCGCTGCGATATGCGCCGCGCGCGGCCTGACGCGCGGACACGTAGGCATCGTTGTGGACGCGGGACAGAGCATCCGGCGGAGGGCCGCCGGCGATGATGCTGTAGAGCGTGGCGCCGAGGGCATAGATGTCCGACCAGGCGCCCTGCTGGCGCGTCTCGCGGTCGTATTGTTCGATGGGCGAGTAGCCGGGCTTGACGATCGCGGCCATCGTTTGCGTACGCCGGGCAAGGGCTTGGCGGCTCGCGCCGAAATCGATCAGGACGGGCGTATCGTCATCGCGGATGAGGATGTTATCGGGGGATATGTCACGGTGATAGATGCCGGAGGCGTGCAGCGCCTCAAGGGCGTTGAGCAGCGGGTCCAGCAGCTTGTCGAGCTCCCGCTGCTGTGGCGGCTTCGGAAAGTATTTCTCGAGGGTTTGTCCTTCCTCGAACGTCATCACGAAGTAACCGGTGTCGTTACCCTCGAAGTAGCGCATGCATCGAACGATGTTGGGATGCTGCAGGCGGGCGAGGCGGCGGGCTTCTTCGATGAACTGTGACAAGCCCCACTGGAACTGTTCCTGCTCCGACTTCGTGCGCGGACGCACCGTAACGGTGTTCGAGCGGCTGGCGAAGTCGCGCGGGAAGTACTCCTTGATGGCGACGTCGATGTCGAGTTTGACGTCATGGGCGCGGTAGGTGATGCCGAAGCCGCCGGCGCCAAGAATGCCGTCGATGCGATATTCGTCTGCGAGCATCGTGCCGATGGGGAGCGCGTATTCGTTTTCCATTCAGGGTCCTGGCAATGGCGTGTCGCAGCGGCGCGAAGCGAATAGGGTCTCAGGTCAATTCAGTCGCACAATTAATTTCGCCCCAAATGGAAGGTGTAACCGACAGCGCCGAAGCGAACATGCTTGCCCGGCGTGACTACTGTGGCCGTTGAGATCCGATCGGATCCCACAAATGTGCCGGCGCTCGAACCCAGATCTTCGATCCAGAGGGCACCGGATTTGTCGAGCCACATGCGCGCGTGGCGGCGGCTGACGCTTTCGTTGGATAGCACCACGTCGCAGCTCCGGGAGCGTCCGACGACGAGCGCTTGGCCCTTGTCGAGCTTCTCGCGATCGATCACGAATTCCGGGCCGGCCGCCTTGGGGACCAGCGTCACGGCTTTTTCCTTGCGCGCGGGCGGGGGGGCGAGCGCCTGCCGTCTGGCGTAATCACGCGCGCCTTGCGCCGCTTGGCCGAAGCCTGCGCCGGCTGCGACGCGGCTCACGCGGTCGGCGACCGCGGTCAACGGTTTGACGACGGCGGGGACCTGCCGGCGGTACGCGACGAAGACAGAGGCACCCGCGAGCAGGAGGCTCGCAACAAACATCGGGATGACGTAAGCGGCGTTCGAAGCCGGCCCCTTGATCGCGCACGGCGTCGAGATCAGCGTCGGAGAGAAACTCGCGACCTCGAGGAAGCGGGTGATCTCCTTGGGATGGATGGCGTAGAAGACGCCCTGCGGATCCTCATCGATCGCGCGGATGGTGTTGA
>VFQP010002295.1_pt1 | contig 21893 bp, 18 predicted proteins | sample 3512351 | NCBI WGS metagenome assembly VFQP01 (sample SAMN10412372, study PRJNA504923) | tailings metagenome | isolation source: Relicate 1 Philex TSF1 revegetated site | place: Philippines: Tuba, Benguet | collected 2017-08-29
TGGTCGGGGAGACAGGATTCGAACCTGCGACATCCTGCTCCCAAAGCAGGCGCGCTACCGGACTGCGCCACTCCCCGACGCGTTTCTGCTGGCCTACCGCCTTGCGGCTGCATGAGGCCGTTTGCCTGGTGCATCCTGGTGGGCCCGGCAGGACTCGAACCCGCGACCTAGCCGTTATGAGCGGCCAGCTCTAACCAACTGAGCTACAGGCCCCTGGATGCCGTGAGGCGAGCGGCACCTAGCCCGCGTCGCGATGCAGGGCAAGCGCTGTGATATTCTGTCCGGCTTAAGGCCGCTCCACCGCCTGCATGATCGCGGCCACGGTGGTCGGCTCGATGCCGCGCCGTGCGAGATAGCCATAGACTCCGCGCAGCCAGTCGTAGAGCCGGTCGAGATCGGCTTCGCTGCGGACATAGGGCGTATGACCCAGACCCAGCGAGGGGCTGTGGAACGACAGCACCAGCACCGGCAGGCCATCGTCGATCGCGATGTCGAGGCCCCGGATCGCTTCTTCCAGCGTCACCCCTTCCGGCGTCAGCGGGATACGCTCGAGCAGCCCCGCGCGCGGCAGCAGCCCGTGCAGGCGCGGAATACGGTGCGCCAGCGGATGCAACCAGCGGCCCTGCCGACGCAATATGCCCCAGAACACCGTCGTCACCGGCAGTTCGAGCAGGCGGCACTCATGGTCGGCCCACCACGGTTCGAGGGGATGGGCGGAATAGTCCGGGCCCTGGCTGGGCGAATAATCGAAATTGCTGCGCACCGAGGTGTCGATCGCGATCCCCGCCTCGCGCAGGATCTCGTGCGAACGGGGGCCGAGGCCATAGCGGCCGGCGCGATAGATCAGTGGTGCGGTGCCGAAATTCCGTTCGATCAGGTCGTGCAGGCGCAACAGCTTGGCGCGCTCGAGTTCGTAGGGCAGGTTTCCGGCATAGCTGTTGCGCGGATTGATCGCCTCGTCATGCGGCGGGTTGACCCAGGGGTGGAGCTGAATCCCGATCTCCGCCTTGCCAGCGCGTGCGGCATCGCCAAGGATTTCGATCGCCTCGGGCGAGGACGCGATAGGCCAGTCGACCAGATAGACCGGGACCACGCCCAGACCCTCGCAAAACTCCTGGAAAGTGCGCAGGCGGGGCACGTGGGCCAGGCTGTGGCCAGTGGTGCTGAACTGCCCGGTCCAGTCGAATTCTTCCTCCGTATCGACCGTCAACAGCACGCGCTGGCCGAACCCCGGCGCGAACTGCGCGCGTGCGGCGGGCGGAGGCGGATCGAGCAACGATCGGCTCAATTCAGGCTGCTTTCCCCTGCGCGGAACGATCGGGTCGATGCTAGTCGGCGTCGCGGTTCCGCGCTGATTTCCCCACGGAGCTAGGAAGGTCGTGTTGGCCGGTCAAGAGTGGAAGCGCGAGCACCAGCGTGTCGCCCTCACGTACGAGAGAGCCACCCGCTGCGCCCGCTTCCGCGCGGGCAAGGCGCAGCGAGAAACCGGCTCCGAAGGCTCCGGCGCTCAGCGCGCCTCCGGCAGGCCGGGAACTCGCGGCGAACACGTCCTGCTCGGATGCGAGAGTGGCGGGCAACTCGCAGGCCAGTCGTGCCTCGGGCCCGTCGATGCTCAGGGTCAGGCTGAGTTGCTCTCCTCCGCCGGTCGCGCCGGCCAGCGTAGCCAGGAGCCGCCAGGCGAGGGCTTGCGCGTCGGGTCCGGAGAGTGGCACCTGCGCCTGGGTTTCGGGCAGTTCGAGCGCGAACCCGGCCATGCGCGCCCCGAGCACCGGCTGCAGTTGGGCGACGGTGGCGCGGGCTACCTCGCCTAGGTCGTGTGCGCCCGGTTCCGGCTCCAGCGCCCCGCTTTCGAGCCTGGCCAGCCGATCGAGTTCCTCGAACCCGGCGAGCAGACGCGCGCTGTCACCGGCTATGGCGGCGGCGTGGGCGCGGTATTCATGCGGCACCGGCCCGAACAGCTGCTGCTGGATCACCTCGGCGAAACCCTGGATCGCGTTCACCGGCGTGCGTAGTTCATGGAGCAGTTGGCGTAGCCGGTCGGCTTCGTGGCTGTCGGCGCACTGTTTGATCATTGGTTCGGCGGCGCGACGGAACCGACCCACGTGGCCGAGGTAATGGCCGCCTTGTTCGGCAAAGCGCGGGGCCGCGTCGACCACCCATTCTCCTGTGATCGCCGGTGCGCCGACGAGTGTGACGCAGGCCTGAGCTATCGGCTGGCGCGTCGCGATGGCCGATGTGGTGCCGCCCCCCAGCTCACTCAGGCGGATGCCGATCAGTGCAGGCGCCACTTCCGCATCGGCCCAGTCGATCCGCCCGTCGGCGTCGGAGCTGAACGCGAACCCGCCGAGGGCAGGGCGCTCGCCCTCGGAAGTCCGGTCGCCCAGCGGCAGACGCGGCGCGTCGGGTCCGGCGGCGGGGTCGCGCGCGCGGCGGAACTGTTCTATCCTGCGTACGAGTGCACCGATCTCGCTGTCCTCGAAAATCGGAGCAGGCTCCCTACCGCCGTCGAGAGGCAGGACGTTATCCGCAATGGCCGGTTCGGCGTCGGGCTGGGGCAGGCCACGGTCGTGAATACCCAGCCGTTCGAGCAGTGCGCGGGTGGCCGGTTCCAGATCGCGCCGCAGCCGCAGGAAACCGCGGGCACGGATCGGCAGGTGCGGGATAAGCGCCTGCCAGTCTTCCTCGCTCAGCCGGGCACGACTGAGCGCGGCGGCAGCGACCTCGGGCTCGTCCTCGGCCAGATGGATGACCAGTTCGGCGTTGCGAATGCGAAGCGATGGATCGCGCAACATGGTCGCGCGCTCGCCAGGCGGAATGGCCTCGCCCAGCGCGCCCAGTCGAAGCCACGCCGATGCCAACTGCGCGGATTGTCCGCCGGCACGCGGCACCCCGAGCAGGTCGACGAGCTGCCGGAACTGCGTGCGCGCTGCACCCGCGCTGGCGGCGCGATGCCGCAGTACGGTTGCTAGGCGGTCGTCGAAGTGCATCGAATCTCCAGTGGGGACGCGCACGTGGCATACCTGTCCCGCCCTGCAATATCAGCCCCACCGCGTCGCGAAATCCACCGCACTCACCGCGTTGCAAAGCGGGACAATTGCTGGCAGGAACAATAATATTAGGCTGGCGCGCGTTTATGTGCGGCAATCATTTCCCGCCCGCGTGTTATTCCGGCGGCGCGGCAAGAACAATTGGGGGCGCCAAATGGCCAATCTCGACGCAATCGACCGGCACTTGCTGGCGGAGCTGCAGAACGAGGGGCGGATCACGAACGTCGAGCTGGCGCAGCGCGTCGGCCTTACCGCTCCGCCATGCCTGCGGCGCGTGCGCTCGCTGGAGGAAGAGGGCGTGATCCGCGGCTATCACGCCGATCTCGATGCTGCCAAGCTGGGTTTTGCCATCACCGTGTTCGCGATGGTCAGCCTCAAGAGCCAGGCCGAGGATTCGCTGCGCGAGTTCGAGGACCATATGCGCTCGCTGGCCGAAGTGCGCGAATGCCATATGCTGAACGGCGAGATCGACTTCATCCTCAAGATCGTCAGCCGCGACCTGCAGAGCTTCCAGGAATTCCTGACCAGCAAGCTGACGCCCGCCCCCAACGTGGCGAGCGTAAAGACCTCGCTGACGATCCGAACGGCGAAGCACGAACCGGGCGTACCGCTTGCTTAATTGCGCCTATGGGGTGGGAAGCGGTCGCTACCTTGCGCGATCCGCCAGCCATTCCTCCAGCCATTTGATCGAGTAGTCTCCGCTCAGCACGTCGGGCTGGCGTAGCAGTTCCTGGTGGAGCGGGATCGAGGTTTTCACCCCTTCGACCACCATTTCCTCCAGCGCGCGGCGCAGGCGCATGATGCAGCCTTCGCGGGTACGGCCATAAACGATCAGCTTTGCGATCATGCTGTCGTAATAGGGCGGGATCGAATAGCCCGCGTAGAGCCCGCTATCGACGCGCACGTGCATTCCGCCCGCCGCATGATAGGCGGTAACCTTCCCCGGCGAGGGGGCGAAGGTCCACGGGTCTTCGGCATTGATGCGGCACTCGATCGCATGGCCGGTGAAGCGGATGTCTTCCTGGCTGACCGAGAGCGGCTTGCCGTCCGCCACGCGGATCTGCTCGCGCACCAGATCGAGGCCGGTGATCGCCTCCGTCACCGGGTGCTCGACCTGGAGCCGGGTGTTCATCTCGATGAAGTAGAACTCGCCGTTTTCCCACAGGAACTCGATCGTTCCCGCGCCGCGATAGCCCATGTCGGCCATCGCCTGCGCGCAGATCATCCCCATCCTGTCACGCTCGGCGGCGGTGAGGACGGGCGAGGGTGCTTCTTCCAGAACTTTCTGGTGGCGGCGCTGGAGCGAACAGTCGCGCTCGCCCAGGTGGATTGCATTGCCGTTGCCGTCGCCGAACACCTGGAACTCGATGTGACGCGGGTTGCCGAGATACTTCTCGATATAGACCGTCGCATCGCCGAACGCGGCCTTCGCCTCGCTGCCCGCCTGCTGCATCAGGGTTTCGAGCTGGTCCTCGCTCGCGCAGACCTTCATGCCTCGGCCGCCGCCGCCGCTGGCTGCCTTGATGATGACGGGATAGCCGATCTCGGCTGCGATCCGGCGCGCCTCGCCGATGTCGCTGACCGCGCCGTCGCTGCCGGGAACCAGCGGCAGGCCGAGCTTGCCCGCGGTGCGCTTGGCCTCGACCTTGTCGCCCATGGTGCGGATGTGTTCCGGCTTGGGCCCGATCCAGGCGATATCGTGCGCCTCGACGATGTCGGCGAACTTGGCGTTCTCGCTGAGGAAGCCGTAGCCCGGATGGATCGCGTCGGCATGGGCGATCTCGGCAGCGCTGATGATCGCCGCCACGTTGAGATAGCTGTCGGCGGCGGGCGGCGGTCCGATGCAGACCGCATGATCGGCCAGCCGCACGTGCATGGCGTCGGCGTCGGCGGTGGAATGCACCGCGACCGTCTCGATACCCATCTCGTGCGCAGCGCGGTGGATGCGCAGCGCGATCTCGCCCCGGTTGGCGATCAATATGCGCGAGATTGCCATCAGCTCAGCCGATGACGACGAGCGGCTGGTCGAATTCGACCGGCTGCGCGTTCTCGACCAGGATCGCCTTGACCGTACCGGCCTTGTCGGCGGTGATCGGGTTCATAACCTTCATCGCCTCGACAATCAGCAGCGTGTCGCCCTGCGCCACGCTGTCGCCCACCTTGATGAAATTGTCCGCGCCCGGTTCCGGCGAGAGATAGGCAGTGCCGACCATCGGCGACTTGATCGCTCCGGCTACCTCGGCGGCAGGTTCCGCCGCCGGTGCAGGCGCGGCTGCTGGCGCGGCCGACGCTGGTGTGGGGGCAGGCGCGGCGAACATCGCGGGCGCTGCCGCCATGCCGCCACGCGCGACGCGGATCTTCCGCTCGCCGTCCTCCACTTCGATTTCCGTCAACCCGGTCTCGCCGAGCAGTTCGGCCAGTTCGCGCACCAGCGCGGTATCGACATTCATGCCGGACGTCCGCCCGGTCGCGCCCTTCGTATCGGCCATGATAGCCCCTTAATGTCAGTCAGGCGCCCGCCTATGCGCGGGCCGGGCTGGACTGGCAAGAGGGCGGGGTGGGGAAAGTTACAGTTCGGCGACGAGATCGAGCGCGATGAGATAGCTCATCGAGCCATGCCCTTCGACCGTCCGGGCCGCGGCGAGGCCGACGTAGGAATGATGGCGGAAGCTCTCGCGTGCCTTGGGATTCGACAGGTGGACCTCGATCACCGGGACCTGGATCGCCTTGATCGCGTCGTGCAGCGCGACCGAGGTGTGGGTATATCCGCCTGCATTCAGCAGCACAGCCTTCGCGCCCTCGGCCTGCGCCTCGTGCAGCCAGTCGATCAGGTGCCCTTCGTGGTTCGACTGGCGCAGGTCGATATCGAACCCAAGCTCGCGCGCCTGGTCCTCGAGCATCCCGGCGATGTCGTCGAGCGTGTCCGGGCCGTAGATCTCCGGCTCGCGCAGCCCGAGAAGGTTGAGGTTGGGCCCGTTGAGGACATAGACGGTCTGGGTCATCGGGGCCGTTTAGCGCGGGCGGGGCTCAGCTGTCGACGCCCTTCACCTTGCCCCACTGCCGCGCGGCGGTGTAGCCGAGGTAGCCGGTGCCGAACAGGGCATAGAGTTCTTCGGGAAGGGCCCGCAGATAGGCGGTGATCCCGGCGCTTATGTTGCTTGCGGTCTGGGCGTCGAGCGCGGCGATCAGGCCCATCGGCAGGGCAAACAGCACCAGCACGTACATTACATAAAGGAAACTCGGGCGGGCGCGGCTGGTCCAGGGATCGCGCGAATTGGCCTCGGCGACGATTGCCGCGAGCCGCGCCTCGATCTGCCGCAGTTCCTGCGTCCCCTCGAGCGCAAGCAATTCCAGTTTCGCCCGTTCCCGGGCTTCCTTGTCGGGAATGACCTTGTCGATGATCTTGGCGATCGGTCCGATAAGCGTTTCGATCAGGGCCATTGCGCGTACTCCATACTGCGAGTCGCACAATGAAGTAACCAGATGGGTTCGTGTAGGAAAACGGTTTCCGACAAGAAATCGGCCCCGTTCACGCGAACGGGGCCGAGATAGTTGTGCTCAGCGAACGGTCAGCTGGATCGTCGCCTGGTTCGCGGCGAGGACCGGCCCGGTCCGGCTGCGATTGATGGCGGCGGCGATACGCGGCTCGGCATCGGCCAGCACTGCCCTGACACATTCACGCTGGGCCATGAAAAGCTTGAGCGGGATCGTGCCCTTCTGAACGAAGCAGACCGAATTGGCCGCCCGCTCCACGCGTTTTTCCAGCACTGCGACGCCCTGGCCATTGGCCAGATTGAGATCGCCGTAATAAACCGTCTGGGTCGGCGGAGCCGATTCGCGCCGGTTTTCGGCATGAAGCGCGCTGGTGCCGGCCAGGGCCAGTGATGCAGCCAGCGTGATCGCGGTAGTCCTGAACATCGTCATTCTCCTTGATTACGGTTTCACACATCGCCCGGGCCTGTTGTTCGGATTTGGATCCGTCGACGACCGTCGTGCTCGGGATGTGGCAAGGATGCTGGCATTGGCGTCGCGCCGCTATCAGGGCACGCCCATCTTCTCCTCACGGTTCGCGTATGTTTCGGTGATTTTGCCGTGATGATGGCCGGAATGGCCTATAACCACGGCAATTCCTGGGGTATGGCCAGGGGAACAAGAAAACGGACTTCGGGATCGCATCGCACTGCTTGCCAGTTGCCCCGCGTCGATCTGCTTATTCTCGCGGCCGCAACCGGAACCCGCAGTGCCTGCAGGGGAGGTTCGCGTGACGTCAGGCACACATCCCGGCTGGACTGTCGACGAGGGCGCTCAAGTGGGAGCGGTCGACCTGGCGCACTGTGCCTCGTTCCGTCTAGGACAGGTGCTGGTGGAGCCGAGCCTGCGGCGTCTCTCGCGGGCCGGGGGCGAGGCCGTGAGCGTAGAGCCGCGGGTGATGCAGGTTCTGGTCACCCTGCGCGATGCGGCGGGCGGGGTGGTCAGCCGTGACGACCTGATCGAACGCTGCTGGGGTGGGCGCATCGTCAGCGAGAACGCGATCAACCGCGTCGTCTCGCTGCTGCGCAAGGTTGCCGAGACGGTCGGGCAGGGCGACTTCACCGTCGAGACTATTCCGCGCGTGGGCTTTCGGCTGGCCGGTGCCGGGTCTCCCGAAACGATCGAGCCGGTAGAGGCGAATGACGAACCTGCCCCGCGCGAAGTCGGCGCCGAACCGTTCGATCCGTGGAACCGCAGGCGTGTGCTCTATGGCCTGACCGCAGCGGGCGCGACGCTGGCGCTGCCCTTCGGGATCGCTGCGGTGCGCGAACGAATTGCCGACCTGTGGCCCGGGCACAGGCCCAACGCCGAAGCCAGCAAGCTCTACGAAGCCGGGATGCGCGCGCAATACTACAGCTTCGACATTGCCGAGCAGGCCGAGACGTTCTTCCTGCGCGCTGCCCAGGCCGACCCGCAATGGGCCGATGCGTGGGGCTCGCTGGCGATGAGCTATCGCCATGCGCTCGACGGAAATACCAACACCGCACAATGGCGCCTTGTCGAGCAGACCCGCGCCGCCGCGAACCGTGCGCTGGAACTCGATCCGCGCAATGCCGAAGCACTTGTCGCGCTGGCGCTCATCGCATCTCCGCTGGGGCGTTGGCACGAAAGCGAAGCCGAATACGTCCGCATGGTGGAGAGGTTTCCCGCCGCATTCGTAATGCGCGGGCACTATTCACGGCTGCTGCGCGATCTTGGCCGGTTCGACGACGCTGTGGTGCAGACCGCAAGGATCGCTGCCGACCATCCGCTGATCCCCTATGTCGCGGCCGGGCACCTGATGGCGCTGTGGGGCGCGGGCCGCACGCAGGAAGCAGATGCGGAATCTTCGCGCAGCATCAACCTGTTTCCGAAGAACCCGCTGATCTGGTTCATGCGCGCCACGTACCTGACGTTTACCGGGCGGCCGGCCGAGGCGGTGGGCTTCGCGATGAATTCGGAAGGCTGGCCCACGCAGATGCCCCCCTTCCTGTTCGAGCGGCGGCGGATCACGGCACAGGCCATACTCACGCGCGAACAGGCCGATATCGACAAGGTCATGGCCGAGTTGAACACCTACATCGGCAACAGCATAAGGCAGGAACCGTATGTCGTCGATCCGACCTGGCCCCTGCCGTTCCTGGTCGCGGTCGGCGACCTCGACACCGCTTTCGACCTTCTCGACAGCTACTACTTCGGGCGCGGCCGCTTTCAGCCGCGGGTTGCGCCGGAAGTCGGGCCGCTGACCCGGCGCGACACATGGCTGCTGCATCTGCCGATGATGGCCCCGCTGCGGGCTGACCGGCGGTTCATGCCGATCCTGGAGGAAATCGGGATGGTGGATAGCTATCGTGCTTCGGGGAAATGGCCCGACTGGTGGAAATCGCCGTAATGGGCAGCCGCGGCCCCGGGTTCCGGCGCTTTGCTGCGTTGGCCCTGACTTCGGCCGCCCTGATCGCGGGGAAGGCCCATGCCCAGCAATTGTCCACGGAAGCGGGCGAAGGTCTCGCTGAGGAGGTCATTGTAGTCACCGGTTCGCGCCTGCCCCGCGCCAGCTTCGAGGAACCGAGCCCGGTCCAGGTGCTCACCGCCGACGACCTTGGCCTGAGCGCGCTGCCCAACCTCGAGCAGACGCTCAACCAGTTGCCGCAGCTTGTCGGAGGCTTCACCAGCACCTCGAACAATCCCGGCTCGGGTGCTGCGACGCTCGACTTGCGCGGCCTCGGCGCGACCCGCACGCTGATACTGGTCAATGGTCGCCGCTGGATAGCCAGCGATGCGGGCGACGTGCCTGAAGTGGACATCAACACCATCCCCGCGGCGCTGATTGAGCGGGTGGAGATCGTTACCGGCGGGGCATCTACCGTCTACGGCTCCGACGCGGTCACCGGGGTCGTCAATTTCATCATGCGCGATTCGCTCGATGGCCTGCGCGCCCAGGCACGGCAGAGCGTGACCGGACGCGGCGACGGAGCGGTTGCCTCGCTCGATATGTCGGGCGGACTGCGCGCACTGGACGATCGCCTGAGCGTGACGGCATCGGTCGGCTGGCTGGAGCAGCGTGCCGTGATGCAGGGTGATCGGACCCTGTCGCGGGTGTCGCTCACCGATGGATGCGGCGTGCCGGGCACGCGCCAGCCGACCGGGGCAAGCCAGCCGCTGCCGCCGACCGCCTGTCCCGGAGCTGGTGAGATAACGCTGGTCGCCGGAGGCAGTCCGACCATCCCGGGGACGCGAATTATTGGCGCGGCCTTCTTTCCCGCCGGACCATCGGCGCTGACGGTCAATGGCGGTGGCCTGCGTTTCGATCCCGATGGCACGCCGCGTCCTTTCCTGGTCCCGTTCGATCTCTACAATTTCGCGCCGGACAATTACCTCCAGATCCCGTTCCGCCGCTACAGCGCCAACCTGTTCGCCTCGTTTGCCGCCAGCGAGGCGTTCGTCCCCTATGTCGAACTTGCCCATATCGATACCGCCAGCGTCCAGCAGCTTGCCCCCGTTCCGGCGGTGATCGGTCGGGGAACGACCGCAGTCCCGCTGGCGCGGATCAACCTAGATAACCCGTTCCTGACCCCGGCTGCGCGCGAAGTGCTCGATCTGAGCTATGGCATCGACCTCAATGGCGCGCGTGGCACGATCGGCTCGCCCGCGACCGGGCCGCGGCGCAACCCGGCCTATCTCGGCGATGCCGACGGAGTGATCGTCTTGCCTGCAGTCCTGCAGAGTCGGCTCGATCTGGGGCCGCGCCAGGTGCGCCACGCCCGCAAAGCCTATCGCGTACTCGGCGGTGTGCGCGGCAGAGTGGGCTCGCAGTGGCACTACGATGCTTATCTCAGCTACAGCAAGGTCGACCACGTGTCGGCATACCGCAACAGTGGCTCGGCCACCCGGCTGCAACAGACGCTGCTGGCGGTGATCGACCCGGCGACCGGGCGACCCGCGTGCATCGACCCGTCGGGCGGATGCGTGCCCGCCAACATCTTCGGAGCGGGAAACCTGTCCGCCGAGGCAGCGGATTTCCTGCGGACACATCCGCGCGACTTCACCGCGGTCGAGGAGACTGTTGCCGAGGCCAGCGTCCGGCGCGGCTTCGACCTCGATCCGCAGCGTCGCCTCGACGTCGTGCTCGGGGTCAACTGGCGCCGGACGGCCTACGATTTCCAGCCCGACCCGGCCTTGTTCACGGGCGACGACCTAGGTTTTCTACCCGGTGTTCCGGCCAGCGGTGCGACGCGCTCGGCAGAAATATTTCTCGAAAGCCGGGTTCCGTTGACGAGTGCGGTGGTGGTGGAACTGGGCGGCAGGCTGTCGCATTACGCCGGACTGGGCGAGGCGGTGACGTGGAAGGCCATTGGCAGTTGGGAAGCGTGGTCGGGCCTGCGCTTCAGGGGTGGCTACCAGCGCGCCGTGCGTGCGCCGAACGCGCGCGAACTGTTCGAGGCACCGGTCACCTTCGCCGGTTCCGTGGTGGATCCGTGCGATGCGATCCACGGACGGATCGATCAGCCCGAGGTGCGAACTGCGTGCCTTCGCAACGGTGTTCCAGCGGCGGTACTGGGAAACCAGCTGATCCCGTTCGCGCTCGTGACCACTTCGGGCAATCCCGATCTTGCCCCGGAAATCGCACAGACATGGACCCTGGGCGCGACGGCGCGCTGGCCAAGCGCGAGGCTCGCGCTGGCGGTCGATTTCTACGACATCGCCATCCGGCGGGCGATAGGCACTTTCGGCGGCGGGCCGAACTTCGCCGCGATCGGTTGCATCGCGCGCGGGGGAGATCGCACCGATCCGCTGTGCAGCACCTTCACTCGCGGACCGGATGGCTCCATCGACCGGATGATCCTGCCGACTGCCAACACCGGGCTTCTGTCGGCGCGGGGGGTGGACTGGCAACTCTATTGGCGCAGGTCGCTGGGTCTCTCGGCGCGATCCCCGTCGCTATCTATCAAACTGGCGGGCACGCATTACCTGCGCAGCGGGTTCAAGCTCGACGATGTGCTGCCTTACATCGACTGCGCCGGCCAGTTCGGCGGGTCGTGCGGCAATACGATTGGCGGGACCGCGATACCACGCTGGAAACTGTTCAACTCGGCGGAACTCGATTTCGGGGTGCTGGACCTGTCGCTGCGCCATCGCTGGTTCTCGGCCACGCGCGATTCGCGCACATTGCTGACCGGGCGGCTCGGCCTCGATCCGCCTGTCCTGCCCGAACAGGGGCGCGTGCTGGAGGCGAGGCATTACTTCGATCTCAGCGCGCGGATGCGGTTCGGCGAAGGACGCCAGCTGGTGCTGGGCGTATCCAACCTTCTTGATGCGCGACCGGCGGTCACCGGCGCGTTGCAGGTGCAGGCGAACACCGACCCCTCGCTCTACGATGTGCTGGGGCGGCGATTCTTCGCCACGCTCGATCTTGCCTATTGAAACCACTGGTCGGGACGAGAGGATTCGAACCTCCGACCCCCACACCCCCAGTGTGATGCGCTACCAGGCTGCGCTACGTCCCGAGCCAGTGGAGGCGGGCCTATAGGGCGCGTCATCCGGGCTGGCAAGCGTGGATCGGATGGTCCGCGCTTGCCCTTCGTTTGCAGCGGGCTTGCATTGCTGCTAGGCGCGCCCACCTAGCGCAAGGGACGACGGCTGGCGTGGGTTAGACCCGCTAAGGTGCGAGCCCCGGCACAGTCGCAAATCTTATCCGATAGGCCATACTCGATGTTCGATATCCTCGCCGCTGCGGCCAGCCCCCAATCGGCGCCCGCCTGGACGGGCTGGTTGCCAATCGTGGGCATGATCCTGATCTTCTGGTTCCTGATCATCCGTCCGCAGATGAAGCAGGCCAAGGTTCACCGCGAGAAGATAGCCGGGATCAAGAAGGGCGACCAGGTCGTCACCCAGGGCGGTATCCTGGGCAAGATCACCCGTGTCGACGAAAATTACGCCGACGTGGAGATCGCTCAGGGGGTCAAGGTCAAGGTGGTCAAGAGCACCATCGGCGACATCGTCCCCCCCGGCGGCGCAGCCGCGAACGACTGAGCCGAGGAAGCGCAGCCCATGCTCGAATTTCCGACCTGGAAGAAGGTCTGGTTGTGGGGAATCACGCTGGCGTGCGTGATCGCCGCGTTGCCCTCCATCGCCTCGATCGCGAATGTCAGGTGGCCCGCCGCGCTGCCCGATCCGATGGTCAATCTGGGCCTCGACCTCGCCGGTGGCAGCCACATCCTGCTTGAAGCCGACCCTTCACAGGTCGCCGGGCAGCGGCTCCAGAACATGGAAGAGGCGGTGCGCAACATCGCCCGGACCGCCGAACCGCGCATCCGCGTTGGCGACGTTTCGACCCAGAACGGGCGATTGATGTTCATGGTCGAGAGCACGGCCGACGTCGACCGTATGCGCGAGCTTATCATGCCGCAGGTCAACGGCACCGGGCTGACCCGTGAATGGGACTTGCAGGTCGTCGACCAGACGCGCTTCGTGCTGACCCCGACCAGCGCGGGCCTGTCGCAGGCAGTGACCGATGCGATGGACAGCGCGACCGAGGTGGTGCGCAAGCGGATCGACGAACTGGGCACACGCGAGCCGACCATCATCCGCCAGGGCGATACCCGCATCGTGGTCCAGGTGCCGGGCCTGCAGGACCCCGAACAGCTCAAGGAATTGCTCGGCCAGACCGCCAAGCTGGAATTCAGGCTGGTCGACCAGAGCGCGCTTCCGGTAGACGTTGCGCAGGGCATCGCCCCTCCGGGCAGCCAGATTTTCCCTTATGCGCCGGGCAGCGGCTTCGAAGGGCAGTCGATCGCGGTGCGCCGTCTTGGCGGCATCCAGGGCGACAACCTGATCAATGCCCAGCAAAGCTTCGACCAGCAGAACAACGCGCCGATCGTGAACATCCAGTTCAACCAGCAGGGCGGGGCGCGTTTCGCCCGGCTGACGCAGGAAAACGTCGGCAAGCCGTTCGCGATCATCCTTGATGGCGAGGTGATCTCGGCTCCCAATATCAACGAGCCGATCCTGGGCGGCGCGGCTCGCATTTCGGGCAATTTCACCGTCGAGAGCGCCAATCAGCTTGCAATCTCGCTCCGCTCCGGCGCGCTGCCGGTCGATCTGGCGGTAGTCGAGGAACGGACCGTTGGCCCTGATCTGGGTGCGGATTCGATCCGCAAGGGCGTGATCGCGCTGCTGGTCGGCTCGATCGCCGTGATCGTGCTGATGATTGCCAGCTACGGCCGTTTCGGCGTCTATGCGACCGGAGCGCTGCTGATCAACGTGGTCATGATCCTCGGCCTGATGGCACTGCTCGGCACGACCCTCACCCTGCCCGGCATCGCGGGCTTCGTGCTCACCATCGGTGCAGCGGTCGACGCGAACGTGCTGATCAACGAACGCATACGTGAGGAACGAAGGCGCGGGCGGCGCGTCGTCGCCGCGGTAGAGACCGGCTACAAGGAAGCGAGCCGCGCGATCTACGACGCCAACGTGACCAACTTCATCGCCGGCGTGCTGCTGTTCATGTTCGGCTCGGGCCCGGTGCGCGGTTTCGCGGTCGTGCTCGTGATCGGGCTGTTCACCAGCGTGTTCACCGCCGTCACCATCACCCGAATGTGGGCCGCCGACTGGTTGCGCAAGGCGCGGCCGGCGGACATCAATCTGTAAAGGGTGCGGACGATGCGTCTTCTCAAACTCGTTCCCGACAACACCAACATCCCGTTCCTCAAATGGCGGGTGCCATTTTTCGTGCTCAGTATGCTGCTGATCATCGGCAGCTGGGGGCTGGTGGTGGGCAAGGGCCTCAATTTCGGCGTCGATTTCGCTGGCGGGCTCGAGGTGCGCGCGACCTATACCGAGAGCACCGAGGCACCTGTCGTCGAGATCCGCCAGCAGCTCGAACAACTCGGCTACGCCTCTCCTACGGTGCAGAAATTTGGCGACGACAACCAGGTCTCGATCCGGGTCAGCCTGCCCGAGGACCAGTCGGCGGACAAGGAAGCAGCGCAGGCGGCGGCCAACCAGATCGTCGCCGAATTGCGCGGCGCGCACCCCGATTTCCGCCTCGACGGCAACGACAACGTATCGGGCAAGGTTTCGGGCGAATTCCGCCAGGACGCGGTGCTGGCGCTGGTGCTGGCGATGATCGCTGTGGCGATCTACATCTGGGTTCGGTTCGAATGGCAGTTCGGGGTCGGCGCGCTGTTCGCGCTGTTCCACGATGTGACCCTGGCGCTCGGCTTCTTCTCTTTGCTGGGCCTAGAATTCAGCCTCCAGAGCGTCGCGGCGCTGCTGGCGATCATCGGTTACTCGCTCAACGACACGATCGTGGTCTACGACCGCATCCGCGAAAACCTGAAGAAGTATCGCAAGATGCCGTTGCCGGAGCTGCTAGACCTGTCGGTCAACGAAACGCTGGCGAGAACGGTGATGACCACGCTGACGCTGGGCGTCGCACTGCTGCCCCTGATCCTGTTCGGCCCGGCGAGCCTGTTCGGCATGGCCGCGCCGCTGTTCCTCGCTCTGATCGTGGGCACCTACAGCTCGGTCTATCTGGCCGCGCCGCAGCTCATCTGGCTGGGAGTGGATTCGAACAGCTTCGTGCCGGAGGAAACCGCTACCGACCGGCAGGAAGCTGCCGCGCGCAAGCTTACCTGAGGTCGCCGCCGGTCAGCCGTTCGTAGTGCTCGGCGAGGCGCGCCGCGTGTTCGCGCCAGTCGAATTCTGCCACCAGTGCCGCGACCTGATCGCGCGCAACGGGGCGGGCGAGCACGTCGCGGATACCTTTTGCCACTGCATCGGCATTGCGCTCGACCAGCACGCCGGCTTCCGGTGAGCTGACCAGCTCGCGCGCGCCGCCGACATCGGTGGTGACCAGCGGCGTGCCGCAGGCAAGCGCCTCGACCCATGCGTTCGCCAGCCCCTCGCTGCGGGTCGGCAGCACCATCGCGTCCGCCGCCGACAGGATCAGCGGCAGCAGGTCGTGATCGACGTTGCCCACGAAATGGACCCGATCGGCGACGCGCAAGTCTGCGGCGAGGCGGCGCAGGTGCGGCTCGTCATCGCCCTTGCCGACGATCAGCAGTTGCGCATCCGGAATGGAGGCGACCGCGCCGATGGCCACGTCCTGCCCCTTGCGCGCGATCAGCGCGCCAATGGTGGCGACTAACGGACGTTGCTCGTACAGTTCGATGCCCAGCGCCGTTCCCAGCCGTGCCCGCAGGCCCGAATGGCCGAGTGGGCGAAACCGGTCGCGGTCGAGCCCGGTGTAGTGAACCGCGATCTTGCCGCGCTCCATCCCCAGCGCCGCCATATCGTTCGCAAGCGACCGCGACACCGCCAGCAGTGCCCCCGCGCGGCGTGCCGCATCGAGCATCTGGTCGGCTGCGAAATCGCGCGAACCCCAATAGGAAATGTCGCTGCCGCGCGCTTTGATCGCCAGCGGCAGGTTCAGCCGCTCGGCGATCCAGGCCGCTGCCGGACCGTCGGGATAGAAGAACTGAGCATCGACCAGATCGAACGGCTGCGCGGCATGGAGACGCTCGACCAACGGCAGCACCTTGCGCGCGATCACCGCAGGGTTGATGCGCGCGCCCAGGCGCGGGATCAGGGTGAAGGCCAGGCGATGCACGTCCACGCGGTTTTCGATGCCGTCGACCGCAGCCGCGGCCAGACTGCGGTACTTCCCGAATGCGAATGGCGGTACGCCGATCGGATTGATCAGCGTGACGTGCCAGTCCGGTCGCGCGGCCAGCGCCTCCAACGATCGGGCAACGAAAGTCCCGAAGCGCGGAGCAGCGGGATTGGGATAGAGCGTCGAGAGCGACAGCAGCCGCTTCACAGGCGGCGGACCAGCATTTCCGCGACCGCGATCCACGCCGGGTCGTCGACCACCTGCTGTTTCTGGCCCGCGCCCGGCGGGAGCAGTCCGACCAGCGTTCCCTGGCGGTCGATCAGCCGCCCGAAGGCGAAGCGGCCACCCTTGCGGGGGACGAGGACGTCGCGGTTGATGGCGCGGGGTGCGTCCTCGGGCGAGAGCTGGCGCAGCCACACGGTATCGCCCGCCTGGTAAGGCCCCGCTGCGGCCTCCACCGCCAGCGCCATCAACGGCGCATCGCCGCCCAGTTCGGTCGGCAAAACCGCGTCACGTGGCTTCACAAGTGGTTCAACCCCGCCTGTTTCGAGCGTGGCGACGACTTGCGGGTGATTTGAGGCATCGGACCGGACGATCGTTTCCGGATCGACGCCCAATGCCGCGCCGATGCGGTCCATCCATTTGAGCGAGACGTTGCGCATTCCTGTCTCCAGGCGACCGATGGTCTGCGCTGTGGTCGGCGGGTCGCAGGCGGCGGCGAGGTCGGCCAGGGTCCAGCCCTTTTCCTTGCGCAGCGCGCGTATGCGGTTGATCATCGAAACCCCCGCTAACCGAATTGGTTTTTTTACTTTCCTACAATAACCGAACCATTGCAAGTGCTCCATTCCCGAATCGCAGCGGAGAATGGTCGATGAAGCGCACCCTGGTCGAACGCGAATTGACCGAGGAGGGGCCGCGCCGCGCGGGCAATGCCAGCGGCAAGCGGCGCACCGTAACGGTGAATCTGGCGGAATCGCCGCTGTCCTGGCTGTACGCGCGCGGCCATCTCGACGACCGGCTCTACGCAGCGGGCGAGCGCCTGCGCGCGGACTACGAACGTGCCCAGCTCGCGCCTTCGGTGACGATGCGGTGGGACGTGGTGCGGAGTAAGTCCAGCGGCGAGCGCGGCCTCAACGCGACCGAACGCCAGATCGCGGCGAAAGGCCGCTTCGACGGCGCTGTGGCGGCCGCAGGGCACGGGCTGGCCGATGTGCTGTGGCGTGTGGTCTGCGCGGGTGAGAGCCTGCCGGTTGCCGAGCGCGTGCTCGCCTGGCCCGCGAGGAGCGGCAAGGTCGTGCTCAGGATCGCGCTGGACAGGGTGGCGGAATTCTACCGGATCACCTGACGCCCTAACCCTCGACCAGTTCCGCCAGAGCCAGCCAGCGTTCCTCCGCCGCGTCCTTCTCGGCGCGGGCGTTGGCGAGGCCCTGGTTGATGGTGGCGAATTTCTGCGGGTCGCGGGTGTAGAGGTCGGGGTCGGCCAGTAGTTCCTCGCCGCGTGCGATGGCAGCGTCGAGTTCCTCGATCCGGGCAGGCAGCAACTCGTAGTCGCGCTGGTCCTTGTAGGAGAGCTTCTTGCTCGGCGTGGGCGGGGGCGCTTTGGCCGTGGGCACCCCTCCACCATCGCTATGCGATGGTCCCCCTCCCCGTTTCGGGGGTGTCCTTTCGATGCGCTTCGCCGCCCAATCCTCGTAGCCGCCCGCGACTACATCGACGAAGCCGCTGCCATCGAGCCCCAGCGTCACCGTGACCGTGCGGTCGAGGAAATCGCGGTCGTGGCTCACGATCAGCACGGTTCCCTCGTAGTCCGCGATCACCTCCTGCAGCAGGTCGAGCGTTTCGAGGTCGAGGTCGTTGGTCGGCTCGTCCAGCACCAGCAGGTTGGATTTGCGGGCGAATTCGCGCGCCAGCAGCAGGCGGCTGCGCTCGCCGCCGGACATCACGCCGACCTTCATGTCGACCACGCCGGGATCGAACAGGAACTCCTTGAGGTAGCCCTGGACGTGCTTCCTCACCCCGCGCACGTCGATCCAGTCGCCGCCCTCAGCGAGCACCTGGCGCACGGTCTTGTCGCCTTCGAGCAAGCTGCGCTGCTGGTCGATCTTCACCCCGGCGAGCCTGGGCGAAATCTCGATCTTGCCCGTATCGGGTGCAATTTCCCCGGTCAGCAGCTTGAGCAAGGTTGTCTTGCCCGCGCCGTTCGCGCCGACCACGCCGATGCGGTCTCCGCGCTGCACCCGGAAGGTGAAATCGCGAATGATCTTGCGCTCGCCATAGGTCTTGTTGACCCCTTCGGACACGATCACCGACTTGCTCTTGAACTCCGCATCGCTGGCCAGACCGAGCTTGGCGGTGCCCTTGGGCGCGATCATCGCGGCGCGTTGCGCGCGCATCTGCCACAGCTTTTCCAGCCTGCCCTGGTTGCGCTTGCGCCGCGCGGTGACGCCGCGTTCGAGCCAGTGCGCCTCGATCTTCAGCTTGGCGTCCATCTTCTCCGCCGCGCGCGCTTCCTCGGCATAGATGGCCTCTTCCCACGCCTCGTAGCCGCCGAAGCCAACCTCCTTGCGCCGGAGGCCGCCGCGGTCGAGCCAGATGGTCGCGCGGGTCAGGCGCTTGAGGAACGTCCGGTCGTGGCTGATGACGATGAAAGCGCCCTTGTAGCTTTCCAGCCAGCCCTCCAGCCACTCGATCGCGGCGAGGTCGAGATGGTTGGTCGGTTCGTCCATCAACAGCAGGTCGGGGTCCTGCGCCAGCGCGCGAGCGATGGCGGCGCGGCGCTTCTCGCCGCCGCTGGCGCTGTTCGCCGGACGGCTCATGTCGATGCCGAGCTGGCCCGCGATCGCCTCGACCTCATGCTCGGCGGGCGGGTGCGGCTGGGCGAGCGCGAAGTCCATCAGCGTGGCGTAGGCGCTGAAATCCGGTTCCTGCTCCAGCGTCACGATCCTGAGGCCTGGCTTGAGCTTGCGCTGGCCACGATCGGCCTCGATCCGCCCGTCGATCAGGCGGAACAGCGTGGTCTTGCCCGCGCCGTTCCTGCCGATCAGCGCCAGCCGATCGCGCGGGGCCACGTGCAGGTCGAGGTCATTGCCCGCGCCATCACCGAGCAGCCAGCGGCCGCCTTGCTGCAAGGCAAGGCCTTCCCAGGAAAGGATCGGAGGTTGCGCCATAGGGCGCGCGAGGTAGGGGAGGGCGGGGCAACCCGCAAGGTTGCTGACGCAAAGTCCGTTCGTGGTGAGGAGGGACTGAGCGAATGCGAAGTTCCGTCTCGAACCACACGCGCCGCGCTGGCTCTTCGAGACGGCGGCTCAGCCTACGGCTTCACCCCCTCCTCAGGACGAACGGGGTTTGTCAGCGCTGCGCCACCCGCTGCGCCTCGACCATCCGCGCCACATCCTCCAGCAGCGCGTGCGCGTCGTAGACAATCCCATCCTTGACCGTCCAGCGCACCCCGCCGACGCGCTCCAACTCGTTGCGTTCGCGGTTCAGCCGCAGGTGGCCGGTGCCGTACAGTGTCTTGAAGTTCGCCAGCGGGTTTTCAGGCATGATCGCCAGGTCCGCCAGCTTGCCCACCTGAATCGCGCCGAACGGCGGCTCGCCGTCCTTGCTGTCCCAGATCTCGCGCGCGCCGTTGATCGTTGCGGCCTGCAATACCTCTAGCGGGGTAAGCCCTGCCTCTTGCAGCATCTCAAGCTCGCCGACATAGGCGAAGCCCCAGGTCTGGTAGATGTAGCCCGGATCGGAGCCGACGGTCACCCGCCCGCCCTTGCGGTGAAACTCGCGCGTGAGGCGCATCCACGGCTGGTAGAACTGGCGCCAGGCCACTTCGTCGCCCGTGGTCCAGTCGTGATAATAGCTGCCGTGGTTGGTCAGGCTGGGCGCGTAGAAGCCCATCAGCGAGGGCAGGGTGTAGCGTTCGTGCCATTCCAGCGTGCGCGCGCGGTTCACGTCGCGGCTGGCTGAGTAGATGTTGAAGGTGGGGCTGAGCGTCACGCCGCTTTCGACCAGGAAATCGACGTAGGCGTTCCACTCCGCGCTGCCCGGCTCGACGATCTGGTCGGCCAGCCGCGCGACCCAGGCGAAGCGCGATTGCTCGTCGAGATAGTTGTAGTCGTCGGGATAGCGCACCAGCGATCCCTGGCCGAGCAGGCTCTCGAAATGGCCGTAGAAGTGCGTCACGCCGCCGAGGCCGAGTTCGACCGCCTTGCGCGCATTGACCTGCGCCACCCCGCGCTGGCCGAGGTGCGCGACCGTGCCGAGGCCGATCCTGTCCGCCTCGTCGAGGATCGCGGCGAGCACTTCAGGGCTTTCCGAATTGAAGAACTTCACCCCGTCGTATCCGCGCGCCTTGATCCAGCGGGCCCATTCGCGGCCCTTGGCGGGGCTGTCGACGGCTCCGTTCGGCCAGACATCGCCGGGCACGGCATAGGCATAGAGACGTGGGGCGACGATCGTATTCGCTTCGCTGCGGCGCTTCTGGTCGAGCGAGGGGTCGTTCGGTCCCCAGCCGAACCCGACCCCGCGCACGGTCGTGACCCCGTGGGCGAGCCACAGCTTGAAGCCATAGCTCGGCTGCGGGGCTTTCTCGGGATCGCCGTTATGGCCGTGGGTGTCGACCATGCCGGGGATCACGTACATCCCCCGTGCGTCGATCAGCCGCGCGGCGCTGGACCACGCGCCTTCCGCTGCGCCGCCCCTGACAATGCGCGCGATACGGTTGCCCTCGATCACGATGTCGACCGGCCCCTCGGGCGGTGCGCCGGTGCCGTCGATCATGGTCGCGCCCTGGATCACGAGTTGCGGGTAAGGGCCGCCACCTTCCCCCGCGGTGCGATCGAGCACCCGCTCCATCGTCGGTTGCGCGGCGACGAGCGCGCTCCAGGCGAGCGCCACGGCGGCGAGGGCAGTGCGGATTGCGATCATCGGGCCAGTCTCCTCGGGCCAGTCTCGTCGGGCCGGTTCTATCGCCGCGTTTCGTCGCCGGAACAAGGCGGTTCAGCCATGCGTAATGGGGTCGCGCCGAACCGTCGCGCGAAAGGAGAATTCCCGATGAACCGTATTGCCATTCCTCTCGCCGCCGCCGCCATGACGCTGCCCGCTGCTGCCTCTGCCGAGGTGATGGTCTCGGCCAGCGGCCCGGTGGTCGAGCTGAGCGTTACCGAAACGGTCGAGGCGCGGCCCGACATCGCCGATGTCGGCGCAGGCGTCACCACCGACGCGCCGACGGCGGTGGAGGCGATGCGCGCCAACGCTGCCGAGATGACCCGCGTTATCGAACGCATTCGCGCGCTGGGCATCGCCGCCGACGATGTCCAGACGACCGGCATCAACCTCAATGCCCGCTACGATTACGATCAGGCGCGCCAGCGGCAGGTGTTTCGCGGCTACCAGGCATCGAACCGCGTTAGTGTGAAGCTGCGCGATGTCGCCGCGACCGGCCGCGTGCTCGACGCACTCGTCGCCGCCGGAGCGACCGATATCAGCGGCCCGAGCTTCTCGCTCGACGACGACACCGCCGCCAAGGGCCAGGCCCGCCAGGCGGCGATGCGCAAGGCCGAGGCGATGGCGCGCGATTACGCGCGGATGAGCGGTTACAACGGGATCACCGTGCTGAAGATCAGCGAGGCGGTGCATCGCAACCAGCCGATGCCGATCATCCAGACCGCCGCGCGAATGGAAGCGCGCGACGCATCGACCCCCGTTGCCCCTGGCCTGGTCGGCTCGGC
>VFQP010002296.1_pt1 | contig 21864 bp, 27 predicted proteins | sample 3512351 | NCBI WGS metagenome assembly VFQP01 (sample SAMN10412372, study PRJNA504923) | tailings metagenome | isolation source: Relicate 1 Philex TSF1 revegetated site | place: Philippines: Tuba, Benguet | collected 2017-08-29
CGGCCAGTCGGCGTCCTCCTTCGCCGGTCGGCTTAGCTCGAACGTTAGGCCGCACGATCCAATGCCCAACTACCTCGAACGCTGCTCAGGCTCTCTCGTCGCCGCGCCGCAGGCTGCGCTGTCTTGGGCCTGTTCCGCCGTTCCGCTGGTTGCAGCCAAACCCCTCGCTCAAGTCGCCGACCCACGAAGGCAGCCGCGCTTGGCCTCGCGCCGCCTTGGTCTATCCTGCGCCGCTCGGCCAAGCGCGTCCGCCTTCGTGGCCGGCTTAGCTCGAACGTTAGGCCACACAGCAGAAGCACGCTGTCCTTCTTCAGAGGGTGCTTCGCGGGTCGTCTTCCCGCACAACCTCGGGCTATGCTGAAGATGCAGGCATGTGCCTGCTCACTGTGCAGCCCAATGGCCATACGCAAGCTCTCGCAGTCCCGCCTCCGCGGCTTCACAACGGTTGTCGCTCTCACAGCCGCCGTGACACTCTCTGCCTGCTACGTAGTACCCATAGACGCTCGGACCGGCCAGCCAATCGGCTCGGTCCTACAACCCGCTGTTCAGTCATCGCCAGGGCCATTGACACTGCCTGTTCGGCTCTACCCTGCCAACGAGCTGGCGGCGCGATACGGTGTGATCAACGCCTCGGTGACGAATGATCTTCACGGCAAGGGCTCGTTCAACGCTGGCATAAACGGTGAGGCCTTCGCGGGCGAGGCAACCCGTCAAGCCAACTCCCCGCGCAGCGGCATTGCCAGTGGCGCCGGCAATCGAGGCTCGTACCTCTCCTGCGAGTACACGATGAACAGTTCGGCGCAGGGAACAGGCACCTGCAAGTTGTCCGACGGTGCGCAGTTCACCATGCATATCGGCAACTGAATATTGGCAGTCAAGGAGGCCACATCGTAGGTCGGTGTGGCCTAACCCCTCGCTCAAGGCGCCGACCCACTACGGCAGGCCGTCTTGGGCGCGCTGCGCCTTGGTGCATCATGCGCCGCACGCCCAAGCCGCCCCGCCTTCGCGGCCGGCTTAGCTCGAACGTTGGGCCGCAAGTCTGGTGCCTTTGTGTGGCTCGCCCGCCGGGGTCAGCGGCGCATACGCGCCGGATGCTTGAACAGCCTCGAATTCGTTCTCCATCGCTGGCGAACTTTCAAAACCTTCACTCCCTTCCTAGCACTGCGGTCGCGGCTCCACCAGCCCTGACCTTCCTAGCCTTTCAGCTTGTTGGTTGAGCGTCGCGCCTCCATCGCCGAAGCTCAATACCCTCGCCCTGCAGCGCTCCGAGAAGGCAACGTTCGAGCTAAGCCGGCAGCGAAGGCGGGCGCGCTTGGCCGAGCGGCCGATGATGACCCAAGGCGGCCGAGCGGCCAAGCGTGGCCGCCGTAGTGGGTCGGCGACTTGAGCGAGGGGTTGGGCCGCAACCAGCGGAAGGGCGAAGCGGGCTCGCAGGAGCGAAGTTTGCGGAGCACTGATGCTGAGAGAAGCCCAAGCCCGCAGCGAGGAGGCCAGCCAGGCCAAACGATGCTGGCAAGACGAATTGCCCAAAGCAGTGCAGCGATTTGACTACGAGCACGGGAGCTGCGGAGATGGGCAAGCGGCTGTGCACGGGTTAGGCCTCATGGGCAAAGAGTTCCTCGCATCGCCGGTCACGGTCGTAGTCGCGCTGCTTGTCGCATTTGCGTCCTCGTGGGTCTACTACGCCGGAAACCAAGAGCCGCTGATTCCCAGGCGTCGCCTTCTATGCGGCTATGTGGCAGTAACGCTGTCTAGCCTCGTGCTCGCTGCGACCTCCGCCTACGTCGCCCCTGAAGAAGCAGCGTCACGTTGGCAGGTTTCGCAGGAGCGGTACTGGCAGGTTCTAGCTAACCACTACTTCACGACGCTCATACTTATGGGCTCGGTTGCCATCGTCGGACTCGCAATCGTTGGCTTTCCCGTCGTGGTCACGCTCGGCAGGTTCCGCGTCGCGACCATCCCCAACGTCTTGGCCGCATCTGTACTGATATCTGCCCTCGTAGCAGTACTCCTATCAAGCCACGACGTCACTCCGTTTCAGCACTTGGCGCGAACGTTGGTTTACGTGATCGGAACACACCTCGTTCTTGCACTCAGCTTCTGCCTCGGCATTGGCCTGCCCTGGCGTCGTCCTCTCCGCGCGCATGAGGCCTAACCCCTCGCTCAAGACGCCGACCCACTACGGCGTTCCGTCTTGGGCTCGTGCCGCCTCTGTCTATCATGCGCCACTCGCCCAAGCCGTCCCGCCTCCACGGTCGGCTTAGCTCGAACGTTAGGCATCCGGGTTCAGGCCGCTGTCGTTCCAACAAGGTCAGCGCCGTTGGCGTGAACAGAACAGCCTCGGAGCGGCTGCGCCGCTGTTCGCTGCGGCAATGTCGAGGCCGAGGGAGTCAAGTCTCTGAATGGCCGCCGTGGCCCGGTAGCGCGGCAGTGATCAAGACCCAGTGTTCGGATCTGAGCGTCACCGTTCCGTCATCCCGGCAGCAGCAGTTCAGTTTCTCGGGTTGTCGGTTCCAGAATCGAAGTACAGTGCCGCGCTCCAGCAGACCGCTTGTGCGCTCTCCGTGGGCTCGCTAGTTCGAGCTCGGCTCAACTCAGGCCCGTCTTCTTGTCACGCCGGCCCGGCACACCCCAGCAGTTCGGTCCAATTCGCTGCGGTTCTGGCCAGTCGCGCGCCTGCATCGCGCACGGCTGCCTAACCCCTCGCTCAAGTCGCCGACCCACCACGGCAGCCGCGCTTGGCCGTTCGGCCGCCTTGGTTCATCATCGGCCGCTCGGCCAAGCGCGTCCGCCTTCGTGGCCGGCTTAGCTCGAATGTTAGGCAGCGCAAACCAGCAGCACGGTGCTCGCTAGGCCTTGAACGGGTTCAGAAGAGGAACGCCGAACTGCTTGAAGTCGGCCACATTTCTCGTAACGACCGTCATGCCGTGAATCTTGGCCGTGGCGGCGATCATTGCGTCCTCATACACAGTGTCGGACTTGCGATGCATCAGCTGCGCCCAAGCCCTGAACGCTCCTGCATCCATTGGCAGGACGTTGTACGAAGACGCCACGAGCGCGAGCCACTCTTCAATCTGTTGAGCTTTCGAAGGATCTTGCTCGCGCGTGAGTTCAACGCCCGCCTGAATCTCGCCAATCGTCACGGCCGAAAGGTGCAACTGCATGTCCTCAACGCTCTGAAGCCACGCAACAACCGCACCGTGAGGCTTTGGCCTCCGAAGTTCAGAGACAACATTGGTATCGAGCAAGTACATGAATCAATCGAAGGCAACAGGAGACCGGCGACGCCCACGCTCGCGCGGCGGAATGGCAAGGTCGCCCCGGCCTTGGTCCGAAAGAAGCAACTGCTTGAGCGAGGGTCTGGCAGCAGCTTGCAGCCGACGCCACTCGTCCACAGGCACCAAAACGGCGGCCTCGGAGCCGCGCTTGGTCACCATCTGCGGCCCTTCCGCCAAGCAGGTCTCCAAGAACTCACTGAATCGCGCCTTCGCATCTTGAATTGGCCACGCCTGCACATCGCTCTCCTATGACTAGAGTTCTGACTAGTTTAACATCTGGTGTGCAGCACTGCCTAACCCCTCGCTCAAGCGGCGACCCACTACGGCAGCCACCGCTTGGCCTCTCCAGACCTTGGTGTAAATTGTCCTTCCGCGGCCAAGCGGCGTCTTCCTCCGCGGTCGCCCTAGCTCGAACGTTAGGCCTCGCGTCGAACCGTCACCTTCTCCGCATCGCTACCCATGACTGCTGCAACAGGAAAGTACGAAGAAGGACTCCCGTGTGGTGGAACATTGAGCGCCGGCGTTTCGGACTGGTGCATCCGCTACTACTTTGCCGGACCGACTGCGAGACACAACGGAACGTTTTTCACGGTACCTGGTGAGTCAGTCCCTGAATACATCGAAGTACTGCGGGAGAACTGGGTGCAACTCGAGGCCCTCAAGACAGCAGTACCAGCTGGCGGAGACTTCAGCAAGGGCGGAAGGCTCAGCACCAGCATTCGTATCGGCTCGTTTGCCACAGGTGTCTGCTTGCACTATCACTACCTGCCCATGAACACGAAAGAGCGACTAGACGAGGTCATTGCTGGATACGAGTACGCCATGCAGCGTGCGCCACGGGTGCAGACGATGCTGCGATCACTGTAGCACTCAGATCCAGAGAGCTTCACCTCAGCACCAGCGAGGCCTAACCCCTCGCTCAAGGCGCCGACCCACTACGGCGTCCCGTCTTGGCGGCGCGGCGCCTTTGTCTATCATCCGCCGCACCGCCAAGCCGGCCCGCCTCCGCGGTCGGCTTAGCTCGAACGTTAGGCCGCACCAAACGCAACTACGCCCCGGCGCCGCCTAGAATCCGTGCCGTTGGTCTTGCGGACACCGCTCCGCTTTCTGAAGACAAGCCAAGTCCCGAGCACCGCCTCGCTCTTGGCCTCTGCTTCATCAAAGTTGGAGTTCAACATGCAAGTTCGCTTTCGCCGACTGGCGCCAACCGTCTCTGTCGCCGACATTCCTCGCGCCGTCGACTTCTACACACGGATACTCGGCTTCGAGAAGGTATTCGAGAACGGCGATCCCGTCGGATTCGTCATCCTCGAGAAGGATGCCGCCGAACTCCACTTGTCTCTGCTGAAGAGCCACAAGGCAACGATCCAGAACGTCGCGCATTTGATGGTCGAGGACACAAACGCGCTGTACCAGCGCTTGGAAGCGCACCAGGCCAAGATCGTCAAGGCTATCCGAGACGCGAACTTTGGCCTTAGGTGCTTCGTCTTCGCGGACCCTGATGGAAACCGCATCGACGTGGGTCAAGATCTGTAGCGAGAGGGTCGCACCGCGAGTGCGGCCTAACCCCTCGCTCAAGGCAGCGACCCGCTACGGCAGCTACCGCCTGGCCGCACCAGGCCAAGTTTGCCATCGTCCTTCCGCGGCCAGTCGGCATCTGCCTCCACGGTCACCTTAGCTCGAACGTTGGGCCGCAAGGTTGGCACCTTGGTGTGCTCACTCGGCATGGTCAGCGGCGCTTTCGCGCCGTGAGCTGAACAGCCTCGAAGTCGCCTGCGGTCGCTGCGGCTCTACGCAGAGGCACCCCCCAAGCCATCTGGCCCTTGAGTCGCCGGCTCCGGAGCCGCCTCTGGCTTGTACTTCCGCCTTCTTGGCTTGTTGGTTGCCGGCCCGTGCAATCATCCGTTTGCACCGGCCAAGCGACCTCCTCCGCGGTCGGCTTAGCTCGAACGTTAGGCCTCACGCAATACACCTATGGCCACTCCAACCTCCGACAAACTCGCTGTTCTCATCGATGCGGACAACGCACAAGCTGCAATCGCTTCGGAACTGCTTGCTGAGGTAGCCAGATACGGCACCGCGACGGTTAAGCGAGCGTACGGAGACTGGACGACGACGAACCTGGCCGGTTGGAAGGACACCCTTCACAACCTCGCCATCCAACCCGTTCAGCAGTTTCGCTTCACAGTTGGCAAGAACGCCACGGACTCTGCGCTGATCATCGACGCCATGGATCTCCTGCACAGCGGGTCCGTTGATGGCTTCTGCCTAGTTTCGTCTGACAGTGACTTCACGCGACTTGCAACTCGCATTAGAGAAGCCGGCCTGTCCGTCTACGGCTTTGGAGAGAAGAAGACACCACGTCCCTTCGTCGCCGCCTGCGATAAGTTCATCTACACAGAGATCCTGCGTCCACAAGCCAAAGACGCGCCGGCACCTGCACTGCCGTCACCGGCCGAACCGTTGCAGCCGGCTTTGCTTCAGGCTACATCGTCTGCAGGTCGCGAAGACGGGTGGGCGGCCTTGTCTGCCGTCGGCACTCTTGTCATGAAGGCAAACCCATCCTTTGACCCTCGGAACTACGGGTTCCAGAAGCTAGGTGAGCTCGTGCGCGCGCAGCCTTACTTGGAGGTCAAGTCGGTGCCAGCCGGAGACGGCTCCCAGAACGTTCACCTCTTCGTGCGGCGCCGTGAGGCCTAACCCCTGTCCGCCTCCAAGGGTCGGCTTAGCTCGAACGTTAGGTCTCACGCTCACCCCGATTGACACCGCACCCCTCAGCTGTACTCTTTGCGGGGTCACCGTGGACCATCAAATGCAACGAGAGATGTCATGAAGAAGTGCTTTGTCATCATGCCATTTAAGCAACAGGGCAGCCCGGAACACGCGCATTTCCGAGCACTCCTTGACAACGTACTAAAGCCAACTATCGAGAGGTTCGGCTATGAAGTGACAAGAGCCGACGATCACAAACGAGTTGGATCGATTACAAAGGACATAATTGTTCCACTTGCGACCGCCGACTTGGTCGTTGCCGATCTAACCGAAGTTAACCCAAACGTATTCTACGAACTCGGCGTCCGCCATGCACTGCGTGGCTACGGGACGATCATGATAATGGATGAAAGTCAAACGACTATTCCGTTTGACGTGACCGCATATAGGGTAATCAAGTTCAGAAGTACATTGGAGGGCATAGGAGCCCTTGGCCGCGAACTCGGTGGCTACGTGGAACAGCTTGAGCAGGACCCGTCGGCAGGATTGAAAGACAATCTCGTGCACGACTGGCTACCCTCGCTTCCCACTAACGTCCTTGACAGCGCACTAGGCTCAGAGGAAGGGGCACTCAGGCGCCAGATTCAGGAATTGCGACGTACGATAGCCGCGTATGAACAGAAGTTTGGCGCACTTAGTGGCGCGAGGGATGGCAGCAGGACTGCGCTGCAGATGGTGGAGGAAGCGCTAGCTGAGGCCAAATCCGGCCTAGTGCCCGCCACGTTGGTGGATCGAGCGACCTCGGCCGCTCAGAAAGGCGAGGCGTCAGAGTTCCTGGATGCAATCTCCCAACTGCTGCAGCTCAGAAGCAGCAAACCAACAGTGCGCCACATTGTAGAGCTTACTCATGCGGCAGGCATCATTGGACTAGCAACGGTGTCGGAGGCGATTCTGGAACACGCCAAGACTCTTTATCCGAATAACGCTGAAGTCAAGCTCATCCAGTTTCAGTCGCTTGCCCACTCGGAAAGCGCCGCCTCGCGGGAGAAGGCGAGGCAGGAAATGTTGTCCCATCTAGGCATCACGAAGGAAGCTAGAGGCTACAGCTTTTCGAAGCCGCTGTCAGGTGACATAGACACAGGCGTCTTGAGCATCATGCTTGACGCATTTCACGAAGACAATCTTCACGCCGATGCGCTTTCGATTCTTGAAAAGGCAAAGGAATTGCACCCGGAAGACTCAAGAATCATGCGCAACTACGCAAGAGCCCTCGAGAACATTGGCAGACGATCAGAGAGCTTGGATTTTTATCGTCGAGCAAACTTTCTTCCTGATGCAGACGATACGACGGCAGTATGGTTTGGCAACGAGCTCCACAATCGCGGCCGCTATGCTGACGCGGCAGAAGTTTACCTATTGGCTTGTCTGCGAGATATCGATGACTCAAAGAATTTTCTTCACTATGCAGAGGAAATCTCCCGTTGCCTTACCCAGGATGATGCCAAAAACAGTGGGAAACGTGGCTTTCCCACTGAGATCAGCGAACCGCGTGTTGTAGTGGCACAAGCTGTAGTGGCCGCCGTCTCAGTGGGCGGAATCAATCCCGACTCGCTGCAGCGCATGAAGGCAGCGCTTCGCCGTGCCGACCTCGACTTTGAGTCACTCCAAGAAGAAATTGAGTCGGCGGGTGCCCCAGCCCCCACTTCACGAGGGCAGCGTTTGCAATTTGTTCGCGAGCAGTATCAGTACGTGCGGAGCCCACTCACAGATCCGAGCGCGGAGTGGCACGCTTAGGGGTCAGGCCTAACCCCTCGCTCAAGGCGGCGACCCGCTACGGCAGCCACCGCTTGGCCGCTCCAGGCTGAGTGGTAAATTGTCCTTCCGCGGCCCAGCGGCGTATTCCTCCACGGTCGCCTTAGCTCGAACGTTAGGTGTCATGCAAGTCACCACCGCAGCGTCTTCCGATCTCCTTGAAGCCATCCGCTGCGTAGTGGCTGCGTTCGCACGAGACCCGATCACGGGCTTCTTACTGGACACAGGTTCGGACTACGAGCGACGCCTCACGCAGTTTTTCTCGCTGCTGATGCGAGTCCGCTTGGCTCTCGGGATGCCAGTTCTTGTAGCACGCGGCGCGGATGGAATCCAAGGCGCCGCGATGGGCTACGCCACTGCATGCCCAGCCTGGCCTGCTGAACTCGCCCAAGAGTGGGATCGATTCGAGGCAGCCATTCCAGGGCTGACGGACCGCATGGCCGTCTACGACGGGATCACCGAAAGGAGTAAGCCATCCGCGCCTCACTACTACCTGGGTGTGATCGGAACCGATCCAAACCGCCGTGGCCTCGGGATCGGATTGCAACTGCTCAACTCGTTCTGCAATCTCTCAGCTAGCGATCCGTCATCGAGTGGCGTCTACCTGGAGACCGCAAGTCCATCGAATGTCCGGTTCTACGAACGAGCCGGCTTCGTGGAGGTCGGTCGCGGAAGCCTCGCGAAGGAGACCCTTTGGTGCATGTACCTGCCGCATGGCCGCCATGACGCCTAACCCCTCGCTCAAGGCGCCGAGCCACTACGGCAGCCACGCTTGGCCGCTCGGCCGCCTTGGGTCATCATCGGCCGCTCGGCCAAGCGCGTCAGCCTCCGCGGCCGGCTTAGCTCGAACGTTAGGCTGCAGAACCAATGCACGTTTCCACCCTCACCCCTGCCGACGCACCTGTTTACCGCGACCTCATGCTTGAGGCTTACGAGCTTGCACCCGACGCATTCACAACGACCGCCGCAGAGCGTCGGGATGAACCGGAGTCCTGGTGGGTGAAAAGAATTGGAAGCCCCGAGGGTCTGACCACCTCTTTCGGAGCCTGGGAGGGCGACAACTTGCTCGGCACCGTCGCGCTGGAGTATTCGGCCAAACCTAAGACGCGCCACTCCGCTCTGGTCCTCGGTATGTATGTTCAGCCAACGCAGCGAGGGAGAGGTATCGGCCTCTCGCTCATGAAAGCGGCAATTGACTCAACCTTGTCACGGCCAGACCTCATCGCCTTGACGCTCACCCTTACTGAAGGCAACGAACCCGCTCAGCGCCTCTACACTTCAGCCGGCTTTTCCGTTTGGGGAGTTCAGCCAAACGCAATTCGCACTGGGTCAGGCCTCAAAGGCAAAGTACATATGTATCTGGCACTCCATGGCGAGCGCGCTGCAGCCTAACCCCTCGCTCAAGGCGCCGACCCACTACGGCGGTCGCGCTTGGCCGCGCGGTGCCTCTGTCTATGATGCGCCGCACGGCCAAGCCCGCCCGCCTCCGCGGCCGGCTTAGCTCGAACGTTAGGCCCCGCGAGCACCCGGGCTCCAAACGCAGCGACGCTCCGGCTACGCCTCAAGGAAACGCAGCGCTCCGGACACGCCCACGTCCCTGAAGCCAAAGAGCAAGGCACAAGCCAAGGCTTTCGCGCACCGGAGCAGAACCGCCGCCGTGGTCGCCATGAACTTCCTATGCCAACTTGCTCGCAGCGCACCGGGAAGCCATCAGACCACGCAGGTTCACGGCGCCTTGCGCCATGCCAGTACCAGACCGCTGCCGCAGCGGGCGCACGCGCCCCCTGCGTGAGGCGTCTGCTCGCTCCGGGCGCAGAGCCCAGCACCGACTACCGGTGCGTCGTTGGGCCGCGCTTCGGGGAACGCGTTTGCTATCGCCCCCATCCACCGCGGCGCAGCGGGGCCTAACCCCTCGCTCAAGGTCGCCGACCCGCTACGGCAGTCGCGCTTGGCCTCCCAGCGCCTTGGCCTATCCTGCGCCGCTCGGCCAAGCACGCCCGCCTTCGCGGTCGGCTTAGCTCGAACGCTAGGCCTCATGAGCCACACGCCTCTTTTCATCGCAGCGAAGTCCAAGACCGAAGCGCTCGCCGCAGGGCTTCGGCATATGCGAAGCGACGAGTGGCTCGCAATCTACGTCGATCCGGAAACCGCCGAAGAATGGACACGCTATGTGCTGTGGGACTACCACGGTCCGGGTCCAGTCTGCTTTCGCCGAGGTTCACCAACGCTCGCGCAGGCACCGGAAGCCATCGAGCACGCGGACACAGACGCTGAAGTCGCCGCGGCAACCCTATGCGCGGTGAGCGAACTGCCTGGAGGCAAGGAGAACCTCCAACCCCTGGTGGAGCACTTGGAACATCAAATCAAAAGAGACAAGCGTTCCTTCGGCCGTAAGGTTGCACTCGCGGTAGCCTGATCCCACGCTGATGAAGCCTTCAATCATCGCAATCCCAATGGCAGGAGTTTCGCTGAGGTCACGGCCGACTACGACTACTTCAAGTCGCTGGCAACCCGCGCCGCAAAGCTTAGGAGTGCTGGCGAAGGCGTTTGTGGCCCTATCACGCAAGACACCGCGGTCTTTGCAGGAGGCCCAACCCCTCGCTCAAGGCGCCGAGCCACTACGGCAGCCACGCTTGGCCGCTCGGCCGCCTTGGGTCATCATCGGCCGCTCGGCCAAGCGCGTCCGCCTCCGTGGCCGGCTTAGCTCGAACGTTAGGCCGCACCAATGGGCGACATTCGCGATCACTACAAAGACACTATCCTCCGCGTGCTTAGCAAGTTTCAACTGCTTGAGTTCGCGCTGAAAGTCTACATTGGCCTTGGCTACAAGGCGGTGAAAGCGCGGGTCGATGGAGTTCTCCACTTCGACTACACCGAAGCTGATCTGGACGATCTTCCACTGGGTCGACTACTCGGACTCTTCAGAAGGTTGAACGCAAGTGAGGAGTTGGTCAAGCGAATGCAGGCCCTTCAGGCAGAGCGAAACCAGATTGCCCATCGATCTTTGCTCACAACTATGGGGCCGCTATTCGACAGGGGCTTGGTTGAAGACAAGCACATCGAGTACTCAGTCCTCGAAGACGAAGTGACGGAGTGCATTCAGTCGGTGAACGACGAGAGTCGCAAACTGAAGGCGCGAGCGCAAAGCTCGGCTTGACCCTCGCTCATGGCGCTAGTCCCCCGCTCCGTCCCGCGACTCGCTTCGCGAGACGCTGCACTTGTCCCTCTTCGCAGAGGCGGCGAGCCGCCCCTGCTACGTCGGCGGCATGGCCCGTCAGTCATTCCGCGGCAGAAGCAAAGTCCGTGAGTGCGGCCTAACCACTCGCTCAACCACCGGACCCGCTACGGCAGTCACCGTCTGGCGACTCCAGGCTGCAGTGAATCTCATCCTTCCGTCGCCAGCCGGCGTCTGCCTCCGACGTCCGGTTAGCTCGAACGTTAGTCATCAGAATCAAGTCTCTATGCGCGTCGCCGTTCTCGGAAACTCAGGCTCAGGCAAATCCACACTCTCCAAGGCACTGGCGTCCGCAACGGGAGCATCTAGTCTTGACCTCGACACCATAGCCTGGGAACCAGGTCAGGCAGCAGTACCACGCGATGCGAATCTGGCTCGCGCAGACACGCCATGTGCTTTCGCTCTTACACCGGCCAAAAGCGCGAGATTCAGCAGCAACCCGTCTCGAGCCTAGAACTCCTGACATGGGCCGGCTGAGGCCTAACCCCCCGCTCAACCACCGGACCCGCTACGGCAGCCACCGTCTGGCGACTCCAGGCCAAAGTAGGTATCGTCCTTGCGTCGCCAGCCGGCGCCCGCCTCCGCTGGCCGGTTAGCTCGAACGCTAGGCATCGCAACGAGAAGCCATGCAGTGCTCCAGCAGAGTCTGCGCCTTCGGCGTGAACCAACAGCCACGGGCGGCTGAAGCCGCGATCTGCGGCGCTGGCTGGAAGCCCGCGCACATCGACCGCCGATGATTGGGTCCAACCGTGGCCATCAAACCGCTCGTCGCAGTCTCGGACGAGAGACATGACAACGGCTTCGTCTCAGCGCCCAAGGCACGGAAGCAGAAAACCAAGACCAGAGAACACCGGAACGCCGGCTTCGTCCAGCACTCGCTGCAATCGAAGGCGCGGCGCAAAGCGCCCCGCCATGTCGCGGTCCGGTGCAGCGGCAGCCAGGTACGGCTCCCGCTACAGGCCGCTGCGCGCTTCGGCAGCGTCAACAGCCGAGTCTTTGCGCCTGCACCGCCGCGAGCGCGGAGCGGGTTGCACCGAGGCGCTCGCACGGATTCACGAGCAACCCGCACGTGCGCCCTCGCGGGCGACGCCTAACCCCTCGCGCAAGGTCGGCGACCCGCTACGGCAGCCACCGGCTGGTCGCTCCGAGCCGCTGTGAATATCATCTCTGCGCGGCCAGCCGGCGTCTGCCTCCACGGTCGCCTTAGGTCGAACGTTGGGCCGCAAGTCTGCTGGCTTTGTATGGCTCTCTCGGCAAGGTCAGCGGCGCATGCGCGCCGGCAGCTTGAACTGCCTCGAACTGGTTCTCCACCGCTGGCGAGCTTTCAAAACGCGCACCCCCTTCCCCACGCCGAGGTCGCGGCTCCACCAGCCCTGACCTTTCAGGTCTTTCAGCTTGTTGGTTGAGCGTCGCGCCACTCGCGCCGAAGCTCAACGCCCTCGCCGTGCAGGGCTCCGAGAAGGCAACCCATGTACTGGCCCTAGCGGCTTGCCCATCTCCGCAGTTCCCGTACTTGTAGTCAACTCGCTGCACTGTTTTGGGCAGTTCGTCTTGTCAGCGTCGCCTGGCCTGGCTGGCCTCATCGCTGCGGGCTTGGGCCTCTCTCAGCATTAGTGCCCCGCAAGCTTCGCTCCCGCGAGCCCACTTCGTCCGTCCTGCTGGTTGCGGCCCAACCCCTCGCTCAAGTCGCCGGCCCACTACGGCAGCCACGCTTGGCCGCGCAGCCACCTTGGGTCATCATCGGCCGCTCGGCCAAGCGCGTCCGCCTTCGCGGCCGGCTTAGCTCGAACGTTAGGCCCCACGATCGGCGCCTTGGCGTCTCCGCCGCCGCGGTCAAGTTTCACGTCCGAATCCGGCGAGACGCGGCGCCACGGAGACTGCAGGATCTGGACTCTTTCAAGGAGCCCAGGTGACGCCCAGCTTTCAACTCATTGGTATTGATCCTGCCCCGTTCGAACCACTCTTCGAACTCACTGACGGCGAACTCCTCGCGCTCTCGGCCCGGCGTCGCTTCGCCGACGAACATCCCGGGTACCCCTGTCGGGTCAGTCTCGAGGATGCTCAGCCCGGGGCAGAGTTGCTACTTCTACCCTATCTGCATCAACCTGCCGACTCGCCATATCGGGCTTCGGGGCCGATCTTCGTTCGACGCGGAGCAGCTCAGCGTCGCCTCCAAGCCGGCCTCATCCCAAGCTACGTCAGCAGTCGTCTCATTTCATTCCGTGCCTACGATGCAAATCACATGATCGTGGCCGCGTCCGTACGCGATGGCGGCGAGGCGGCCGCCGAGATCCACTCTCTCTTCGAACGAACAGATGTCACCTACCTTCATCTCCACAATGCCCGAAGAGGCTGCTTCTCCTGCAAGGCCATCCGCGCGTAGTGGCAGTGGGGCCTAACCCCTCGCTCAAGTCGCCGACCCACTACGGCAGCCACGCTTGGCCTCCCGGCGCCTTGGTCTATCCTGCGCCGCTCGGCCAAGCGCGTCCGCCTCCGCGGCCGGCTTAGCTCGAACGTTAGGCGTCACCACCCCCTCCGCCGCCACATGCTCCGCCGAACCATTCTCATAGGTGCACTTCTTCCCACGCTCACTCGCGCTCAGCCGGACCGCCTGGTACCGTCGAGCCCAGTCGATGGAGTCAGCCTGTACGTCATACCAACGGACGGTTTCCCGGAGCAGTGGGCCGCCAACATCTCTCGAGCCCTGACCAGGGACACCGGACAATGGGTGAAGTCGTCTCTGCTGATTCCGTCTGGCGTCAATGAACCACTTCCCGGCACGAATCAGTATCCAGCAGATGACTACTTGCCGTTCGGGCTGAAAGTCGCCAAACAGCTACCCGACACAAACTCGCGAACCTACTTCATTGTTCTCACGGATCGCGATATCAATTCACGCGCGCAGAACTTTCGCTTCCAGTACTCGTTCCACAATCCAATGGCCAGAACGTCCGTCTTGTCCGTCGCACGTCTCGCGTACGAGAAGGATGGAACAGTTGCGCCGGTTGAGGTGATTGGACTCCGGACACAGAAGATGCTTATGCGGATCGTTGGCGAGATGAAGTTGGGCTGGAAGCGAACGACAGACCCAACGGACCTCATGTTCTCGCCGATCATGTCGATCGAGGACATCGATCGCATGAGCATCACTCACAGCGTTCAGAGTCGCCAGCCACGGGACGCCTAACCCCTCGCTCAAGGCGCCGACCCACTACGGCAGCCACCGTCTGGCCGCTCCAGGTTCAGTTGCTACCCTCCCTCCGCGGCCAGCCGGCGTCCGCCTCCGCGAGTCGGATTAGCTCGAACGTTAGGCCGCACAGAGGCATCAGTTCTCGCTACTCACCGTCCCGCATCAAACTCAACACAATTCCGTCTCTCGCCAGCTGCGTCCGTGCCACGCCACGCCTATCGAGCGAGCCGTGCGCCTGCCGCGAAGGTTCAGCGTCAGTGGAGCTGACACGGGCCAAACCTCTGCACAATCGCAGGCATGCTCTTGGCGCACCGCACACGGCGACGACTCAAGATTGTTTGCTTAGGCTTGGTTGTCTACGCGTCAGTCGTTCTTGCACTTGCGGTAGTTGCCCCCGCACCAAACGTACCGTTCGCCACGGCCTATGGCCGCTGGCTCTTTCGTATACCCGCCACGATCGCCGTTTGGGTCGCGCTGGAACTGTTCACCACTTGGGCGCTTGACCGCGAGTTCTGGAACCGAATGCCGAACTGGGCTCGGGTTGGTCTTCTGGCCATCGTGGTCAGCGCCATCGTTGTCCTTGGCCTCTGGCTTCACGCCCTATGGCAGGGGCGCGGTGCGGCCTAACCCCTCGCTCAAGCGCCGACCCGCTACGGCAGCCACGCTTGGCCGCTCCAAGCGCGGATGGCATCATGCCCTCCGCGGCCAGGCGCGCCCGCCTTCGCAGTCGGCTTAGCTCGAACGTTAGGCCGCAAAACCAGATATGCCGCAGTTCGTCACCCTGCTTCGTGGCGTCAATGTTGGCAAGGCCAATCGTCTCCCCATGGCTGAGTTCAGAACCCTCTTGGAGAGTCTTGGCTACTCGGGTGCGCGCACGCTCTTGAACAGCGGCAACGCCGTGTTCTCCAGTTCGGGGCGCTCCCCGGCCAAGCATGCCGCAGCCATCGCCACTGAGGTTCAGTCCAGGTTTGGCATCAACACACCTGTAGTCGTGAAGTCTGCCGCCGAGTTCGCTGCCGTCACCCAAGATAGCCCTATGGTCCCGCCAGGGGCCGATCACTCCCGCTCCTTGGTGGCGTTTGCCTCCGATCCAACAGCCCTCGTAAGTCTTCAGCCGTTAGCGTCGCTCGCGCAGGAACCGGAGCGTTTGGTAGTCACCGACATCGCCGCGTATCTTCACTGCCCCGCGGGCTTGCTGGAGAGCAAGGTCGGGGAAGCCTTGCTCGGCAAGCCGGGGCGAGCCGTCACAACCCGGAACTGGGCCACGGTTCAAAAGTTGGTCGCACTGCTGAGTGCGGCCTAACCCCTCGCTCAAGGCGCCGACCCACTACGGCAGCCACGCTTGGCCGCTCCAGGCGCCGGTGGCATCATGCCTTCCGCGGCCAAGCGCGTCCGCCTCCGCGGTCGGCTTATCTCGAACGTTGGGCCGCAAGTCTGGCGGCTTTGTGTGGCTCGCCCGGCAGGGTCAGCGGCGCATGCGCGCCGGATGCGGGAACAGCCTCGAACTCGTCTTCCACCGCTGGCGAACTTTCAAAACCTTCACTCCCTTCCTAGCACTGGGGTCGCGGCTCCGCCAGCCCTGACCTTCCCCGCCTTTCAGCTTGTTGGTTGAGCGTCACGCCTCCATCGCCGAATCTCAACGCACACGCCGTGCGGCGCTCCGTGAAGACACCCCATGTACCTGCCGCTGTGGCTTGCTCATCTTCGCGTTTCAGGTGCGTGTAGCCAGCTCGCCGCGCTGCTCGGCCAGTTCGTCCCGTTAGCGCAGTTTGGCTTGGCCAGCCTCCTCGCCGCGGGCTTGGGCCGCTCTCTGCATCGACGCCCCGCGGACTTCGCTCCCGCGCGCTCCCATCGCCCTTCCTCTGATTGCGGCCCAACCCCTCGCTCAAGTCGCCGACCCACTACGGCGGCCACGCTTGGCCGCTCGGCCGCCTTGGGTCATCATCGGCCGCTCGGCCAAGCGCGTCCGCCTCCGCGGTCGGCTTTGCTCGAACGTTAGGCCTCAGACATTCCGGCCCCGAGGTCTCTCCCTCTATACTTTTCCTCCGCACGCTCACAGCCTACCCTTTGCACCGTGTCCGAGAAAGAGACCGTATTTAGAGGCAAGAAGGACTCTTATGTCCTGCTGGGAGAGGATCCTCTAGCCCGAGGACGACTCACCGACATCTTTCTCGCTTCGAGCAAATCTTCACACGATGTCGTTGCAATAAAAGTCTTCCGTAGCGCTAGCTTCCAGAGCTCACTGCGCCAGTTCTATCGCGAGATTGGGATGTTGCAGTCACTAAAGCACGAAAATATACTTGAGCTAGTAGACTACTCCGAAGAGCATAGCTTCCTTGTGCTCCCGCACATGCCAGGGGGCAACGCTAGAGAGTTGCTCACAGGACGTGCCTTCAGTCCGATTGAGACCGTTGCCTCCGTCCTGACCCAAGTCGCTGCCGGATTGGACTATGCGCACGATATGGGCGTTGTCCACGGCGACATTAAGCCCGAGAACATTCTACTCAATGGAATTGGCGATGCTGTACTCGCGGACTTTGGGGTGGCGCGGAACTTTGATGTGGAAGACCGGCTGATTGTCAGCACTCCCATAAATCCGGAGCGAGGGAGTTCTGCATACCTCAGCCCGGAACAGCTGCTGGAGAACCGAACCACGCCCGCCTCAGACATCTACTCATTCGGCTTAGTAGCATATGAACTATTGGCTGGTCGATTGCCATTCGACGTTCAGGCTCCACTTCTTCGTCAACTTGTTGCTAGGACTACTGGTGAGCTCGTGCCCGCTCGGGACGTGAATAGCCAAGTGTCGGCAGGTCGGTCTCAAGTACTTATGCAGGCTCTTGAGGTGAATCCAAGCCTTCGCCCGACATCGGCGGTCCGATTTGTAGAGGCGCTTTCTCGTTCCGACTACTCATGGGATATCTTCATTGCTCACGCGAGCGCCGACACGGAGGCGGCCGAGATGCTGTTTAACGCGCTTGAAGATCACGTTCGTGTCTTTGTCGATACGAAGCTATTGAAGCTGGGGGATGATTGGGATATGGAACTTGCCTCAGCGCAACGTAGATCGTTGCTAACGGTAGTGCTCGTGTCAGAAAACAGCGAGGGAGCCTACTACCAGCGAGAAGAGATCGCTGCAGCAATTGCCAAAGCCCGTAAGCAAGACGAATCGCATCGCGTCGTACCAGTCTACCTAGACAGGCGATGTGCAACAAATCCGCCTTACGGCCTCGCCACAAAGCATGGGATTACTCTTTCTTCATCAGAAGCCGTTAATGGAATAGCAGTTCGATTGGTCCAGCGCGTCAAGTCTCTCCAACACGTAAAGTAGGTCACCGCAGTGAGGCCTAACCCCTCGCTCAAAGCCAACGACCCGCTACGGCAGCCACCGCCTTCGCCGGTCTGCTTAGCTCGAACGTTAGTCGTCCTACACCCGCAATGGAACTGCCACCGCTGATTCGTGAAGTCCTGGTCCGCATGGGCGTTCACCTTCTGACGCTGCAATCCACTGAGCACGCGATACGCTTGTGTCTTCAGATTGCTCTTCCGAAGGAACCGATCAACACGCTCGAGGATCTACGTTCACTAGAGCAGCGCGAGGCAAAGAAGACCATCGGGTACTTCTTGAGGACGCTACGGCAGCGGGCCAACATTGCGCCTGAGTTCGATGAGCAGCTAGCAGCGTTCCTAGCTACGAGAAATGCCTTCATTCGTAACCTCTCCCCCGTCGCCGGCTGGGACATGCGGACTGAAGATGGCTGTCGCCAGTGCGCTGAACTTCTCCAACAGTGGGGAGATCAAACAACCGAGGTGCAGAACGTCTTTGCCGGTCTCCTTCGGGCCTGGGAGTTGCAGAGCGGGAACCCTACGCATGTTCCAGGCGCAGAAGCCCTCGTTGTCGCCATCGAGCGGGATTTCGCCCCCAGGGCAGTCAATGTGTTCACCTCGAAGGACGCCTAACCCCTCGCTCAACACCCCGACCAGCTACGGCAGCCGTCGTAGGCCTGGCCCGGTCCAGGCGAAAATGGTCCCAGTCTAGGCTTACGCCGTCTGCCTCCGCAGTCGGGGTTAGCTAGAACGTTAGGCCGTGCATGGGTATGCCGCTACGAACGGTGGCGCAGTACGCAAGTCTCCTGTGGTTTGCCGCGTGTCAGTGCCCTGCCAAGCAAGAACACAGTCATGCTTGGCTCGGCGCAACGGCTCATTGCGGCCAGTGCGGCGTCCGTCTCAACCCATGGAACACATCCCCGCAGCCGGCGGCACGCGTCCGCGCGCGTCCGCCAATCGAACTGAAGGAGTCGAGCGATCAGTTCGTCGAGCGCGCTTCAAACGGCGCGCACAGCGCATAGTCAGCCTGTCGGGTGCCGCTTCGCAGCACTGCACCTCGCTTCGGAACCGTCGCGCCTGAGTTCTCCTTGTCCTGCCGGTCGCTCAGCTCCTCCCAGCAGCCCGGGTCATCCACCAAACGTTTCCAGCCAACCCCAGCGCCTATGGCCCTCAACGCGGCCTAACCCCTCACTCAGGCGCAGGCCTGCCACAGCACCCACCACTCACCCATCTCAAGCATTAGGCAGAAAAGTGGAGTGTTATGCGCTCAGTTTAAGAGATAGACTTCTGGCCTCAGAAACTTGTCGAACAGAGGTACTTGGTGCGTCCGACTTTCACATGCGGGTTCCTCGCATTGATGCTATTTACCCTCTCCGCTTGTGGCGGTGATGACGCTGACTCGTCGCCTGAGGGTCGCGTGTTCACACTTGGGAATCGAGCCGGTCAATGGTCACAGCCTCATCCCTATGGAGAGCCTGCGACCGTGGGCATTCCCATCGGAGAAAGACTCACTATCAAGACTGAAGTCCCCGTCCGTTGGCGTATCGAGTACGCGGGTCAGTCGTCCCACGGGTTTGGACGGAGCCTACAGTTCTCAACACTCACGGTTGAAGAACTGACGTTGAGCAATCCGTCTAGCGTTTGGAGTGCAGATCTTTCGGGGATGGTGCCACAAGGCGGTTACATCGCGTTCAGTGTTGTTGCCGAGACCAGTCCAGAGACTGTGTTTGATGTGAACGTCCGGTAGTCGGATACATATCGCCCTTCGGCGACTGCGGCCTAACCCCTCGCTCAAGGCGCCGACCCACTACGGCAGCCCAGTTTGGCGTCGCTACGCCTTTGCCGATCATGCTCCGCTCCGCCCAAGCCGGCTCGCCTCCGCGGCCGGCTGAGCTCGAACGTTAGGCCTCAGAACTCCCGGTCCTCTGTCTCGTGGCGCAGCAAGCAACCCCAATCGACGCGGCGCTCGTTCAGGCCCTGATTGCGAGTCAGTTTCCGCAATGGGCAACGTTGCCGATACGGCCAGTTCCACGCTCCGGCTGGGACAACCGAACCTTCCTCGTTGGCACAGACAAGGTGGCCCGCTTGCCGAGCGCCGCAGCTTACGAGGCGCAGGTGAACCGGGAGCAAAGATGGTTGCCATACCTGCGCCCTCGCCTGCCGCTTGATGTCCCTCTGCCACTGGCTCGGGGGCAGCCCGGTGAGGGATACCCATGGAGGTGGTCGATCTACCGCTGGATCGGCGGTGATGCGGCGGCGAGCACGACCGACATTGATGCGACAAGACTTGCTCAAAACCTCGCTTCCTTCATAAACGCCATGCATGCGGTACCTAGCGATGGCGGACCGAAGCCAAGTCAGGAGAACTTCTACCGCGGAGGGGATCTCGCTGTCTACGACGCTCAGCCTTGAGCGAAGTCCTCGACAGTGCGCGCGCTGAGTCCTAACCCCTCTCTCGAGGCGCCGACCCACTACGGCAGGCCGTCTTGCCCGCGCGTCGCCTCTGTGTATCCTGCGCCGCTCGGACAACCCACCCCGCCGCGTCGCCAGATTAGCTCGAACGTTAGGCCTCAGAATCTCCAGTTCTTGACCTAAAGCTACACACATGCAGAAACTCAGCCTCGCACTCGCTGTCGCCTCCACCTTGGCTGGATGTGCTTCTGGGCCGAGCCCTCTTCAGGGTCGGCTGGAGTCCATCCCCGAAACACAGCGGGGCTACGTTGTCGGCACGTACTCCGTCGACTGCAGAGTAAGCAAAGACGCCTGCACCCAGGCCTTCAACTCAATCTCGGCAGACTACCGAATGACTGATGCGCACGAGGTTCGCGGGCGCCTTGCATGGACGTCCGGCTCCATGTTTCAAGCAAACACTGTTCATGACTACATAAACACCGAAGAAAAACACAAGGGATTCCATTTCTGCATTGCACTTCCGCCAGGAAGCTACGAGATACACTCCATTTCTTATTACAACTTCGCAGGCGGAGGCAGCGGATACTCCGTCGCAGAGAAAGACTTCTTCTCTGTTCCGTTTTCTGTTAGTTCCGGGGAAGTCTCGGATCTTGGCACGATTCGCATTACCACAACCAGGGGGAGAAACCTCTTTGGAATTCCGCTCCCCGCTCCGGGAGTGATGCTGCTTTCGCCGCCCAGCGCCTCAAGCCAGAGCGCAACCACTTCCAGGTGCCCTGAAGCGGCGAAGGCAATGCCTGTACGGTCTTCGCCGCTCCAGCTCGCGCCAGGAAAGCCCAGCCCTTTTGTGCAGTCAACCAACCGCTGAGGCCCCACTGTTGGCGCCGCATGGGCAAACCGCCCTGCCTCCGCGACCGGTGAAGCTCACCCGCGCCAAGCAACTTGGCTTTGAGTACCCGGGTTCAGCCCGGGGCGGAACTGGCGACGAATGCAACGCCGCGCGACGACGAACGACCCAACGTCTTCTTCGTCTGCAGCAGGAGTCAGTGGTACAGCCCGACGGCTGGGACCATGTGGGTTGAGCATCCGGTACTGGCCATTTCGTCCGCAGGAACGAGCCCAAACGCACGGCGCCACATATCGGAAGATGATCTGCGCTGGCGCGAGACGATCTTCGTCATGGAAGAGAGGCGCAAGTCTCGCCAACGAGCCGAGTTCGGCCGCTTAGTCGAGAACCTCCCAATCCAGTTAGTCGACATCCCGGACGACTAGGCTCAAGCTGCTACGTTCAACGCGATCCATCCGGGCTCTTGGCCAGCGGACTACAAAGTTACGCGCAGCACTCCGATTTAGCGGCATCGGTTCGTAGACTGATGAACTCTAGCAACGCCAGGTTCGCCCAATGCTTCACTCGATCCGCCGAGTGCACCCGACAGGTTCCAGACCGCTTGGTGCTCGGCCTGAACATCTCGTCAGACGGCTCTCTCTCAAGTCTCCGTCATCGAGACGGACTCCACCGACATCCAGCTCCAGGCCTGCATCGGGCAGGAAGTCTGCCGATGGAAACTCCCTGAGGCCGCCGATTTCCGCACCAGGAACGTTAGCGTCAGCTTTGAGAGACGCCGGTGGTGAGCGTCTGCCGCCCTTCCTCCATCGCTACAACTGGCATCGACCACACTCAGCACTCAACCGCCAGCCTCCCATGAGCCGCATCCCGGCTGTGAGCAACCTCTTGGAACTCAACAGCTAGCCATCTCACCAGATTGCGTGTTCCGAGTGCCGTTATCGCCATGTCATTGGCGTTCACTGGCGCGTGACTGGCGACGCAGTGTTCGTTGGCCACCTAGTGCCCCGTCCCGTAAATAACTGGCATTAATCATGCGTGCCGATGCGGTATC
>VFQP010002297.1_pt1 | contig 21852 bp, 16 predicted proteins | sample 3512351 | NCBI WGS metagenome assembly VFQP01 (sample SAMN10412372, study PRJNA504923) | tailings metagenome | isolation source: Relicate 1 Philex TSF1 revegetated site | place: Philippines: Tuba, Benguet | collected 2017-08-29
CGCCGCCAATAAATCGAGCACCGGAGCGCCCAAGTCCGAAACGAATCTCGCGTTCTGATCGTAGCCGCCCGCATTCCATACATTCGTCGACATTCTTTTCAGTCTAGGCCGTGCCGTCTGGAAATGTGCCGAAGCGGATTGCCATTGTGCTCAGCAGGTGCATTTGTTATTCCAGTTCGCAGTAGTGTTAAAGAGAACGATGCGACAAGGTGGATGGAGCATCAGGTGGCTTATTGTCTTCTTCTGGATGGCAATGGCCGTTGTGAGTTCGTTCCAGACTTACTATTTCTACTCGATGATGCCATCGAGTCCGCCGGCCGAACGCGCCGTTTACTTGGCGTGTACCTACAGCTTTCTGTGGGCGCTGGTCACGCCGCTGATTTTGATGTTGGCGCGGCTCTTTCCGATTGACCGGCAGACGCTGCTGCGCAACATTCCACTGCATCTGCTCTTCAGCATCCTCGTTGGCTTGGCGCACCGGCTGCTTTGGCTTTGGGCGCAAATGAGCATTCCGGCCATTCGGCCGAAGTCCGAGTTGTCGGCGCAACGCCTGATGAGCGATCTGGTCACCAGCTTCGACTATCAGGCGATGGTGTACTGGGTGATGCTCGCCATGCACCAGGGTGCTCTCTATTACCGCAAGTACCAGGAAGGGAAACTGCGTGCTTCGCAATTGGAGGCGCAATTGGCGCAGGCGCAACTGTCGGGCTTGAAGATGCAATTGCATCCGCACTTCCTGTTCAATACGCTCCACAACATTAACTCGATGATGTACGAAAGCGTGGATCGGGCCAGCGAAATGGTGGTGGGGCTGAGCGAGTTTCTGCGGATTTCACTGCAAAACGCGGGGTTACATGAGGTGCCGCTGGAGCGCGAATTGGATTTCATCGAACGCTATCTCGAAATCGAACGCAATCGTTTCGACGACCGCTTGGAAGTGGATTTCCGCGTCGATGACAACGCGCTGAACTTGCTGGTGCCGAATTTGTTGTTGCAGCCCTTGGTCGAGAATGCGATCAAACATGGCATCGCGCGAAGTGCATCGGGTGGAAAAATCTTAATTAGCGCAAAAGAACGGAACGGAACTTTATCCGTTTGCGTAGCTAACACAGGACCGTCTCTCTCGTCTGATTCGCTAAGTGGCGCGCAACTCAGCTTAGGCTCATCGAGTTTGGGCATTGGATTAGCCAATACCCGGGCTCGTTTACGCGCTCTCTATAGCGAAGATGCCCATTTCGAGCTCCGTAACCGGGCCGAAGGGGGCGTAGAAGCTCTAATCACCCTGCCTGCAAGGCAAGAGGAGGCGATACCCCATGAGAGTGCTCATTGCTGACGATGAGAGACTAGCGCGCCAGCGGCTCACGATGCTGCTGGAAAAAGAGAACGACATTCAAATCGTCGGAGAAGTTTCCGACGGCGTGGCCGCCGCGGAATTGTTAAAGCAACAGCCCGTCGACGTCGCCTTCATGGACATTGCCATGCCGGGGCAAAGCGGCCTGGAATCCATCGAAGGGCTGGGTAAGAATCCCGCGCCATTGGTGGTCTTCGTTACGGCTTTTGAACAATACGCCGTGCGCGCCTTTGAGGCGAATGCCTTCGACTACCTCTTGAAGCCGTTCCGCGAAGAGCGTTTGCGCAATACCCTCGCCCGCTTGCGCAGCCATTTGAATCTCATTCATAACAAGCCGGCCGCGACGGCGCCTTCCGCTTCGAATGGCGAAGTGGAACGCATCCCGATCCGCTCCAATGGCCGTATCCTCTTGCTCAAGACCGATGAGATCGACTGGGTGGAAGCCGAACACAACTACGTCCGCTTGCACACCAAGACCGCGACGCACTTGATTCGCGAAACGATGAACGCGCTGGAAGGCAAGTTAAACAACCGCCGCTTCCGCCGCATCCATCGCTCCGCGATCGTGAACGTGGACCGCATTCAGGAGATTCAGCCCTGGTTCCGCGGGGACGCGATCGTGGTGCTGGATAACGGGCAAAAGCTGACGGCGAGCCGCAACTTCCGCGACCGTTTGCGGGAGTGGCTGAACTAACGCCGCACTTTCCCTAACTTTTCATCCAGCCAAGGAAGAATCGCGGGCACCGAAACTTCCGGGGGTGCTATGTGTCCACCGTCGAAGAGAATCCATTTCTTGTCGCCCCGCATCGCATCGTAGACGGGGCGCCCCATAGTGGGTACTGGATTCTGCTCGTCGTACTTGCCATGCAGTAGCAGTTTGGGCGCCCGGATGAAGGGGGCAAAAATCCCTGGGTTGATGTCGTCGGCCAAGCGTAAGCTGTTTGGCTCAAAACCAGCGCCGCAATAGATCGCGGCTGCATATCGGGGCTCCAGCGCGGCGGTCATGACGCCGACTTCCGTGGTGCTGTTATTCCAAAAGACGATGCGCTTCGCGTCGATGTCCGGACGGGTTTCCAGGTAGTCGATGCCGCGTCTTAAGTCCTCCAACCAATCGCGCAGCAACTCCCGGTGCCGCTGCGAACCTGATGATAAACGCGCTATTTCACCCACGGGCGGGCGGCCTTGGAAGCCTTGGAGCGCAACCACGAAAAGTGCGCGGCCGGCGCTGATAAAGGGCTCTAGCTTGGTCTGTCGCCCTTCGACCGATTCTGTCAGCGGAAGCCCCAGAAAGAATCCCGTGCCGCCCAATAATTGGATCGTTTGGTAGGGTGGCTGCGCGTTCTTGGGCAGGTAGAGATACCCGTAGGTCAACTCGCCGTTCGCCGCGCCGAAGCGAATTTCCTCGCGCCGCCAAGTGGGGCCCTCCCTTACGCGGACGACTTCGCTTTTCGTACTGCGGGCCTCGTAGCTATACTGAGCGGCGATCTCTTGGAACTTCTTTTCGGTAGGGGGGCTGGGCATCTTCGGGGCTTCGGCGTACTCGATGCGGGCCGCGCCTTCGCGGTCCTCACCGAGCGCGCATCGGAAACCTAAGTCGTCCGCGACGCGAGTCTCCTCGGCCGATCCTTGGACGAGAAATTGATAAACGTCGTCCCGCCAGGAGCCCCCACCGATGGCGCGGCCGGGAGCCCATTCATTCAAGAGCCATTCGCGAACGTTGCCGGCCATGTCCATGGCGCCGACGTGGCTCATGCCGAAAGGCTGGCTAGCGGCAGGCCATGTGCCTTGGCTTTGCAGGTTCGCGCGCAACGCCACCTCGGAAGCCTGAAAAATTCCCCAAGGATAAATGCTGCCGTAAGGGGTGTAATAGCGCGGACGGGCGGCCGCCTGCCATTGGTACAAGGTCGGCAGGTCCTTGCCGCGCCACTGACAGTATGCTTTCGCTTCGCGCCAATTCACTCCCGTGACTGGGTGGTCCAACCGCTCGTCCGGCGGCTTTCCTCCATTCCAATTTCGAGGTCCGGGCAAGCCACTCTTGTCTTTTCCTTCGGAAGCCTTCTGGAATGCGCCCGAGTTTACGAAGTCCTGAAAGTCCCGATTGCTCACTTCCCGGCGGTCTATATGGTATGCCGCGAGGCTGACGGGGAGCTTCGCCGCGGCGCGCAACATACGCATCGGATAGTGTTTGGTGGCGGGAACGAGGACCATGCCTGGGAGTGCCTCGCTCTCGGGAATCAGCTTCCATTCGACTCGCAAATCCCAGGGCTTTTCGTTGCTAGGCAGGGAACGCTCCACGCTGCTTGTGATGGAGCGCTCCCAAGTGGCGAAACCGGCCTTGCGAATGCGCAAGACGTGGGACCCGCGAGGGATGCGAACACGCTCCAGCGGGGTGCTGCCGAGGCTGCGTTCCTGACTCTCGCCGAAGATGTGAAGGGAGACCGCTGCCCCGGGGGGATCTGTCTTTACGCTCAGATCGTCTGAATAGCTGTTCAGCAGCCGCTGGATGCGAGGTTCACCGGGCTTTGCGGCTAAGACCTGTTCGCTCAAATCGAATGCGCGGACGTAATCGCCTTGTGCGGAAAGATTCTCAATAATGGGAATCAGAGCCAACGCCGCGCTGCTGGTCCATTGGCGCCAGGCGGCATAGCTAATGGCGAGAGTGAGAACGGCCAACGCCGCCCAGGCATAGGGCTTCCAATCGGATCGTTCCTTCGCTGGTGGTGGAACAGGAGACGCGGCCGCTTCCGGGAACGCGAAGATATAGCCGCGCCCGGTTACGGTTTTCAGAAGCGACTGCTGAGAATCTCCCAGGGCCCGACGGACTTCCATGATGCAGTGTGCCAGGGAATCTTCACTTACCGCAGTCATTCCCGGCCACAGCGTTGCCAGCAATTCCGACTTCGCAATCAGGCGGCCGGGGTTGGCGGCAAAGTGCTTCAATGCATCGAAGGCTTTCGGACGGAGCTTGACTTCCGTGTCTCCGCGAAACAGTGCCGATTGGCGCAAGTCCAGCCGGAACTCGCCAAATCGCAGATCTTCGCCGCTTGCATCGTGGCCCGAAACGCCCGATTTCATGGCTTTTTCATGCCTTTAACATGGTGTAACCGCGCCGAAAGGCCTAGGCTGGCCTCCATGATGCGCATTCTTATTGGTCTATTCGGACTGAGTGTACTAAGTTTTGCCGGGGGATCGCAGCCGGAGCACGCCTTTGAAGCGATACGGAATGGCGACGAAGCGGGGGTACGGAGGCTGGTGACCAGCCCGGAAGCCGCGAATGCGAGGAATGCACAGGGCGCAACTCTGCTGATGATGGCGGCGCAACACGCGAGCCCTTCCATGCTGGAGTACCTCCTCGAGAGGGGGGCCGATCCGAAGGCGTCGAATCCATTGGGCGCGACGGCCTTACATTGGATTGGGGGCGAAGCTAAGGCGTATGCGGAGAAAGTTGCGATCCTTCTTCGTCATGGCGCCGACCCGAACGCCGCTTCTAATCTTGGTCGCACGCCGCTTACGATTGCAGCGGCAACGCAGGGGAACGCCGCTTCGCTCCGCCTTCTCCTGGCCAAGGGCGCCGATCCAAAAAAGGTAGATAGCAACGGCGACGGCCCCTTGGGCAACGCGGCGACTTCGGCCGATCTGGAGATGCTTTCGCTGCTGATCGATGCCGGAGCGAGTATCGACGAGCGCGGCGCCCGGGGACCGGCCATTCGCGGCTTAACTCCTCTCATGCGCGCCACGCTCTCCAATTGCCTGGAATGTGTAAAACTGCTGCTGCGCAAGGGCGCCGATGTGAATATCGTTTCTTCGCCGCCGCGCACGATCAAGGCTGGATTGCAAGACATGGGGAGCCTGACGGCGCTGGTTCTTGCCGCCCAATGGAACCGGCTGGAGATCGCCAAGCTCCTCGTTGCGGCTGGTGCGAAGCTGGAAGTTCCTGATGCCCGTGGACTGACTCCTTATTTGATGGCCAATACGCTCGAATCGCAGGATCCAAGTCTGGCCGATTTCCTGAAAGCGCACGGCGCCAGGACGGAGCTTAAATCCCGGGATGGCGAAAGCGCCGCGGATTGGCGGGCAAAATGGACCCCCGAGAGTTTAGGAGGGGCGCTGGTCTTGGAAACCCCGGAAACGATTCCAACCCCGGCACTAGCCGTTTCACGCAGCCTGGATTTGCTGTTAAACAGCAATGAGAAGTTCTTCGAGAAGAGCGGTTGTCCTGCGTGCCACCATCAAGTAGCCAGCGGACTTCTCGCTGGCGAAGCTTTGGCGCGGGGCGTGCGTTTCGATTCCGCACTCGCGCTCAAGCAACTTGCGACGGTGCAAGTAGTCTCGCAGCCACTGCGCGAAAGCAGCCTCCAGCGCGTCCCTTCCGGTGGCGCTCCATTTGCGAATGCCATTTTGCTGCGGAGTTGGTCAGCGCAGAGGGTTGCGCCAAACCCTTTGACTGACGCGCTTGTGCACGACATCGCCGGCATGCAACATGCGGATGGTTACTGGATCGGCATGACGCAACGTCCTCCCACGCAATACTCGCTAGTAACTGAGACTGCGCTCGCCATCAACGCCCTGCGGGCCTATGGCTCTGCAGGCCGGCGCGAGGAATTCGAATCCCGCATTGCGAAGGCGTTGCAATGGTTGAGAACCGCGCCCGCGCCCTACACGGAAGACATTGTTATGAAAGCGCTTGGTCTACATTGGGCTGGCGAGAAGGCCGATCACTCGAAGCTCTTGCGCCTGCAGCGGCCCGATGGCGGATTCGCACAACGCCCGGGCTTCTCCTCGGACGCTTATGCCACTGGTCAAGCACTGTATGCGTTGGCCCAAAGCGGTTATGACATTCGCAGACAGGCCTTCCGCAACGGCGTGCAGTTTCTCCTCCGCACGCAAGCCGAAGACGGTTCCTGGTATGTGCGCAGCCGTTCGGTGAAATTTCAGCCTTACTTTGAGAGTGGTTTTCCCTATGGCCACGATCAGTGGATCTCGGCCACGGCGACGGCATGGGCAGCGCTCGCCCTTACTCAGACATTGTCAGCAGAATCTTCCCGCGCGTCCGCCCAAGCGAGTTCCGTTCCAAAGCTTGCGCCACTTGAGTGAGCGGGAAGATCTCGTCAATATGCATGCGGAGCTTGCCGGCTTCGATCCAAGGCCGGATCTTCTCCAAGTGTGCGCGGTTCGGGATGATGCCGTAGAAAGTGCCTTGGATGCCGAGCGATTCTAACGCTTGGGTATCGGGGCCCGGCCAGACGGGCGTGATCATTCGCCCGCCGCGTTTCAGAGTGCTTAGCGCCTGCGCGCGGGCCTCACCGCCGACGGTATCGAGGACGAAGTCGACATCCTGCACTTGATCGGTCAAAGGATGTGTGTAGTCGATGGCCTTGACGCCCAACGATCTCACGAGGTCAAGGTTGCGCGGTGATGTGGTGGCGTAAACTTCCGCGCCGTGGAGCAAGCCCATCTGCGCAGCCAAGGATCCTACTGCTCCGGCGCCTCCCAACACGAGCAGTCGTTGTCCGCTTAGCAATTGGCCGGCTTCGAAGAGCCCTTCGTAAGCGGTGACGGCCGCCACCGGATAGGCCGCCGCTTCTCGAAGAGCCAGCCCCGCGGGGGCCGCGGCGAATTCGTCTTCCTGTAGCAAGGCATACTCCGCAAAGGCGCCACCGCGCATCAGACTGGGATAGCCGAATACCCGGTCGCCAACTGCGACGCCCTGTACTCCCGGCCCCAAGGCCACTATCGTTCCCGCGACATCGCAGCCTGGCGTGTAAGGAAGCGGAATGGGCACCGCGCCGCGCAAGTAACCGAGGCTCAACTTCCAATCGACGGGATTCACTGCGGCCGCTTCCACGCGGATCAATGCTTCTCCGGCAGAGGGCGAAGGGACTTCCACGTCTTCGATAGTGAGCCCGGATAGCGGCCCGAAGTCCTGGAGCCGCGCTCTACGAAACGTCATTCCTTACACGTTAGCAAGGGCTTCCACTTACCAGGACAGATTCAGCGCCAGCTTGATAAAGCGCGGGAGATTGCGCTGCACGGGGTCGAGGCGGCCGAAGTTGGCGTTGGTGACGTCGGTGGCGCCACCAGCGAGGTTCGAGAACCAAGGCCGGTTCATGGCGTTCACCATCTCGAAGCGGAATTGCATGCGCACCGTTTCCGTGATGGGGAAAAACTTTGCCAGCGAAGCGTCCCAATTGCGGTAGCCGGGGACGCGGACGTCGTTGAAGCGCGTCGGGAAGTCGCGCAGTTCGAAGTTCGTGATCGCCGGGACGCGGACGCCTGGAGAGGTCTCCCACAGCGAGGTGTCGAAATAGCGTGAGAAGTTGGCGTTGCTGCCCAGGTTGGCGGAGCCGTCCTTCACGGGCTTGGCGTTCGGATGGTCGGCGTTCCAGCCGCTCTGGTAGGCGACGTTGAAATTCATCTGCCAGCCGCCGAAGAGGAAGTTGCCGGCGCGGTTCATGTTATTGCCGAACTTCATGCCCTTGCCGAAAGGGAGATCCCAAACGCCGGCGAAGGCGAATTTGTGCGGGATGTCGATCTGCTGGCCGGAGCGGTCTTCGAGCGGTGTGGAAAGCGGGTCGGCGTAGTTATAGTCTTGCGTGCGCAGGAGCGAAACCTTTTCGCGAACGCGAATGAAGCTGTAGCTGGCGTTGAAGACCAGGCCTTGGGCGTAGCGCTTGGTCAGCTTGGTTTGCAAGCCGTCGTAGCGCTGGCTGCCGATGGAGAGGCTGTTGTAGTTGAAGGCGCCGTATTGCGGATAGGGGAGGAGCAATTCCTGGCGGGCGATGTTGGCGCCGTTCTTCGAAGCATTGTTCGGAATCAAACCGCGCATCGGGTTTGGCACCTGCGTGGTGTAGTAGGCCGTATCCACCTGGCCATTCGGAAGGCGCTTGTTCATCTCCGCGGTGGGGATGACGTTGATGTTCGTATTCACGGGCAGGCCTCCGGACATGTTGCCGACGTAGCCCACCTCGGCGAGCATGTTGCCCGGTAACTCGCGTTGCACGTCGAAGGAGTACTGCTGCGAATAGGGAATCGTGCGGTCGAGATAGTTGATGTTGATGCCTTCACCGAGAAAGCTGGCCGCGCCCAAGGAGTTGCCGATGGGGTTGAGCAAGCGGCCGTTCGGAAGATTCGCGAAGGCGTTAGTCAAATTGACCGCCGGCGTCAGGTTCCCGTCCGTGCTGATCGTGCCGGCGGTGGTGCGGCTGAAACCTTGGGTGGCGCCCGTCTCGTTTTGGCCCAGGTAGTACAAGCCGTAGCCGCCGCGCAGTACCCACTTGGGAGTGAGTTGATAGGCGACGCCGACGCGGGGCTGGAAGTTGTTGCGGTCCTTGTTGAAACTGGTACGCGGGTTGCCTCCGTTGGCCGCGAAGAGCACGCCGCCTTTCAGGTTCAAGCCAGGTGCGCTGATAGGCGAGTTGGCATTGAAATCGAAGCCGCGTAACATGCGGTCATAGCGTTCGACCGAGGGCGATTCGTAGTCCCAGCGCAGGCCGAGGTTGATCGTGAGGCGCTGGCTGATCTTCCAGTCGTCTTGCATGAAGATGGCGTAGTAGCGATTGGAGAAGGCTGTGTCGATGTTCCGGTCGACGCTAGCGTTGGTGGGAATCCCCAATAGGAAAGTGGCGAATTCATTGCCGGATACGGCGTCGGCGGTATTGGCGCGCGCTTGCGTCCAGTTGCGGCCAAAGTTGTAGAAGCCGCTGGCATTGCCCGGGTTCGCGCGGTTATCGCGGAACTCCCGGATTTCGGAGCCGAACTTCAGGAAGTGCTTGCCTTGCACGCGGCTCAAGTTGGGTTGCAACGTGTAAGCGTCGTTGGTGCCCGGTGAGATTGGGCGGCCGTTGCCAATCTGCGCGTAAGTGCCCAAGCCGAAGCCAGGGAATTGCAGAACGGAGAACTGGCTCACGATGGCGTCGGAGAATCCGAGTTGGCGAGGGTCGAAGCCCGTGCCATAACCATTGCCGCCGGCCTCTTCCCAACGTGCGAGACCGGCGCGCAGGTTGAAGGTCGTCAAGGGATTGATGGTGGAGGTCCAATCCGCAATCCAGTTCCGGCCATTACGATTCAGCGGCGTGTTGCCAGAGGATTCGGCCACGCTACGTTCCGGCCAAACAAGGCCGCGATATTCCTGGAAAGGATTCTGTCCATACCGGAAGTAGACGTTGTTGCGCGAGTTCACCACATAGTCCATGCGGCCAGACCATTGGTCCATGTTCGCGACCCAACGCGATGGATAGATGTAGTTGTTCAAACGGGCGGGGCCGTCGCCGGTGGATGTCGGCTGGATGTAATACTGCAGCACATTATTCGCCACGGGGTGGATGCGATTGGCGGGGATGCGGTTGCCGGCGAAGGGTGTGCGGGTGCCGGCCGCCGTCGTCGTGAGCGGATCGTAGACCAGGACGTTGGCGCCTTGGGCGTTCAGGAGGGAAGAGAAGTCTCCGCCGCGCCACTCGTTCAGGGGCACCGTGAGAGCGCCGGGGTCCGCCGAACGTTGGCGCATGCCTTCGTAGCTGACCATCCAGAAGAGGCGGTTGCGGCCGTCGAAGAGTTTCGGGATCCAGACGGGGCCGCTGGCTTGCAGGCCAAAGGTGTTGATGTTCATCGGCGGCTTCTTGACGCCGCGGCTGTTGAGTTCGGCTTGGTTGGCGTTGAGTTCCTCGGCTTGGAAGTATTCGAAGGCGTTGCCGTGGAACTGATTGCCGCCGCCTTTGGTGACGATGGAGACGATGCCGCCGCCGGTGCGGCCATACTGCGAATCGTACGTGTTGGTCAAAACCTTGAACTCTTGCACGGTTTCCATGGTGGGAACGTGGATGACGGTGCGGTCGCCACGTACGTTCGAGATGCCGTCGAGCAGGACTTCGTTTTCGCGGTTCTTGCCGCCGTTGATCGAAATGCCCGTAGTACCGCCGATGTCGAAGCTTCGCAGATAGCGCCAGTCGCCGGTCTTGATGACGCCCGCCGCCGACCAGGCGATCTGGAAGGGATTGCGGCCCTGCGTGGGTACGTTTTGGATGAGTTGATTGGCGATGACTTGCGAGCGTGAGGCCGACTCGGTTTCGAGCAAAGAGACGTCGCCCGTCACCGTGACGCTTTGCGTAATTTCGCCTAATTCCAGGCTGACGTCCACGCGGGCGCGATCTTGCGCCTGCAGAACGATGTTTTCGCGCACAAAGCGTTTGAAGCCTTGTTGTTCGACAACCAATTTGTATTGGCCGGGGGGCAAGAAGGGAAGAACGTAGTTTCCGGCCGTGGTTGTTTCGGCTTTCGCGGTTGCGTTCGTCGCGGTGTTCGTCACACTGACGGCCGCGCCGGGAACCGCGGCCCCCGACTTATCCGATACAAGGCCCGATAGGCTCGCGCGGACCTCTTGAGAGTAGGCGGCGCAGCAGGCTAGCGTCAACACGGAGACTAGCCGAAACGTGGAGGCAATGATGCAACTGCGAAACATAGCCTATGCAATGTATCAGGACTGCTTCGCAATTCCATGACTATTAAGAAAATTTACAGTGGCTGAAGCGCCTCGGCCACGCGGAGGGCGCGTGGAAAGATCCAGTGGCGGACTACGCCGGCGCCGGGCTGGACGTTCCCGCCGCGGATCGATTGCAGATGCGGGTTGTAGCGCGACCATCCGAACTGTCTTTCCTCGCCGCCGTCCAGTAGTTTGCCGTCCACCACCCAGAGAATCACTTTGGGCCCGCCATCGACGATGAGCGAGACTTGATGGTCCGTGCCGGCCCGAAAGACTTTCTCGCTCACGCTGCGATTCTCCGTGCGGCCATCGGACATCGTGAACTCCAAGCGGCCTTCGGGTAGTGTGCGTACGGCGAAGCCTTTGCCTTCGGCGTCCTGGTTGCTTAAGAGTGTCTCGCCCGCTTTCCAGCCATCGAGGCGGAAGCGAAGTTGAATGGTGGCGCCGGCGCGGAGGTCCTCGGAGGCATAGTCCTCGCGATTCGAGCGCTTCAGGAAAAGCGGCAGTTCGCCGCTTGGGGACTCTACCTTGGGCGCGTCGCCCCAAAGAGCGGCGAGCAGTTTCGGGTCGAGTTCGTGCGTACGCGCGATGTTCTTCTGCGTTTCGGTGAGCCAATAGCGTCCGTCTTCTTCCACCAGATCCGGATAGCTCATGCGCACCATCGGGTCGTCGTCATAGAGCGCGATTTCCGGTTGGCGCCAGCGAATGATCTTGCCGTTGGGGCCATCGGCCTCGATGCCACCGGAGAGCCATACGGGATTGCGGTCGTTGTAGGCGATCGAACGTTGCTGCGGATGCTCGCGGATGAAGCGGCCGCCGTGGTTGTGGAACCAGTAGAGGTACTTGCCGTTCTGGCAGCGCCAGACGAAGTTCGCTGCGCGCGGATGCTTCATGAGGCGGCCATCGGCGTAGCGCATGTATTGCGGCGTGTCCCAAGTGCGGCCGCCGTTGCGGCTGTAACTGTACACGGAGTGCCCGTCAATGGTTCGGTAGACGACGAAGAGCGAGCCGTCGCTTAGCTCCGTGAAGCTCTGCTCTTCGGCCACGGTGCCGCCGCCGGGAGGCGTGCGCAGGCCCACTTCGCCCTCCGGCCAAGTCATCCAGCGGATCTTGCTGGGGTCTTTTTCCGTGAGCAAATTTTCGCTGCGCAGCAGGACTCCTTCGCTCGAAGTGAAGAAGCCTTCTCCGAAGCCTCCCACCTTGTGCAACGGTACATAGGCCGCGCCCTTATGCGCGAAGGCCTTGCCGACATTCCAGAAGAATTTGATCTTGCCTTGGTACACATTTTTTCTATCGATTTCAAAATCCCGCTGCGGAATCTCATAGCGCCGCGCGGACCAAGACTTGCCATGGTCGTCGGAGTACTTGAAGACGAAGTGTCCTAGGCTATCGACACGCTTCACCGAGCCCCCCTTGTAGGGCGGCTCGTCTCCTTTGACTTCGCGCAGATTGTCGGTGTTGTGGTTGTAGAAGATGTATACGCGGCCCGAGTTCGCTTTGAGCATCACGGCGTAGGAAGCTTCCGGCCCGTCCGCGGGCTCGACGTCGACGGGTTTGGACCAGGTTTTGCCTTGGTCCGTGCTGCGCATGGTCACGACATGTTGCCCCGCCGCGCCTTCGCGTCCCGAGCCTGTCGTGATGCAGACTAGCCAGGCTTTGTCGTCGGTCTTCACGACGTAAGGCTGGTCGGCATAGGTTTCCGTTGGGATGGGCAGGCCGGAGCGGATGTCGCGCGGATCGGCGGCGAAAAGTCCCATCAAAACGATTAGATGAATCATGCGTATAGTCTATGTCATCCTTGCGGGATGGCCAGCATCTACGCGTTGAAGGGGCGCTTCCAGAATTTGTTGCGGCCCATGGTGCGGCGGCTGGCCGCGTACGGCGTGACAGCGAACCAGGTCACTCTCTTCACCCTTGGGCTTTGCCTTGCCTGTGGCTATTGGGTTTGGGCACAGGAAGACATGCGCTGGTTTTGGCTGCTGCCGCCCGCTTACTTCTTGCGCATGGCCTTGAACGCCATGGATGGCATGCTTGCCAAGGAACACAATCAGGCTTCGCGGCTCGGCGCGATTCTGAACGAGGTCTCCGACCTCCTTGGAGACGCCGCCATTTATTTGCCTTTCGCCAAACTAGTGAGCGCGAAGCTCTGGTGGCTGACTATCGGCGCGGGTTGGGCGACGGAGTTGGCCGGGCTGTATGGCAATGTCCGAAGATACGATGGCCCCATGGGCAAGAGCGACCGCGCCTTCGTTTTCGGCGCGGCGGCGATTTTCTGGCAGTGGACCGATGCCATCCTGGCCGCCATCATAGTTTTGTGCGGCGTCACCATTTGGAACCGGCTCCGCAGGAGTAACGCATGACGATTCCCGAGAAGATCCTCGCTTTCAATCAGGGCCGTGACCCGGAGCGGCTGCGGCTTAAGTACGCCAAGATGCGCGGCGACGCGCTGGCCTTCTATCGCGGTACGGCGCACCTCTTCTACGAGGACCTCGACGGCTTGCCGGAGGCGCCGCATGCCTGGCTCTGCGGCGACTTGCATCTCGAGAACTTCGGCAGCTATTTGGCCGACAATCGCCTAGAGTACTTCGGCGAAAACGACTTCGACGAAGCCTGCCGCGGTCCCGTGACGGTGGATCTGGCGCGCTTGATCGCCAGCATCCTGCTCGAAGCCCACGAACGCGGCTTCAAGGCGTCCGAGGCGCAAGACCTGGCCGAGCGCATCGTCAAAAGCTACGCCCGCGAACTCGAAGCGGGTAAGGCGCGCTGGCTGGAGCAGCGCACTGCCTCGGGCATTATCGGGGAGCTATTGAGCGGCATCGGCTATCGTGGCCGCACGCGCTTCCTCGCCAGCCGTACCTTCCTGGAAGGCCGCAAGAAGCGACTGCTCGTGAACGGACGCAAGGCGCTTCCGTTGCTGGACGGGGAAGAGAAGAAGCTCGAGAAGTTCGCCGAGCGCGAACTGGAAGACTTCAAACTCCTGGACGCCGCCCGCCGCATAGCCGGCAATGGCAGCCTCGGCGTGCCGCGCTTCGTTCTCTTAGTCCGTGAGAAGAAGGGCCCCGAGCTATTGCTCGACCTCAAGATGGCCTTGCCCGCCGCGCCATTGCGGCGGCACCGCTGGCCGCAGCCCGAATGGGATCACGAAGCCGAACGCGTCACGACCGTGCAGCGTATGATGCAGGCCGTACCCACAGCCTTCCTGCGGCCCGTGAAGTGGCAAGGTGAATCTTGGATACTACGTGAACTGTTGCCGCAAGAGAACCGCGTCAACGTTGCCATGGCAACCGACGAAGACTTCATCGAATTCTCACAGACCCTGGGACAGTTGATCGCCTGGAGCGCCTTGCGCTGTAGCGGCCGCCTGGGCTCGGCGACGGCCGACGCACTGAGCGATTTTGGCGCAAAAAAAGCATGGCGAAAGGATTTGATCGCTTTCGCCATGCACGTTGCGGAACGAACGCGGAGCGATTTCGAAGAATTTCGCTCCGCAGAAGGAATTGACTAATTAGTTCTGCGGGAGGTTGCCGCTCAACCAGATGCCCTGCCATTGCAGGGCTCCACGGCCGCCACGGGAACCGGGGATGGCGCGCATAACCCGGAAGGCCACCGCGTCACCGGGCTTCATCGTGCCTTGGAGGCGCTTCACGTCGTCAACGCTGGCCACCGGTTGGCGGTTAATCGAGACGATGATGTCGCGTTCCACGATGCCAATTTCGGCGGCGAAGCTATCGGGCTCGACGCGCGTCACTCGGACGCCGCCCTTGGTCTCTTTCAAGCCCATTTCTTCCGCTTCGCCATCGCCGAGATTCACGATGCCGATGCCGAAGCGGGCGCTTGAAGGCGCACTGGGCAGCACCTCTTCCTGGTTTCGATTGCGCGGCGAGAACATGGCGCCGGTTTCCGCCAGCACTTCCACACGGTCGCCGATGACGACATCGAAGTTAATGCGTTTGCCCTGGCGGTCGACGACCACCGCGGCTTTGGAGCCGACTGGCAATTCGCTGACCTTGCCAATCAAGTCTTCGCCCGACTTCATGGGCGCGCCGTTGATCGAGAGGATGATGTCTTCTTCCTGCAGGCCGGCCTTCTCAGCGCCGCCGCCCTTGATGATACGGGTGACGGGGATGCCGTAGTCGAGCTTAAAGGCCTTCAACATGGTCGGGTTGATGTCACGGGCGAACTCGATGCCGATGGAGCCGCGGGTGACCTTGCCGGTCGAGATAAGCGCGTTGTAGACGCGAACGGCGTTGTTCATGGGCAGGGCGAACCCGATGCCTTCATAGCCGCCCGTGCGCGTGGCGATCATCGTGTTGACGCCGATCACTTCGCCGAGGGAGTTCAGCAGAGGGCCGCCGGAATTGCCGGGATTGATCGCCGCGTCGGTTTGGATGAACTTCTGGAAGGCGCTGCCGCCTGAGTCCCGGCCCTTGGCACTTATGATGCCGGCGGTAACCGTAGTTTCCAAACCAAAGGGCGAGCCAATGGCGATGGCCCAATCGCCGACGTTCACGGCATCGCTATTGCCGACTTTCAGAGGCGTAAAGGGCTGCGTACGGCTGATTTTGATCACGGCCAGGTCGGTTTCCTTGTCCACGCCGATTACCTTGGCCTTGTACTCGGTGGAGTCGCCATGAATCTTGACGGTGATCTTGTCGGCGCCTTCCACCACGTGGTTGTTCGTGATGATGTAGCCGTTCTTGTCGACGATGAAGCCGCTGCCGGTGCCCATGCGGCGTTGCTGCGGCATGGGGCCGCCGAAGCCGCGAGGCATGCCATTGCCGAAGAAGCGCTGGAAGAGGTCCATGCTGTCCTGCTCTTCCTCGCCCTCTTCATCGCGTTGTTGGCCGCGCGGCGCGGACTTTTTCGAGGCCGTCGAAGTCTTTCCTTCGTCGACCGTATTGATATGGACCACCGAGCCTTCCACTCGTTTGGCGAGCTTGGCAAATTCGTTTTGTACCTGCACCGGGCTGGGGATCACCAGGGGTGTCGCATCCGGAGCCACCTGTTCTTTACCTGCCTTCACGCCCGTGGTCAGCAATGTGCCGATCAAAATTCCTACGGACAAAGTGACCAGCAGCATGCTGAAGCCAAGAAAGCGTTGTTCGCGCATTCTGCCGAAGATGTTCATTTCCTTCATTTTTCCTTTCGCTATTCCGCTAATTACTAATATGCTCCGACTTGGGCGCCGGTTTCAATTCCGCAGCCAGGATGGCGGCCAGAATCAGCGCCGCGCCCCAGAGGCGTCTCGTCGGCCACTGCTCGCCCAGAAAGATCGTACTTGCCAATCCGGCGAAGACCGGTTCGGTGGCAAAGAGCAGAGCGGCTCGAGTCGCCGAGGTATGTTTTTGTCCCCAAGCTTGCAACAAGAAGGCGATCAGCGTCGCGCCCAGGGCGGTAAAACCCAAGGCCCACGCGAACCTGCCGGTGGGTTTCAGAAAGGCCTCGCCGTCGGCGCCAAGCAGCACCGCCACCCCGCAAATCAGCGCGGTGGCCGTAAGTTGGAGCCAAGCCGTCCAGACATCGGCGTTCGCGGCGGCGATGCTGGCGCTGCGCTGGACCAGGACAACCTGAAACGCAAAAAGCACCGAACTGACAATGGTGAGCAAGTCCCCCCGATTCAAATACCATGCTCCAGGGGCCAGCGACAGCAGCCCAATCCCGACTGCCGCTAGGAGGATCGCCAAAACTTCGCGCCATTCCAGTCTGCTTCGATAGACGAAGAATGTGACAAAAGGTACCAAAACAATGTACAGACTGGTCAAAAAGCCCGCATTGGCCGCCGAAGTTTCCCGCAAACCGAGCATTTGGAAGATCATTCCGAGCCCTACGAAGAGACCCGCCAGCAAACCTCCCCGGATCAGGGCGGCAGGAGGCTTGGCGGCAAAGAAGCGCCTGGCGACTACGATGGGCAGCAGCAAAGCCGCCAGGCCAAAGCGAAGAGTCAGCAATAAAACAGGAGAGACGTCAACGTAAGCGTCTTTGACGACCACGAAGCTGACGCCCCAGATGGCCGCCGCCAGGGCCAGGGCAAGGGATGGCATGGGGCCCGCTCCTAGAAACGCCAGCGGAGGCGGAGGAATAGGTTGCGGCCGGGGGAGTCGATGCCGCTGCCATGGAGGCGGTAGTTTTTGTCGAAGATATTTTCCAGAGCGGCGATTAGATCGAGGCGCTCGGTTAAGGGGATGCCGGAGCGGACGTGGAAGCTCGCCCAGCCGGCGGTGGTCAAGTACAAGGGCACACGAGTATTGTCGTCCACCACGCGCACTCCGTTGATGGTAGCGCCGATAGGGAGGACTCGGTTTTGGATGGCCAGCAGCGATTCGCTGACCGGCACGGTGCGGCTGCCGCGGTAGAAGTTGGCGATGTCGGCGCGGCGGAAGCTGGCGCCGATGCGTTCATCGTCGCGGTCGCCGCCGGAGAGGCGGTCCTGGCGGCCGGCGCTTTCAATGCTGGCTTCGACCCAGGGGCGGCGGCCGGGCATTGTGTATCGCAGCCGGAAGGCGCCCATTTGGGGCGGGAGGCGGCGGATGTTGCGGTTGGGGAAGAGGTCGCGGCCGCGGATGTAACTGTAGTTGGCGGCGACGCTCCAGCGGGAGTCCAGCTTGGATTCGAGCAGGGCTTCAATGCCGTAGTAGCGGCTGGCGCCGTCGTTGACGAAGGCCTTAACGGCGCGCGGGTCGAGGGCGGTGGCTACCGTGACGACGCCTTGTGCGGCCTGGGCGGCGGTGGGGGTGAGCGGCGTGACGGCGAGACCGGCGAGTTCGCGCGGGACGTTGTTGGCCGGGAAGAGAAGGGTGCGGCGGACGATGGGATCCGTGAGCTCGCTGTCGAAGACCTGGACGCGGGCGAGCGTGCCTTGCCTGGCCCAGCGGAGGCCGAACTCATAGTTCATGAGGCTTTCGGCTTTGAGCGAGGCGAACGGGACTCCCTTGGAGGTCGCGCCTTCGGCAGCGTCGTTCGACAGCAATGCCCCCGAGGGAATCGCTTCGGCGGCGGGGATTTCGTAGCCGAGGTCGTTTAAGCCGAGGCTGCCGAGGTCGTTCAAGTTCGGAGCTCGGAAGCCGCGGCTCGCGGTGCCGTGGAGGCCGAAGCCAAGGCCGAGGTCATAGCGGAGGCTGGCTTCGTAGGTGAAGTCCTTGTACCAGCGTTCGTAGTAGGTGCCTGTGTAGCGGCCGCCGAGTTGGGCGCGGAGACGGCGGTGGAGCTGGATGGTGCTTTGGACAAAGGCGGCGGCGTTGCGGTAGTTGGAACCGTTTCGATAGAGCGGCCTTGCAGCGATGTTGTTGACGAAGCGGGTGGAGGCGATGTGTTCGTCGTAGATATCGCCACCAAAAGAGAAGGCGACTTTGGAGCCGATGTGCGAGGTGGCGAGGCCGGAGTAGCCGAAGGCATTGACACGGGCGTAGTCGCGGGTGATGGCGTCGCTGGCGTTCAGGTTCTGTCGCGTGCCGCCGTCGGTCTGGCGGTTCAGGCTGAAGGTGCCGCTGAGCGTTTCGAGGAAAGAGATTTGTTGGCGTTCGTAGCGGGCGTAGAAGAAGTCAAGGGTTTGTGGCTCGAAGCTGGATTGCAAGCGGCCGAGGCCGCCATTAAGATCTTTATAGCCACGCACCATGTCCTGGACGCCGCGTTGGTAGTGGAGGCTGATGAGGTGCTTGTCGGCGGGGCGGAAGGCGGCTTTCGATTCGAGGCCGTATTGGCGGAAGCCGGTGTCTTGCAAGCGGGAGCCGAGGAGATCGCGGACTTGTTCGTCGCTGTAACCGTAGAGGCGGCGGTAGACGTTGCGCGAATCGACGCCTTGGCCGGCGCGGATGTCCTGGTGGCGAGCCCCCGAAGCGCCCAGTAGGAAGTAGCTGCGTTGGCGCGAGAAGCTGACGCGTGCGTTGCCGAGGCCGGATAGATCGGCGGTGGCGCCGCCGAGAGAGAATTCGCCGTGGATGCCATTGTCGAAGCGAGGCTGTTCGGTTAGGACATGGATGGTGCCGCCGAGGGAGTCGCTGCCGTAGGGAACGCCGGAGGGGCCGAGGGTGGCTTCGATGCGGTTGGCCTGGGATGGTTCGACGTAGGCGAGGTATTGGTTGGGGCCGGAGCGGAAGGTCGAGTTGTTGAAGCGGATGCCATCGACGAGGTTGAGAACCTGATAGCCGGTGAGGCCGCGCAGGAAGGGCGAGACTTGGGCGGAGGTCGTCTGTTGGACGAGGATGCCGGTTTCGCCGGAGAAGATGTTGCCGAGAGTGAGTAACGGGCGTTCGGCGATCTTGTCACGGTCGAGGACGTTGACGATGGGTGTCACTTCGGCGACGGCTTCGGTCTTGCCGCGTTGAGCAGTGACGGTGATTTTGTCCGTTTGTGTTTGCGCGAGGATTAAGAAAGTGACAATGTGGACCAAAAAAGCAGCGTAGCAGAGCTGGGCTACAGGGCTATGAAAATTTGTGCTATCCTTTCGGTGTTTAGACTCCTTCGTCTGGGAGGCCAAGCTGTGTAGTAAAGCAGCAAAGCCGTTCGAACCATTCAAAGATTCTCTCCGCTGGCCCCAAGCTGGCAATTGGTCCGCAAGGATCGTCACTGTAGTTTTCTCAGTAGTACCGGTTGGCAGTCGTTTCAAACCATTAACATGGCTCAAAAACAAGGTAAGAAGTACTTGGCCGCGGCTAAGCAAGTGGAAGCGCGCTCCTATAGCGTGACGGACGCCGTAGACCTCGCCAAGAAGATCAAATACTCGAAATTCAACGAGACCGTTGAGATTCACATGCGGCTCGGGGTAGACCCGAAGCACGCGGACCAAATGGTTCGCGGCACCGTTGTGCTTCCGAACGGTCTGGGCAAATCCAAAAAAGTGCTCGTGATCGCCTCGGGCGAGAAGGTACGTGAAGCCGAAGCGGCTGGCGCGGACTTTTTCGGTGGAGAAGAGATCGTGGAGCGAATCATCAAAGAGAATTGGCTCGATTACGATGCCGTTATCGCGACGCCGGACATGATGCGTTCGATGGCGAAGCTCGGTAAGGTGCTGGGTCCGCGTGGCCTGATGCCGAACCCGAAGACGGGCACCGTAACCACCGACATTAAGACGGCGGTGGACGAAGTGAAGGCCGGTAAGGTGGAGTTCCGCGTCGATAAGACGGGCGTGATCCATGCACCGGTCGGCAAGATCGAGTTCGAAAAAGGCAAGCTGGTCGAGAACGCCGAGAGTTTGATTAACGCGATTCTGCGTGCCAAACCCGCGGCGGCCAAGGGCAAGTATGTGAAGAGCGCGACGTTGTGCTCGACGATGGGCCCTGGCATTGCGATCGACGTATCGGACCTGGTGGCGAAGGTCGCATAACGGGAGCAGCAGATGAAGAACAAAGCTCAAAAGAAACAAGAGTTCGACGAGATCCGCAAGGCGCTCGAAGAGAGCCCGAACGTGTTCGTGGCGGGCTTCGAGAAGCTGACGGTGGCGCAGGATTTTGAATTGCGCAAGACCGTTCGCAAGGCCGGCGGCCGTTACAAGGTGTTGAAGAACACTTTGGCGGAAAAGGCTTCGGCGGACCTGAGCGGCGCTGGCGCGTTTGCGGGTCTTACGGGCATGAATTCGATGGCGTACACGTCGGGCGACCCGGTCGCTTTGGCGAAGGCGCTGGTCGATTACGCCAAGGCGAATCCCACCTTTAAGTTCAAGGCTGGTGTGGTGGAAGGCCGCGTGGTCGAAGTGAAGTCGATCAACGATTTGGCCAGTCTTCCTTCCAAGGAAGAGATCTACGCCAAGCTGCTCTACGTCATTCAAGCTCCGGCGCAACAATTGGTCACCGCTATGAACGGTGTCGGCCGCAATCTGGCCGTTGTTGTGGATCAGGGCGTCAAAGAAAACAAGTTTCAAGCATAAAGAAAGATAAGTACGGAGTAATAAACAAATGGCTGACATCAACGCGATTGCAGAACAAATCCAAGGTCTCACCCTGCTTGAGGCCTCCCAGCTCGTGAAGCTGCTTGAAGAGAAGCTCGGCGTGAGCGCGGCCGCCGCCGCGGTTGCCGTGGCCGGCCCCGCCGCTGGCGCTGCCGCCCCGGCCGCCGAAGCGCAAACGGAATTCACCGTTGTGCTGACCGGCGCTGGCGCCAACAAGATCAACGTCATTAAGGTTGTCCGCGAAATCACCGCGCTCGGCCTGAAGGAAGCGAAGGATCTTGTCGACGGCGCTCCGAAGACCATCAAGGAAGGTGTGTCCAAGGACGAAGCCGAAGCGATGAAGAAGAAGTTCGTCGAAGCCGGCGCGACCGTCGAAGTTAAGTAGTTCTTTCGAGTAAAAAACCTAAAACTGACTGGCAACAGAATGCTGAGGGCCCCTGCGAGGGGGCCCTTTCTTTTTGGGGTGGAGTTTGAGATGGAACCAGGAAAGGTCAGGTTTCTTGGGTTCGGCTTGGGATAACCCGAGAAAGTCGTTATTGAAAGTAAAGGGTTTAGGGTGTTCCCGGGTTCGTTCCGGTATTTTTTGTTGCGCGCATTTTTGTGGGTGGGTTTGGGGGCGAGGAGACGCAGCTCGGGTGCGGTTCTTGACAGGGTCAGTCGTCTCGCCAAAGAGGGCATCGGTAGTCGGTCCTTTCGAAATGTTCTTGTGAATTCTGTGTGGCTTTCGCCTGGGCGGAGTATAGGGTGGGGCGGGAAGGGAATTGGGGTGGAGATCGTTGGGGATCAATAGGGGCGGGGGTGAGAATAATTTCGCGTGGGGTGAACGCGATGCAAGAAGCGTCATCGAATTGAGGGAAGAGTTGAAATCCGATGGGGGAGCGCGATGGGATATTGTGGGACGGGTCATTCCCCAGTCCGTAACCGGGTGGCAAAAGTTAGGCAGCTTTATATGGGGCAAAGCGACATTTGTTGGGTCGCGGCTTCCGGAGACCAGGATGTTGCTGAAAGGACCCTCGAAAGGTTCTTGGGTCCGAAAGATAGGGCATTTTGCAAGCTCCATGTCGAGGAGCGCAGGAAGGGTGTTCCCCTTTTTGCTAATGAAGCGTCGGAGCTTCGTCTCCTTTTTTTGAGCGGAGAATCACAAGA